>JGI24159J19872_10001392_pt1 | contig 26419 bp, 21 predicted proteins | sample Ectturendosymbi4_FD_19872 | JGI IMG/M metagenome (IMG submission 19872)
CCGCACTTGCCCCCCACCACCTGACCCGCACATGTCCGCACCAGTTCAAAGCTGCCTGTTCGACGCCGGCCGAAGCGCACCACAAGGGCCCGCGTAGCTCCGGCAGTCCAAGAGGCCGACACAGGCCCAGGCTCACCTCGCCGCGAAGATCTAGTTTGACGTCGTGTCGTAAATGCATTCATTACTGATCATCACCCCCGCTTTTATTCTCGGGAGGGTCGTGGGTGGCAGCAGCCCTAGGTGGACTCGAAATACCTCACGGTCTTCCGCAATCACAGGTCGTTCTGCTGACTCCACACCAACGCGGTACCAAGCAAGGTCTGAGGTCTAATCAGCGATTGCGCCACCTGGGCTATTTTTTCAGTGTTGCCAGAGCGCGTCGCGGAAGCTCAGGTAGAACTACGTTTGCTTCGTCAATCTTGCTCCGCTCGCCTCCCGTCACTCGTGAACACCATCACAAGGCACTTGAAACTTCTCCACCTGCTGCAGTACATTGNCGCTGCTTGCACAGTACACTGACCTGGGCTTNTCTCCTACCCCCTATCTTTTGTATGGGGATGTTCACCCCAGTTTGCCAATCCTTCGGTACTCTTGCAGACCACTTGACCATCCGACACACACGGTTTAACCAAAGAACTTCTCTGCTCAAACTTTCAGTATCTCAGTTCGGGTTCCATCACGATATGCAGCCTCCTCCCAAACTTCAGGATCTGCCGCCTCCTCCCAAACTTCAATGTCTCGACAGCTTTGGTAATTTCGGTAGCAATGATTGTGTTGTCCTCCCTAAGATATACTTCCTGTGTGTCTGATGGCATGAACAGTGACTCGGTTCAAAAGACCTTCAAATACTTCACTTGTCGAGTGAGTCCTCACTCACCGTTGCTGAGTCGCACATCATTTATGTACCGACGGTACTTGTGGACCTCGCTCCTCCACCGTGGGACACTGGACGACCCGCCAGAAACGCAGGTGGTTTTCCAGTCATCGGGAATTTGTTTATATCCATAATGTTTCCAAGGTTGGATTTTGTGCAAATGTCAAACCCGGAAATTCACTTGGGCTACGACAAACTTTTACCGAGCCAATGGGAGTATGAAATCCAGTCACGTAGTGCAACAACGTTTGGGCCATGCTTTGCAAACCCTACCCAGCAAAGCATTTTCTCATCTGCAGTTTTTAGTAGTTAGTTGAACTGTTTCATTTGCACCCATCCATCAACACCGAGCAGGAAGCTGTAAAGGCCGCAGATAACGTTTTTCAAGACTTCGGTATGACCGGGAATCGAACCCGGCCTATCAGATTTGATGGCATATGGTCAACCTGTTAAATATACGGTGTTTTGTAATGTTTGTTTTAGCCATGCAGCTAATGCGACAGTGTATGTAGATGATCGGAAATATCGCCTTTGCATTCCAGGTCTTCTCGTGCCAGTGCGACCTGGAAAACGAAACTGCTTTGTCGATCATTGATCCTCTGTCGATCAACATTGAGGTGCGGCCATTAAAGCAGACTGACCTGTCCAACCAGGAAGTGAACTCTGACCTTTCTTTACTCGACAGGTGATGATGCCGTGTGTGGCTCGCCGTGTGTTCATTGTGTGGCTCGCCGTGTATTCATTGTGTGGCTCGCCGTGTGTTCAAAGGTAAAGCAATGTTTTAGAATGGTTGCTTTGATACAGAGCAAAACTGATGTTAGACTCCTGGTGGCTTATGGGTGACGAACTGTCTTCGAATATTTTTGAGCCGAATTCTGTCTTGTGATTGTTGATTGTGCAAAAGACTGCTACATTGTGCCCACACCTTGTGCCCAACCTATTCCTTTTATGAAGCTTAAAAGATTCCGTGATACAATCAATAGGGATGGTTTGCGCCCTACCATTCTGCTTCTTGTGCTTTACAATCATTTTATGAAATTTTGAAGTGTGATAGTTTTTGCAAATGGTATGAAAATATCCGTCGAAGCAGCTGGGGAAAGGGTGTACTTTACATCAGCCTGGTCGATGGTACATTGTTTTTTTCCAAACTGGAAAGAATTCTGGAAAAAGAGAAGGAAATGAAGCCCTCTAAGTGACAGCTGGTTAATCGCGCACAAGCCAAGTTTCACGGCCCGCCACCCTGTGGTCCCAACAACGCCCATCCCACAACTCACTGCTTATTTGTTACCCAGTGTGTGTTGCCCATAATGAAGTCTCCTTCTTGGAAAGTTTGTTTGTTTGTTGTTGTTGTAGGAACCTGCTAGACATCCAGGTGACCGACTTGAACATGCGCCTATCCTACAACGACGTCATGCTGTTCATGGCGATACTGAGGTCACTGCCTGGGCAAGCTGATGTTGCTAAGCCTGGTTAGTAGTTCATGCAACTGGACGTCCACATCTTGTTGCATTCGCGGGTCAAAATGTTTCTTTCTGATTGTTTCTGTTTTTTTTTCATTTTAGCCTCACACCGTTTCTCTGTTTCACTGCTCACAGGATGTGACGCACAAATGTTCAAAAACCTCGCATTGCATTTTCACCTTATGTCAAAGTTTACGCGCAAGATCGCATAAGTCAGGTTGATTAAAACTGCTGCGGCTGTTGCCAGTCACCGGTCATCAGTGGAAACTAATCCACTGCGCATTTCTAGATGTTTCCCCGTCACCAGCAACTGCTGATGACAAAGGCAAGCGCAGTGTCCGGATCAAAGCTGTCTACCAACCAGAGGAAAGATCTGTCGACGTGTTAACTGAGCTCGGCTACTGTAGGGATGACGTCGTTCATGCCTTAAGTGTCAGCAGTGGTGACGTAGCAGTGGCTGGTTCGTGGTTGCTTAGCAATGCTAAGTTAAAAACAATAACAAAGGTAAGTTTTCAAAAGCATTGCCGCTTTTAATGTGCAGTTGACTTTATATCACGACGTCTATATTTTATTAGTTACTCCTGTTTTTGTTTATCCATCTGACCACTAGTTATGTGCGAATGTGTACATTTTGCGATTCTGACCCAGAATATAATATTTTTTTGGAACTACATTCAGTTCGGCCTCCATGTTTTTTTTTATAATAAAACGATTTATTCTGTTCAGATATAAAACTGTTGTTGATTGTGTTGTGACTAAGAGTCGGAATAAAGTACCAAGAGTAAATACTTGTGACGTTAACAAGTCGCTCAGTAGCTTTTCAGCTAAGGATGCTGGTCAGGCTGTAAATCTTTTCCATCCATGTCTCACGGACACTAACGTATCACCAATTGTTTGCTTTGCCTGGTCTACTTGGTAGAGGTCGACACAACCAACCATGCCGATCCAGGGACCGTTGCTTTCTAAATACACTGTTGCAAGTATTGCCTGAGGCTTTGCGTAAGGTAGTTTCTTGTATAATATTTGTACCGTGCGGTGATCAACGTTTGTGAACTTTTGTTATGCACAACTACATATTTAAAGCATTGAAGAGTGTTACAATACTCGCCAGAAAGGATTCACTTGAAACTTAGGATTTATCATCAATTTCGTAATTCAGTTACTACCACAGAACACAACCCAACTCAAAATAGATTTTAAACAGTTGCTTTTCCGGTAGTGCATGTGAGTTATATAACAAGCTTGTAGTTGGAAAGCGCAGGCTCCATGCAACGTCATCACTTAACTGACTTGACCACAACAGTCCTCTTCCTTTACAGACCGGCCCAGGTTCCCGGCCTGTCCCGTTCAACGTGGCCCGGGCCATCCTGCAAGTTGACGCAGTGCGCATCTGTCTCATCGACGACTGCGCAGACGACTGTGACGTACCCCTCGCAGAATTCGCTCTCAACCAATTGCAAGTGCGCCAGGGGGTCTCTTCGACCTTTGACCGCACAGTGAGAGGGTGCTTAAGGGGTCAAACAGGTTCAACTTCCTTTTGTTTATCAGGCGATTATTACAACAGGTTCGTATGATATTTTTCATTTGCTCCTCGGTATTCAACTGAATATTAAAATAAAACTTATGGCGAGTAAAAACGTTTTATCTTGGGTGACCATTGAACGGAAGCAAAAAGACGGAAATGTCAACGGTTTGCAAAAACCTAGCTGTTGAATCTAGTTAGACAGGTAGGTTGATAGTTAGACAGGTAGGTTGATAGTTAGACAGGTAGGTTGATAGATTGAAAAGTTTTTGCACCGCAAAAAACAAAACTTAAGGCTTTCGTTACGTCAGCGACGCCACCTAAATGTAGTAAGCTAAGTGGGTTAAGCTTTATTGCAATTTTACGCTGATTGTTTCAATAACTTGAAAAAGTTCACCAACCCTGTGGCTCCTTTATTTGGTTCATTTGACAGTTAAGATGACCGTGCCACAGGTTTCTCCACAAACGAATAGAGTGACTTTTGAATTAAGGATGTAGTAAAATTTTTATTGTCATTTGATATATGCAGGGTATAACTCCCGGCTCGAGGCGTGTTATAGCCAACACACTAATGATGTTCAGGAAAGCAAGATTTATGCGCGAAAGTTACACTGAAAAATTCAAACGTATGTTGTTTCCATAAATGACTTCCACAAACCTGGGTTTCCGCCCCCACCCCTCACATTGACATCCTGGGGCTTCGCATAAATGATTCAAGAACTTTCTCAACTTTCCCTTCCGACACTGGTGGACATCCGGGCCCTGCGGCCCTACACAAACAACCTCCTCAAACAGTTAGCGCCATTTCTAAGTCTGTACTGCATCTGATGCTTTTTGTGGAAGTATCTTACGTTGCACAGTCTTGTTCGACTGTGCTCGAAAATAATCCAACACACAGTGTTTTTTTGTATTGATACGAACGCCATTTTTATTCTTGAGGAGATAAAAATATGAAACGTAAAACAAAATTATCAGTAGTTTCTGCGCATGTTGTTAAAGTTTAAAATCAATTAAAAAACAGTTGGTCAAAACAGCAGTCCCCAAACTTCGTGGACGCCGGGCCAAATTCGCGTTCTTTTTAGCGCCCGCCGGCCAAACTATTTTGCGTTTAAAAACAAATCAACAAAAAAACATGCATAACATCAGTCATGTTTGTATATTGCTGTTTATTTCCTTTGCTCGGTAACATGCTTGCAATGTGACGTATGAAACTGCTTTGTTGCATAATAATAGTTGTAATAATTGGTTCCATGCTTGATGCTTCAATACGGCAAGTGTTGTGCAAATGTTAATCTGAAATTCTTTGTATAACTGCCAGATAACGCTTACGCCTCAAACTCCCACTACCATATACAAATTTCACAGCACATATGGAAGCTAATGAAGAGTCTACATCAGTGTTGGCGCGTGCACATACACACCATCAGTGTTGGCGCGTGCACATACACACCATCAGTGTTGGCGCGTGCACATACACAATGTTAGGGTGCTGGTGCGCAGAAACTTCTAACGGAAAAAGCAGCTATAACGTAACAGTTGTCTGTATTTCCGTTTAGTTGTTTTTGTTGTTTGTAAAGTATGACATCACAAACGAACAGCCTGCGTCCTAAGTAAATCACTTTTATTTCACACATTACAAGTAAACTCTAAAATGTTTGTAGTTGAGCTTTTGATCAAAGCGGAAAGCTTGGTTTGTTTTGATTCCTAAATCCTACCGTGATAAAATTCTCAATTACAGTACATGCTTTTCGTGTAATTACATCTTACATTAATTTATTTACACCAAATTGTTAAAATACTAAAGATTCCTAGGAGAGCTCGTGGGCCGGGCTTGGGTGCCGCTGGTTCAAGTAAATAGATGGCATAATGGTGACAAAATGTTTTTGCACAATGCACATTGTTTACAATCACAGTAGATGTTGGTATTCTTCAAGTAATCATGTTTCACAGCAGTGTCCAACGATTTTTACTTCATGTTATGTTTATAGAATGTTATCATCGTGGGAGCCTTTTTTGGATCCATGGAGATGTAACATCAGCTGGGCCCATGAGGGGTTCCAGCATGCAAAGGGGGTCTGGAATGTGAAGGCCGAAGCTTCCGACAGGTCAGTTGCTATGGTGACGACCGAGTATTTGCGTCATTGCGTGGTTTTGTTTGGGAGGACACCATGGCAACATATGACGAAGCCAGTGGCAGTCTCCCACGAAAACCGCACCCACCCCCCCACTTGCTGCAAAAAATGTGTTGCAATCTCCAACAATTGGTTACAGTCACAGAATTATAGTCGTAAGGTGAAGGTTGTAGGCGATGCTGCTGCAGGTTAGACATGTTAGAAAAAACAATTTTTGCTGAAAAAAAAGAACATGTTGCAGTGGATGATACAAAAGTGAACACATTGTAAAAATTTGATGCAAGGAATTAATCAAAACACACACATGTTTTGTGAACAAAAAGCAGAAATTCCTACTGCATTAGTAATTTTGCAGAAAATATTTTTAACAGACTTGCACTGCTGCAAGAAATGTCAACACGGACAATGAAATTAAGAAAATTCCATCAGGGAATTCTCGATAGGAAATACTTACATAGCTAAAGCCTCCATTTAGCTAAAAACCCCGTCCAGCGTTCATGCTACCTCGCCTTAGTTTTGAAAGAAGCTATTAAGAAATAAGATGGCATCAGTTGGTTCAGGAGACAATCGGTTTCTTTGATCCTGATCTATATTTGCAGCGCATGAAAACGCGCTCAGTATAAACTGGTGTTGAAAGTATCAATCTGGCAAGCATTGCAGGTTCGGAATATGACTCCTTTTGAAAGATCTTGCCAAAACTTCAAAACATTGAAACCACCAACATGGTCTTTCCAAGATGCATTGTCATTAAAAGAAAATTTAACCGCAATATATCTCGATACCTCATCAGAGCTATCACTATCTAGGGCTAGATNAAAATACTCACTCAACTCTANNGTATAAGACNTACCATGTTTGCCTTTCTTGCTTGGGGAGGATTGTTCAGCAAAATAACGATTTTACGTCGTCGCATTTGATCCAGACTTAGTGACGACATTTATCTGTAACATTAATTCATCATTCAATTCCACGCCCGCTTTACCCCTGGGGTGGGTAGCGGGCGCAGCAGCCCCAGGAGGAGCCTCATGGTCGCTCTTACAACCAAATCGTGGACATTCTCAGCACGTGAAGTGGGTAGTATTGACGTACTTTTAAATTCTCGAAACAGAAACAAAGCCATTTTGTGAAAATCAGCATCAAGCCATTTGCCAGAAATCAAATCTGTCCTTTCTCAAAATTTGGTATCTGAAGCATGAAGAATTGTTCAAAGCAGTCTGAACAGTGAAACAACAGCTTGCTTTTCCAAGTAATACTCCATCAATTGGGGGATATTTGTCCCCTTCCATTGCTGCACTGATTGGCTTAAACCAGTGCTTCCCAACTTGCATGAACTCCCGACGTACTAACCCTATGTATAAAATCAAACAAGGCACTGCACAATTTCTCCACTCAACTGCAACCAATAACTTAACCCCACCTGTTCTAAACGAACTGAATTTTAGTCCTGCAGTTGCTGTTACGTGATTTGTCGAAATCAATTCCGCTATTGTTACGTCACTGTCCACAATACTTTAACCTCTTGCAGAGTCATTCACAAGTGCACCGATTGGGTTTGAGCAGGTTTTTCTAAAACCGTAAGATGTTGGTAGTGAACCTGCAATAGAGTTTAGAGTGGATCCAAGTTGGATATACGAGGCTTGCAACGCAAAAACGACGCCCCAGGGAATCGCGATGCCAATCTCTCCATGTTTATGGTGGTGTTTATCACGTCACACAGGCCTACGCCACACGTAACAATACCAGTGCTTTCAGAGCTGATCTGCGTGATGCACGTAGCTCGCCGGATGAGCTTTTATTCGACTTCCGCCATCCCCGCCCTGCATGCCTCATTTTCTTTAAAGAAATTAGTTTTCGATGCCCTTGTAATTTCAAAACGACGGACCAGCTGGTAACCTCTGGACTGTGGGTAAATGGTTGCAAAATATGGATTATATCTTTCGTTAACATAACACGAACATTTTAACTTCAATCTTCTTGATTTTTTTCACAAAACAATGACCGACTTCAGGAAAAGCTTTGTGTACACTTCCTGGAACAGCTAAGTTACTGTTGCAACTGTTGCACACTCTTGTACAACACATGTTGACAAGTTGATGTCAGACCACTTCGCTTAAAATAAGCACCTAGTTCCTTTATAGCTTCAAGTAACCTCTGCACTTGTTTAATGTCGGAGTCTTCTCCACATCCGAGCATGGTGCCATTCTGCATGGTGCTTTCATAGTCATCAAGTTTGAGTGCATGGGGATGTTTAAAATATGGCAGGAACATGGAAGCCAATGAATGGTTCTAATGCCTTTTTAACTTGCATGTCACGAATACGACATGGTTTCGTACCGGATCGTTTGTGATGCCATACTTGAAAACAGTGCTTAGTGTTTAATTTTTTATATTTTCAGCAGTTTTGATCATTGGTCTTAATATTTCGCAATATGATCTACATTGCTTTACTTTACACTTTATAGCATAATCTTCAACAAATTGCACAGTAAACGAAAAATAGACCTGCTTTTTGTGAGTGCCAGTCCACATGTCAGTCGTCATAGCAACTCTGTCATTTGTTTTCACCGCTTGCTTGACAAGCCTATGACGTTTTGCAAGTTGTAATGCTTTAATAAGTGTATTATGGAGGTCAAAACCTGACTAACATCTACTCAGCCATACTTATCTCCAGCATTAATTAGGCATTGTGGATATGCCCTCAATCAATCTCTATCTAAGATTGAAGTTGGTCTCGTTTGTAACCAGCTGACCTCTAACGATTTTTGCAAGTTTATCGGGAATTTTGTTATTTTGGAAATGTTTAATTTAAACTGGATAGTTTTAGGCTAACAGGGTACAGTTGGCTGAGCATGCGCCATCAGAGCTGGCAGGCTGGGTTCAATTCCCGGTCAGGCCATACCGAAGATTTGTTAAACGTAACTTCCGGCCTGTCCACCCTCGTGCTCGGCTTTGATGGATGGGTGCAAATGAACAGTTCACACGCATTGCTGCCATCGACTCGCCACCATCGCAGCATTCACTGCGAAAGCAACCGTGTTGAGACGAGCATCACTGAGCGAGTATAATAAAACTGGATGAGTTGAACCAAACCACAATCTGAACCAACCTTGCGATCTTTTCCAGGTTTGACGTAAGTGTGACGTCAGCCTTGATAGAAACCGTGAAGAAGACCATCTCAACTTGGAGGAGGGACTATGTCCGCGTGAAGCAGGTGGACCAAACGAAACCCGGCCTGGCCGCGGTGAAAAGGGCAAGGCAGCCATACGTTCCCTACCTCCTGCGCAACCTGACCGGATGCACACTGCACTTCGCAACGCAGACAGCTGCTGTGCAAAAGTCTGACATCACATCGTCACGTATGTTTTTTGCATCCACCGCACATCGAATGTTATGCGCGATTGCCGACTTCTTCGAGTCGGTGTCGAAGTGCAGTTTACTATGTGCAGGAACAGTTGACACTTTGAGATAGTTTGGTTTTATTGGTTGTTTCGTAGACTTATGCTCGTGGTAGCCCACATCAGCAATGTCTGCACAGTTCCAATTATGTAAAAAAGTATTTGTTTGAAATGAGTGAGAACCTCGTGTGTTGCCAACCCAGTTCGCCGCCCTTCATCCATCTCCATTGCTGAGGTATGGGCTGAAGTGCAACCTGGAGAAGAATGCTCTTTCCATTTCACAACGAATCATGAAAAACAACGACACAAACGCACCGATATGCTTAAATTCCATCAGGTATTTCGTTTCCTTTGAAACATGTTATGACTGCCTGAGCTCAGGTGAGCTATTACTTACAGCCGAGCCGAAACGACCGGTGCAAGATGTCCAGCCATTTTCGTGTTTCTTATATCCAAGTTCAATAAACTTGTAGTGGCGTGGAATTTGGCAGATAGTATTGTTCGACCGTCGACTGTCTTGTTCGTTAACGTCGCCCTCCCCATTAAATTGTAAACAGCAAAACAAGTTTTTTCTGATCCTGCATTCCTATGTGCGGAGAATTCCCGATACTTTTCAGATACGCGTCAGAGTTGGAGAATGGGACACGTTTGACCCTGTGACAGTGAGCAGAGTAGGTGTGTTTTTTCGACACGCCTTTGCACAGATCAATGAGAGCTCAAAGGTTTATGAGTGAGTACATATGTTCTCTCAGTTTGTCTTGGAACTGAAGTAATTTAATTTTTCGTTTAAAAGCAGCAAAAACTGTGAGTAGTTTTTTTGTGTTGGGCTATAGCTCAGATTCCATGCTTTTATTGCAATTCGTGCGTGCCCTGATGTGGCTCAAAATAATGAGGACCCACATTTGATGAATGTTGCACCGGTGATGATTCACCCCATGATGGCCGCCATTGTCTAATACTGCTTTCCCCCCTTGCATTGCGCAGAAACCTTGTTCCTGTCCGTGTGGTGTTCGCAGTGACGTTGGAGGGCAACGCGCAGAAGGTGGTCACTGTCCGGTCAGCCCTGACCGTCAAGAGCAGAGTGAAAATACCAGTGCAGATTCAGCTTGAATGTAGAAGTAACGACTTCGTGACCATGCCGGTGTAAGTCGTCGGTGATTAAAGGTTTTGTTGTTTATATTATTGACTTTTTGATGTAAGCAGCTAACTTGAATGCTCTTGAAGTTTGTCGTTTCATTTTGATCAAACGACTCCGTTGAAAGAAAATCACCTCACACGTTGGCACTTCAGTGTTGGGGGTCGATATCTAAATACGTGCTTGAAGCACGGTGTTCACAATCTCCTGTTACTGGTCGTGGATTCATTGTATTCCTGCTCAGAAGTTTGCGTCCGTCCCAGCAGCATTGAGTCAAAACCGTCCAGTTGTTGGACTCCGACAAGGGTGTGTGTTGTCGCCACTTCTATTCATATTCTATGTGAAGTGGATGGACATCACAGCCGTGTCGAGGAGGGCGCCAACATTGGAAGCTGCAGGATCCAGTTTTTGTAGACGACTTGTGCTGCTAGCGGCAATACATTGCAGCAGGTGGAGAAGTTCAATTATCTTGGGGTGATATTCACGAGTGGCGGAAGGTGGAGATTGATACACGGATTGGTGAAGCAAATGCAGTTCTGTGTGAACTTTATCGCTCTGTGGTCACAAAACGGGAACTTTCAAACACTGTAAAGCTGTCAGGTTTTAAATGGGTCTTTGTTCAGATCCTCCTCTATGGTCATGATTCTTAGATAATGACTGAAATAATAATATGTGCAAGTGCAAACGGCAGAGATGGGATTTTTGCGAAGAGTTTATGACGTGACACTTGGCGACAAAGTGCGCAGTTGTGAAACGTGTAAAGCCCTGAATGTCGAACCACTTCTCCGCAAAGAGAAATCCCAGCTATGTTGGTTTGGACGACATATGACCAGAATGTCCCACGAAAAATTGACCAAGCAAGTCCTGCTGACTAAACCCACGGGAAAGCGGCCCAGAGGTCGTCCAAAGGCCAGGTGTGTGTTCAGAAGTTGCAAAAACCATCAGGTATTCCGAGACCCGAGGTCTTGCTACCGCAACACTCACTGGAGGAAAATCAGGGAAAGATGACGGTGGGTGATAACAACTGCAAGGCATTGAAATGTACGAGATTAACAATCGAAATAATCGCACATTGGTTGTTGCGCGCATCGCCATGAACGGCAGAAAGTCAGACTCAATGCTCCTCTTAAAAATATACGACCCAGAGTTACACCAAGGACCAGGTGGAATGGTTTTATCTCCGATCTTGCTTGGCCCCGTCTTGGTGTGGAACCAGCAGGGTGTCGGAGTCGTGAGGAGTCGGACGTTTTTGTGTGGAGTCGGATTCCTAACAATACGTCGGAGTCGGACGTTTTTGTGTGGAGTCGGATTCCTAACAATACATAGGAGTCGGAGCCGGATTTTTTTGTCCGACTCCGGAAGTTCAACTAGATTATTTTTTTACATCACACTCCAAGTTGGGAATTCCTGTTGAAATGATACAGTATCTTTTGAAACTTTTATTGAAACTGAGAATTCTTGCTGTGCACCACGATTTCCATTGTTTGCTCAAACTTCATTCACGTTATGTCAAAGAGTCGGTGTCGGAAATTTTACGTCCGACTCCGCAACCCTGGTAACCAGCAGAACCATCAGAGGTTGCTTGTTGACCATGGGGGGTGTTTCGAGTCCTCCTAGGGCTGCCCCCCCGACCCTCCCCAGAGGAAAAGCGGAAGTGGAAAGTGTCCGTTTTTCGCTGGAAGTCATTTATGTTTTTCACAATTGTTTTGAACCTGGTCCTTCCTGCCTGACATTAATTCCCATGCGACCTTTCAAAATTGTTTTTAAAATGTAAGAAATACATCTGCAGTGGTAAAGCCGCTTTTGAATGGTCTTCACAAAATGTTGCTCACTTGCGCTCATGTGCATTCCAATGCATGCTGCACACAGTGTGTCTCGTACAGAATATGTATCTGCAGGTTCAGTGAGCCTGTGTTATCAAATGGTGGAAGAAAAATGTCTTCAAAAAAACTGCCTCAAATCCATAAAAGTTTTAACCGAAGGTTAGAAACATACGTGATGTGGGTGAAGGTTTGTGAACCTCTCAGCGTACCGAGCAAGATTGACAGGATCCTTGATTTTTATTTGCCAGCCATGCTTATGTGTTGATGTTCTTTCGCATCCGCCGAGCTTCAGAAACTCTGTTCTGGTACCAAGCGAAACATGTCGTCACAGGTTGGATCCTGGTGAAACCCAGTACATTCCCCTCGGCCTGACCTCCTGTGCCATGAGAGTGAGGCCCCGCATACACCGTGCCAACTCATATTACTACAGCAGCACCTGTATCAGGTGGCAGGTGTGCTCGGAGGCAGAAAACGAGAAATCAGAAGTGGTGAGGGTTGTGTATATTCTTGGCAGTAATTATATTTATGAGTTCATTAGAAACTCTTTCGAAAGAAATTTGACTCAGAGGTGGCTTCCGCGTTTGATAAATGTGTCAGTAAAACAACGTGGAGATTTCGCTGGTTGAGATGATGGTTGGGGCAAATGCCTGCCGAGGATGTTAAAACATTTGATTAGTTTTGTCAGTACTTCTGCTTGGCCCTTCATCTCGCTTTGCTTTTGTTCGGCGCAGCATGCAGTGCGTGCAACTGCAGACCTGAAATGTGCTTGTAATAGTGTTGCTATGTCGACAGTTGTGAAGTGACGTGCGCCGTTTGACTTAGCTCGCTGAATGTGTTGTGCAAAAAGGGGAGGAAACAAGTAAATATTTTTGTATTGCTGTGAAAAATCTGATCAAAACAATTTTGTTATTATTAGTAAAGGCTGTCCATGCTTTTGTACACAGGTCGAATGCCTCTCGACTGACGCAAGCGGTGGGAGAAAAAGATTTTTGTGAGTAACTTGTGCAGCACATGTTGTCATTCTCTTCAACAGAACCCAAGTTAAGCATTCCATCTCCCTCAGTATTTCTGTGGCAGCTTCCACGCATACTTTTGAATGCCTTGCGTGCATTATACATGACTGACGTTCATGAGTTGTGGTTCTAAGCGTGTGAAGCCGAACATTAAGAATTTGAAAAACCCGTTGTTCAATGCAACACCGTACCGGCTTCGTGCTTGAATTTGCTGTTATTTTTATATTTTTACGGCATGGCTAGAGCATGACCGTAATACCGCAGCAATTATTTTTATGTAACAAAATGTTTTTACTGCAAGTATTTTTCCGTTCTAATGCAGTTGCAGCATCTGCTCCCATAATCCCCCCCTTGTTGTTGTTTCCTCCCAGCTTCGTCATATGTGTGCAACGCAAGGGGTTTCCCCCATTCGAAGAGGTGTATGAATCGTTGGCTGAGCGTGGCCACGCATTGCGCCATGGCGGGTCAGAGTGGGACGCCAGCATTTTGGCCCAGCTTCCCGGCCACACCGTCATCATTCTCCCCCCTGTCGTGATCTCAAATCTCCTTCCGTGTGATTTGCATTATTACGTCAAGGTATGAGATGGGAGTGTTGTATGCCTAAGATATTTTGCAGCCATCCATAGTATAGGACCAGCCAGGGGTTGCATGCCTGGCAAGGCGTGCGGGTCTACACAGTGAACCCACGCGTGTATACTGGTGCTGGAAGCTTCTGGTCGCTTATCACCAGTACTGGTTCTCACATTCAGCGCCAAATATTCTTTAGCGAAGCAGAATGAAGTCCTGGTGCAAAGCTGGTGGATTGTGTGCAATTTATACAATCATTTGTAACAACCACAGGTTTTGGGCGACATTTTGTGGTTGTTTTGCGTTCTGTGATGATTCTCGGCCACGTGACAAATGACCTTAATGTGACCCTGTGACCTGCAGCTGGTGACCTGTGACCTGCAGCTGGTTGTTGCTGTTGGTGGTAGTTGTTGTGTGATGCTGGTCGCCACACCACAAGCTGCACCTGATTCACTTCTCGCACAAAAGCTTTGCTTGCGCTGCTTGCAGTTCGTGCTTTCTCATTGTTTCGTAAACAATGAATTAAAGTACATTGTCGACTTTCCAAAACGAAATCAGAACATCCAGAGCTCAGTTCGATCAACTACTGTATGCAAGTTGCGAATGGGTTGAATGCGACCAATTACACATTTTCATGTATTTGTGGTTGTAATCGAGATTTGTTTTTGCGTAATTGAAATTACTTAAAATTTAATTACAATGACGGTTTGCTTTCAACAACTTTACGGATTTCGAACAAAGGCAAAAAAACAGTAAAACATTTGTAACGTAACCTGTTGTGGTTTTGCTGAGTCAGCATCGAAATTTCCCGGTTGCTATGGTTACCAAACTATGTACTTGCCTGATGTAGGTTTCTATAGTTACCAAACTATGTACTTGCGTGATATAGGTTTCTATGGTTACCAAACTGTGTTTTTGCGTGATATAGGTCTCTATGGTTACCAAACTATGTATTTGCGTGATATAGGTTTCTATGGTTACCACACCGCTTGTGTGATGTAGGTTTCTATGGTTACCACACCACTTGTGTGATGTAGGTTTCTATGGTTACCAAACTACTTGCGTGATGTAGGTTTCTATGGTTACCAAACTATGTACTTGCGTGATATAGGTTTCTATGGTTACCAAACTATGTACTTGCGTGATATACGTCTCTATGGTTACCAAACTATGTACTTGCGTGATATACGTCTCTATGGTTACCAAACTATGTATTTGCGTGATATAGGTTTCTATGGTTACCAATCTATGTACTTGCGTGATATAGGTTTCTATGGTTACCACACCACTTGTGTGATGTAGGTTTCTATGGTTACCAAACTATGTACTAGCGTGATATAGGTCTCTATGATTACCAAACTATGTATTTGCGTGATATAGGTTTCTATGGTTACCAAACTATGTATTTGCGTGATATAGGTTTCTATGGTTACCAAACTATGTACTTGCGTGATATAGGTTTCTATGGTTACCTCACCACTTGTGTGATGTAGGTTTCTATGGTTACCAAACTACTTGCGTGATGTAGGTTTCTATGGTTACCAAACTATGTACTTGAGTGATATAGGTCTCTATGGTTATTACCAAGCTATGCTGAACCCGGTATCCTGTCGATTTCAAATAGAACACAGAAATAGAAGGAACTCTGAAGCCAGGAAAAGATGATACCCCCCACACTGTGCACGTATTTCCTGCACTTGACAGCCCTGCACGTTCCCTTATACTGGGATGCCTCCTTGATTCATTCAAAAGCTGTCGTGAGCTGATTGTACCATCCACTGTGAAGAACTTCCAGGTACTGCTGCAAGTTGTTACTACCTGTCTGGTTAACTAAAGCTTTCACTTGCTTTGAACATGATTGTTTTGCTTTGTACGTAACGTTATGATGCTGTCGTTGCTATGGAAAACTGGCATGACTGAAATTTTTTTGATATGACTCACTGCATCACCAGATGAGAATGGTGGTCAAGGATTATCAGGACCGGGCTCTCATTCTCAATGTACGCGTTTTGTGGCGCTTGAGGTCTTCAGTCAAAATATCAGTCATGGCTGGCTACTGGATTATCAACACAACAGGTGCACTTCCTTAGTTGTTCGCATATTTGCGAGTCGTACCTTGTTCCTGTCCTTGAACTACTTTATTTTTGACACGTGTCTATTGTCTGCTGTAATTCAGTTGTGACAATCGATGATGTAACTTTGTTATCAGGTTTGCCAATCGTTGTGAAGCAAGATGGCTGTGAACAAATTGCAGCGGGCCAAACGGACACGCATGAGCAAGCACGCAGCATGCAGCCGTTGCTTTTTTCTTATGCTGACCGGGAAAGTCCATATTTGTGTACGATGAGGTTGGGGAGAAAAGTTCAACCGGAAAACTTAATGCAAGGTCGCCATGGGTCTCGATTTAGGGGATTCCCCGTGTTCTGCGAAAGATTCTCAACCGACGGTGGATCGTGCACACGAGGCCTGAAGCTGGTCAGTCTCTTCGCTCATTGTTTTAATCAAGTAATTAGTTATATAACTGGCAAAAGTATGCTCTTGTTTGTACTTGAGGTGTTCAGACAAGCACTGATAAATTTCCGGTCAGTGGAGCAGAGCGTCGTGGCTCAACACACCAGTGCTGGGTTTGTACTAACCACGTCACCTGTTTGACCCCCGCAGTTGACGGACGATGGGGCCCCCAACAGGGAGTTCTACATCGGCATCAGTGTGCGGAGGGGTTGGGGAAGATACTTGCACACCCACATCGTAACAATCGCCCCCAGGTATCTCCTTGTCAACAAAACAACCCATCGTCTGTGCGTCGCACAACGTCATGCTACGTCATACTCCTCTGACACCTCCGGATCAACTTTGCACCTCACTGTTATGACAGGTCGGCTCTCATCGACTGTGTTACCTCTGCTGTTGCTTCATCAAAATTTAATGAACATTTGTGAGTATAGGTTGATTCTTACTGGAGAAAAACGAAACAAGCTATTTGTTTAGATTGCGATACAATCTGGAATAGTTTCAAAGTGTGTGTGATGGCCATTGTGGCCGGTGCAGAGAAGATAAAGGTATTGATTGAACTTCCCGACATGAAAGATGTTTCATTTCATCACCAGGTTCAAGTGTTGTGTACCACTGGCCAAGAGTGGACCTTGACACACTGTTGTGTGTTAGACTGGCTGATGAGCCTGCATGCCAATGGTCGGGCGGGTTCGCTATCGACCGGACCAATGCCTTCCACGTTGCTCTGAGACTTTCACCTCATTCACCGATTCTACACAGTAAGTGTTACATCATAAAGTGACATTGTCATTCACCGATTCTACACAGTAAGTGTTACATCATAAAGTGACATTGTCAGCAGCAGCGAAGTCACAGTAAGCATTGGTGGCAGTTCATGTTTGTTTTTCTTGTCTTTGTGTGAGCAGCAACTTTGTATTTCACCATGACCACGCACTACCGAGTTGCGTAGTGTACTTAGCAAGATAGTCACCGACTTCTTATACCCGTGTCACTGAAGTTGATAAGTTCCTCAGCAAAACTTACGACCAATCACCTTCTATTAATAGCGGTAGCTCCGTAACTACATGGTCTTGAGTGGACTCTTGCTGTGCCCACGCATTCCATGCTTTGTCCACCTTCGGTTGAGCAACTTTGTTTTAAGCTTCAAGGTAATTGTTTGTCAGATCAGTTTAGTTTTGCAGCACCATGACATGCCACAACATGCCGTCAGGATGTTGACCAGTTTGTAAATTGTGTCACGGTGCCCACACGCCTTGAGATTATTTCACGCAAGATTTCTCATCCTGGCCAGAGTTTGATGTGGGCGGTGATATACGTCCATTATGACACTAAGTGGTTTTAATCCGTTAAATCCATCAACAGGTGAATTTTGGAAGATAGTTATTTGCTGTTTTTTCAGATTTGATTTCTCAGATTTGTCAACATTGATTTTTCTAAAAATTTTTTTATGCTGATTTCTTTTTTGCTTCAACAGATTACGATTTCAGCCCCCTTGCCCCCCACAGTATATTTATAAGTGTGGAAATCACTCTGGTCAAAGCCACTTACATCGTGTCATTCAATGACGCCAACCCATCCCACGTCCCCCCACCATTTCGCATTGACAACGTTTCATGCGCTCCAATCATATTCAAACAGGTCAGTGGACACAGCAGCTTGTGAGTTTGGGACGCACAAGTGCTTGGCCGAGGCCTTATTCGACGATGTATTGTTTGCCAGGTGAGAACTGATGAGAGTCAGAGCATCGAGGTCCCCCCGGAAACCCAGCTCGCCTACGCCTGCGATGAACCGTGTCTCCCTCATCAGCTGCAGTGCCATGTGCGAGGTGAGGGGGATATTCTGTGTTGACGGTCGTTTTGTGGAAAACACACAAACAGCTTGCGCGGTCGTCAGGTTGTGTGTTCCAACCCGCACCGGTGCCTAGAAGCTGTTGTTGGTCTTGTTAATTGCCTCGGGTGCAGTGCATTCTGCATGCGAGGTGTGGGTTGTCATGGACAGACAAGTTGCGCTCAGCTTAGTTTAGGTGATACATACCATTGGGAAAATGGAAAGGTCGCTACTGTTGCAAATATTAAACTTTACACCAAGAGCAACATACTTTTACCTACAGGTATAAACTGTTCCCTTTACATGAAAAGTAGCTTCGTCCTTGGGAGGTCTGCAGCCTAAATGACGCTTGGTCCTTCGCAGTCTCCAACTCCCTCATGCATTTTATAAATCGATGCACTTGGAAGTCATCGCAGTGCTTCATTATAATAATCATGATGGCGTCATTCATGCGTGTGTCTTAAAAGCTTGTGTTTCATCAAATTAATCGCGTTAACCCAATTAAGCGCCTCATGTATCCTCGTCTTCCTTCATGTATTTCTGTATTCCTTGTTACTGCGATGCATGTTTGAGTCTACTGCGTTGCGTGTGGGAGTGACGACGTTGTGCAATACAACTTTCTTGCAATCACTAACATTTGCAGTAAAGTCTTTGCAGCAAGTCATGCGTGACCACTTCTCAAAGTGGTTTGTGTCGCAACAAAGGTTAGCGCAGTGTCATCTTGTGCGTTCATTATTCGAATGTCCTTTACTTTCGTCTTCCGTGCAGTTTTTATCTCGTTTCTATTTCGCGAAACAGATGTTGGCATATTGCTACAGCGATCCTTTCAGTGTATGGGATTATACTGAACATGAGTAAACCAGGGTTTCTGTTCCTGTCTGTTGAACTTGCAACCAACAATGGTATCATGTGGAATGCAAACCTAGTGTCGCAGATTGAAAGATACGGACAGCAAATAAAGTGAAACACTGCAGGGTGAAACGATGTTCGATGATATTGCAGCATTAGGGTAGCAGTTGTTCTGATGCACAAAAGGTTGTTTCATTTTCTATATTCCTATATGAATGATGCTCACTTCTGATTATTCCCCGCCCCAAGATTATCCGCTTGTCGCGCTGTTGCTCGTTTTGATTGTTGTTTTAAAATGGCTGAAAACCATTGTTACGTCACAGGAGCTTCATCTCACGTGATACTGGACATGAACATGATTGACAGCGAAAAGCAGCTTTGTTACGAAAACTTCATTTACATCGCACTCGGCTTGTCTCCGAGCCAGGCTTTAACCAACGGTAGGTTGCTCGGTTTGCATGGGTGGGTTACCTGCTTTATACCAAACGTTTGGTTTGAAATAGTGATATCGGTTATGCTCCGTTGATTCCACATTTGTCATTCACCATTAACCAGGATTACGAATTAACTTGTTGAGTCGTATATTTTTCGAGTGCTGACCAGAAGTTCAATATGTGTTCGACGGCAAAGTTTTATTTAAAATAGTTTTGCCTTACAAAGATTTGCAAGATTCAACTTCGATTTTGGTGCTGGACGTGCAAGCAGATGCCCGACAGGGACACTTCATTTCCCTCCAAGCTCTGCGCCCTGGAAAAAGGTCACAATTGTGGAGAATGACCAGTGACAGGATGATATTCCACGAAGGGACTTCCCCACCGGACAAAAATATACATTCGAGGTGGGTTTTGTTCACTTGGCTTTGCAACCGTCAGACGTCCTGGTGATTGAACTGGTTGTGAAGTGTGGATGCGTAAAACGTAGCTATGTGGGCTTCTATCGTGTATCACAAGCTACAGTAGTTATTTGTGCTGGATCCATGGTGGTCTGCTTTCATTACATTCTGGCTGCATTAATTGCTGCTTTAACTCAGTGCTTCTCAGCCTTGGGTCATGACCCAAAAGTGGGTTGCCATAATATTGTTATCTTTCGCATTGGTCACAACCCTATAATCAAACATTAATACGAAGTCCTTTCGACAGTGTAGCTGTGGTTCCACGGAAACGCTTGACACCTTCTCCTGCAGTGCAATTTGTCCTTGCACCATCGCAACTTACTTCTTCTAACGCTAAAAAATACCTTGATCAACGAAACAATTTATAATTAATCAACCACAATACTCTGCTCTCACTAATAAAACTTGTATCCACATTCTCCTGTTTGGCCATCCGGAATTACCGTTTATTGACCAACAGCAGTCATGTTCACTGCACTGTCTCGGTTTCTTAATGCACAGTGGGTGCTTCCAATTCCCTGTTTGATAATCTTGACTTGCCACTTCCTGGTGCGTCCTATTTGCATATCATTCGTCTTTTGCCACATTGTATTGGTTTATTTTGTTTTTTCGTTTGCTGCCGTCGCTTTTGTGCTCAGAAACTTCACTTGACAAGAGGCATCAACCAGGCCTAGGCCTGCCGCCAGATGTCATTAAATAAATTCGTCGCATTTCATGCGATCCAACAATTTGACTCGTTGCAATGAAAGGTTGAGAAGCACTGCTTTAACTCCTGGTTCCGCTTCTCGAATTCCGGGCCCCGAATTGATGTTGTGTTTTTCTGCCAGAACGGACAGATCCGGCCTCGTCCTTGACATCAGTGAGATGGCCGTTTTTGCTGGCCGTAGTTTGGACGAAGGTATCCCCTTGGCCCTTAAAGCTTTTGACGAAAGAAGAAGATCCACACAGACATGGTTCTTTACGGATAATGGTCGTTTGTGTTGTCAACATAAGAACCTTTGTGTGACGGTGAGGTTTTGCCTGAGGAATGACGAAATTGCTATCCCTCATTTTTTTCATGTAGATAAGATATTTCGAGAATTGTAAATTGAGTAATATTAATCTGGGAATCATAACGTGTGTTTGCATGTAAGACCTGTCAGTCTTCATGTCTATGGAGTTTTGGTGATAAGCACTTATCTCCTCTGCCATCAACAATAAAGTGGAAACACTGAGCAAACAATAAAGTGGAAACACTGAGCAAACAATAAAGTGGAAACACTGAGCAAACAATAAAGTGGAAACACTGAGCAAGGCTCCCAAGTGATTCACATAACGTTGTAGTAATTTTGTAGAGCTGCTTCGTGTAACGAAACTCTTGCACAATGTCATTCACTTTTGAAGTAACTTTCGACCAATCAACTTTGAATGTACAGGCGTTTGAGCTGAGCGCGGGAAGCCCTGTGGTGCTGTCATGCTTCAATGAGCACAGTCCCCCCCTCCCGAAGGAGCTATGTTCACGGCACAAGATGATCCCGGGGAGCGGTGTCTTGTCCCTCAAAGTGGTCCGCGATGGCCCTACCAGGGTCCTGCGCATTGTCGACATCAGGTACAAGCCTTCGTCTTTGCATCAAGGCGTGCGGCGTGCGATGACGTCATCGCTCTTATTTCTATGAATAGTTTATTTAAAAGGAAAGTTGTGAACTGATGGTTGAAAGAAGAAAGTATACTTCCGGCGCGGCCGTTATGCTCCAGTAACGTTGATGCGAAACAATAGACGTTGTTGGAACTGACTTAGTTCTGCAGCAGGAAAGTTGGAAACATATAGACACATTGAGAAGTTATATTCCATCCATATCTTCTTGTAGAGATTTTGTGTCTCACCGTAATGCGTTTACATCATATGGGCGATTGCCCAGTGTTCATTGTTCAAACTGGGGGGGAAACGTAGCCTGGGTTGCTTTGGGAAATGAACACGGCTTTGTTTCGGAGGCATCGGTGGTGGACCGTGCTTGTGGGGTGTGTGGGGTCAAACAGGTTGGACTTTGTGGGACTGAAAAAAATCTCAGCTTGCTCGGGTCTGCGCAGGAGGGGTCGCGTGTGCCTGCCGCTTGAATTGGATGATGCAGTTCTGTGAGGCTGCTTCCAGTTTTACCATGCTTGTTGCAACCTGCCTTTCAGGCGTGATCTTCAGTTTGGACAAATTTCAGGAAAAAATTTTAATAAACTTATGTGTCATGTAGTTGGTCATGAGCTCGTGTTACATTCGTACAAAAAGCTGGGATTCCATTGTAAGACTTCGTGGCGTCGAACGGACAGTCTTGAAGTAAACGCTGGAACTATTTGAGGGTTTCACAAGTCCTCTTTGTTATGCAGGCAAAAGAGGGCCGGGATCTTTTCTAAGGAGTCGAACTGGACAGTGCTTGAGCCCGAAAGAGCGAGGAGCTCAGTTCAACCAGATGGGAAAGACGCTGAAATCCAGGCCCGACCGGCCAAAGTGAACGTGGCCGTGAGCATGGCCAAGGGCGTGGGGATATCACTGGTGACAAATGCGTGCGAGGAGCTGCTGTATTTGACGATGAATGGTATTCAAGTGGAATTGGCGCTTCTTTCTGAGGAACAAAATATATCACTTCGCATTCAAAAGCTTCAGGTTCGTGTAGAATCTGATACGAACGCTGTCTTATCTATGTCCGCGAGCTAATCCTTGTTTGCTTCTTTACTGGGGGTCAAACGTTCCCATCAATAATGTCTTGTCACAGTTGGATAACCAATTGTTGGATGGGAACCCCCCAGTTATGATTTGTGCGCGACCAACGTCCAGCTATAGTTTGCAAAGTTCATCGACTGATCCACTTATATCTGTCAAAGCAGTCCGGCAAAAGTCCTCAAGTGCTTTGTAAGTATTCCATGATCTGTGCTGTGTCTATGTCACACCTGCTAAACGTTAAGACTGTGGTTAATAAATACTGAATAATTTGCCACCCTTGCTTTCGTCACCAACCACACAATCGATTATTTTCCCACCTAACATCAAGCACTGTACAAGCTGTGGTACTACTGATGTAAATTATTTCCATGATTCTTCCGAGCCAGTATTGACCCCACCTGCACAGGTACCAGATCTTCAAGTCATTCGTGATGGACATTGGTCGACTTTCGATTCAAATCGAAGAACGTCATTTGCTGAAGCTCCTGATGTTCTTCGGGGTCGTCTCGACGTCACCACATCGAGACAGCGAAGTACTGGATAAGGCAAAAGTGAGTCTTCATCGTTTCTCAGCAGTGTTTGGCAAAAACACCGGCTCTACGCGTGCAGCTCATTTCATTAATGTATTTGCCTCCGTTCCCACACGAGTGAAACCTGGCAAGGTCAAATGAACAGCAGGTCAAAGACGGCGGATTGCTTCACAGAATAACCGGCTGTCTTTTTTGTTTCGGCTTCAACTAGGCAAACATCTCAATTATTCATCATATCCGAAATTGGAATACAAAAAATGGCTTGGACCCTCCCATTATTTCATGTTGTTGTAAGCAAGGAAGTGTTCAAATAGTTGAATCTTTAAATACAGTACGAATGGAAAAGCGAACACAGCATTTGTTGTGTCCTGAAATGGCAATGCAAGTAAATGTTATTTCAAAGCTCAAGCCTTACCGTGCTATGTTCTGGCCATGCCAGCCGTCCATCTCAATGTTGACTGTTTCTGAAATAGAGCAAAGCCCGCAAGATTTCATGACGTAGATTGGCGGCGTCTATGACGTTTATACAGATAATGGGTTCATCAGAGCGGAACTTTTAGCAAAAGTGGCAGCGCTTGATTAATATTTTGCTGTAAAATATGTTTCAAGCTTTCAAGTTAACTTTGTACAGTTTTGTGTTTACTGAGTCTCTGAAAAGTATTATTTGTCACATCAGGTGTTTGGCCAACAAAGTTTGTCAGCAGTGACTTTCTTCACCTGCATGAAGGCGCATGTTCTGCGCCCAGCTTCGCTTGCGTGGCCTGAGTGGGAGCAAGTTTGGTTTAAAACGAAGTTGGTGACTCAGTGCTAATGCCTGTGCTCTGTGGCAGCCCCCCCTCCCCACGCGCATGCTGCAGCAGTTTATTTACAGTCGAAACACAGCCATTCCGTATATGCTGTATACATGAAACAAAATATGATAAACTGACTTTCAAAGAATACGGCCCTGAGTCAAGAAATGAACAGTCGGTGCAACGGAAAGTTGGCTCCGCAAGTCAAGGCCTCAGTTCACGGTTGCTAAGCAACGTTGGCCAAGAACCTGACTTGACAAATATCACTTGTTAAAGACTCATGAACCAGAAAGACCTAAAAACTAAGGAAACTTGAAATACTTTTGGAACAAAAAGTTAACCGTCGGTATCATAGCCCTAACTGGGCGAATATTGTTCCCACCATAATCGAGGGTTACGGAAGCGCTTTAGGAGTACAAGCACGTTTTTCAACAACTCAGCAATTATCTTCAAACTCATCTGACCGGAAAAGCGAGCTTGTTGTATTTTGGAAAATTTTTATATTTTTGAAATCAGACTTAATTTTCGTAAAAAATGTTGGAGGTAGGCACAAAATGGTGGAGGTAGGCACAAAATGTTGGAGGTAGGCATACTGAAGGCACCAAAACGGTAGGAAATGCGGAAAATCCGCCAGTAGCCTTTATTGGCAGTCGGTTGAAGATCAAAATCGTATTCTGCTCTAAGCTTGTGGTTCTAACATGCAACATAATAAATTATGTTGGGACATGAAAATATGTCATTTTCAAATGTATTTTGTATTTTACTGCCACGTATATTCAGAGGCCCAAAAACGACAAACGATAATTACGATGACAAGTCCGATCATAAACACATGGACTGGTGTGCAATACCATTCCTATATATGCAAATTCTATTCTGAGCACTGTAGCTTTTCTTGTCAAACTTTCTGACGAAATGCCCAAATTCACGCCTTCTTGTTACACGTCGGATGTGCAAGGCCGAATTGGGGAATCCACCCCCCACTTACTCAAAAAATACAAAACTTGTCAAAATATCGAAAGGACTGCTCAACAGAGCGCATAGAAAAAATCAGCTACTGGATGAATCAGCCTTAAACGACACCATTTAAGTTGAAAACACGATTTGCAGGTGAACCTGAGCCTGAACAGGGTGGTGATGAGATGGCGCCTGTCCTGCCGCTCGTGGCGCTGTTGTTCAATGAAGTTTGTTGCTTCATTGATTGTTTTTTTTTGTTATCAGCAAAAAGCCCGAATAGGCAAGGGCGAGAAAAATTTATTTTGTGTGTGAGAAGGTGGATTTGACCAAGACAGTGTGGGACTCCGGAAGGGATGGAAAAGCAGTTGGCACTCGTTATTACTTCGATCTGCTGCAACTTTCTGTTGCCCCTCTGCGTTTGAGCGTCTACACCGCCTCCCGGTTGCCCCCTGACATCCGTGCCGTCAAACAAGCTCTCACCTTCTCATTGGTGCAATTCGAGCGTGCCCCAGTTACCGTTCAAGCTTACGTAAAGAGTCATCTGTTCGAAACCATGGACTTCATCCAATCAGATTTGTCCAAGGTGCGTCATGTGATGCAAGTAAAATCTGAGAGGTTTTATATCAAGTCCAGAGCTCAGCCTCAGTAAAAGTGTGCCTATGACATTTGTCGTGTACATCAAGAAGTTGAAAACTGATATAATGCCCCACATATGTGGATGATAAACTTTATTTTTGCTAAAATTGTTGTACCCGAATGTAGCGTAACGTAAAACTACATGTAAAGTCATTTTAAAAAGTTTTTTCTACTTCTCCGCTTTTGCAAAATCTGAAAAAGTGAAGTTCTATGCAAAGGTATTGTTTTTTTTAGTTTTTAAAGGATCAGTTGAAAAGCCAAGCAGCTGTTATACTGGGCTCAGTGGATTTCCTGGGCAACCCCATTGGCCTCCTGACCGACGTCCGGGCCGGGATGACCGGATTGGCCAAAGGGAACCTGCACAATATGGTCAAACATATAACGCATGGATTATCAAACTCTGCTGCAAAGGTAACTGAGTAGGTAGAACTTTCCTACCGCCATGTTGAGGTGTATGTGTCATTTTTGTAATGAAAAAATTGGTTACTGGTGGCGAAAGTTGATAATAATAACGTCCCTAGCAAGCGAAGTAAAAGCCTGAGTTTGAACGCCTTGGTAAACACGACCACCATCATCAGTACTGTGGAAAGTAATAGCTTCTAATGTGATCAAGGAAGTTACTCGCTAAGCAAGCAGCACATGCTGCAGAACCCCCAGCCTGAAGTACCCCTAACCCTCTACTGAAGTACCCCTAACCCTCTACTGAAGTACCACTGACCCTTTGGTACACGAAAAACGGAAGTGCTGAATAGCCTTATAATAAATATCACGGCCAAAGCAAACGATACAACTGACATCTTGCAAACGTTTCGA
>JGI24159J19872_10001393_pt1 | contig 26419 bp, 12 predicted proteins | sample Ectturendosymbi4_FD_19872 | JGI IMG/M metagenome (IMG submission 19872)
AAGCTTCGTAATTGCGCCCGTATTTCGTGGATATTGTCATTTCAAACCTCTGATTTTTTACACCAACAGCCTAACTTAAACGAAATGCCCGAAAAAAGCCGACAGGTGGTCCGTTGTGATTCAGCGAAATCGTTGTTTGATTATAAGTGTGGAGTGACAACAGCAACATTGAAGCATAACAAAACCTGAGCACACTTTTCAAAGTTTAACCACGTGTACTTTCAACAACATTTCAGTCAAACCAGCAGTTTTGCAGGCTTAGTGTATGCTGCTTCATTGAGCTTTGAAAGTGTTTATAACCTGGTCTTTGTAGTAAAGTGGACATGCTGAGAAGCGTGTGAGCAACCAAGAAAGAAACAGATATTTTGCAAAACAAAATTTTAGATGAATGGCGCGTATGCTGCGCTTTACTTGACTGCATTTCAAGTGCTCAGAACAATGCATCTTGCGCACTGTTCATTCAGCGCTTGCACTTTGCACCTAGCTTAAGTCACGTTGGCTTCGCTTGACTGAACAAAGTTTTGGCAGTTTTCCTCGAATCTACTGTACGGTTAACGTGCATCCCGATTTTTGGTCAGGTTCCGAATTTTGGTCTTAAAATCTGTGTCCCGAAAAACTTTTAAAACTGCCTTAAGTCCCGAAATTAGCTGTAGTGTGGAGAGCGCTTAGAGTGACATTAAAAAACGATCTAAAATAAAAAACCAGCGCCACATTCTGCGCAAAATTTCGCAGAAAACTCGTTGCACCAAAGGTGTTGAAGTTTCTGCTATCAGGTTACCTTCCACTTTTATACTTGCAGGAATGTACTGTACGTGTTGAGGTGTTGTAGCATAATAGCTTTGCAAGGCCGTTGGTGAACAAAATGTGATCAACACACTGAAGTATGCAAACATTTGTCGGTCATTCACACGCACTGATTTTAACTTTGAGCAACCAGAAATATTGGGAAGCATCGCCGATCACAGGAAACTTCTCCTACTCAAGTCTCTTGTAATGCAGGAACACCAACCAGATCTCAACATCGATGGTTCATCTATTCCCTTACTGCTATGCAATATATAGTGGTCCTTTTTACTTAAAATAGCACGAATGCCTTCAGACATCTTTACCTTTTATTGTCTGCTGTATTTTTATTTATATGCTTGACGATGGCTTACGGTTAAGCTGAAATGTTAAATAAAATAACGTTTTCGGTATTTGTGGTTATATTGTTCACAATAAGAATCTACAGCAACTCCGTGCAATGCTCGCCAAAGCATTGCAATGCTTTGTTACTATTGCATCATAGAGGTTGTCCGTGTCATTCATTCTATAACTGCATGTTGCTATATTACAGCGGCTATAACGTTCGTGAACAAGAAAGAAGTTAGTATAAACAAAAGATGAGTATTGCTGTACAATCTGAATTCTGTAACTATTTAAAGAAATTAAAATTTTTTATGTTTGAGTAAAATTGCTTTTGTTGCTTAACTTTCATAAAAACTGCTTTTGTTTCAATTTAATGTCAAAGAAAAGTCATACTTTCTGTATTAACTCACTTGTAAATTATTTTGTAAGCTGCCGTGGATAAAAAGTTTTCGCATTCGTCTTACCAATGCGCTTGCCTAAGGAAAAAAATGCCAAAATATTTAAAGAGCATACCTTTTCTGCATTTACAAGGAATGCTTTCCATGTCGTCCATTCTCAGGTTAATTTGCGGTGGGTCTGCACAGGCGTTCCGATTCAAGTTACATGATAAATCCACAAATGACGGTAAGTCCACATGTGCCGGCTGCACAGCCACCAACCAGCACGTTCGCACAGTAATGCCAGGCTTAATACTGTCAGACAACAGGTGAATCGCTAGGCATACACTTTTCCTCTCTAGTCTTGCTGAAAAAGAGTTATGATAGAGCACTATTTGGGTCTGCGAACTATTGGCAGATTATACAGTTTTTTTACCCTTATCTGCTGACTGATTGTAAATATTTTGCAAATCGCTGCAACTGTGTCTAACTCGCTGTGAGAAAAAACTGCCATTTGTTACAACTGTTGATCAGGTTCAGACTGCCTTCCTCTTGTCAGTGGCTAAAGTCTTCGTGAGATTCATGCGCTTGGATACGTACACAACACATCAATGTTCATCAGCTTATGGACCATACTGTTTTCTTGCCAGCAAGACTCGTAATCATGGAAGCCGAAACATTTCAGCAAGACTCCATAAGCGACTCGGAACCGGTTTGAATCGGTGTGTACAAAGCTCTCCTGTTCAGATAAAAGTTNCTCTGGTTACATTTTCGCTCACTGGGTCACCTGAGTCCGCGCAACTCGTNCAACGTCCGAAACTGGGTCAGTTGTCGACTTTTAATCCACCAGAGAAAAAACGTGTTCTAATAAAGTTATTTTAGCTGTTAGTTTTCGTCTTTAAAAAAAACTCCTCAAATTTCAAACTATCAAACTGTTGCAAGAGGACAAACATGATGTTCCTCTTTTCGAATTGCGCATAACCCGCGCGGCACGCGCCTGTGACGTCAAAAGCCGGCTCGTGACGTTGATTGAGTTACGGGATCGCAGCAGTTCAAGCGAGCGGTTGAAATCCCATCGACTTGTTTGCCTGACATTTTTTGTCACCACAACGTGGCACCGACGTTACTTGCGTTCGCGGTAATCGAGTACCTCTTGATATGCAACATGGCTGCATCAGTTCTGCTCGTAAATTGCGCACAACCTTGATGTTAGCAAAGAGCCATTCGGCAAAACACAATTGTTTTGTTGCTGTCCGCAAGCCTTAGAGAGAATTTCGACATCAGGACGTTTGAAACAACAATTCACAAGTTTGTGAAAGCAACTGTGCATCATTGGGTAAAATGTTGCAAACAATCAACAAGAAAGCAAAACTTTAATGTTCCATTTGTTGATAGAAGCAAATTTGTCATGAAAATGTTAAATTTTTGAGATTTAGCCTTTTGCAATAATGTTGTAATTTTAAGGTAGTGTTGGTTTCTGTTAAGTAAAACTTAAACGTTTGCACTTTTGTTTGTTCTGCTTTTTTTAGAACCCTTGCACGGTTAAACACAAGCACACATTAGCATGTCTTGGTATGAAGATTGCATTTTGTGAATTTAGAACAGCAGCTTACAAACGCCTGCATTTGGCTTGACATGTTGGCAACCCTTCATAAGCAAATTGAAATATCGGTATGCGCGAGTCATCATCATCAATTTTCTGCAAAATCACTGCCATAAAAATTCATTCCCAAGTGTCCTACAGTTTTTTCTAGTGAAGTGTACGAACTACATGAAATAAAAAATGCAGTGTATAATATATAAAAAGAAATGCAATTTCAAAACTTCTAAAACTGCTTGGTTGAAAGCGAGCTCCTGACTTCGATTATCCTCGATTATTTCGTTCTTTAATGCTCAACCCACGCATAAGCTTCTTTCCTTTTTGTGAAGTTGAATTTCCTTTTTGTGAAGTTGAATTTGAAATTTTACATGCGCACAGATACCTTTCAATGGATTTGCACATTGTAAGCCATCACGTGGCAACATCGAATAGATAGACGATTTTAAGAATGGTGGTTGCCACTACAAAAAGTAGTTCCGCTACTACTAAAAGCATTTCAGCACCTGTACAAGTAAGCTGAAAAAAGAGATTTAGCTGCAGTCATTGGAGTGATGTTCGGTTTCATGTGGTTTGAATTGTGTCGCTACCGGTGTAGAATTTTAGGTAAAACTATTTGAGGCCTGACAGTAACTGGAATTATTTCAAGTAAATTCAAAGTTATTTTAGAAAACTAGGCAGAACAAACGTCATCACATCAGAAGCAAGTTTTTATCGTTCTTACTGAATTGCTCAAAAATACAATTGCGCTGTCGCAGTTTTTTTGCAGGTAATCACCCCTAACGCAACCGCGGTGGTTTAGTAAAACTTTTTTTCCCGTCATCCATCATTATCTCTCACATTTGCATGCTTTCAGACTCGATGTTGAATGATGATGGATAAAACGTAAATCAAAGCAAGAAAGTCTGTCAGGTAGTAGAATATTGCACAAAAAAACACAGCAAAATCTTACAATTTTTTCTTATTTGGTATTTGATTTTCCATTGATGTAAATGCTTTTACTTTATTTTTTTTCGCTTAGGTGTCACTGGTAACTGAGTGTACAAATTTAACACAATTCGAGAGACGGCGCATGATGTTCCAAATATCTCTTACCCCTTTCTAATTGAGCACTCTGGCCAACACTATGGTAAGTTGACGATGCAAGAAACAAAACAATAATTTTCTAACTAGCAAATTTTTTGTTGAAGTGATCTAATAAATGGGAAACCAAGGTTTAGCATACTCAAATCTTGACTTAGACAATGTTTACTATAAGCAAAGCGGGTTGCCTACATGCTGGCAGACAACGAGGTCAATTCTTGCAGTATTTTCGTTGTTATTCATTTGTTATATATTTGCAAAGACGTTACAGTTGTACGATATAGTTTTGGTTGTTTTTAATAGCGAAAACTACCAGAATTCAGAATTTTCGACATAAAGCCAAGCAAGGAATCAGCAAGCATATAAGATGTAAAAACGTTTTTAAAGAGAAAGCCTTGGATTTTCTGGCCCACAATCAACGAGTTTCCACAAAACGATCGTGTTGCTTTACTTTTTAAAACGGTCTTCTGTATCCCAAGAGGGTTTGTAAACAAGCCCGCGGCCTGGGAGGGCAACCGGACAATTCCCCCCACCCGAAATTTTCAAAAATATCTTTTGTTGTTAGGTTCAACGTACAACAAGTTATAATCATTTTGCCCCCCGAAAATAATACAACTTACAATCATTTTCCTCCACCAACAATATCAGTTGTTGGTTGCGGCCCTGCTTGCAAAGGTAATTGTGAAGATTATTCTAGTAGATTGCTTAAATTTTGAATGTTCTTTTTGCATGGATACAAAAAATCGCAAATCTTTTTTAATATGAAATCTTTGACATGTGTACATCATTTTTCCAACATGTCCTTTTTTTCACTTAGAGGTGAATGCTCAATCATTTTCATCACTGTACTTAAACATTCCAAATGGTCATGAAGATGTTTTTCAGTTGTTAATAAGCTTGTTATAAATACATTGACTCAATAGAACTTTTTGGTATTAGACCCCAGTTTTTTTCAATATCTTTTGGGTATCTCTGACCTCACAGATGCTTCAAATATTTTAAGTAAATCCTCAGTTTTGAGAAGCGTTTGAGTGTTTGCCCACACCTTGCAGCTGCTACGTGAAAATGCCCTATCAGATTGTTTGTAAACAGCTGCTTCTAAGCGTAACAAAACTCGCTCATTCCTGCACTGTCTACATTCATTCGAAGGAACAGTTTTACACAGTTCGCTCTCCCGAAACTCAGACTTCCGGAAAGAAACAAAGGTTTGGGGTTTGATTCAAACAAACACGTGGCCTGAAAGAGTTCAGCAGTGACATCAAGTTCAGCAGAGACATCAAGTTTAGCAGTGACATCAGAAAGAGTTCAGTAGTGACATCATGACAATCAAGCAAAATGATCTTGCCGCTGGCTTACGATGAAATTTTGTATAAAGTGTTCAGCAAGGTTTAGCGCAGTTAGGTTGACGTCAGTATCGCAGTGACCAAACATCAGCGTTGTCCCTTCTCAAGCAACAGAGATTTCGATGGGTTGTTGTACATATATATTTGTCTTACTCCACGAGCAAGAAAACGATGTTTAAAGCAACACAATACCAACAAAAAACGAGACACGTATAAACTCATTGCTTTTCATAAAAGCTCTTTTGCTGAGCTTTCGCAAAAACTCAAAAAAAGAATCCCAAAAGAACGAACCAGTAAGTTCTTTCTGGTTTGAAGTAGGCATTGTTGCCACTCAAAGTAACGAAAATGGCTGCATCACAGTTGAGTGCTACCAGGAAAAAGTAGAAAAACAAACACAACTGAGCAGTAACATTTGATTTGAACTACGGACAGTGGGAAGACGACCCACGCGAGCAAAGCAACTGCAATCAAAATGAACGCGAAGGCAAGACCGAGCATGAAAGCGTGGAAGCAGGACAAAGTAACGGTTTCGACCCGGGCTTGAATTGGACAAATGACGGCCCGCGGCGTAATTTCCCTTTCTCATAAGAAACACAACGCTGTTCCGTGAATTTTATCCCGAGTTTTCATCCCAAGCAACAGCGACAAAACCTGGTTTAGAACCAGTTAACTCTGAGCTACGTCTCCTGACAGTTTGCACGAACTACGGTACGCAGAAGTTGTATTACAAAAAATCCATGTTTTGGTCCGCGACACGGAATTCCGTATTGTTTGCGCGATACTGCACGAATAGACAGGTCTGACATGCGTACTCGACGTTGAGAGTGGTCTTACTTCTTAAAGCGCACATCAGTTGCCGCTCCCCTTTTCATCCATGCTTCCCAAGACGACAGGCAGAGGAAGGCGGAAGAGTAACGCTTAGAGGTCGCGTGGTTGGACACTTCTTGTCTACGTTGTGATGATTTCGACAAGACTTAACAGAAGCGGCGGATGTCGGTGTGTTACATTGCCATTTGTTGGCGAGGAAACGGTGTTATGAGACGGCGAAAAGGCGCCGTGTGACAATGAGCAAGAAACGACCGAGTGCACTGGGACCGGCCACAGTGGAGCAAAAGGGCGTGACTGGACGCAGACATTTTGACAAGACTCGGCATGTATTACATGTTGCTGCATACGCGATCAGCGAAAGCACAAAAATTTCAACTCGCTCAATTTTTCAGCAGTATAAAAATTCCGAAAAACGCAGTAACATTTGTACTCTACAATTAGGACTCGTCCGTGAGGAATCTACAAGCTATGGTGTTTTTCTTCTGCACAGCACAAGATAAAATCAAAAACTTTTGACGTTCACGTACGCCCCACAGCCTGCGTGAATGGTCAAATGGATGTTTCACGAAAAATCGACATTAATCCAACAACGCAAAGGCGACATAAAAATACTGTAGAGGCACATATGCAGCAGCATTGAAACAAAACAACTGACGTATTGAGGCAAACGTAATATCACTACAGCTTTTGTTAGCAACAGCTACGCCGATGTGCGATTTCCCGGACAAACAAAGCACACCGCGGTAGCCTAAGCTGCAAAAATCAACTCAAATGGACAAAACACTTTCGCGAGTCCCTTTTAAAACATAATCTCAACTTTAAAACGCTATTTTGTCCCTCATGCGCTGGCGTCACGTATGTGTTAAGGAACAGAGCTAGCAACAGAAAGCGCTTGCACTCAACCGTTAGTTGTCTGAGCTGCTGGAGATTTCAAGAACATCACATATACGATGCAATTTTCGGCACGTATGTGCAGACGGCCGGCAACTTTACGCATTGCAAAGGCTTGCTACGTCAAAAACAGCTGTTCTGGACATTGTAAAAAATAAATGTAGGTTGCAGACGCGAGTTTAAGATCTTAACAAAACGAAAACAACGGAAGCATGAAACTTCAGAGTTATAGCTTACCTCTTTGCATTCAAGGCTAAAACGCCAGTAGCCACCGCTTGGGTTTTCATGACATACGAGGGGACAATAGGCGAAAAAACACTTAACTTGTCACAATTTTTACTGCATCATGTAGTCTGGGCTGCACTTTTTTGTTCAACCAGCTCCAGAAGTTAACAAAAAAATGTTTTGTACAGTAATTCTTAAAAAGAATTTGCGGTTTGAACGAGGGTCGGTACGTTGGTACTGATATCAACAATACGTAACAGGGGCTTGCTGAACTTATTATTTCATAACGAGTACTCGCATCCCAATTCAAACCTTTGAAAAGGTTGGAGCTGCAATATCCGCGCTTATTCTAGAGTTACACTAACAAGATCATTTCTCGTTTTTTACTGAAATGTCGAATGTCTCGTCAGGCGTTGGCAGGCCAAACAGCGAAAGCAAGCAAGCAAGCGGTCGACTTTCTCGTACAGTTTTCAAAACTTCGACAAACACCTTGAAGACGTGAGACGGTCCGGCATTGACTGCAGCAGCAATTTGAACGCACAATGACCTATGCTGATTGTGGGAAGGTTGACAACACCACTCAGGCTTATAGTCTACATGTACCGCTCGTTAGCGCTCACAGGCCTGCAATCGTTCGTTTTCACGCCGTTGTCGCCGGACAACTGAACAAGCACCCTTTCAAGGTTTTCTGATTTTGTTTTGTAATCGTCTCTTTCCTTAGTCACAGCTTCAAGAAGTTGTTTAAGCTGGGAATTCTGCGAAAAACAGGATCGAATTACTCATTCGGCAAGACCTTTTATGTGTTGTTGCAACAAACTTTTGCTCAAAATTTAGAGAAATTGCTTTAGCAACATTCTTCTTATGACAAATATTTGCAAAATCTGTCTCATATAAGTGGCACGAAATGATGAACAACCTACCTGTTGTTGCAAAAGGCTCCTTTCTTTCACCAGCATGTCCCTTTGCATGACTCGCTTCGTGCGGCAACTTTGAGCGTAACCGCGGTTTTTCAAAGTTCGCCGACGCTGCTTCAGCGCTTGGGCTTCGTCTTTTCTGAAGGCGAAAAACGTCGTGATTTAGAAAATTGAAAAATGAATTCCGAAAAAAATTGCGGCTTGCGCAAGATTTTTGCTCAAACTTCAGGAATTGAGTTACCAAGCAAACCAAATATACCTTTGAAGGGCAAAATTATTTTTCAGACAAATATACATATAAGGGTATCGCAGAAAAGTTTCTCCAACACGTGGATTGCTGCACCGCAATTTAGTGCGCTTTGATTGGCAAGAAAAAGGAGATATACTGTACATCTACAATAAGCTGAAGGTTTCTCACCTCACACCGCGCAAGCATCGGTTCAGTTCCCTCACGCTCATTGCCATCAGCTTCTCGTCCGCGAGGTTCGTCAGCGTTTCCATAGACATTCTTTGCTCGTTGTCGCTGATTGGCGAGTCTGAATCGTCCGGAGAACACCCATCTGATCTTTTGCGTGCCGGTCCGTTGCTGGTTGCGGTAAGGCTGGGCGAGTTTCGCTTTTCCCCGTTCAACGAGTTGAGCAAATGCGATTGCAAGGTGGCGCTGGTTAGTTGCTGCTGCACGGCAGGATAGTGGGGACTGTGGCTGACAGCAGAGTTGGAATTGTTAGGAAGAGCTCCAAGAAACATGCCCGCGTTGCAAATCGGAGAAGGTATAAACGAGGGTGTTGCCGGGGTAAACAAGCCAGCGTAGCTTGAAATGGTATCTACTCCATGATCGCCGGCATTATTAAATGAGCCGTTGATCGACAAGTTCGTTGCGTTTGTCGCTGGAGTTGTCGTTTGAGTCGGCAATGATAAGGCGTCACATGCGCTTGTTGTGAATGTGTTCGAGCTGTAAGGTGGCAGTGTCTGACTCGAAGTGTACGTTTGTGCAATATCCGGTCTCGCTGTGCCTTGAAACTGGTGGTAGGTCTGAGGCAAAACAGGCGATATGTCGCTGCTTGAAAGTTGGTGTATGTTGTCCCACAAGCCTAACTCCTCGTCTTCCTCGGAAGAAAATTCGCCACCAAAACTGCCCGAAGACGAATAACCTGATGAAGGAGGCACGATCGATTGCTGGTTCAAAGCCATCAACTGTGGTTCGGAAGTAACCTGAGATCCAGATTGATCGGACTGCATGAAAACACGCTGCTGGGTGTACAGCAGCTCCTCGCTGGTCGGTTTGCGTTCATCTCCACCTTGAATCATGGGCTGGGGAGATGCCAAGGAACTTGTTGGGTTGACCCTACTCATAGGAGATGAAGCTGCAGTTTGTCGAGCCACAGAATGCATCGGTATCACGCCGTAAGTGCTAGCGTTGCTGAGGCCCGACATTAGCATCATTTGTGGGACGCTTGTCACTTTAGCCGAGACGTCCACGGATAAAGCTTCGTCCAGCAAGTCAAACGGTCCGAAGGAGGTAGCTCTGTTACAACCGTTGATCATTGTCAAATCGTAAGCATTGTTGTTGCTGTTATTGTTGCACTCACTGAAAGTGCTTGATGTCTTGAACTCACTGGCCGGGCTGGATCTGGCCAAACGCGGCGCATTCTCCACTCCTCCCTCTGCTGCCCCGTCTCCCACAGGCATCGTACCGCACACGTATAGATCGTTGGCAACCATTCGAAAGTAGAATATATGATCCAAAAGAAGCAAGTGCTCTCAAACTCAAGTAGCAGTATTCCCAGAGTAAGATGATTATATCAAGTCGACAGCAATGTATAAGCGCTGCAAAGCAAAGTCAACAAAAGTCAGATAAGGATTTTACTTGCCTGGTTTAGGTGAACAAACACGGGAAGCTTCATGTATCAATCATCGATGAAGCTTTCTAGTCATGTACGTACGACTACGACTGATTGCCCACTAGCACAAGAAAAGGTAGTGCACTGAATTTAAGGCGTTGGATGTTTAGTACGAAAGAAAAAGGCAACCTTGGACCATCGCTACAGTCGCAGAGGATTACGCAACAAGGATTATGCTCTGCGGCATAGCACCGTACAGACTTTTGTTGATGCCGTGATGAATATGATGAAATTTTTCTATACATTTTATCGTGACAAAATGTATGCTTGTTTTTTTCATGGGAATGCTTTTGACGTCAAAAAAATTCTTTTAATAACTTTAATTTTATGAAAAGTCGGAGCACAGCACCTTACTGAAAATATTTTTTAGATATTTACCAAATGAACGATTACACCAAGTTAATATTTTCCATACCAAATGTATTGATTGTTTTTTCAATCAAAATTTGTCATTTTTTCCTAAATATTGGCATTTGTTATTTCCCATTAGTTACTACGTGCGCAGACGGAAAACGGCAAGTTGCAAGGGCTTATTTAGACCCAAATTTTGGGGTGAAAAGATGAAACCATTAAAAGTTCTAGGTTGTCTGCAAGCTTTCGAGGAATCATCCCACTGCTCTGCTTTCATCACTCTGCGATGATTCAGACTTATATCTGTTTTCAAGTAACTAGTCTTCACAAAGGCGATAAAGCTGAATCAATCAGCAAATTAAATATAAAATCGCTGATTGATTCGACTTTGTCGCATTTGTCGAGACAAGTTGCTTGAAAAGAAGCAAAGAGAATGTAAAAGCAAAAATCATTAAAGTTCCAGACTATCGTGCAGTGATTTGTGTGGAAACAACACAAAACGACGTGCTTGCCAAAACTAAAGTTTCTTAATATTCTTGTTTAAAAACTTTTAAAATATTGCATATGTAACCATGTTTATGAAATAGTAAAAGTCAGAAGCTCTGAGTATGACGAATACGTGGGCATGTTACGCTATGGCATCAGGCGCTGTCTCAAAACTGTCACATGCTTCTCGTGCGGTAGTGATCTAGTCTTTCTGAAAAACAGTTGGACTTAACACTGGTAACTGCATCTACCGAAGCAACTCCTGCCGAAATCCTGCAGCATAGCCTGACTTGCCCAGCGATAAGAGCATTTTTGCAAACCGGTCAGCGAGCAGGGTTTGGCTCGGCGATGGTCGTCGAGCGTCGCCCGCTATCTCAGCAAACACTGAGAATGGTTCTGCAGGTAACGCAGGCGCCATTTATTCTCTTCCACAAGCAAAGCAGACTAGGGAGGGCAGAGAGCGAAAGCAGAAGCTGGTCGAAAGAAAAGAAATTCACAAACAACAAAAAAAACAAAGCAGCGATCAGCTGACGCCTGTGCGCACGTCTCTTTTTTATCTTGCTTGCGCTCAGCCTGCCTTTTTTGCTCCTTGCTCGCGCAAACCTGCTCTTTTCCAGTCGAGCTCAGCCCCGAAGGTTAACCGCGATCGTTCCTCAACTGGCAATCGAAGTGAGCCAGAGGCTTCTTTTACGAGTTTACACCAAAAGTTGACCGTCCTTGATCTTCTGTAGTGCCGTGAACCAAAAGGAAATTCATTTCCAATTATGACAACTGGCAATGTTTCAACCGATGTTAATAATGCTCTACAGACCATATTACTCCAACGTATGTATTACGTTTGCAAAAACTACGTGCAAAACAGTTTAATAGGATCCAACAAATTTGTGCTTGATTTTTTTGCTTCACGCCTTCCACAGTTGTTTAGAAAAATCACAGCTGAAACTACGAAAGTGTTGTTTTTGTTACCTCCGGCTACGTAAATCACGTCATCGTTTGGCACGGTATGGAGGTCATTGATTCGAAAGTCGCCACATATCTTTCTAACGAAACAGCAAAAACATCTCGCCTGCGGCAATCAACACCCGGCAAATTGTGTGTGTGTGTGCTTTAGCTGACTAACACGAAAATTTTGCCAAACGTGATCGCAAAGAAAAATTGAAACTCTTGTACGTAAAACAAATGTCACCGTAAATAACAAGGACATCATCAACTTCTGAATGTAGTGACAGTTTTTACAGGCGCCTGGGGCGAAATATAGGTGCAGCTTATTGAAATTAACAGGGGGTGGTGCGTTTTCCTCTTTACTCTGCAGTGGAATGAATCAATGCCTCGAAACTTAAAAGAATTGCTTTTTAATGTATTGAAGCGCATTTATTACGAGCACAAAGCAAACAATTTTTAAAGCCTTACTTCAAGCCCGGATCGCCATTCATTTCATACAAACTAATAGGTTTTCTTCTTTTTTTTGTAACAAAAGACAAGCAAGAACCACCGGCGTTTAAGTTTGTACCTAAATCTTCGAAAGCTTCCTTCCCGCGATTCTGTTTTATTTTTCACATACTTCGAGCCTGGAATCGCGTGAACAGTGCGCGGTGCAGAGTATGACGACGCACTGCATATAGGCGCAGCGCTCTATTACTCACCACAGTGAGAAAAAGAATCCTATCCCAAGTGTCTTCACGCACTTCCTGTTTCAAGAGGTGGCTTTCTGTATGCCACCACCTGACAAGAGTCGAAAGAATAAAGCCTCCTTCCTGATTTCAGCAACGCACCTTCAAACAATGCTTTTCTCTGACAGGCCTGTTGCCACCCTTTATCTGAGCAGCGTGCAGCTTGGAAACTAAACTCTAGCCATCGCAACCATCGCTTTTTATTACGTCCTCTCCAACACGGTTTTAATCTGCATGCAATGCGACTATCATACCTCTGGGTGTTTTGCAAAGCGACAGGTTTCTAGAAGACAGTCACCACTCGCAAGCAATTTGACCGCTTTCCGAGAAGTGCGAGCAATTAAAGGCGAATGACTCTTACAAAAAGCATCAACAGAGTTTATACTTGCGGCGTGATGTCACTGTCGTCCTAATAAGTTACAGTTGTTTGTAGTAACTGTTTCGCACCCTCCCATGCACAAAACGCCGTATTGATTGCATTTTGTTTACGCTGCGATTCTCGCGTGCGCGGCGATTCGCTTTGGCCATCTGTGTGGTAGTGCTGCTGTCTTCTTGTTTGTGAACTGCGGGCGATGCTTTTCTCCATACCATGACGCCGCTGCTTCTCGTCGTCCGCAGCGGTCAGGACAGCGTCTTGAAAGTGGGCGATTTATAACTGCCGTCTATCATTCTGCTTAAACGGCGTTGTCCGAAATAGGTAAAGGCTTGAAAAATGAACAGACTTGGGAGGCATGCTGTGGTGCTTAATTGTTTTAGGATTCAGGAAGTGGTTTTTGTAAAGATAAACTTGGTGGTGCGATACCGTAACTTGCTGTCGTACGGTACATGAAAAATGGTGACGATGAATCAAAGCCTTTACAAATTTTGCAAAAAATAAACCCAGTTTCACGATTATATGTAGTGAGAAAGCTTTTAAAAACAAAACATTGGAAAGCATCTCATTATTTTAAGCAGACGTTCAGTTTATTTGTTTTTTTCAGAACTCTGTCAACAGCCGACAGATTGCGCAGAAAAATAGCATGATGGTTGTAGCTGCTAATGTGACTTTGAAACTAAGTGCTGATTGATAGAAATCCATCATTAATCAAGAGATCTTCAAAACATTTTTTTCGAAACTTAAGTGTTGCACAATGAGCTCTATTGGAAAACTGTGGTGGAATTTAAGAAATTCTGCGTAAATGTCGGGCTGAATTCAAGCGTTAGTTACAATTTATGCAAGTCACGACTGAAATCGCTTAGCTGCAATTTTACAAATGAGGTTGCAAATCTCATCTTCAAATTTTCAATTTTTTAGTTTTTTGTTGAACCAACTGGCCACAAAAATATTGCTTGAAAGAAAATACATGTTTAACAAGCGGGCAACCAACCACAACTGCCAAAGCTTTTGCAGAAGGCGAAAAATAACAGGAATATAAAAAGCAGAAGTAGGTTTATGCTATTTTTGTTGCGTACTTCGTTTGAAAGGACATGGAGAAATTGAGCAAGGCTAGAAAAAGAGAATGTAGTTAATGGGAAGTTGATGCAAGTTGTGGAACAACACCCTGCGTCAGCGGTCTCAAAATAAAGGTTTTGGATTCTTAGTTTATAGCAGCTGATCGCGATTGCGTCGGGCTCAGGGCACAGCAGCAAGTTTGAATGCAACGCTACAAAAGAGTGCTACGTATTGTGTCTTTACTGTCCTCTGGCGGCGGTTGTGCTGATGATGGTCTTTTGATCTTTTTGCCGCCTCCTTGCTTGCCACAAACGTTTGACAAAATTAGATCTACAGTTTGACAGTATTGCAGCGTCTTTGTATTCAGGAAGAATTACAATGCCCTATTGTACTGCGTGTTTTTACTGCTGCATGTCTTAGCACAGGGGTGGGAAAAGTTTGTTCAGTCAGGCCACATTGGTCTGTCGGTACCCAGCCAAGGGTCATCTTCTACAAACTATACTTTTTTTATATAAATATAATACATTGTAATATTTTTCTATTTAATATATTTATGTTTTTGATATTCAAAACATTCAAACGTAATTTATTTTATGAAGAGGATGGTATTTTATTACATTTTTGTTGTGTTTTATGTTATTATATTTTATTTTATTTTTATCACAGTGTTAATAAATTCCTATAGCACTTTTGTTTTTATATAACACTCTTTTGATAACATTTTATACTTATTTATATTGTACTAATAGTATAATTATATTGTCTAATTTTTGCGTTATCTTTATTAATTATTATATATGTATATATGGATTTTCAATCTGAAATAAATTTCAGCAAAATTAAAAATCAATATTTTTCAAAAATCATAAGACTTTTAAAAATGCATGCAAATAACACAACTGTCAATTTTATTAACATAATTATTGCAGCACATTACACCTATGTAATGAGATGCAGCTGGTCAAATCTTTTTAACAATCTTTTTAGGTCTTGGCACAAAATTACTGCTTTATATTATTTTATACACAAGGTCAAAAAAACGTTTAGCGGGCCGTAGTTTGACCATCACTGTTTTAGCATGTTTGTCAGCTTCATATGCGCTTTTCGTGAGCTTGTGTGATGAATAGGAAATGATATCGACAACTCAGGAAAAATATACCAGGCGATTACTTTTAGCTTTCCGACCATACTATTTTTGCTGAACGGCAATGCAAACTAGTGAGAATAACGACAAGAGACGGCACGTCACATGAAATCATTCCGTACGGTTACTTGTCTAACGCAGTCGAATCCCAACCTGCTTCAACTTTCAGCACCTCTCCTCTTCTTCTGCAATAAATTGGCAAGTGAAGTTAAGATTTTATTTTGCAGGCCGGCATTGAAATTTCTAAGTGGTACAGCCGAGGCCTGCTATCAGTTGAGTTAAAAAAACCGCAGATACAAATCAGAATGCACCAAATTAGTGATTCTAGCTCAATACGTCATCGAGTATAATGTGTAAAAATAATCCATAAAAAAGATTTTTAAACTTTAAATAGATATTGCAATTTATTTAATAAAGAGGTGCTTGGTGTTTCTTTAGAAATCTTCAGAGAATGAACAAATAATCGCTGACGATAAGGTCATAATTGCCTGTCAAACTGAGCTTCCTGCTTAGTCTCCAGTTGCGCCTGTTTGAATTGCCACTGCTAAAGTTTTTCTTATTGTTCTATTTGAGTTATGTAGTCAAAAAGGGCAGTTCCTCTGGATGTAAATCAGCAGTAAAACGCAACCTTGTCGCTGTTTAAATGTTTTTGCTAATATACTGAACAGTGTCGCAGCAGCCCAGATCTGACCCCCCCAAACGCTTGCAGGGGCCCCCCTGATAGTGATTTATAAAAAACATTTTGGACATTATGCTACATCTTGAGGCCGAATAGCCTTCAAAACAAAATATACTAATTGCAGACACAATTTTGGCAGAACCAGGCCCGTAGCCAGGTTTTAAGGTTGGGGGGACAAAATATATTTTTATGGGAGGCAGATTTTTGTTTTTATCATATGTTTAAAAAAATCTTTTTGGGCACAACAAAATTTGGGGGACACAAAAAAGATTTGGAGGCAACTGCCCGCGAAAGTCCCCCGTGTGTGCGGGCCTGGACAGAACCGTCGCTAGAAAGTCTTCCATTAGCGGTCTTCATGTTTGTGCAGGGGGTAGACATTCTGAAAATCTGTAATTGATTCACAACATGAAAAGCATTTGCAGATTGTGCAAATTAATTATAAATATTTTCCCGCAAATACCCATAATAAATTCGTAGTGTCCAACTAAAATTTCTTGAACAAGCTTAACACAAGGAATTGGGTTGTAAATCATTGTCATTTAATTGACAGCGATTATTTAAAGATGTCGTAATGAAATGCAAACATAAAAAAATTGGCAAGAAATCAGGATCAATCTTACCGTTTAGTTATGAAAACATTATTACCGAAGGAGCAAACATGAGACCGATCAAAGCGTGCGCCGCGGTGAACGTTTTCTTTCATTAACGCAAATTCATAAACTTTACCATGAGCTTAAGTAAAATAGGCTCATAAAGCGTGCGCATTGGGCTTTCTACTGGCCGAAATACGTATGCATAAACCTTGCTGATGTCTAGACTTGTTAATCTCCTGGAGCATGGCACACGTTTAGAAGATTAATAACATTTTGTATCTCAAATCGCCTATAAATGGTAACAAATATAGACTAAGGCCTACGTCAGGGGTGGGGAACCTGAGGGCCAAATGCAGCCCGCGTGAACATTCAATATGACCCGCATCAGAAATTTCGTTCGCAAGTTAGAGTACAAAATCGCGTGAAAACGAAGCGCCATGATAAGCAGGTACTTACATAGTAAGCCAAGAGAAGTCCTTCTTGCTCATAGTTAGATGAAGGTAGATTTTTTGCATAAAATTCATGAATTTTACGGCTCGCCAGCGATAATGCACAATTCATGCGGCACATGGTAGTAGATAGGTTCCCCAACCCTAGCCTACGTTGACGCGACAGTTAGAACCCATAATCTACTCACTGCTCTGTTTTGGGACAACTTAGCAATGATTGCTAAATAGACTCTTCTAACTACACAATTAACTCCATCCGACTATCTGAACAGTAAGCTGCGCAAATGTGTTACTTTGGTCGTAGGCACCAAATATATCTTGTTGCTATGCACCACAAAATAAGAGAAGACTACCTGGGCTAGACATAGTACATTTTTTTCAACAATCACCACACAAAATATGTTGATCAAGTGGAAGTCTGACTTCTGAACGTATGCAACTAGGCATGGAGGCAGAGCCTGATAAATGCATGCGAGGCCCATCAGGGCAAAGTCGTGACCGGGAGGCCCCCGAAACGCTTAGCGCAACTGCGCAGTTCGCTCACATCCGATACTTTGCCTGCAGAGGCAGGTTGCAAAACTTGCTAGCGGATTGCTGTACTGTTGGTCTTTATTGTGTAACAATAACACGGCGATAAATCCTAAAAGGTTAACTTCAAGTTACGGTAGTAGCGTTTTTCCCCATGTGTCGCATGTGACCAGGGCTCCCACTGAGGGTTTTTTCTACCCAGATCCGCTTTTTAGTCGACCTGGGTGTCTATGCTTAATTGTGAAAAATTGCGTTAAATCTGCGTTTTTGGAAATGATAAATTCATCAGCAACTTCAATGTGTTCAACAATATAGAGATGACTCTACACTACAGTGTTTACATGCGCGCACCAGGTTAGAAAGTACGCATATTGGATGAAGCAGAACGTGTTCAATCGGTTTCATATCCTCATATAAGATCATTGTCAGGGTTATATACAGTGGTGTGTTTAAGAGAAGGCAAGCGAGGCACTTGCCTCGGCTGCTCCTTTTTGGGGTCCCCTCAAGGTATTTCGCGCGTAAATATTCCACATTTTGGTGAAAAATTAATTATACGCTCATATAATAATTTCCCAAACGCATTATAATTCAGTACTCTGCCTTCAAAGAGCCCCCAAGAGCAACTGCAATGTGTAAGTAGGCTACTCTGCTTTTAAAGGGCCCCGAACAACAACTGTAATGTGCAGGTACTCTACTTTACAAAGACGCCCAACAGAAACTGCACTGTATAAGTGCTCTGCTTTCAAAGGAACCACAATAGCAACTGTAATGTGTAAGTCCTACGCTTTCAAAGAGGCCCACAGTAGCAAATAGAATGTGTAAGTAGACTCACTAGATTTTCAAAGGGACCCTCAAGAGCAACTGTAATGTGCGAAGTACTTTCTTTTCACAGGGGCCCAACAGCAATTGTAATGTACAAGTATGCTACTTTGCTTTCAAAGGGGCCCAAAGCAACTGTAATGTATTAGCACTTTTCTTTCAAAAAGCCTCCCAACTTCACTGACTTTTCTAGTGTTTCATGTTTCAATTTTGGGGTCTAAGCCTTCTTTGGGGAGCTAAGTGGTGACGGGACTGAATTTTGGACCCCTGTGACAGAGTGCCCCACCCCAATTGGAGGGTATGGAGTGCGGCTGATACGTCTCTGATGCTGATGTACCCATGTAGTAGAAAGTTGGTGGTTACAGCAATGGCATTGCACACAACTGGGTTGATGGTCTTAAATCTTTTTCTCCAAGTGTTTTGTTAAACTGGTACTCAAAGTAAAAGAATGGTGAAAACGATTCTGAAAATAGTAATTTGTTTTTGAAAGTATAGTTTTGGCGACATTTCAAATTTTTTTGAAAGCAATTTTTTTGTTTTTCATCTTGAGTTGGTGTCTCAAAAGTTAAACAAAATTGCTGTCGTTTGTTGCTAATATTCGGAAGCGGATTTCCGGGTTATCCGGATATAAGATGAAGAAGGGTTATCTTATTATGGTGAGCCTGTTAACTCGTGCACATCTACACTGTTGTATTCATGAAACGCTACTGCAAAACATTTTTTGTGTGGATCTGAAAATGTTTTTTTGTAAATTGTATTTGCATGTTGTGTGAAGTGTGCAAACCTTAAGCATTAAAAATAGTTTAAAATAAAAAAATGTAAATCTCTGTTTGCAATCCAAAATTTGATTAGCCCCTGCTGCGCAGCATTCAAAGTTTACTCGGAATAAACTTAGGAAAACTGACAACGATTTTGAAGCTGTATGAATTCGTTTCCTCAAAGTTTGCAGTAAAAGCAGAAGTAACCGGTTACGAGGAAAAGAGTGCTGCTTGAAGTGCTGAAGAAGTTTATGTATAAGGTAAGTTTAATGGAGCTTCGAGCTTGAAACTTGTCCCGACTCAGCCACATGACAATGTTGTTGGTGGCTTGTTCATGCATTGGTGAAATCCAATTAGACGAAGTATTATTACTGCCATAGTGTGCGCAAATAATCAGTAGGTAGTGAAGTTGGTGAACCATGTGCCATTGTGTAAATTTTAGTTTTCTATAAATTGCGCCTCGTTTATGAACAAGGTAAATGAAAATTCTTCCCTTCTAGCTACTTTCGTTTCTTGGTTAAAGAAAGTATCGTACTCCGGAGGACGTCACAGACTGTTGTTTATGTTGTGGCTGTTGTTTCTTTTTAGTGCTGATGAACAAATTTACGCATTTTCATTTTTTAAAACCGGGTTTCCACCCTCAGAAGCACTTTTGCTAAATTTCACAGTTGTAATGAAGTAATGGCAACTTACTTCAGCAGACTTACCACGAGGTGTTTTTGCAAGAGGGGCATCTGCACTTTGGGCATTGCTTGGGTATTTCCGAAGTTTAGCTGTCTGCTGAACTGCTGCAATCGCAAGCAGGCATTTGCAGCACTGATGAGAAATATTAAATGCGCATCTTATTCCAATGTACAGTAGTGCAGCAAACATTTTAGTTGTTTATCAGTAAATTTGCTTGATTACCAGAATGTCCTGGTTTGTGTCAAAAGTTTCAAATAAGTCTCATATTTTGTGGCAAACTACATTTTCCGTTCCGTAAGTCATGGTTGATGCAACATGCTAGTTTATGTGACGAATGTCATTCACAGAAATGCACAAGAGCACACTCGACTAACTTTTAGTGATATTCATTTAACTGCTGCAGGTTGGACCTCGCTGAACAGCAGCTCGTCTAGCTGTTGTTTTGATACTCCCGTATGACCAAGCATCTTGTTACATTCAATCACGGAAAACTTCGAACGGGTATCCACTGGTCACGTGCAGCGAAATGCGGAAACGTCCTTCTCGAGGTGTGTACGCGCACAACTCCTTCCTCAAAGTTACGAAACAGTTCCATGCCAGGAATAGGTAAGCCCCTTGAGTCACCCGCGCATGTGACTCGAAACGCAGGAACAATGGATGACTCGCTCTGTCGACGGCAAACAGGATCCACTCCTCGGGATAAACATGTTGCACCGATAGCCTGAACCTTTGCTTGACCACTGCGAGACGTGAGATCATCTTGTTACTGCATAGAACGTGAAGTGTCAATGTTCCTTGCGAGCTAAAAAAAGTTCGCATCCAAGCTTTTATACAAAGCCAATGCGCTAAAAATAAACAGTCTCGTATAATTATAGTAAACCGGGCAAGTGCATTTCAACACCTTTCTGAGCGGCCTGACCGTAGCGCTATCGTACTGTGTTGACACAAGAAAAAGTTTTTTTAAAACAATCTCATTTTAAATACACCGGTCAAATATAATAACTTTTGCCCTACAAACAAACAGCATAACGTGAAAAAGTAATATAACTGCGAAATCTGCGAAAGACCAGCTCTTTGGGTATCAGCCAATTTGCCTGTCATGCATCACTTCTAAAGTAAATACAAAACTAAACAAAATTGTTGTTTTCTCACTGCAAGTTATCGAAGCAAGTGCAAAATCATGCATGACCCTTATTTAGTGATGATAAGCCAATGCCGATAGTTTCCGCCGTAAGCCAGCTTGTCGTGCCATGCAGACTCAGTTTTCATAAAGCTTTAGCGCCACCGCTGGGACCAGTGAACGATTAACCTGTGCAAAACTGGAGCTTGCATGTCGCGGAGAATATTTCCCTTAGTTTTTTTTTAACTAAGTAAATATCTCGTTCACTCGATACGTGCTCACTAAGGTTCTTTAATATTACAATATGGATTTGTTAAAAACTAGAATGTTAGAGATTTGATGCTTTCTCGTTTAATGATTTTCAGTTGCATGTGTTACCTGGTGGACTAATTTCTAAATGAACGTAGAATTCCAAAACACATAAATTTACTTTTTAAATCTTGCGCTGCGTAATGAAATCATAAACGCATACAGAATTTTTACAAGACTTTAAAGTTAGATATAACGCCTCATGCGTGAGATTGTGTTTAGGAAAATGTCTTCTTGTACCATAAGAAAGAACCGATCTAGACTCCACTAATGATACGTAAAACAACAAATGAAGATCTCGGTCAAGTCTAAATTATGTACTGTGTAAGAAGGTCTGTTGAAAAGCGTCGAGCCCTCTATTGCAATGGCTTTCTCGGAGCCAGTCAAGCATAACTTATGGACGTTCGTACGTACCTGCATAGGTGCTCTTGATTCTAGATGTATTTGAACCCCGCAAAATTTAAATCACTGAAATTGCCAATCGTTTCGTCACAGGCCAACAACCAGGCGAAGAGCAAACAGAGTAAGACCGTCGCCAGGATGTAGCAGCAGGGGGGGCCAAAAACCAGAAGGAGGGCCCGGGCACCACTGGCCTCCCCGCTGACGACGGCCCTGAAACAGAGGGGTTGCTCCTCCGAGATTTTTTTAATATTTCGTTTTTGTGATTTAATAAAGCAAACGTCAAATCAGTCAGCAAATTATTTTGATACGTAATCGATTTCACGTAGGCCTACCTACATGCTTCCTGGGTCCTTATTCACATATAATCTTATTCTTGCGTCCATGTGCGTTACGTTCGCTTTATGTAACAATTCTGACAACTTTGCAAGCCTGTGTGCTACTTTCATCATGGTTCACTGAAGATGCGGTTCAAGCTTTACCTCGTTTTTTTTCTGTACGTTCTAAGCAAAGGTTTCCATCCTTGTCCTGTTGATTGTCGTTGTCTTTGCTGATGTCCTGTTATGCGCATTTCAGGCACCAGTGACGTGACAACTCTTTGTCGGGGTGTGGCCGAATTAGAAAGTAACTTTTAGTTCAGCGTTTTATGCTGAATTTTATGCTGAATATCAGTTTGCTGATTCTCAGCCTAAAGAATGCGAAGGTGGGTCCGTGAGTACATTTGTTTATAACAGTTTGGCATCATAGCAAGGTAACAATCGCGCTAAAAGGATGATTTGAGTTCGCTGATTTCGAATCTGGTCTAAATATTTTACATCACGTCAATTATTCCGGATAATTCAACGTTTGTGGGAAACCTACAGAGTCCATGCCAAACATTGAAAGTTTTTTATGACATCACCATCGCAAAACGTCTTCCTTCGCTTATTTAACGATTATGCAGCTAAGAATGGGTTGCCAGATTGTTTTTTTTGACGCCAAATTTAGGAAATTTGGCTTTTTTTAGAGGCAGTTGGCGTCAAAAAAATTGTTTGGCATTTTGGCTTTTTTTCTTCAAAATTTGGCTCTTTTTGGAGGCAGTACGCACATACTGTACTATCAGACTGGTGTCTTGGCTTTTTAAATATCTTGCTGAAAAGTGTTATTGGGCTTTTTGTACAGTGCTTGATGTATTTTCTCAAACTTTATCTGGCAGCCTATATCTCTCGAACACAGGATTCGTTCAATTCTGTTGTTGTCATTGTCGTTAAATGTTCAAACATGTTGCCTTGCCCTTACATCATAAACTAATTCAATTCATTGGTATGCCATCCTAAAAGTGGAAGAGCAGTTATGATAAAGGGCGGAAATACAACAGTGATTATGAAAGCACATTTCTTTGGTTGAAGAAGGCCAGTGATCGTTCAGAAGATGCATATTGCAAGTTACGCCACGCTACAATTATACCAAGGCACATGACTGACAGTAACTTGATGAATCATGAAAAAAACGAAAAACATCAGAAGAGAGTTCCATCAACAGGACAAACTGCCTTCAAAGTTGTTAAGACTTCAAGCGGTAAAAGTGATGCACTGAAAGTGGCTGAATTTCAGATTGCCGTAAGCATAACCTGTCACAGTGCTGTTCGCTTTGTTGGCCACCTTGGAGAAATCACGGTAACACATGGAGAAGGCAGCAATTTGAATTCGTGTTATTTAACAATTTGGCTTTTTTTTACCCGGTTTGGCTTTTTTTAGACATGATTAGGCTTTTTTTCTCAAAAGGTGTCTGGCAACCCTGGCTAAGATGTGACAAAAAGCGGTTGCCCATATTGGTGGCAATGAGTCGTGTAAGTGTAGGATTTAAAAATTTTGGTCATTTAGGCGAAACTGATAGTGCTTCATTGTTTCCTGAAAGTTACCCTTATACGCTGTCGCAAATCAAAATAAGTTGTTCTGCAGCTCTGCCTTGTCTTCTGTGAGCATGGCATGTGTCAATTCCGGTTTGAAAAGCGACGAAAACAGATTTTCAGTAAAAGACTTGTTGAATTGAACATTTGCATTCTCCACAAATGTTCACTGATACTCAATTCAACTTTTTTTTCAGTTTTACAAGAGTCAGCCAGCTGCTGCTGGTAAGTAATAAATGCCCTTCTCGCACATCTCGCATGATTCGCAAATTGAAATTCCCAGCAGCAAGAATTTAGCCAGTGTTATTATTTTGCGTTTTGAATAAAGCTGAGGTACATTGTTATCCGCAGAAGGTTTGAAAATTTTACTTGAAAACTATGGAGATGGTAACCGAGGATAAAAATTTCCTATATTTTGAAGTACCGCCTAAGTCATAAAATACAGTAATAAGCAATCTTCAACAAAGGTTTTGTTAATCCAGTCGTTATGTCCTATTGAAATGACTCGATATGGATCTGTTGCTAGCTTGTCAAGTTCAGCTGTTTGAAAAGCGCAAGTCTCAACGTTGTATATATCTCCAAACAAACGCTTTTATGAAAGTTTAACCATATATTCGTACACTGACTGACACTATTCAGTGTAGCTGGTAACTTTGCCAAGCCAAAGGATAATATCTTTGGATAGCACAGTTATTTCCTGAAACTTTTCTGACATAAATATTAAGAATTCAACTCTGTTAATTTGCACCATATCCAGTGGTGTGCCCATAAGCTAGTAGGAGAATAAATGGTTCTAGGACTGCAGCCATCTGGACAGCTGAAAGATAGGACAAATGCCATCCGGACAACCGCATGCCACCTGTAGGACAACTGCCACCTAGGACAATTGCCACTCAGGACCACTCCCACCCGGACAACTGCCATCTAGGGCAATTACCACCCAGGACAATCGCCACTCGGACAACTGCTACCCATACATCTGCCACCTAGGACAAGTGGTGTGTTCAAGGGGAGGCGAGCGAGGCACTTGCCTCGGGCCCCCCTTTTTTGGGTCCCCGCCCTGAGGTATTACGTGCATAAATTTCCTTATTTTTGGTGAAAAATGTATTATCCACTCATATAATGTACTACAAAGCAGATTAGAAGTAAGTACTCTGCTTTCAAAGGCCCCCACTACAGAAACTGTAATGTGCAGGTACTTCGCTTTCAAAGGGGCCCCCAACAGCCACTGAAATGTGTAAGTACCCTGCATTTAAACTTCATTGAAGGAGTCCCTAAAAGAAAGTGTAATGTGTAAGTGCTCTGCTTCCAAAGGGCCCCCAACAGCAACTGTAATGTGTAAGCACCTTGCTTTCACATGGACCCTAACAGCAGTTGTAATGTGTAAGTAGGCCTACCTTGCTTTCACAGGGCCCCCAACAGCAACTGTAATGTAAAATTCCTTGCTTTCAAAGAGGCCCCCAACAGCAATTGTAATGTGTAAATAGCTTGCTTTCAAAGGGGCCCAACAGCAACGTTAATGTGCAAGTTCTATGTATTCCAAGGGGCCCCAAACAGCAATTGTAATGTGTAAGTACTATACCTTAAAGGGCCCCCAACAACAACTGTAATGTGTAAGTACCCTGGTTTCAAAGGGGCTCCAAACAGCATGTAATGTAAAATTCCTTGCTTTCAAAGAGGCCCACCACAGCATTTGTAATGTGTAAGTACCTTGCTTTCAAAGGGACCCCAAACAGAAATTGTAATGTGGAAGTAGGCTTAACTTGGTTTCACAGAGACCCCAAACAGCAGTTTTAATTTGTACTATGCTTTCAAAGGAGACACAAACAGCAACTTTAATGTGTAATTACCTTCCTTTTAAAGGGACCCCTAACAGCAACTTGAATGTGTAAGAACTATATTTTCAAAGGGGCCCCACCACCATCTCCAAGGAGCAAATCAAGAAAAGCTTCAAACCAAGTTCCATACCTAAAAAACTGTGGGTTAAAATTTCTTCCATAACGTTCTGAAAAGACCCTATCAAATAAGAACAAATATTTATACCAAATGATAACCTTTTATACCAAATAATAATTTTATATACAAAATGAAAATTTTTTATACCAAATCATGATTTCTATTAGAGATTGAAGTATTTGGTATAGGCCTATTGATGATTTTATGAAAATGCCGCAGTTGAACAGAAAGTATCCATGTGGAGCATCAAAAAGCAGGAAAAAAGAAGGATAAAGGCTGATGAAAAATTTAAAGGTCTCCTGGACATGTTGTTGGAACAGGTGGTACTGGTGAGGCTACAGAGGAGAGTGCAACTTCAAGTTGTTAATAGAAGCTATGTCTGTCTTGTGCATAATGGTTATGGTTATGGTTTATTGTTTCATATGACTCAGCCAACAAGCAGAAGCATCATAAAAGCCATCGCATGCGGTAAACCAACCATTAGCGAACATTAGAGCAAATGAAAACACAATGGCATAATAGCTGATCAGTGTAAACAAAGAGAGGCGCTGTGTCATATAGGATTGGCAATAGACCGTGGCGGTCATCTAGTCAACCAACCCCGTTTATCATTTTTTGACAAGTATTGAGAAACAACAGTCGGACATCAAATAAGCATAATGAAAAGAAAAACAAAAACAAAAAACGAATGAACGCAGAAGATGGTGAACAAAATGTACAGGTGAAACCGCATTCCTATGTACACATATGAGTGGATCGAATTTAAGTGAAGGATGTTGGTGTGGTTTGAATATTTTTAGCAATATAAAAAAAATTAAAAAATAGTACTAATAAAAAAGTAAAAAAGTTACAAAAACTAATTAAAGA
>JGI24159J19872_10001394_pt1 | contig 26415 bp, 18 predicted proteins | sample Ectturendosymbi4_FD_19872 | JGI IMG/M metagenome (IMG submission 19872)
AAGATGTTTTTCAAGAATCAAGGACATAACGAGTTTTGATAGCAAATTCAAGGACAGTCCTTGGCGCTCAAGGACGTCTGGCAACCTTATCCTATGACGTTGTGAAACGTTTTGTCCTGTATGTTTTTATCAACCTACATTGTACAGAAAGTGTGTGTTTGTACTATGGACGCCGTGTCTGCGGAGAAAAATACAGAATCATCAAATACTTCGAGACTGAGACCGAGACTTCAAAATTTGTGCATTTTGCCGAAATTTTTTTAAAAAATGTACTCATCACTTCAGACTTGAATTTTTTTCAAATTTCTGGCATTTTCCCGACATGTTTTGGTTGCTTCTTGCCTGCAAATACAACAAAAAAAATCTTTGAATTAAAGAAATTTTAATAAACCATTTCTTCATGGTCTCTACATAACATATAGTGACTATGATTTCTTTGCAATATATAGTGACTATGATTTCTTTCAGGTCTCGAGACTTTCAATATTGCAAAGAACTCATAGTGGCCATGAGTTCTTTGCAATATTGAAAGTCTCGAGACCTGAAAGCTTAGAGACCGAGACTTGCAAAAATGGGTCTCGAGACCTAGACCAAGTTTCCACACTCCATCGCTGGCGATTGTGAACATTACAAAGTTTTGAGTGTCATTATGACCTTTACAGTACAGAGCACTGCTGCGTTGGGCAACGCACGAAAAACTTTGTGACGTGAGAATGTGCAGTGTTTGTAAATTAGACATCTGCATGCGGTAGCTAACTTCGGAGTTATTCTAGTTTACAATCAATAATGTTGTGGAGTGATTTATATGAGCAAAAAACGCAGGCTTGCTGACTGCTGCAGGGAGCGTTCGCTTATCTGTTGTTCAACTTTCATTCGTTTGTCGTGCTTCCAAGTACTTTGCAAGACTTCATTGAAAACATGTCGCATTTGCCAATAAACTCTTTCTAAAATAATCTCTCACGACGTTTTCAAAAAAATTTGCGCCAATTCTTCGTAAAACTGAAACAAAGTATAGCGATTATCATTCCAGCGTGTAATTGATATTCTAAGGCGTGCAAAACTTGATAAACTGCGCAGCTAAGCCTCCTGCATGCCGTTGTTCTCTTCCTTGATTTTTCTGCGTTTTCATTATTAATTTTTCAACAAACTGGCCCACGACAACCCGCTACTTCCTCCAAAGTAAAACTGGGTAAGAAAACAAAAACTCCATATATCTGTACCCACCAATTCTGTCGCATGGTGAAAAGCATCTGTCGAATGAACTGACATAGCGCTTCGTCTAAATTGGGTGGTAGTTTTTCGTTAGACTGTGAATTTGCTCTATAACCGAAAGAATTTAATCATCTTGCGTTAGGCACTTTGCTTAGGACACAAAGTTTTTCGTCGTTTCAACTTGACTCAGACTCGGACAAGCAGTTTGCAATTGCCCGGATTTTGTTGGACTCTGCGACATTAAGGTTTGAACTCCAAACCCAGGTTGTGAGTCGTTCCTATCTTTCATTAGAAGCAGAGACAAGTCATGGATCTTGTAGCCGAGTGTGAGTGATCACTCCGCTGAACCCGAGCGATGCGGCCTCACTACTCAGCTTCAGGTCTAATCATTTACTTTGCATTGTTTTTCGCGATTTTGCCTCCGAGTAGCGATCAACTTGTTGATGAGTCTTCTCGACTCCTTCGTTTTGGCATCGATTGATCAAATTTTGAGTAGAGGAGGATGATATAGTGGCTGAAACATGAGAGGAGTGCAGAATTCTGTGTAAAAACATTGGCTGAAATACCTATTTTCTTTAAGGTTTTGTTAACATGCCCTTTCCACAAACCCATTGCAGATTCGATTTCTTTTGAAGCAATTGATTCGGAGTCGAGTGATTTGAAAACAATTACTCGAGTTGTCCCACCCTTGTTTAGTAGTGACGCACAAAGAATGCGATAAACATGAACTCTCTTATGAATACAAAAGCTGCTGTTCCACAGTAGAGGTCTGCAAAGGTTGCTCTGTTTGACTCCTTTGACCCCAGGTTCTTAAAAATTGCACCACACTCCCTCCCTTCAGTTACGTCAGGTCCACAGCAACCATGAAGTCACAGCCATTCGCAGATTACCCACTGCCTCAACTTTCAAAATGCTTGAAATATTTTTGCGCGAACTACAGAGTGAAGTAATTCACAACCTGTTGTGTTGTCCTGGCAACGATCACCTGCTCTTGAACGTTCATGTCGTTGTCCTCAAGAAATATTCAGTTGCCAAAGTTATAAAAATAATGAACTATTTCTTAAATCAACCAAAAAATCGCAGACATAAGTGAAAAAATGGACGTGAAGTTTGTGAGGAATTACTGCAGCAACACAGTGACGACATCATAAAAAAGGACGGAATGTCAAAAATCTTTCTCAGCAGGTACTAAGTTCTCTCTCTCTTCCTGCATTGTTGACGAAACAAAACGATGTGTGTCGTCATTGAGTAAAAGGTCACGACCTCTTGAATGGGAAAGAGAATCCAGAGATGTGTTACTGACCTGGACAACATTAAAAATGTTATATCATTGGCGAGTGATGACGTATCGAGGAAAATAGAACATCAAAACGAAACAGGGATTTTGTTTGAAAGAATATGAGGCTTATATTTGCTCAGCGCAGTTCATTGCAGCAGAGCCGCGGTATTTATTTTGTATCTCTACCCCGGTGTGTGATAGGGGTGCATCGGAACACAGTTGATGACACATCAGTGCGATTGGATGGAAGCCATTGACATCTACCCTGCGTGAAGTAAAACGTTACAGCTCAGCAGGACCGTACTCGAAACAAACGTTGCCTTTTGCATCACATCCTGAGGGATGAAGCGGTGCATGGAAATAAAGCCAAACGTTTCAGACCATCTCCCTTCCACGCAACATAAATATGACACGTGGCATGCGGCTAGTGGCACAAATATGACACGTGGCATGCAGCTAGTAGCTCGCATTTTTTAATGTCAACTCGATAACATACAAGGAAATATAAACTGTGCCTTCAACGCTATTTTCTTAAAACAGACGAGCTTTACTTGCCACTGTCGACGTACACAATAAAGCAAGGTAATGTAAACTGCAAATGTTATGAAATCTTTTCAACGAACCAAATAAACTGAGTTGGATGAGATAAAGTTTAGTTTGCCATTAACCATGATCGAACGTTATAATTATTTATTTCAGTTCGATTTTCCGATGATTTCATTAGATTCCCCAGTGTAGGTTATGCCATGAGACCACGTCATCAACTAGAACTGATGTCATCAGCTGCCAACGCACGTCACGTGACGCTCTGCTACATATGATGCAGTTACTGTGATGACGAAATCCAGAACAATCCTTCGTCGCTAATCTTCTTGAAACAGTACAATCGATTTCAAATTAATTTTTTTGTTGCCAAGCAACGCCCTCCTCACCAATTCATCCAAATTGTCGACTTTCCTTTTCAACGACCGAAGTTTTCCTTCAGACTGGAGTTTCCGTGCTTGCCATTGTTCTCTGTGACGCGACATCTGAAAAAAAGCTTCTTTGTTGAAAAATGGCACAGCTCTACTCTGACCAGTCATGCGTGACTCGCTCACACCTGTCTTCTTATTTGTGATGCAATTTCCTCTTGCTTCGCTTGAAGCTCTTCTTGCAGAGTTTTGATGTTGCTTGCCGAACATTTTGAAGATGTTTTGCTTCGTGAGGGGGAGGGGTGGGATCTCTGGATCTGGGAAAGTAAAAGACGGAGTGCAAACGGAACCATTGTGACATGGAAGGTCAATGCGTTGAATCAACTACATATTTTGGAAAGAATAAAATAAACTCAAGTAAAGTCACGCGCGAGATCTCAAGCAAAGTCACGCGCGAGATCTCCGCGTATAATCCACTGCGCGGAGAATGTTGTTTGGTGAACAGTTGTGATTAGTAATGACACATCAGTCGCATGTTAAAGAGTCAGCTTCCATGGGAATAATCTGTTAAAATTACTTCAAACCTTAGCCATGCTTCAATGTTAAAAAGCTTGAAACTGCAGCGAAGTTGCAAAACTAGGAGTAACAGCGAAAAACTTCCTGCCTTGCACACAGCACATCGTTGTACAGCCTTACGCTCCCCACAGCACTGCAGATGCTTATACACCACCAAACTACATATATGTGAAAGTATTTTGCCGATGAATCGGTAACGCTGCAGCAGGATACGTGGAAAGTATTTCACTGGTTATGTTCATGCATTTGTTCGATCTCTGTTAAGTTGTTGAAAGCAAAATGCATTTGTAATTGGGTTGAAAATTTTGGTAATTCACAATTAAACAAAATGAAGCGCCTGAATTATAAGTACAATTAGATGAAATTAGTGCAACAGCCCGATTACAAATTGCAACTTATCCAACTCTGGTAAGAAGTGTATTAGGTCAGAAAAGTGCATCGCACAAAACGAACCTCTTTTAACGTATCTAGTTGTCGCCGGTTCGAATCCCGGTCTCGACACAACTCAGTTATGTGGTCAATAGCTTCGCCGTGTGATTGGTCGAGCATGGCCACGCCCTCATCAACCTTTGAGTCGATCTCGTCTCTGATTCGTCGAGCAGCTCGCTGTAATTCAAGCTGTTGCTTTGATCGTTCTTCTTCCGCGAATCTGAAATTATTTCATAAAGAATAAGTTACGAGAGTGCTCAAAGTCATTAACTCGAAACGTTGCGTAACAATACCATTCGCCATCAAGGTCAAGCTTTGTGACGTGTTTGGGACCGAATGATAAAAAAGGAACAAAACTGAAACTTCACAAAACTGATGATTAAAGCAGAACCTCAGCAGAAGTCACGAAAATCGCGCACGGGGGGTAATGGGCCATTGATAAAGATTCCAACAAGTCGGTGCCATGGCAATGCATTGGTTGTTATGACAACCTCGTAACAATGAGCCGTCGATGCATTGGGTTGAATAGAGTGGACAGGGGTGACCCAGGTCGTGTTGCGAAAACCACTCCCCTTGACTTCGCTTCACCCCTTGATTCCGCTGTAGTTCGCTCAGGCTTCCAACATACGTAGGATAATCATTGCTCGGGTATTGACTGTGAAAAACCATTGTCCATGTATACCAGGCAACCGGTCGTTGCCAGGCAATCCACTGCGATTTTGTAACAATTCGCAGGTCACGTGGATACATGATTGCCACGCATGCGAATATGCGCTTCTTATTCTTTTTTACATTTAATTAAAGCGTTTTTTTAACAAAAACGATTTTAAGCAAAACCCAGCTATTCCTTTCTAGAACTGTGTTAAAAAATGCGAAATATTTCGTGTTAAATGCATAACATTTGTGTTAAATGGACACCAACCGTGTTAAATGCATAACATTTGTGTTAAATGGACACCAACCGTGTTAAATACATAACATTTGTGTTAAATGGACACCAACCGTGTTAAATACATAACCGTTTTAAAAGCAACTGGCTGACAGCGAAATTACGAACTTACCATCGCCAATAATACCGGTTCTAAAACTGAAAGCGTAGATGCTTTTATTTGAAAATATTTATAAATGCCTCAAACTCAGACTCTTCCTCCAAACGCGCTCATCAATGAAACCCTCGTTTGACTTTGAAAATACACAGCTGGAAAATATTTTCCATAGTTTAGGGAAACACTACTTGTTTGTTTCCGAACTCATGACCAGCCTTTCGACTCACCTCAGCTCCTTTCGGAGCTGGATGTACTCCACCCTGAGTTGGTTAAGTTCACTCGACAGCCTGCTCGCTCTCTCGCAATGATCTTCAGCTGTTCGTTCTATTGAACGAATCTCGTTCGAATCCCTCGATCGCTGAAGCTCCATTTCCGTTTTCATATCAGACATCTGATGAGACACGATTTCCAGTCAGCAAGCCTACGTTATTGTAACTGCAACAAATTGCACCTCCAGCCAATGTACGTCACAATCAATCATAAACAAAACGTATCGGAATGTAAACGAGGAGCAGACGATGTTCAAAACACAGGAAAACTACTTGATTGCAAACTAACAAAGTACCAGCATTTGTTTCATGAAACCAATGCTTGACGCGAAAACGAACAAGTTACTTGACGCAACATCAAACCCAGAGGCTTTAGTGTTGTAATATCCAGCAAAGTCTTGAGTTTCATTTTTTGGAAATTATTCAAAACATAAAAATAACAAGTGATGATTAAAGTTCACTACGAAGCAACTGCGTCTCATTACAACTTTCCACCTACCTTCTGTTGCCACCTCCTGACGTCATTATCACTTTCCACTCTGAGGGCTCTCAGTTCCCCCTCGGTGCTCGCTAGCGTCCCCTTCAGGTCAGAACGGTCACGCTCCGATGCAATTAACTCACGCTCCAGCTCAGCGATGCGTGACTCGAGCTCGGCGATGCGTGACTCAGTCTCACCATACTTCTCTTCGACATGTCCAAGCCTGAAAAGGAGATATGACAAAATTACAACACGATGTCCCAGGGTCATGATCACCTGCAATGTTTCGTCGATGAAGATTGAATTTATGAACGGGCAACTTGTACTGGAGGTTTTAAACGATTGGAAGTGTCTTTCCACACTCAGCTGTGGAATATTTTGCGCATGTCGTGAACCAGAGCTCAGTTTTGATAAAGCTACTTAAGCGAAACAATAAACATGTGGGAAAATTTTTGAAAAAAGCGAAATCCAACCAACACCGAATAATCAGCAGCAAAGATATTTTTTACATCCCGACCTCTCCATATCTCGTTTCACAGCATCACGTTTTATGATGACAGACTCCATTTCATCTTTCTGTTCGCTCAACTCAGACTGGAGTCGTTGGATGTCTCTGTTAAGATCGGCGATCGTCCGAGAGAGCCTTTCTTCCTCGCGCTCTACTGCTCCGGTTAAACGCTGAAGTTCCTGATGTGGACAAAGTTAAACAAGATGGATGGATGTTGCCTAGCAACCTCAACCGACCGAACACTGCGTTGAGCAAAATAAAAGTTGTGCGTTTAATTCAAGACCAGCAGGCTATTGCTTCGACAGGTGCCAAGCAACGGATTTCCATCCGTTGCGGATTTAAGTGCTGCGGATTTCGTGGAGAAAGTCCCGATGGTGTGAAGATTCTCGAACACTTGCAAAAACTCGCGTCGAAGCGAGTGGTTTGTGATGTAACAATGTATTGGTAAAAATGTCAACAGGAAAGCCGCTTCAACGCTTTTATTGTTTTAAAGAAAATGTAAATTGTTTAGAAGATGTGATCAATCACGACCGGCAATCGGTTTGACGAATGTTACAGCAGGTTAAGCCTAGCAGTCCTGGGTGACTGTGCAGTATGCAGGTTGTACTGATGATCATGGGCGCAGAAGAGGAATAAATGATTCGTGAATTACTGCGGCGTCGCAACCTCCACTGTATAGACGGGGATGCATCACATGTTTCCACAGGAAGTACGGAACCGTCAATTCCTCGTGAATTTACTACATTCGATTAAAATTCAAATCGAAACTTGAGAATTTTTTAATCGAAGTTCACTTATTGGGTTTGACAATAGTGAACAAAATCTAGTTTCAATATAACGTTGACAAAAGGGTGAAAAGCAGGATGATGCAGTTTTCCTGTAGATCATTGTATTTACTTTTAAAAGCCAAAGCAAAATGCTGAACATAGCTGCTGTTCGGCAAGAACCCATTCATAATCGCACTTCAAGTGACAATCTTGAAAGTCAATGCAGCCATTTGTGGGAAATACCCATCAACATTACATGCAAACTACGGCAAGATATTCAGCTGTTGACGTACTCCGGAAAAGCCAGAAATCAAATGGTGACGTATAATCCAGGTAACATCCGGTTTTGAACATAGATGTAGTTGCAATCAGCTGAGACTCAAAACAACTCTTACTCGATCTTTCTCATTAATCTCTTCCCGTTTTTCTCTTTCTTCCTCCTCCAGCCTCTCGCGTTCCTCCGCCTTTCTCTTTATTTGCTGGTTCAGAAGGTCAAGCTGCTGTGCACGTGATTTGCTCTCTTCACGCATGGTTGCAGCTTCCAATGATATTTCGTCACGCTGTTTGGTCATGTGTCGAAGATCCTGTTGAAACGCAGGAAATACATTGAAAACGTTGGTGAATCAGCAACACAGGTCAGCATCAGTAATGATGACTCAGCAAAAAACATATCGAAGAACTCAGGTTGTCGCTTTACTTGCTGACATGATCCTTTGAAACTGGGGATAAGAATTTAAGTGAACGGTTGAGTTTCATGACAAAGGCATTCCCTCCTTTTGCGGAAAAACAGCGCACAAAGACGTTGTTCGTGTGAAGCGACATCCCTCCTCATAACATCTTACTTGCTCAAGGGCCTGTAGCTGGTCCTGAGTGTCCTGAAGCTCAGACTTGTAAGATGTTGCTTCGGATTTAAGTTCCTTCGTCAAAGTTCGCATCGCGCTCAGCTGCAAAGGAAGTCACGCATGAGTGGTTTCTTTATTACGCCACCACAACTAATCAACTGAAAACACTCAAGCAAAAACGAAAATATCAGGATCGAACGAAATTAAAATAAAAAACTGTAAAAAGACAGTGATTAGACCGAGTTTGAATCACAATGCTTTTCAAAGTAGTTGAAGAGTGCGTCAAATTTCAGTTCTTCAATGTCATTGATTCTATGAATCTACACGTCATTGACTGTTGACGAAGATAACATCAGTGATGACATCAGCAAACGCCACGTCACGTGGAAATGTGATTTGGTTCTAACTTTGGATTGGACGATTCAAATTTTGTAAATATAACAGTGCAAGCAATTTGTTCCCTGGCAAAACATGAGGTGAAGATAATTCGGAAACCAACCTCTTTCTGAACATTATTTTTATGTTGCTGAGCCTCATAGACCTCCTTCCTGACATGGCTCAGCTCCTGTTCAAGTTCATCAAGTGTCGCGCCGGATTTATCCATGCTGATGCGGATTTCCGACAAATTCTGCGGAAGAAAAATATTTAACAAAGGTTGAACTTTCTCAAACGATAATTTTCACAAACCAACTTCTTAAGTCGTATTGTATCATCTTCTCACACTTGAATGTGTAAAAAACATGACCATACAAAAATTTCCACTGACCCGGGATTTAATTTGTTGCCACTACTCTATTCTGTACTAGACACGTTACTTGCACTGCCCTACTATGGTTCATTTGGAAGTCAGGGAATTTATTTGATTATGAACCAACCGATCCTCCACGTCTTGGCAACAAGGTTTTTCAAACGACAAACTATTGTTCCAACCTTCTTCCCCATCTGTATTTTTTCTTCCAGGTTCGTCACGTTTGATGACATCATCTCTTTCTCCTTGACCAGTGACGTCACCGTGTCAGTGAGTGTCGTACGCTCGGACGTAAGACAGTCGACGTCAGAGCGGTATTTATCAACATTCTGAAACGGAAGATAACAATGGTAAGCAATAGCAACGTGTGATGACATCACAAACGTGATTAAGATCATGCACTCCCTCATGTGAAACATTTTATGTGTTTCCTGTGACACAAAAAATGAAACGAATTTCTGGAAAGAAATTTTGAAGCACAACGAAAAATGAGACGGAGAAGAAAACTTGCAAGTTTGTAAGAACAACAATCGGAAAACTGTTGTTTTGCTCAACAGACCAGTTCCACACTGGGCACAAGTCTTGCACCAGTCCATCTGTTGTGATGAGACCCTGGCATTCAACGACAATAACGCAAATCAACTATTCTACTTGTAACTTGGCACCAACTGGAATCACCCCAGTTCGGTTCAAGACCAGTGATGTGATCAACACAATCGACTTTGATGAAGTATCTCCTGAACTTACTGTTTGCAGCGGATACACGGCGTCAATATTTTAATCGCTCCAAAACTAAGATCACTTATCCAAGTTATCGTTGCACCTGTTACGCAACTGGCTAAAGTGACGTCAACAAAGCTCATGGCACGAGAAAGGATTTCGCCATATGTATGGCAAACAGCATTTGAGCACAAAGGTCTGCGCAGCACAAGGCACTTTCTTCTCAACCTGTTTAATCCGGACCAACTCAGCTTCTCTCCTCTGGCTCTCTGACGTCATTCGATCAAGCTCAGCTCTTTCTTCGAGTAACCGACGCTGGGTATCAGCGAGTTCAGACGACTTGACGTCATGCTGACGTCGCAGGCTCTCCAGCTCTTGCTGTTCCAAGCCAAGCATCTCCAGGACGTGCTTCAGCTCCGACTTTTGTCTTCATTCAAGGAAATAATTAACAAAAACTCATTAGACGCAGAATCGACATTTCACAAAATTATCTCCAATTTCAGGATTTCATCGGCGAGAAAAAAAAAGTTGTTGACTGAATTTAACAGAAAGAGAAAAGTTGCTTTGTTAGTTAATGGAAGGATAGATACTTTTCTTCAACGAAAATTAGATTCCTCTGTTGTTTACCCGTCATTCATTACCACGCTTTTTATTTACGATTAAAACATACCATACATATAATAGAGGGTTCCACCGACATTTTGAATATAATTTTCAGACTTACTTTTTCCGATAACCAATGACATAGGCTAGGCATAGTCAGAAAAAGCAAGTGCCAACTAAGGTAAAAAACATCTTAAAAGATCTAGTTTGATTTCAATGCCGATACTGCTATTAAAACCCAGTCCCAGCTTTGAAAACCATTAAAAAAGTATCAGAATAACATATTATCAGAATGCATTTGAAAAGATCAAGTTTGGAAAACTATTTCATTTTTCCATACTAACAAACCAACAAAATGTTTTTCCAGACTCCATAGGAAGCCTGTATGTAGTTCTACAGACAACACTGGTGATTTCAACTAATAATGACATCAATATCAGACCAATGACGCAAATCGATGTTGGAATTCAACAAAAAATTTGCAATAGATCGGTTTACGTTCTTCACAATGGACGCAAACATCCCGGACTATTCTGTCATAATGAACGCGAATGTGAATAAACAGAAAGCTATTGACTTGAGACAATTATACCAGAGGTGGCTACGGAGTCGATTCCAGCAAAATTCTGCGTTTTTTTCGGACCCGTAGTCAATTTTTCTTTTCGGAAGTGTGGCGGAAGTCTGCACTGTCTTGATAAACGTCATTGTCTTGATAAACGTCATTGTCTTGATAAATGTCATTGTCTTGATAAACGTCATTGGTAAAATTCAAACTTTGCTGAATTTCGGTTGCATCGATGGTTGTCGGAGTTTTGAACAGGAGTCGGATTCTCAAATTTGAAAAAATTTCGGATCCGAATCCAAATGTTTTGGAACAGGAGTGGAGTCGGAAAGTATGGATCCGGCCACCTCTGATTTGTACCAATGCGAAATATGTGATGGAAAACCTCTGGTTTGTAGCAAGCAGTGAAAAATCCTGAATGCAGAGTGTGCAATGCAGAGTGTGTGAATGCAGAATGTAATCCTGAATGCAGAGTGTGAATGCAGAGTGTGTGTGAATGCAGAGTGTGTAAGCTAAACCAATCTCCAGTGGGCGTTGGTGAAGAAAGGATCTAATGACAAACTGAAGTTTGCTTTCAACACACAACGAATGATTGCCGTTAGAAGATTTTTTAGTGTCTTTTGAAGACCAGAAAACAAAATTTCTCAGCACCTCCCTACAACTTAACAATAACATGTAGATTCGTCAAGTCAGTGCGTTGTGGCTTCGTTCAAAAACGCTTTTCGCATCCGTTTAGCTTAGTTACGATTCTCGCATTCATTAGCTCGAAATCCAAGGGAAAAAATGGTCGCAAACTGACTTGTTCACTTCAGATATAGTGTTCTGTAGCTCTTCTTCTGATTGGTCACTCTTCTCACGAATGGATGAGATTTCTCCTTTGCGACGAGTGATCTGCATCAGTGAGCATCAGACATGCATCAGTAAACATATCATTAACAGCAAACAAGACAAACACGTAACATCGAATTGAAGCAAAAATATGTCGAAGCTCATAAAGAATTTCACCTGATTTTCAAGATCCATTTTGGTTGAAGTGAGGTCATCAACGTCTTGTCGAAGTTGTTTTATCAACTTCTGCTTTTCCTGGACGTCAGCTTTGCCTTCTTTCAACACTGCTGATAGTTCACTTTGATGCTGTTCTATGTTCTCCTATGACGTAACAATCTTTTAATGACGAGACACACACGCAACATTTGAACGTCAACATCCGGGCAATCAAATCGCGCCAAACCTGCAAAAGTTGGATCTCAGTGTTTTTCTTTCCCAGCAATCGATCGAGTGCTTCGAGTTCCTCCCTTTGTGACGTAGCTTGTTCTTTGAACTTGCTTATTTCATCTCTGCGCTCTGCGAGGACCTGGAGTGACAGATTCAAACTAAAGATGGCGGGAGAGTTGGATTATATCAACTTCGACAACGGTTGATAACAAATATGTGGAAGATGCAAAGAAATTCGAAGTGCAACTTTAAGAATGAAAAAATAAGTTAAGAAATTGATTTTCATCAGAATGCTGTTATGGCGAGTTCTGTCTTCAAAATGACTTAGTTTTCCATGGAAGCTAACGCGTTAAACCACGAACTACATGTAAATGGTTGTTTGACATCATGGTATTCTTAATCTCAAGACAGAAAGCTAGCTACTTACTGGCCCTACGTGTGAAACATTATAACAACAATACTATGCTAATGAGCTAATATTTCATCCGCTTTTTATGAAAAAACTGCTTCTTAAAACGCAGTTCAGAAATTTTGACCGCGTCTCCGAGTGATTTTGTACGAAATGGAGAAAACTTGACAAACACTCTGTTGTGACAAACATCACTCCGTCCAGAACATTTTTGCCAGTTAAAACCTGGCAATGAAATCACTCGCATGGAACCAGACCCTGATTGGTCAGAAACAACGTCCTGCGCTCACGTCAGGAACAACTCTGACCCCGACCTCACCTTCTCGCTCTCCCTGAGAGCAGTCAACCTCTCCGCTTCCTTTTCTTCCGTAATAATTAATTCCGATTGCAAACGTTCTAGATTTCCGGTCATGTGATCAACTTTCTGCTCGAGTGCGTTGTACTCAGCTTCCTTTGTTGTGACAAGCTGGGGAGGGAATGACGCAATAAGGCGGAAATGGAAGAAATAGTTGGTGTTTTAACAAGTCATAAAAAATATTCACAAAATGCAAAACTTCCAATTCAGCCCGAAGTTTGGAAATGAAGTATTTTTCATAACAGTGTAACAGCTCATCAACAACAGCGACATGTTTGTTGGTCCGCGGATGTGGCGATGTTGGTAAAAAAGCGTCAAGAAGTAAAATGAATTTTATTAAGAAAATCTCTCTTAAAATTACCACGTTTATAGAGCAATGCAAACCGAAAATGTGACGTCTATATTGCAAACCGAAGCGAGCAATGCAAACCGAAAATGTGACGTCTATATGCAGTAACCATGGTAACTGTAGCGGCCTTTATCATATCTGTTTAGATCATAATCGAAATAAAAAATTCCATCCTACCCTGGATAATTGTCTGCACTGGTCATCCAACTGAATCCTTCTTCCCTCCACATCTTTCACCTGTTCCTGCAGCTGTCTCAACTCCCCTCTGGCTCTCACCAACTTCCCCCCCGTTTCGCTCGCTTGCCGCTCCAGTTCTTCCGCGTCTTGTTCCGCATCAGTGAGTTCACTGCGAGTCGTGTCGTAGCGCTTCTGGAGCGCAGTGGTCTGCGATCAAACGACAGGAAATGAGATCAGATACACGTAACAAAGCAACACCATCATAATCTCCCCCCACTTTTTCCTCGGCTTCATTCATTTCCTCCCTGGACTGATGCAGGAGTCGCTCGGCTTCCCTCAGCTCCGCACGACGTTTAGACAGAGTCTTCTCCACAGCCAGCAACTCTTCCTCCAGGTCTTCCTTCTGCAGGAGCGCTTGCTCCGTCCTCATCTCTCCAAGGAGCTCCTCCACTCTGGTTTCGAGCTGACGTCTGCGGCGGAAGTGACATCACAACGAGGCATTCACATTTAATTTTTAAACATCGCAGTTGTTTGTTGCGACTCTGCCACAGAAAGCTGCTTCAGCGAAGTAAACGACATCTTTCATTATCGAATACAAATTTCGTCAAAATCAAGTGATATTTATTGCGTTCAGTCTTATTACAAGAAATATGCTATTCACAGAAAAGTGGACATTCAGGATGATTTGTAAGATAATACAATTGATCCATGTGCATTTCGTGGCGCAAAGATATGAGAGTTGTGCAGTTTGCAGCAGGTAATACAAAGAATAACCAGAATACTTCATCAGTACTTTACACCGGCAATCATAAATGCAAAGTTCATGAAACAATTTATTCAGAACGTCAACGCGGCCCTGCATCTCAATCCATCCATCCACTTACTTTCGGCAAAGCTTGTTGTTTAAAGTGTCTTTCAGATCAGCCAACTCCTTCGACGTCTCCACCTTCTCCTTTGACATCCTCTCTTCATCTTCCCGCATCTTCTCCAACATCTTTTCATGTTCAAAGATCACCTCCTTAAGTTCCCGGAGCCTTTCTTCCTGTTCCTGGATTGGACCAACCATTTCCTCAAGTTCGCTGAGTTTTGATCGATATTTTTCAAGTTGCTCCTGAAATAAAACTGATATTATATTCCTCCGCCAACATTACGACGATAATAATTTAAGCCGCTACCGCCGACAGATTATAACGATCTGTTTGACGAATTCTTTTCACTCAAACACAGTTCAGAAGCATTTTCTTGGTCTATTCGACAAAAACAGATGCAGAGACTTATCAAATTCTTTCTGTGGAAACTCGCAAACCTGGGCTGCTGCAAGTTCATCTTCGAGCTCATGATGGTCAGGAACGTTGCAAAACAATCCCTCGAATGGCACAAGCATCAGTGAGCCGTCATCCCTCGTGACGACCATGCCGGGGGTGCCGGGCTGGAGGGGGTGGGCGGGCTCTGCATGGGTTGCACCTGACAATGTATGGGCCGAGAATCAGTGCTAGTGAAATATATGCAGTCCGTTGTGATAAAAGTCTGGCGACCTTGTAAAAAAGCTCGACACCTCTTTGCTTTCAATTTAATTTTTCACTTGTCAATAAACAAACGTAGTCCTGATACAACACTGAAAGAAACTCATCACTTGCAGTTAACATCGACCACACAAGCTTTGTCAGCACCACCATAAACTCTTCTAACCTTGAATATAAGCTTCACCAGGACGCGGAGGTGTGGGTGAATGGATGAAAGTTGGGGCTTTAGGGGCCTTGCCAGGAGTGAAGACCCACTGGCCCTGTGGTTGGCCAGATCCGGGGACATATACGTAACACCCAGGCCACAGTGCTTGGATATGTTGATTGTTATTTGTCAATGCTTCTTTCAAATCATCGATTTGATTCAGAAGATCATCAACCTGAACAATGAACCACGTTAATGACAACTTGCATTTCCGCCGAACTCACTTGACACTCGTTTCAAAAAAATTACTTTCGTTTCAACTTCCCTGAAACAAATCCAACACCTTAGAAAACATCTTGTCATTCTCCATTTTTCACAAATGAAAAATTTTATGACGTCTGTTGATGTAACGTTTGATTTCCAAAGCAAAACAAGATCACAAAGAACTTTCAAATCTGCACAATTTGAAACTTTTTCATCATCAACAAAAACATAAAACGTCAAGATACGCTTGCTTCCACCGAGCTCAAGAATCGAACCAACCTCGTCCTGATTGTCAGTTTTCAAACACCTGAGCGCTTTCTTCAAACGGTCAACTTCCTTCTGTCGTGCAGCCAGTGTTTCCTTTAACTTTCTCATAGTTGCTCGATTGTTGTCATCCTGTAAGTTAAACCGAAACATTTATGACGTAAGAAAGATCGAATTTTTTCTGAAGGTGGCAATATAGGGTTGACAGGAAAAACTGAAAAGTCCCTTGAAGCTTGCTGCGCTTGTATGTGATGTGTAAATAAACAAATGCCATTTTGAAAACACGTCGCCTCGTAACGAACGAATAACGAGTAATAAGAAGGGTTCCAAGCAATGTTGGAAAGTTTTAGGTCTTTTGTCAAAGTGTGCTTTTTTGCACAGTTGCATGGCGATCTTATAATGATTTACAAACACCAGGTTGGCATGGAAATGACCAAGTAATAGTACGAAGCGAATCCTGGAATTAAAAACTTACACATAAAGAACAAATTTCACAGTCAACTACTTCAGCCCGCTGCGCACAAGAGTAAGTCTTACCCCCATTCTACGTTCATGAGCATGGAGTAAATCTTGCAAGGCGTCGATTTCCTCATCGGCACGCCCGAGATCTCGCAGCGCTCGAGCAGCCGTGGCTTCAGCATCAGCAGTTGTTGCCATATCTGTCGCTCTGTCGTCCTGTGCAAGATGCTGAGTGCGTTATACCACTGGTGGCTTGTGGGAACTTCGCGGCAACCTATAGCGACCTTCATAGATTGCCATGAACGCACGTCCCTCAGTGGGTTGGCCTCAGCTTGTGATGGACTTTCACCGACAGATAATGACTCAATTGTGTCGGAAGGTGGTGCTTTGCCCAACAAATAATCAATTGAAAATAACATCTCGTTTGCAAAATATAAATCTTTTTTTTAAACAACGGCTGAGTTTTGAGTTACGTCGCTTTAAACAGCAACGAAAACCTTTAAACATTAAAAAACGCTTTTTTGAACCCAGCATGGCTTGTAAGCAACGTTTTGCTGGCAAGGCTGCCTTCCAGCGCTTGCAATACAACTTACATATGTGTTCGCACTTTCATTTAACTCGTGCACACCACCCCGTTGATAGCAACACAACTTCAATCACCAACGAATTAAACCTGTTTTTGTTGCTGGATCTGGTGCTCTGCTATTATGATCACTTTGAATCACCTGCTTGTTAAAGAAACAACAGAAAATCTTTGTTTGATCACTCAGCTGAAATAACAGCTGATAATGTTGGAACAGTTTCTAATGCAGGTGATAGTTCAGCTGTTGCCAGCACTTCGCCTTAATATTAGTTCTGATCTTGGCAACGCCCTCGTACTATTCAGCAAACAATCTTGACCGTACAGAAGTAGAAACAAACTCAAGATATTGCTGCAAACAGATGGAAGAAGCACTCAGAACAACCAACCTTAAAAATCGAACAGCACTGACTTCGAGTCACTGCTGCAACTTTTCTGAGAGCAAAAAGGCAACAGATCTCACTGAGCTCAGAGCAGCGAACACCTTCTGCGTCTTCTCAACCTTCTAAACCAGCTTATCCTTCAAATGCGAAACCCTCAATCAAAGCGACATCGCGAGAACAAACTTTTCGATTATGCTCTAACAACTGGTTTTATGACGTTTCATTCCGAACGCGCCAATCAATGTTGCAAACAATAACAATTGCTTTGTTTCAAAACAAAAAAACCTATTGAAGATAACAGAAACAATGGCCGGGTGCAGTCTACTCTCAACGACCACTTGATGACACTTAAAAATTCCCAACAACTACTTCACCCTCGGACCGTTCAGCCAAACAAACTGTGGACTTGTGCTGGTGCTGCCTGAAGCCTCAACTTTTTTTCGATGAATGAGTTTCCCGCCCAACCCCATTCAAACACGTTATGACGACATATGCGCGAAAACTTTGCGCTGTTTTCCCCAACGTGACGTCACTGTTCGAAGCATTCGACTGAATTTGATGAGCAAACAAATTTCATCGCACGATGTTCAGAAAATGACAGGAATCATTAAAAATAAGCTGAGCATTCGACGCTGGTCGGAAAATCATGAAACTGCTGCACAATCTGACATCAAATACAACTTTGAACCGTTCAACGGCTGCGCTTGTAGAGGGGGGGGTTAATGATTTACAAGCAACACTGCATAGCACGCGTAATTATGATTAATTCGCTTCAACTGTCATCATCTTGAGGTTCAGAGTGGACAGGATTCCAAGTTACCCATAGTTTCTATGCGTGGTTCCTCTGTCAGGGCGTTCGCGTCAAAGTTAGCACCAGTCAATTGTTGATTGGAATCAAACTGTTGACAAAGGGTTCCGTTGATACATAATGTACGTTTGCCAGTTAGCTTTCTTAAAGGAAGATCGATGCAATGAAAAATCCGCTAAAACATCGTGAGCTGGAATCTTCAGAATATGAATAAAAACAAGTAATAAACCTCGTCATTGTATGCTTTAACAGCAAATTCATTTTGCACTGTCACTTTATTTGTCTCTTATCACTATATTCAAAGGCAACGCTTCACTGAATTGTTTTGATTACCTCAGTTCATCAAGAATGGATTGTCGCTGTCTTTATGATTTTCATAATAGGGTCAATATCACAACTCGCAAGCATACCAAAAACTCCACCCACTAAAATAAATAGAGCATTAAATTAACCCAAACAGGGACAGGAAACCACAACTCTGGCAAAATTACCAAAAACTACTGGTTTCGAGAAAAATCTTAAAGCATTTCTTCTGCTCAGAGTTCAGTGCACATTAGAATCTGCAGCTTAAGAAGCTTTAGTGCAAGGTCGATGTTTAAAGATACAGCTATTTCACATTTTTGAAGCCAGTGGAAAAGTTAATTAACCGATATTAGCACAATCGATTCGTTTTTGGTGCTGCAACTAAACAAAGGGTGCCTAGCAACGGGTTTGTTTCGATGACCGGCGACTTGTAATAAATAAAAGTGCTCCATGTCATGGTGTAGTGTCCTTAGAAGCATATTTTGTGTTTTTCTTTGTAGGGTGCTTGAAAAACCAATGTAGGGTTTTATAAATCCAATGATGATTTTGAGGTATGCTCAAAGACTTCAAATGAAAAGGGCAGCTTAGCCGTTGTAAGAACACTGGCTGCTGTGAGGCTATAATTATCTTTAGTTCGTTGCCAAGCTTTGCAGATGCAGTGACACGAACTTTGTTTACAGATGCTTCGTCATAGCTGCAGTGTTACAGAAGCAGCCAAACTACACGCAAGTCGTTCAACCTCGCAACTGTACAATATGTGGCAGATTGCTCCATACCGGCAAGTCACAAGTAAGAATTGAAAGCAAGTCAGAGCCAGAAGATTCTCGGCGAGTCTAGCATGGCAACCGCTGCATGCAACATGGCAACCGCTGCATGTAGCATAGCAACCGCTGCATGCAGCATGGCAACCGCTGCATGCAGCATGGCAACCGCTGCATGTAGCATAGCAACCGCTGCATGTAGCATAGCAACCGCTGCATGTCCAAACCCAGTCGTACATCCACTGAACTTTCCATTTTTTAATTCTTGGTTTTGTTTGCCGTTTTTTGCATGGCAATCACAGAAATCCAAAACTTTCCTATGCCAAAACTTTTCGGCCAAAAGATCAACTGCCTTTGGCAAAATTTTATCAAAAACACAAGCACTAACTGAAAAAACTTGGCAATGACCAAAAATACGTTTTTCGATAATAAAAGTGAAAAAAATCCATAGTTCAACGTATTTTCAACATCTTACCTCAAGCTTTTGAAGTTTTTCATAAAGTTGTTGAATTTTTCTTTGATTTTCTTTCAACTGCCTGTCGTTCTCAGTCTCCCTGTCCCTCATTCCTCGCTTCGCATCACCGAGTTCGCGCTCGAGATCCCGAATAACAGCCTGGGATCTGTGACGACATAAGCGCCGCGTATTTCTGACAAGGGTACCAACAAAGGTAGAAAAAAGATGTCTACGATTTTAAGGAATTAAGCTGCGGAGGTTTCGCTTTGCTACTGATGTCATAAAGCCCAGAGATTTTTAATCTGGCCGATGATAACTTCGAGCATCTATAAGCTCTGATTTAGAACCTGCGACATTTTTACTGAAAAACATTTTAAAATCTCATTACAACAAAAACAGTTGGAGATCCATCGCGAAATCTCATTACACTCCAAACAAAACAACCAATACAATATCTAAGCCTATCATTCAAGGCGTGGAATCACAACCACTTCCACAGCCTTTCCATCATGTCCTGTGTAAACCACGGACTTTTATTCATAGTCATTGTGGAATGGACTAAAATAACAGTAAAGCAGTAATCATAACGCACCACGATGAGTGGACGCCGCGTGAGTGTTGCCTCGGGAGGTTATGTTTAGAAAAAGAAAAACAACTACAAATTGACAGATTCGATCCAAACACCGGCTGTGCGAAGAATGACGAAAGCAGCGAACGACGTCAGGCTGTTGCGGGGGTCAGCTGATTGCAAATGATGCGTGACCGTAACCAAAACATAATGGCTTCTTCCAGTGACTTCACAATCGTATGACGTATATCCCGCGCCTGGTACCTGTGCTTTTGCTGGAGGTCCACGTTGATGAATTGTGCGATTTACTTGATTTTCTGACAATTTCTCTGCAACGTGAAACACCATTCGACCCCCCCACTGGCAGCCCCCCGTCGGGCACAATTTAATGGGGACCCTCCGTGTCACTGATGTTGTTGGTGTGTTAAACGGTAGTTGGCAAGTCAATTTGTTAAAGCAAAAAACTACCTCAAATTTAAAAAAGTTCGTGAAGCGGAAAGTTCTAAATGTTTGTTATCGTCGGTTATAACAATCGAATAATAACGCATCATTTACAGGAATAACTTCAAGGCAGATTTAGTGAAACCCACGCCTGTGAGGTATAACCTTTTGCGATGTGACGAAATATACTTTTCAGTGCATATTGAAAACCTTACAGCTGTAGAAAAGGAATAGCTGCATTCGCCGTTGCCATGGTGACAGAGCAGGTTTTTTTAAAGACCCGAAAGCGTTGCTTAACTGATGCGGTTTTCAAGTTGAGATGCTTTCACAGATCCCCTACATCGACCAAACCCAACTCGATTTAAGAAATATTATAGAGAAGCACTGCACCTTAAGAAAGTTAGTCTGCGTGCGTTTGCAGCCAACCCGGGTCAGGGGTCGATCCATCAACCTCGGGATCATCGTTAGTTGCAAGGAAGAAGCGACGACTGAATATTTTTCAGTTTTTGTCGATCCGACAACACACACCTGAACTCAACGCCAATAATACTCGATGCCTCTGGGTATTCCCCACTTTCAACACACCTTCATTTACATCAGCCGTGACGTCACTGCGAAGTTGTAGTCGGTGAGAATCACACCGGGTCACGTGTCGCGTCACGTGCAGTGCCGAAAGGTGGAGAAAGCATTGCCGCGAAACACATGTTTTGTTGGAGTCAAGACAATCGTTAATCTTTCATGTGAAAAATTACAACACGCCAGGTGCAGAGACACCCTCCCACTCAAAACCCTGAACTCCATTATGAGTCTGCATGGGTGGAGCTCAACACAACGTGCATCGGTGAATACGTGGGGAGTTAACGCCAAGTGAGGTGGAAATGCTCGTAACACAAAACATCAGCCTGGCAATCACACCAGGTCTACAAAAGTTGGTCTGCAGCTTCACTAGCCTGCTGCAGTTTCGAAAAATAGTTTTCAGAATAAGTAATTAGAAAACAAATATGCAATATGGGATGACTCTCTGCCTCACACCTTCGTGGGCACGACCGAGGTTGCTGTCCGCAGTGAATGCGATTTTCTTGGCCCGCCTCACCTGCCAACCAAGCTATGGACGGCGTGTAAGTCAGATTCCCGCCTAAAGAGGCTGGAATTAGACCTGGTCGAAGCACACTTAATGAAGTTGCACTCTTAGCAGAAGATAGCAAGAATGTGTTTGAAAACATGCGTCTATTCTGTGGATCTCAACTGTGGCTTACGTCACAACCTGACGCTGAAGCTCCATGAACCAGTCCCGAGCAAACAAGTGGTGGAAACGATGCTGCAAATGCTTCTCGCTTTCTGTTGCATGTTTCCGGGAAGATCCGGGTGATGTCATCTCTGCATTGGAGTGCCACAAGGCTAAGTGTTTGCTCCAACGCTGTTTAACATCTACACCTCAGACATTCCCACAATTATTAGCAATAATTTAGCGCTCGCCTGCTGAGAAATTCGTTCAACACAATTGCAAGTACAGCCTCAGCTTACATGGAAACTGTGCAGAACTATTTCCACAACTGGACGCTGAACTCATTTGAACCAAGACTACTTGGACTGTCTTCCATTTGGCCAAAAACCATGAGCTACGAGTCTCCAACCAGCGGCAGAAAACCTTTACAAAACCAACCAAGCACTTCGGCATAACTCATCACAGACCTATCAGCTGCAGCCACCATCTGCAAGCTGTAGCAAACATGACAAACGACAGATGCAATTTTTTGAAAGGCGTTGTTAGAAACGATTCAATGTCAATCTGCGCTCTTTACTTTCCCGCGACTGAGTAATGCGCCCCCGTGTGGCCGCACAAGAGAAATTGATGCAAGTTTGAGCGAATGCATTGTGGGTAATCAGCTGTTTGTTGTCCATCCTGTGGGGAATGGAACAAACGGATTTACGTTGAGTCAACGGATTTACGCTAAGTCAAGTGTATTCTACATTTGGATGAGCAAGCTTTAAAAACGACATCGCCAAGTGGAGGGCGCACTGGGACAGTACAATCACATTCAACCCCACCAGGAACCCATTTGGGGGGCAATCTTTCCCAAACAAAGTGAGTTTTGCTCAATCGACCCTGGCCCGGCCATGGCCAGTGTGCTGCCTCCACGCACTGGACTTCCCCAACAGTACAAGCTATGTCTGCGATGAATTCCACAGAGTTACCCACATGCTTGTCTGTACAACTGCCGGGGTTATAGGAACATGGCAACTGTTGACAGGGAGTTGGAGAAATGACTGAACAAAAATGAATTGGCCTGGTGCCATCACTTTCTATATTAAAAACTGAGTTTTTATGTGTATAATATATACATACATGTGTAATAGACATGCATACATGCAGATACGCAGAACCACTAACTGCGGTGACCAACTTTGCATTTGTATAAGTACAGGTATAACCTTCTCATGTAAGTGTTCTGGCGTACTTAGGTGGCTTCCATCACTTTGCAGCTGGCCACAACCTCCTTAGAAGTAGTCCTGTTAATTTTCATTAGATTTTTTGCTACTTCCATGCTTCGTGCATTAAAGTTAATCACGTATTTGACAAAACTACACTGTTCAGATTTCACTTGAAAAGTAATTGCAGCTGTTAAACGAGGAAAATGAATGAAGCACAGCCAGCGAGTCGCCTCTTTGACAACAGAAGGAATCTAACGAGAAACTTATGATGAAACCGTTTCCATGGAAACTTGTCGTCATGACTACAGAAAACACCGGTCTACTTATTTCGTCGATTCCAGAATGAAACGCGCGAACGACTTACTTGGCATCATACATTCTCGCTTTTTCGTCCCTCGCCCGAACCTCTTCCTCCCTCCTGTCCCTCTCCCTGAGCGCCATGGTTTGCATCGCAGCAGCTTCGTCTTCAGCCTGTGAAGGGAACGAAGTTAAACATGAAAGCATCACATAACATATCATATACGCCCTGGTCACAGTTCAACGACTGTGGAAGCGAATGTACCACAGGAAGGGGGTTGACCTCGTCTGAAGTAACAAGCTGGCAGAGTTAATGGTAGCGAAGTTTGCTAAAAATGTACTGAGCAGAACACATTGTTGTAATACGGTTAAGGATTACATTCGATTTTTCATTCATTCATTTTCATGCCCGCTTTTCCTCTAGGAGGGTCGTGGGAGTGGCAGCCCCAGGAGGACTTGGAGTACTTCAAGGTCAACAGTAATTTCAAATAGTTCTGGTGGCTCTACACCAAGACGGGACCAAGCAAAGGTCAGAGATGTAGTCACGCCACCCGGTTCTTGGACGACCTCTGGGCCGCTTTCCCGAGGGTTTAGCCAGCAGGAAATGAGGTCATCCCTCGTCAACCTCACCTGGGATATTCTAAACACATGGAGAACCATCGTAGCTTGGATCTCTCCGTTTGGAGAAGTGGTTCGACAATCCGGGCTCTGCAAATTTCACAGCTGCGCACTTGGCCGCGAAGTGTCACACCGTGGACTTTTCGCAAAAATCCCATTTCTGCCGCTTGTACTTGAGATAATATTCTTTCAGTCATTACACAAGACACATGATCACAGGTGAAGATCGGAGCAAATACCGATTTAAAAACTGACAGCTTTGCGGTGTTTGAAAGCTCCCGTTTTGTGACCACAGAACGATAAACCTCACGCAGAACTGCGTTTGCTTTACCAATCCGTTTATCAACTTCCTAGCTCTGCCTTCCGCCACTCATAAATACCAACACTAGTACTTAAACGTCTTCACCTGGAGAAGCGTATTGCCGCTCACTTGCAGTGTACACTGCCTTGGGTTGCAGAAGAGACACAATACCTCGGTAGTTTTAGTGCTGATTTTCATTCCGGCTCGGACGCACGCAGCAGAAAACCGATGAAGTACATGCTGAAGACCCTGTTGAGATCATGCTAGCAGCACCAAATCGACTACAAAAAGTGAAAGGTTGATCTTGCAGCTCCCGACTGTGACATTCTCGTCGACTCGGCTGTGACTGTCTATCCTATTCATAAACACTATGAAGAGTGGTGACAGCACACACCCTTGTCGGAGTCCAACACCAACGGTGAATGGTTGTGATTTAACTCTCCCGACACGGACACAAACTTCTGAGGAGAAACAGCGACTTGTCGGCCAGTAACAGGCGGCCGCCAATACCGTACTCCCGCAACCAGTGTTGCCATTTTAGTTGTTTTGCTGCTAGATCTAGCAGGTTTTTCTCACGGTTAGCTGGAAATTTTTCAATCTAGCAGCTAGCAGGTTTTCTAGCAGGATTTTGAAAAACGTTTAGCAGGTAAAAAATTCCTGGCCATGTTTCAACCAGAACCATTTTACTTTAGAGATGAAAGCTTTTACACCAACTTCAAGAAAAATTTCTTTACCTTCTTTCTGACGCTTTAATACTGGGCAACACAAAGACTACCAGGCACAACTAGCTGGCTTTAATCATTTGGATGCATTAATGTACCATTGCTATCACCATTGGGGGGTGACCTGTCAACGCTGGAGTTCCGTAAAAAGCGGAGCTTGGTTCCGGAGGTTTGATGACGTAACCGGAGTCGCTAAAAACGATATTTTGCGTTGAACAATGAGAACTAAACGGTAGTAAAAATTATTGAACTGCAAAAGGTGATATTACACTACGGTAATAAAGTGTATTTTGAAGTTTGATAATTTTTGGCTAGCTGTTTTTTTTTTGGTTAGGGCACCTCATTGGGGAGTTTCTATGATGACGCAGCGAAGGTGCTTCAAGAAGATAATTGCATTGACTCAGAGATTCCCAACCTGGGGTACATGTACCCCTGGGGGTACATTTCCTTATCTGAAGGGGTACATTTATGGTTAGAAATGGAAGGAAAATATATTCATATATTATTTATTGCCAAACATTTATACATGTATCAGTGAATATCACCTTTATAGTTCCAAAAATCTGAAAGTTCTATTAAAAATTCAGTGGATTTCGTTATTTTCCTCAACCTTTTTGTCACAAGAAATTTTAGGGGTACATGCTCATCTGTTGAAATGCTGAAGGGGTACATGGTCAAAGAAAGGTTGGGAACCCCTGGACTAACTGGATAATTTCAGATGTCACAATTGGATAATTTCGGATGGCTTGGTGAAGCCTAAATATTTGCTTCTGTGCTTAGTGAGCGCAATGGGTTTAAAAGACAACATTGTCAGCATATACATTTTTATCCCATGACACCTATGATTTTTCCAGGTGGTTCAGTTACGCCAGGAAGTCATAGGCCTAATGTCTGGTCCACTATAGTGAGGGTAAGACCAAAAATTGATTCAAAGCTTTAAAAATGTATTTTAAACACTTCGAAAATTGCAATTTTTTAGCAGAATTTCACTATTTTTAGCAGGTTTTAGCTGAAAATTTGTGACATGGTTTTTAGCAGGATCTAGCAGGTTTTCGTAAGAAATAAGAAATGCGTCAACAGCGAAATCAGTGACTGTCTTTTCAGAATTTGTTTATGTTACCCTTAAGTTGAGTAACATTTCTGCTGGTAGCTATTTCCTGAATCGTTTCAACTTGTGATTGCTGTTTATTCGCCGATCTTCTCGTGGCAAGAGGACTGATATTAGCCTATTCAAGTGAGTTTTGTGTACTAGATATTTTTCATTATCCAGTCAACTTGCAACACACCAAGACAATTGAAAATATTAATGTGACGTAATGTGAGGTGCAGAAGCCGGAGTCATGTTTATGAAAAGGAAAAGCTCCGGAGCCGGAGCTGCGTCATTTTTACTACGGCTCCGCAGGTATGCTGTGCACTGCTGCTATATATTGCTATGTGTTGTTACATACTGCTATATATTGCTACGTGTTGTTACATACTGCTATATATTGCCATGTGTTGTTACATACTGCTATATATTGCTATGTGTTGTTACATACCGCTATATATTGCTATGTGTTGTTACATACTGCTATATATTGCTACGTGTTGTTACATACTGCTATATATTGCTATGTGTTGTTACATACTGCTATAT
>JGI24159J19872_10001395_pt1 | contig 26412 bp, 17 predicted proteins | sample Ectturendosymbi4_FD_19872 | JGI IMG/M metagenome (IMG submission 19872)
CTCGGACTGTTGAGTAACAGCTTATGTGGCCCTCGGACTGTTGAGTAACAGCTTATGTGGCCCTCGAACAAAAAAGTTTGGAGACCCCTGCTCTAAGGCAACACAATTGAAAAAATTAGACCTCTATGGAATTTCTCTGATGAATCGTCAAAGCAATCAAGTTGATCCACAATCCAAACATAAACCAATAAATGTGAACACAACGGTGGCATACGAGTGTGGACGCCAAAGTGTGTTTACTATGTAACTCATAGTTTTTTAACTTTAAAAACAGACATGGTATGGTTCCCTAAGCATTTTAATATGAAATGCCACTGATTGGGAGGAAACAGTGTTTCAGTGGCAGTCATAACATTGCGCCTAAGCTCTTACCTAACCTGTGAAACTATCTACAAAGTTATACAAAAATTCCTAAAGCTGCAGTAGTTATGAACGTGGGCGTCGGAAAGATTTTTCCCAGGGAGGGGCCACTAGGGGATTTTTCCAAAATTTTTTCAGGGGGAGGACAAAAGTGGTGAAATTTTTTTTTTCCCACTCGAAATTAAGAAAACAACCTTTTTTTGCTGAAATTTTTAAAATCCAGGGGGGCCAAGCCCCCCCTGCACCCTTCCTTCCGACGCCCATGGTTATGAAACAATGAGCTTGCACACCTTGTTTGGCGGCGACACCCAGCCATGTGTTTTTGCGCACCTGCTGTTAGTGCAATGAAATATTCTTGCACCGTTTGGGGTTCGCTTGATTCCAGCATACAGCTTTTGTCATGGAACGACACCATCAAGGGGTTTTTGCTTGTAGTTTGTAGTTACAACAACGTTGATCTTCATGTTTGCTGGAAGTGATCGGCGTGTCTCTTTGCCTCACTTCTTTTGTTAAAAATACACCACAAGATCAAGCGCAAGGAAACGCTACAGACTCTTGCACCTTACCTTTCCGGCGAACAGCATGCGTGGAACAAAACACGCGCGTATTTGTTAAAATCTCACAAAAAAATAATGTTTACAAACAGAAGATGATTTAACTGTTGAAAGAGTTAAAAGCCAATAGAACATTTTCGAGCTAGTTTTTCTCGCATTCTTGAGTTAAACATCGAAGTTGGAACTAACCAGTGAGGCCCTTTGCCTATGCAGAAAGTATTTTACAGCGCACCAGCGTTTTGCGCGAGCACGTAATCCTCTCAACGTTTTCCTGGATATAATGATGTATTTGCGCTTTTTGGCGTCGTGCTGAAACAAATTCGCGCATACTTTCATCCAAATTGCCACCCGAAGCCTGATGAACGTTGTCAGTTACTTGCTCTACCAGGTTCGCTGATATTTCAGCCCAAATCAAACAAAAAAAACGCAAAAATAGTGAAGCGTCACGTAGGAAAACGAATAAAGCATTCTTGTACAAAGGCGCCCTTTCATTTGCTCAAGCAGCTCTTTTGATCGATGAATCGGCCAAAATGCTGTGTATTTTGATGTGGACGTCGCATTGTCAAAACTTTTAACCTTTTCCCGGCATGAATTGGGAGATAATCATTATTTCAACCACATTATTATTGGCTATATTTTTAGAGAGGGCTCATACCAAACCTTTTCACTGCCGCAATCCTTTGGTATTTTCACATCCACACTACATTCATCAGCGAGGAAGCTTAAATAGTGCATTAGACTTGGATGAGGCCTCTTCAGAGCGATTTCTTATTTTAATGTGGAAGTCAATGCTGTTCGAAAACTTTTCATTAGCAGAATATCTCCGATGTTTTTTGGGTGAAAACAGTCGCAGGTTACAGAGCAGCGATTACGCTTCTATCAATATAAAAGAGTTTGAAGTTCATCGACCGCAGCAGTCCATAAGATCCAGAGTTTGTAATTTGACTAACTATTTATCATCAAACGTAGTTGTTTGATGTAATCGCGTTGCTTCCTCGTGGTAAAAAATTCCAAAGTAATGTTTGTTTTGCTACAGCTTTTTTCAGAAAGGTGTTCAGGTATTCACACATCATCTAAAGACATTCACAAACATTTCAAACCTTTAATTGCAAACTAAGATAAGTTGCTTTTAAATACAAACTGCAGCTCCGCAGAACACAACATTAAGCTTTAGTGGGATTTTGCTGCACCACAACCGTTAACAGTGGACCTAGTTTTTCAACTTACAAAACCTTACAAAAACAGTGGACCTAGTTTCTCAACTTACAAAGATTTCAGTGAGAAAAGCGATGTGACAAGCAAGCAAAACCATCTGCTTCGAAAACATTTTGTTGCAGTAAAATAAAGTGATCAAAACAGGCAAAGCAACCGACAGTGTTCGGCATCCGTTGCACGGACTTCCTGTTGTTTTTGTGAGCTTCTTAATTATGTCGCGTAATCAGACGCAAGAGTTGTTTTTCAATAGGAGGTGAGAAGAACTGTGTCAGCTTCATCATCTGCGCAAACCAGGTACGACATTAAACAAACGTCGCATTGTTTCACTGTGTCGCAGCTGCGTGTAATAGCTGCCAAAACAGCGCTGACCTCGGACAAGCCGTGGCATTCCAAGGTCTGCATGTGTGCTGCTGTAGTAGCGATTGCGAAAGTTTATAGCACCTTGGTGGTTTCTGGAACTGCTTTCTTTGAAACAGTTGATTAAAAGCAGACAAGGCTGATTGACAGCACAAGGCCAACCGAGATTCGCGATTGAAACTTTGGACGCTGATTTACGTCACTCCGAATTTGCACCAGGGCACGGAAGAAGTTTGCAAAACACCAACTTAGGAAAAAGGTTCTATTTGAATAAGAGCTGATGATGCCTGCTTTGTAGGCGAAATATATACTTTGTAAGATCTTAGTGTCTGATTCTGTGCTGAGAAAGGACGTCTTTCCATAGACAGTGAACTTAGGAAAAAAATGCTAACTGCTGAACATGAACAGAGATGAATTATTTTCTTAGGGTTTGGACCAGTTTGAGCGGTTAAAGCCAAAATCACTCACCAAGCAAGCGCACTACACTTGCGCACGTAATGCTTCTTGCAATCTGGTTCTAACATACGCTGTATATTGTGGACGGTTCTTTGCAAATCGGGCCCATATTTGATCACTTAACTAGTTTGCACTTGCCCATTTGAAAGGAACCTGGTCGTGGCCCATCTCATAGTTTTTGAAAGCTTACCAAGAAACACAAAAGCTGAGCCAGAATCAAATGAAAGAGAAGTGAATGTCTTTACCTGTTAATCATGGCAGGGATTAATTTTCTATCCCTTGTGCTCTGACGTAAAATTGTATACTTTCCCACAACTCAGTTAGTAATCAATTTTCGCACTTTAGCTGAAAGTGATAAATCCCGAAAACGCTTGCTCTAATGCAATGTTTTGCCAAATAAAGATCTTTTCCGCTTGCAATTATGCCATCTTCTTCAGCAACAAAACATGACCTTTCACAAATATTTGGGGTGGCTGACAGTTTTCCCCCTGGAAAGGTGCCTGCTGGTCAAGAATTCAAATGATACCAATTTCTGTATCACATTTTCGAAACGCGAGTTTGTTGGGTCGGGGCGCGAGGTCTAAAATGAATTCACAGCGCATGTTTCGCGCTGTAGTGGCTTTTCCACTCGCACTTAAACAAAGCAACTTTGTAAAGTTTAATGTTATGGACGAACTTTGGCGTCTACTGACTCCACGCTTGAAAATAAAATGCAACAGTTACCGGTAAAACGGTGGCATTAAAGCAAAACTTCCCGGCTTAGACCGCTTTTGGGAAACACTGGTAACTGCCATCTCCGTGACCGTGTTGCGCGCTAAGTTACTCCATTACGCCGTTGCCACTGAGCCATGGAAGTTACCAATGACCTTTCCTGTCCGCGCGTCTATCGAAACCTACTTTTCGTTCCTCATCTGCTCTGGCTTCAATATGCAATGCAAGGGCTTAGATATGATTAGTGGTCGTCGGCGAAGGATAATCCACAGCACGGCATTGCGATCCACTGCAGATATTCCCGACATATTAAAAAACGGGCATCTTCCTGCATATTGACATCGAAGAACGCACAGGGTCTTAAAGATGTAAGCCTTTGAACTGCACTTGTTTCTATCGCCACAAGATCCTCCTTTGACACGTGGTTCGAATCCTGCGACGGCTAAAGCGCAAAACTACGTGAATCGTCGGCTTCAACAATGTTTTCCCAGCACTGAAGTCACCACTGTTTATTAGCTACGCTCAGCCGTGTAACTGCAGCTGACATAGTATTAGGCTGACGAGCACTGGAAAAGGCATTAGTCGCAACAGTCTGTGCAAGACCGGCAGCATTTCGGCGAGGGTTAAGCCAAAATACGTGCAAATCGGGAAAACTTTGATGAAGTCAGCATAAAACGTCCATGAAACTTGGAAAAGAATTCCAATCAGTTTCAAAAATTTCTAAATTCCAACGAAATTACTCAAAAAATTAAGAAAATTTCTTTGCTCTCCAAAATAATTTTGATCCTACCGCTACATCTGCAATTAACCCAAACGTAAATTGAACTTTTAGTGAAACTATAGATCTAAATTTTAAAAAGTCAGACAAAGGACTGAAATACAGTGGTATAGGACAACTTTTTTCACGCCAGGCTTACAGCAACATCTCTACCCAACTATGTGAAACTCCTCCCGACATGAGGGTTACGAGGTGATCGCAACGCCTCTTTTGATGACTTTAGTTTGTTTTGATGGCTATTAAAAAGAAGGAATACTTACCAATCAGAGCCAGATTTAGACATGTGGGAGCCACAGGGCAGCCTTTGTGTGGAGCCGCTCAGTTCCTCAAGGAAATATTATTCAAGGTCAAGAAGTTAGCTGTAAATATGTATTCACGGCTCATGACTGCGGAGGACCCATTTTGCGGAGGCCGCTGGGCAGGTTCCCACTTTGTCCTCCCCTAAATCAGGCTCTGTTCCCAAAATAGCAGCAGATATGTCACTCGCAACATGATATAAATGTTGCAAAAGCCGTTTAACAGAAAATAGACGTTCCTTGTCAAGCTCTTATTTTACGTCGAATTCTCCCTCAAATCATGGGTCTGCCCCTTCATTTGAAGCTTCACTCTTGTCAAATGTAAAGACGCTATAATGTTATAAATACACTGTTGATTTTATACATGCTGGAAAAGGGTCTTCAACCCCGGAAGTTGTTCTTGTTTCATTTGAAATTCGTTGCGTGGTTCGAAAATCCGAAAAAGACAAAGAATCTTAAAAGTTTTTGTGTGAAGCGACGTAAACCGGCTTGGTTGCACATGAAACATTGGGAAAACAACCAAAAATGTTCCAACGCCTTTTTTATTTCCACTAAAAGTGATCGAATCCTACAAAACTGTGGTTTACTGTTTTCTGTTAGTTGGCGTTTTCTGCAGGTCACTCGCGCTCTGACCAATTGCAGGTTGCAACACTCACAAAACGCGGTATCAGCAGCAGACGTGAAGAGTGGCCGGAAGAGAAAGGAGGAAAACGGCTGTTTCCACTGAAATTTGAGCAAAGATCGACAGATGTGTCGTTGATAGTGTCAAAAAGGTTGTTTTTGCAAAAAAGTCGTTGGTGAAATTTGAACTTTTCTATAAGCTGTCGTTTGTGAAGATCGCAGTCCACGACGGACTTGCATACAGGCTTGCCGTGTCAGACTTAGGACTTTGATTTTGCTGATAAGCATCAATAGTCAAAGACAGCAAACAAGTAGGTCACAGATTTCGCGGCAAGACGGCAAATGCTTCACTACACCGCCAACGATCTTTTATTGCCGCTTCGGCAAAGCCAGGCAGCACTTGCAATTAATTAAGCTTGCGGCCAGCTACAGACATTATTTGCCCAATACGACTGGTTTTACAATTGTGGACAGGACCAGCGCTTCCCGAAAGCGGTTGTAAAGCGCGTGCAGCATGTTGCCCGGCAAAATAAATTGATTCCGGGGAAGCGAAGCGGTGCATTCGCAAGCCACGCAAAGACTTTGCGCTTTCAGAAGCAAATCCGACGCACGCGTTTTGCTTGCCCAGACTGCTAGCATTCCATGAGTCATGACGACACGATGGACAAGCTAGATCAGTACCTGACGCAAGTACAATCGAAGTTCCGTACAGAAGGTTAGGCGATAAAGAGTGGGTAGTTACGAAAGAACGAGTTGGTAGTAAGGATAGGCGTAGCCTATCGGCATTCAGATGCATGGCAGCAAGGGTTTGTCATTGGTTGCCGTTGCGCTAGTGTCAGTGAAACATGTTTGCGTGGGCTTTTCCAGCAATACAGAACGTTTGTCGTCGGGCTCGTTTGTGTTTTACATTTCCGTTGCGATCGCATGACACAGTTAATGCCACAGACTAGATTGTACTCTGGCTGCGGTTCTGCCGTCCGGAATGGCTCTGCACCCTAGGCAGCCGTCTGTAACATACTGCGCCTGACATCGCAAAAGCTTTGATAAAAACTTTTCTGCAGTCTGCTTGGTGGTCGACAATGCTGACATGCTGGGTGTGTCACATATCGTTAGGTTTACGGCCGCGGTGACTCGCACAAATACTGTACTTCGCGAAGCAGAAGCCTGCTGCCTGCACCAGGCAAACGTCACGCCTTTTTCACCTTCCAACTGTTGTTGGCTGGTAGTAACTGTTGTACAATCATTTACAAGCCGTTTGGCGCGCGGTTTGTTTTGTTGTAGTGGTCTTACCACAGGCCGTCAGCTCGCCGCCCAACTGTCGTGTTTTTTTAGCTTTTGTTTTGCAGTTTGCCTTTTTCGTCGGCTCATCTGCAGCGAGTCGGTTTGTCAGGCGGCCACGCGAGCCTGTATTTAATCGACGCAATGAGTCTGGCCGATTTCAGTGCTGACCGGCAGGTGTCCAGTAAAGTGTCGGTAGTGTGGCAGCCAACGTGTGTCATAAAAGGAAACTCAGTCCGGGGTTTAGACAGAACAGAAGAGTTATGCACGAATGTTTGAGCCGCAGGGGAAGGACTTGCAGTTAGTGATAGGGTAAGATGTTTATAACTGCAGTTGATTCCACATTGCTGTATTACGAATGACGATTGAAAAAGTCAACTTCAAAATTGACTTCTGTTTTTTTTTCCTTATGCAACGTTGCAAGTTTTATCAAGCATTAGAAAATCTTAAAGGGGTTGTTTTAGAGAATAATTTGATTTATATTTATGCTTAATTGATCTAATATACTGATTAATTAATCTGACGTAAGGCAAAATGTGTTGCAGCAAGTTGAGTCTTTACTATTTCGGATTTTTATCTGCACAAAGCACTTCTTTATAATGGGTTTGTGATGGGCGGGCCTTGGCCAGGCACTCATGCCCCCATAGCGTCATTTTTTACTGCTGTTAATTGGTTGACGAGACTGGTTTTCGAGCTCTTCTCTTCAAAGAAAATTCCGGCGTTTGCGGGAAACTTTTATCGTTTCCACTTCTGTGTTGCCCCGTGTGAAATTGTGGCGCGGTATCCTTTAAGTTCGCGTGATTGGCTCCGTGTCTAATGGTAGCAATCTTGCCGTACATGTGTAACAACCCGTTCGTGCCCAGTCGTGTCCAGGAACGTAAACCTTCCTTATCGCTTGTGAGGTGAACTTTCCCACGGTCTTCCGTCGTGAGAGCGGAGCCTTAGGCGCTCTTGAGACGAAAGCTTAGTCAGGGAATTATCTTCGCCTCGACAAGGCGGCCACCAGTGCATTGTGCAATACGGGCGATCCGGTTTCCATGCTGGCTAAAGTTCAGAAACTGGTTCAAGTTCAGCTGCATCGGTGAAACTGAAGTGTTTCGATAGAACAGCAGATAAGCAAGCGTCTGTTCCAGTTGTGTTCGCGACTGTAGCGCCAAGTGTATTGTTGGTAACTTGAGCGAATTGCTGCGTCGATGAGGCTGCAGTCATTTGCAGCGCGTGCAGCAGCTCGCTCACATCTCGGCCGCTGCATCGTACTGCTTTTACTCCGCATAGTATAATTATTCCCAGCGACTCAGTTATTGCAGATTGACCTGAGCACCTTTTCGCAATGTAACGACGTCAAATTGGTGACTGAAGTCATAGCAAGTAAGAAATGAGCTCGAGAGTTCCATAGCAATAGTGAAGTTTCTCCAGTGCAGTTGGAGAGTTCAGCTTCGAAGCTTTATTATACGTCTAGCGTGACGTTTACTTTTGCTTTTTTCACGTTGCCGAAAAAGATATCATTAGTGTGAGAAACCTCCAACCCGTTTCTATTGTTACAGACGTGAAGCGCACGTGTAGCTGGTTCTGTTGTGTTGTTTATCGTGAGGCGTGCGTTGTCGGTGTCCTGTTACTGAAAACCTGTTCTGGAGACGCTGACTAAAGCCTGCAACCCAGCAACCGTTCATTAGCGACTGCACCCTCAAGCAACGAGTCAGACCGATAGTGTCGTCACTGGAACTGCTATTTCAAGCCAGACAAGTTGCACTTAAGTTCGCAGCAATCTAGTCAAAAGATGGCGGCCGGGCACCACCGTTCAACCGTACTGGTCATGATGGTTTTGGTGTTGGGCAGCGTCGTGGGAAAATCTGCCGGTGAGTTTTGCTCTTGAAACGTAAACACGATAATCTTACTCGGGTCAGGTTTTATGGAGAAGTTGCTTGTGCGAGCGCACCCTGCTCCGGGGGTCATTGCGTTTCAAGTCCGCACCTTTTGTCCCCATCGTTGCGCAGCGGAGTGTAACTGAGACTAGATCAATATTTGACACCACCTTTTGCTTCGTGCTACGTTTGTTGTACTGAAAAGCGTTCGGCGTGACCGGGCCGTACGAGTTAAGCACATTGTTGATAACTCGTCGCTGAAAAGACGACACATCTTTCGCGCGCGTGAATCTTGATTGAAAGAAAATGATTTTGTTTGTTGCGAACAAGCAAGCTTTAATTTGTATCTTTACAACGACCATCAATGGCTGTAACGCGAGAACGGCGACCCGACCGCTCTTCTTGCGGCGACCCTTTCTCACGATGGGGTTTGGTTGCCACTCGACCTGTAGTTTATATAAATCGTGACCGAACTGGTGAGAACTTCGAGCGAAGATTGTGATCAACGCCCGGGGGGCGAGGTACGGGCAAGCGAACCTGTGAGAGTATTTCTCGCATTGCGTGATCCGTTGCTTAACAGGGCACTAAACGACCAGCGGCTCGCTTGGTGCGAATCGCAAGCGAAGCACCGGTTAAAGGTATTCCGGCAAGGCGCCGATATTAAACCGCGAAGCATCTCAGCCGCAGCTGAGGGACGCTCGAGTGCCGATTCGATTCCCGGTCGCTCTTGTGGCCGAACGCGCGGCGCCCGTCGGCCAAGACAAGTGGGCGCGCGCCTGGCGAACGTAATATCTCATGACTCTTCAGAGCTTGTCCTTGAAATCTCAGGGAATGCGACTTGGCTCATCACGCATTGACTGAACCTTTCTTACGACTCTGGTGTCCATCCACGCCTGCATTGCGCAGCGTCGTTTAAACGCGTTGCTGCTGGATGGAAGGCATTCGGCGTGAGTGGGTGGGAGGGTCAAACTTTCGACCGCCTAAAGGTTTATTGTTTACCAAGTGCGTTTTATTGCCCGGCTTTGAAGTTCCGCAGGAGCGCGTTTACCAGTTGCCAGCCACGCGACAAATGTGTCCATTCCCTTGCGAGACTTGGCGTGATCGCGCGGCGTGCTGCTAGCAGCAGGTGCGGAGCTGCCCTCACCCAATGTTTGGTTACAGTATAATTGCCGCACGCGTCGATCCATTAGGGAATTGCTATCGCTTCAGCGACAGCAGTGGCAACGATAGGGACGCGCGTCGTAACAGATTCACGAACATATGTGCTCCGCCACCCCTGCCAGCAAAGCGAGGCTGGCTCGAGCGAAAAACCTTTTAATTGGATCCCAATCGATTCGATACGCATTTCTCGCCTGGTCCAACGCCGAAAATCACTTCCAAATTGTTTTCCTACGGCCGACCTCGCAGCGATCCGGTCCCTTTCACCCAATACGCCCATTACAGTTCTTCGGCTACTTGATCGCACTTTTCGCATTAAGTCACTGATCGTCGTTTCTGATTGGATTTTTGCTCCGTTGCTGTAACGCGCGCCGGGCGAGCATTATTTTCACGGTGCCGAGGGACGTATCCAGCAGCTGTTCGATGACGAAGCCGACGTTTGGCTGTTTTGTGTCGAACTCGAAAGAATTCAGTTCCTTCCGGCTTGCACGCATGCTTTCTTTCTTCTTGGACGTCTTTTCGATAAAGTCTGTAAATCTCTTTGTTTTCGCAGAAAAACGCGATGTTGGCTGCACCGAGCGATGTGACCTGCACGGCGGTTTTTGCACACCTGAAGGGAAATGCAGGTAGGAACTGCAATCGATTAAATGTATTTGATTGATCGTATGGTGGAAAATTCACCGCTGTTCTAATCTAGGGGTCTCAAAACGTTTTTGTCCGAGGGTCACAGAAGCTACTACAACAGTTCGAGGGCCGGACATCTTACGTAATAGTTGTTTCGGGATACGTTAAATTCTACCAAATCAACAAATTTTTCGTAAATATATTTTTATTCATTGACAAATGCCTTCGCGGGCCGAATTGGCCTGTGAGCCGTAGTTTGGAGACCCCTGTTCCAGTCCGTCCAACTATGGCTGTTTTGAGGAACTGGAATTTCATGGAAAGTTATAGTGCAGCGGTGGAATTACACGTTGCGTTTGTTCTTGAATGCGTTGTTCATGGATACTCGCAATTAAGTCAGTGTTTCTGTCACATTCAAAACAGTTTAATAACAACTATTCAAACAGTCACGTTTGTAAATTCTAAAGAAACTAGCTTGCAATAAAAAGCTCGCGGAATGTGATCGTTGTGGACGTGCCACTGTTTCGGAACTACTGTACCCGTTGTCTAGGAATTGGTGCACGATAGAAGGGATTAAGCTCCGTTTCATACAAATAAAAACCTTGCCATGTGAGGTAGTTTAATGCTGAAATTGTTACAGCCTGCCGACTTTGCTTTCTTTTGAAAACTTCTGTTTCGTTTGGAGTTTTTTCCATTGGTTCCCATGGCGCAGCGCCCTCGTACAAATGGTTAAGCTGATGTTCGGTCAGGATTTCACTCACATACAGCAACCAGTTCTTGCACCTCAGTTAACGACGACGTTTGTTTCTTCAGATGTTTCAAAGGCTGGGAAGGCGAAGAATGCAATCAGTGCACTTTGGCGAGAGGATGTGTACATGGGACCTGTGACCAGCCCTGGCAGTGCAACTGCCAGAAAGGCTGGGGCGGAAGACATTGCGATCTTGGTAAGTTACCGATTAAACGCCTGGTATCCAGGTGCTTGTGGATGTATCGCGTAGCTGTGCACGGTTAGCAACAAAGTAACCTGGTTAATAATTCCGATTTGTCAACAAACATCAGCTGTAGTACAATTAATACTACTTCCGCTGCAGCTTTGATTGTATCGTCACTTAAAATTTGTTCCGTCACAATGCCGGCAATTAAAAATGGTACTTATTTAAATCCGCGTTGTATCAAACACTGATACGTAAATTGTTTCAAGGCAAAGCCTGATGTTTCAGCAAAACGTCCTGGAAAAAATTCGAGTATGTACCACGTGCAAATTTCGCGCTGAAAAGCTTTGAAAAAAATCCCCAAGTCTCTAAACTGACGATAAGGCTCAAATGCGTTTCTAAAACGCTGAAACGAGAAACAGTATTTTAATCTTTTGTTCATGGTTTAATGCTTCAGCAGTTTCCCTTTCTTTATCCCATTCTCAGTTGACTGGGTCAGAAAGTGTGAGCAAGCGATGTTGTGGCAGGCTTTTGTGTGACACAGATATACTTAAGTCCATTTCTTAAGCATTTTCTAAACTTTCTCAGACTTGGAAATATGCGAACGTCACCAGCCGTGCAAGAATGGAGCAACATGCGTCGGGGATTCCCGCGGAAGTTACGTTTGCGTTTGCGCGCTCAATTTCGGCGGAAAAAACTGCGAAATTGATTTTCGTCGCACCACGACTCTGCCCGCAAGCACCACCACCATAAACTTGGACCTTGGGTGCAGAAATGGAGGAACGTGCGTTTTCGGGAATCAGTTCATCGGATGCGAGAAGTGAGTTTTGCGTCGCGTTTGGCTCATTTGAAGAGACGTAGTCACGTGATACGCTGCTAATCACGCGTAACGTCAACACAGCAGCAAAACCTCCGGGGTGACTTGCCTTGTGACGTTGCTTGCAGTTTCCCATAACGATTTTTAAGGCTGATCGCGGCAGACATAAACTGGTTTGCACTACTATGATGTACCGTGGCACCTTAACAATAAGCTGCAAATATGCTAAGGCTTTCGCTTCAACAACCGACGTTTATTTTGACAGATGTTCTTGCCCGGCGGGCTACAGCGGTGCGCACTGCCAGCACTTCGTTGAGATGTGCGCGGCCCGGCCCTGCGCCAACGGCGGCCGATGCCACAACACCCCCGGCGACTTCAGATGCGAATGCACCAGCGGTTACTTCGGCAAGTACTGTACCCAGGATCGCGACGAGTGCGCCGAGCTCGGCGCGCGGGCTTGCGACAACGGCGGGAGATGCGTCAATCGCGTCGGATCGTACAGCTGCATTTGCCGAGAGGGGTTCGAGGGTTCGCGCTGTGACCGAAGAGTGCGTCGGCTTCCCGTTCCTCCTGTGATTCCTGTTCCCTCGGCAACGACCACGTCAGCCGGTTCATCGCGGCCCGTGACCACCTCTGCTACAACTTTGGCACCTGATGGACCGGTGGTTGCCCCTGGAAGCGATGAAATCATCGACGGGATAAAGACCGGAGCGATTTCAGTTTCGTCCAATTCCGAACTCATTCACCCTCCGGAAAAGTCCCCTGCAGATCAAGGCTATGTGAGCAAAGTAAAAGTGACTCACATTGTCCACCAGGTCGAGGTAGGGGGAGACCCGAACCTTTTCGTCGAAAGGCTTGTGGAGAAGCACAACGGCGACGAATCGTCTGAGCAGGCCTCTGTGTCCGTGGTCCAGGCGGTCACCTTTTCATTCTTGGGCGTGGCTGTGGTGCTCTTCATCGCCATTTTGGCCTTCGTGTGGTTCCACTGCTCGCGAAAGCGCAAGGCCGCGTCTTGCGGGGCCACCGCGGGCCCTGCTGACGCGGAAGTCAACCGGCCAGTATCCGTTGTGTGCGGCGAACACAGCTGCAGCCGGGGTAACTTTGTCGTGCTCCCTGCAGACGAACTCGCACCAGCGCAGCACACCAACGACGCGAGATGTTGCGCAGCGGAAGCCGGTGCGTTGGCGAGAAGCTTCCGGGAACAGCGACTGGCCCGGCCCGAAAGCGTGCTACGGACCTCGGTCCCTGTAGTCGACTGTTTATACGTTGCGTTGCCCCAGGACTCAGCTTCAGGTTCACCCCCAACGCTAAACCATGAACACAAGACCTGCCTCGATTCAACCAATCGCACGCATTGCCGGCGCTGACGCTGTTATTTGGTATCGCACTGCCAATCAATCATATTGCACTGTTACATCACAGAGGTGTATTGTTTACCCTTCTTTTTCCTTCAACCTCACCGTGCTGGCTGATTATGGCCGGAACCTTGTGTTCATTTCTTTGTTCTTTTCCGGGCCAAAATTATTGGAACAGATGATGGACCTTGAACGAAAACTTCTCATCATGTAACTCGTGTGGATTCAGGCTGGGCATGGTCCTCTCACGCACGACGACTCCCTCACGGGAGGAATCCCCCCTTACAGCTGAACTCCCCCTGTTGCCTGAATTTCTGGAAACAGCAGGGATTATACGGTTTAGCGAAACTGTAGCATATGTTCCATGGAATGGCCTCAACCTCTGTGTCGCTGGCATCATAATAGTAACTTCATTTTTCGCTGGATGTTGCTTTCACAAACGCCCCCAAATGTGCCCACTTGGATCCACCGCCGCGCTTAGCGATTGTTGCGGGATTGACGCGCGATTTTGCCGGGAATGTGTTGCGATTGGATTGGACCACTGTCGTTACCAGCAACTGGGCCTCTTGTGTTACGTGACGGACGCTTCATTGTTTTCTTTTCGCTGCACACTGTGCTTGTTGCTCGCAGCCGTCGCGCGCTTTTCGGAGCAGTTGTTTGTGTTCATTTCAGTTCTTCTTCTTCGTCGATTTTCTTGCGGATTAAAACGGAAATACGTACTGCCAAAGTTTTTGTCCATGTCGTTCAAGGAACGGGCCTTTCAGGAACTGGACTGCGATGCGACCTGATTCTTTTAAGAAAAGTCGTGACATACGTTTCAGCTTTCCGCAGACAGCGCTGCGTTACGCCACATTGCGGCTGAAAGAGGTTGTCTTCAAATTGAACTGAAATAAGTTGATTTGAAATCTCAATTGTAAACCTGTTGGTTAGAAGTGTAGTCAGGACCGTCGCCAAATGTCTTCAATTGGGGGCTTTGCGTTTGAGCAGCGCGGATTGACATTTTAAAATTTGACAAACTCTACTCACTTAACATTGTTTCATATTTCAATTTGGGGGGGCTAAGTCCCCGTAGCGACGGGACTAAGTGCAGTTGTAGCCTGGGAAAAGGTGTTGACCTGATTAGCTGGTAATTAACGAAATCGAGTTCCACCATTTAATGAAAAAAAGGCTTGTTACGATTGCGAAGGGCAAAGTGATTTATGTTGACAACTGCAGAATTTTTTATGAATCTTTGATGATTTTCATGGCAGGAAAACTCCCCGTTAGGGAGTTGTCACATCGAATGCTGAGCCACTCAAGCCTTGTCATAGGTAGTATTGGTCACAATGTTTGTGAATGGCGGAAACACCAGGATTCAGATTTAAGAAATGACTTTGACATAAGAAATTTCTCAAACAAGGTGTCCATTGTAAGTTGAACTAACCATGAACGAGTCAACGCAGTTAGGCACAGGGGACAAGCTCATCTTCAAAGACAAACCTTTTCTTTCAATGACTTGACAAGAGTCACACGCTTTTCCTCGAACTTGGCGACAGTTCGTGCGTGCGAAAACCAGAGCGCCTCCTTCCTCTGCCTGCTAGTGGGAGGAAGCCTTCCTCTGCCTGCTAGTGGGAGGAAGCCTTCCTCTGCCTGCTAGTGGGAGGTTTTGGAATCAATCTGATGACGTTAGTGCAGTCCGTCAAACCGAAAGCGCAATTCCATTGGCAAGTTGCAATTGTTTCTAGGTTTGTACAATTTACAAAAGCGAAGAAACCTTCAATCGCAGGGATTCTGCGCAGCGTCACCATAAAGTTGTCGTTCTGCTTCGCTGGGCAGCAACGCTGCAATGTTGTTTTGCTCTGATCTGCTTTGTGACGTTTTGCAGACGGAGTTTCGTTGTCACCTTTCGTAATGTACACCCGAACACCAAACAGCACTTTCTGCCTTAGTGAGTCGATTCTCTTGTTGCTCTGTCAGACCGCACGTAATAAAATGCCGATCGCCTGCTGTGTCCAGGCGTCCTCCGTGCGTGCAGGCGAAGGTACGCATTCGGTTGCGCTTTCAAGATATAAACACTCGTTTCAATCGCACAAAAGCCTGTTCAACCCCGACAGTTGATTTGGCGCATTTTTTTGCAGTCACATTTCTCACGAGTTCCTGACTGGTCTGGAGTTGATCACACGCCAGTAACAAAACGAAATCCTCCTGGCTTAATAATCGCAACTAAGAGACATTGATCGCCCAAGAACATTTGGAAGATGTTGTTTAAGTAGTCATAAAACATTATATGTATGTTCCATGCGGTCTTATTGCTGCAGCTTCGATGCCATCCTGCTTAAATAAAAGATTCTTGCTGTTATGGATTACTTTTTAACAAATGACGTTGACGATAATTTTTTCTTCCTAGTACGCCTGTGTTCATATGGCAAATGAACAGATAATTGGCTCATGTGTGGAGTTTTAAGAGAGGAATCTTTTTGTATGATCTAGGCCAGTGGTTCTTAACTTAGGATAAATTTATCCCCTGTATTAGTTTGTTAATTTCGTATTTTCAATAAATGAGCACCATTGAGTGTACTAAGGTAAATCTGGTAATCCTGTTTGATAATAGGATACATATGTAACGAAGGTGAAGAACTACTGATCTAGGCAAAGAAGCGATACGAGCGAAAAACGAACTTCGGTAGGTATGAATAGAAAAACAGATTCCATTGCCCTTTAATCTCTGTCATCCACCACAGCAATTACGGTTTGACTTTGCATCAACAATCATCAACCATAGCAGCTTCAATAGAAATTAGATGCAAAGGGTCATTTCGGACCCTGACAATTCCATAATGCACAGATCGTTTTCTACAGGGTTCTTAAAGACACAAAGAATAGGTTGTCATTTGGTTAAATTCCATGCCCGACGCTAAAATAGAGGTTGCTTTATTAATACTATAGAAAATGTATCTTCATTAGTTGAGCCACTCAGTTACTTGACTGTAGTTAGTTTGCTTTTAACTGAATCTGTTGAGCGAGCTTACTATGGAAGCCGTGAAAGTGTACTTGGGACAGTTTATTGAACAGAGGTCCCTGCCATAGGCGTAGCCAGGGGTCAAGGGAGCCATGTCCCCCAAATTTTTAGCATAGCCTATCTAGTCATTTTATATTTTGAGAGGCGGTATCCCAAATAAAATATTGCTGATCGCCCAAAATCTAACATTTTGAACACCCAAAAATTTTGGGCTGGCTACACCACTGGTCCCCTACTAAATTAGCAGACTTCGACAGCACGTTTCGAAGAGTCTCTATCTCTAGTACTCAACTTAATTTGTTATGTTAAGCGTTTTCCTTCCTAACTGGCACAGTAGCAACTAATTGTACTTTAAGCGGATGATTCCTTCAACGCTGATGGATGACATTTTCTACACACTGTAATACTTTTGAGGCAAACTTCACCAACTTCCAACTTTATAGGTCACGCTCGACTAGCTGAACCAAACTTAATCGAGCGTGACCGAATAAAACAACATTAGCATAATGAATTTCAGAAACACAGAGAGTGGTAGAAGCGATTACCATGGTTAACTGGATTTTCTTGTGTCCTTCAACTCGTTTGTCGAGTACGTCGAGTCCCTGCACGAGTCGGGGCACTTAAAATCTATGGCGAGGGCCGAAGCCTGTCAATTGCGAAATTTTGAATTTGGCGCCTGCTTCGTTGGAAAAGAAGCATTGGCGAATTTTGAGACCACCAGCTCATCCAACAGACTTTTTTAACACAAATACTATAGAAAACCGTTTGTTTCTCAGCCGGGTTATGTGAGCTGCTCCACGCCATTAGCACTGACGCTGTTTGTGACGTGGTTTTCTCTTCGCTCAATTGCGCTCCGCACAAATAAGAAATGCGGTTTGGGTAACGACAGGTTTTCTTTTTCAATAGCGGTATTCGAACGTTTGAAGGCAGTTAATTTTCTCTTTTTGAACGATCTTCTCGCACACACTCCTGCCTTGAAAGTGCCTGCGCATGCTCTTTCAGTTTATAATGTGTTTTTTACGCCATAAAGTGTTTTTTAAACTTTCATGTCAAGTTCAAGTATGAGGTGGTAGCCTTTGATTGTGGTCAAGATTTTCCGTAAACACAAATTTTGAAACTACAGTGATATTTCCAAAGCACGTTCGCAAATATTTCCGTGTCTCACAAGTTGCTATTAAGGTTGGCATGTGCCATTGAAGTTAATTGCTTAACCAGCATGGGTGTGACGTCACTCGAGGTAAGAAGCAATCCAAAGCACTGTCGATGAACCCATGTGTGTTGTACTGCCGATGGACATTTTGAATGGTTGGTCAGAGTGAAAAAATATCATCCGCTGAAGTTGAAATGGTAACGTGATCTTTTACGTAGGTTGTATTAAGCAGGACCATGAAAAAAGAAATGAATGCTCATCGTTCTAAGTACCTAAGCGAAAAAATATTTCGATAAACCATTGGATTTTTTAAAGAGCGAGACGTTGTTGGTCTTTCAGATTCGACATGTGTCCTAAACACGATTCTTGGTGGATTACGATGCAAATCGGTTACGTCAAAATTAAACAGAATATTCTAATATTTCGCTGGGACCTGTTATGAAATTAATTGGTACTGACAGAGAAGTAGGAATGCGCGTTTCCTGTCCAGTCATGTGTACGACTACACGTTAACATGGCAACGTCTGTGAAAGTACTCAAACCACCAAGATCACTACGATTGCAAAGATCAATAAGATGTTGCAAAGATCGCGGAAAGGCTTCAACCCCATCCCGTTGCGTCGATCAGAAAAGCAATCAGTTTTTTGGCGAGGTTACGGGGTGACTTTTCATCTGATTGTCTTGGTCAAGCAGCTAGCGAATAATAGGCTGAGCTTTTCTGCAGAACGGCAAGTAGCCGGTTTTTCTTCTCTCGGTGAAGTTTTTGGTTTTATGACCTGAGCCTAACATGTAACGATCCAGGCAAAGAATTTGCAACATCTCCCTGTTTTTTATCGAGGCATTTCTTTCTTGAAAAACAACGAAAATTTCCCGAAACAGTTTTCGTTGTTTTTTCAATGATCTTTGCAGTTCCTCATGTTTGATGGCTGTTACGCGTTGCGTTATTATCAGTTAACATCAATAACCTCAGTTATTATCTTAAACAATAGTGCTCTAGGCCAAACGCTAATGTAACATTCAAGATATGGTATAGAGTAAGAACCTTCATAGAATGCACATAGATGAACCACAGGACACATAGATACAACACAGTACACATAGATACAACACAGAGTGCCCAAGGAATTGTTTTCGAAATGCAGTGGAGGATATCATTAATATGCAACAAACTAATTTGTTTTCTTTTGTCAAATATCTGATTCGTTGATGTTTGCCGATTGAGACCGAGGAATGAAAAACATGGTGGTAAGAGTGTTGTGCTGTGTTTTTGGTACACGGCATTATAAAATGTTTCCATATGAGGCGGTTCTTGAGCAGCAGTTTTGTTTTGTTGCAAATCTGGAACATCACTCGAAGTTTCTGATTTTATTATTGGTGATTCAACTACTAGTGTGCATCTGGCAGAAACTTGTTGACTTCACATAAAACTATTTGTGAAACATAGTAATCTTCCTTTTTCATTACTCTTCTGAGAAATGAAAGCTGAAAGAAAACAAGCATTTGAAAATGGTGGAATTTTTACTGTCTAACAGTTTTCGTGCAGAGTTGTTGAATCACATCTTAATCGAAGAGTAATGAAAAGTATCCTGTTAGTACTGATAGGAAAAGAGTATCCTGTTAGTAATGAAAGGAAAGGAAATCATGAAATATTTTTATCTGAGCTGAAAACTTTAGGGAGCTCAAACTTTTGTTTTACTGGGTGGGTTTCTCAAGAAAACAGTTTTTTTCCGAACGTGTAAACAATTTAAGGGTGAAGCTCAGTTTGTTAAACATCCTCACAGATGTCAACGTGTGATTAGAAATTATTGGCAACACCGCGCTTGCCACCACATATTCAAGTCCAGACGAAGCTGATGTTATTGTTGACTTACAACTGCAAGGGTTTAGCGTTCAAGGTATATCCAAGTGCTAAAATTATAATTCGGTACGTGCGCTGTCTCGTCTGAGAAGGTTATGTCAGTGCTCGCGGAGAAAGACCGTCCTGGCTTCTCCTTTCGTTTCGCCATAGGTTGAGACATCGCGAAAGTTCCTTGTTTAATCGACTCTCCAGGGATGTAACATGATCTATTCCATGCGTCGGCCGACCCTGCTGCAATTAGCAGCTGACTTCATGCTGTCGAAGCCAACGAAAGCTTAAAGAGCGGCCGACATGCGAAATATGACGAAGTGTTGACGAGTGTTGCGTTTCCGTGGGCGACTTCGGTGCATCAGTAGTCGGACCATTTCAGATGAAAGAAAACAACAGATTTTCATCTAACTTTATTGCTTGTGAAATTCAAGGGTCACAGAACTAGATTCAAACGTAGTTTTTGACGCAGAGGAACGTTAGATTTGATTTTGAAAAACAGTGTTGGCAGGAGTTTCGTTCAACAGCAGATGTCATCCTGTAGCTACCTTGATTTGCAGTACATCGTCATAAACTAACAACCAGTAGATTATAGACTGAGCTTAGCTGATAAACGTTTCTCAGAGTAAAACGAATAATATCCGGTTTATGTGGCGAAGCCGCTTTTAATGAGATGTATTGAAGTTAAGAATGCTTTTGCTTGCAGCACTTCTTCGAGACCAATCAACAGCTCGGAAAGAGTCGAAGAGATATTAAACTTGTGATATATCTGATGAAATGTACTGTTGATTGTCATTTTCTGTCTATATTAATTCCGAAACAGGGGTTTGCACTGTTGTTTCACTTTGCACGAAACAACAAACTTTGGCATCGTTGCTGTAGGTTTCTGCATTTTCTGTGATAGACCCTGAACAAATAGCCATCACGTCTGAAATATCCATCACAAAATGTTGTTATGCTTTAAACTTTCAAAATATTATTGTATAGATTTTCCGAGCCTTCTTGTGTTTCAAAAGCTCGATAACTTCATGCGAGGTAGATTTTCTTCGACCCGTTCATTGTCTGCTGATTCGTTATTACCTTGAAAATTTAGGAGAATAGAAAACCCTCGGCTTAATTAACGAATATTTTCCCCAACTCGAAAAGTGTTAAAATCATACGGATGTTTTCACCTTGGCAGTAGTAGAATATTAAGTACTCTTGATTTCGTCACGGAAGTTTCCTAATTCAAAGATTTACATTTACTTGTTCGTTGAGTACTGCAATTGACATAGGTCCATTTCTCGGAACATTTGAGTTCCAAGTACCTGCGGAACTTGGAAGGATTGTCATGGCTGCAAAACATTAAAATTTCATTTCTACGTCCAAACATTGTTTTTGCCTCAGTTGTTTTTCACGTTACTTAGTTTTCGTGATGCTGGTTGTGATTGCGAATTGATATTACTGATTTGCCACCAGGTATAAAATGCCTAGATCAGGTGTCATTTATTTGCAAACTGCAGGCCAAAGGTATCCAAAAGTCGAACAAATTTTGCCAAAAAAAAGGACAAAATTTGCCAAGACCGCAGTATAGTTAAGACATCTTAATGGTTTTTGCAAATATTGACTTTCTTGCAATCATGTTTGTAAGGATTTAACACACGTCACTTTGTTTTTATGACAAATATAAAAGGCAATTGAGCCAAACACCTTCAAAACACGTTTAATAAGTTTTACATGAATAATATAACTCTAACTCTAATTATCAAGGGGATTCAAGCTGATTTAAACTTAGTTTTATCTGAGATATCCTTGGAAGACTTCCGCAGGCTTGGGCGAGTTCAAAATATTCAATGTCAAAAACATGTTTTAACAATTTATCGTTCAGTGAGAACAACTAACAAAATCCCACAGGATGTTAGAACAATTCTATATCTGATATCTTTGTAATGAAATTGAAATGTAATTGTTTAAAGACAGACAGATGTTTTCACTAAATTGTTTGTTCAATCAGATTGAAAATTGCATGTTCCACCACACAGGGTTTAGAGTTGTATTTGGTCTGAATGCGTAGACTCAGTTCCCAGTTTCTGCTTTGAACCTACAGACAAGCACTCGGTGTATTTGATGTTGACAAAAGCAAGATATGTATTCGGCTGAGCAAAGCCAGCATTCGGTGGACACCACCCGAGACCAGGTTTCCAAATACACATCGAAAACATCTTCGGGAGAAAGCGTCCACCACGATGACCCAACGTGGCCCGGATCCCTCGTTGAGCTTGATGCTGCGGTGGAGTCTAAGAGATCGGCGTTTATGTCCAAACGTTCAATGTCATCTTCCTCTTCATCCAAATACGGTGAAGTGAAACGTTCATCAGCTTCAGATGTGAAAGCAGAAGAAGACGGAATTTCGCGATTTTCTTCTCTTTCCCAAAACCAATGCCTCATAGACGGCGACTCGAAGAGGTCTATGGCATCGTCCGAAAGGATGGCATCCAGTTCTTTTCTTTGCAGCAGGAAGTCGAGCGACAGGCTCCTTGGCTCAGCTGGCGAATCCGACAGGCGAGCGGTGGCAGAGTCGACCGAAGGGTCTGAAAACATCACGCGTCCGCGGTCCGGCAGAGAAACGCGCTCGCGACCCTTGACCATAGATTTATTCCGAGACGACTTCGAACAGAAGATGAAAGACATGATAAGGAAGTTCGACATGCGCTGCTCCCGCTCCTTTTGGGAGGACGACCTCAGCGACGATCGGCGGGTGGACTCGATGTTTGATCGCGAGACTCGCAGCTTCGAAAAGCGTGCGAAAGCGATCAACGACCGGTTCTTCTCGTCGCGGATCGGATCTTTTTTCGACGATGACGACGACTTTTTCGGCAGACCTTTGTTGCGCAGTCGCCGCGCAGTAGATGACTTTGATGAGGGCGACAGTGGCATTTTCAGTGACGTCACATCGCGACGACGCGTCACCGACGATCAGCTTGATTTAGACCAACAAATGAAACGGGAGAAATCGGTCACGCCTGACAGATTTGAAGTCGATATCGACGTGAAAGGCTTTAAGTGAGTCCTGTGACTTCACAGAGGGCTAATTAGGCCTTATCTTTTTAATCATCCGTATGTGAATAATCAAATACTATAAACAACTCAAATTCGTTAGCGTCAGCAGACCTGGCAGTCATGCTTCGTTAGACCAAGCGAAAAGTTTCTTTGAACGGGTGGTGGGAACAAAAATGAGTAAATACAGATGGTCATCGTATTTGTCTCAATGAAAAAGGGGAGATAAACCTAACAAACTGGACCTGGACTTCTATGGCACTATATTAGAGGAGTGCCATGTTGAAAACTATTCGTTAGCAACCCATCAGTTTGTGCAAAGTTGCAAGCCCATGAGTAGCTCATCCTTCCAGTGCAATAGCACGCTCGTGAAGCTCGAGGTTCGTGAGCCACCGTTTTTTTTATCTGATTCGTGTATACGCTGGCGAGCGATTCGGTTGAAGGGAAAGTCCCTTGTTCGTCTCCAAGAGTTATGAAGCCTCTGTAAGTTCTATACGAACGTTTGCTACGTTTCAGTGACGTCGCACAGCATTCTTGTTGCCCATCAACTTGCAAAAGTTTTATCAACGACATTCAGCAGATGAACTTCTTGTCTTACCCGGTGATGTCACAAACGTTGCAATGTTCCTCCGCAGTCTCCTTAATTTGATAAACACTTCAGGGCTCGCGTGTTGCATTCGCTGACCTGAGCAAGGTTCACAAAGTGACTTGTGTTTATCGAAAAAAATGTTGTTCGCCCTCTTTACAGACGTTGAGAGGATGCTCATTCTTTTCTCTATTTCGTTTTCGAGTGGGACCAAAAAGTTGAAGCCAAGGCTCCGTTTATTTGCAGCTTCTGGCGTGTGGACAGAAAAAAAATTGTATCTGAACAACAGCAATTTGTGATTCCGGTTTTTCGAAGCGAAAAATACATCTTGAATTTGTCAATTTTGTTTGCTTAAATATAAATGGCAGCACATTTAATTATTATACGAAAAACACGATCTTGTTAGGACTCAACTAAGATCTGCTGCAAGTCAAAAATTATACAAATGTTTTCATGACTTAACTCGAATCAAGTTCACCTAGTTGCAGTCTTATTATGTACATTAAAAACAACATTCCTGTGCAGTACAAGTTGCGTGCAATAAAAAAAAAATGAAAAAACGCAAAACTCTGGCCCGTAGTGGAAAATGATATTCCACATGAATAAAATAATCTTGGAGTACAGCTAACATAAGGCGGGTTAATCAAATTTTATTGGATAAATCTGCCTTGTTTACTTGGGCAAAACTCCTACCTAGCATAAAAAAGTATAAAAAGGTTAAAGAAATATCTTGCAACGGTAAAAATGGTTGGGAAATTTTAAAGCACTTCGCTGAAAAGAAGTTGAACGGCTGAAGAAACGACGTAAATTTTCATCCAAAATCTCATTGATTTGTTTAATATTTGCTTCTACCACTTAATCGATTTTGCCTAATTGCCCTTAAAACGTCAAACATGAGAACAACTCCACTTATTTCAACTTTTGTTGCCCTCTACAAGTGGTGTGCTCCAATGGAACAATGAAACAACCGAAGGGTTCACGCACATTGGTCCCTTAAATATCCTTTTCTCGTATGTTGCCAAGGCAGGCCTTTTGCGGAAACAGAAAGCATTCTGTATCGCACGTTCTGCTTCAACACAATTAAAAAAAAGATTACATGGATTGGGTCACAATTCAGCTGATTCCCACACGAAACGATTGAACTGGACAAGCTACATAAAAATGATAGATTCGTTGCGTGACATATCGTTTTGTGAAATCTTTGCCGACGTTTTAAACATTTGACAATCAACAAATAACAAAAGTGAAAGCGCTTGGTCGAAACTGAAACATCTAACCTGGCACGGACCGTTTGCGAAGGTTGTTGGTGCAGGACGCAGCACATTTACGAGTTGTTCTTTATCAACTTTCATTTTCATTTGGAAACACATGGAAAATGGAATTGCGAACGTCGAAGGCTCGTCGTAAAGGCATATTTATTTTTTTCTTCTTGGCTAAATTAAAACAACAGAGAAGGAAAGTCTTACATTTATCAGCCCTTGTCTCTGCATGTGCTTCTCTGGCACGAAACAACAAAAGATTCTGGTTTTTAAAAATCGTCTGTCCTGCTTTTGAACGAAACTCCATCTATAGCACAATATTGTTTGTGTCGTCACACACTTTATTTGGTATGAATCAATTGCGCATGATTTCTGTTTTGTTTTCAGAGCTAACGACCTAATGGTGAAAACGGAAGGAAATCGCGTGATAGTTTCCGCGAAGGCAAAAGACGCTGAGCTGGAAAAGGGCGACGATCCAAATATTAAATCCAGGTACTTTTTATGTATTTGTTTGTTTGGATGCGTGGCGTTCCGTTTCTTTTCAGCAGTGAGCAATTGGCATGGAGTTAATCCAGCCTAAAAGAAAATTAAAACTGATATGAGTGGTTAGCGGCTATAAATTTCGTGAAATCTTCGAATTAAACAGGAATGTTGCAGCGATCAACTGTCTCTTCGTTTGATCTACTGTAAAAAACAAAATACAAATGGTGTTGCTAGTCAGCTACACATACAGTACGTATTAAAGATTCTATTAATTGCTTTATGCCCCAATCAAGGTTTCATTGAAAAACTATTTTGGGCTATCGCGGTTTTCGTCAGTTGCAGAGAAAAAATAATATAAAAATAGTCTTAGCTTTCGCAATAGCCAGAAAAACAATTTAAAATTGACCAAAACTTTGTAAATATCTCGTAAGGTTTAGCTGCTTAATTGAGGGACTCTTGAGGTTTTACAAAACTTGATTACACATTATTGCATTACTTCGTTGAGGGATTGAAGAGCTAATTTGAGTGAACATATTACATGAAACATATAATAATGGTTCTTCTTGCGAATGTTTTGACGTAGTTTCCGTTTATCACCAAAATCTATTTATCATCAGTAAGCTGTCCAACGTTTTATGAAAAAGACGTCATAAACATAAACGATATGCCGTTTCGATAAAAAGTGCAATAATGCATTTGACCGACAGGGAGCTAAGGCGGGAATTCGATCTTCCCGAAGAGGTGGATCCTTACGACGTAGTGTCCAATCTCATGCCAGACGGCTTCCTTCGTGTAGAGGCGCCTCTCAAACACCGCTGCGCTATTCAAGGCCAATTGACGTCAGACACTGCTGGATCGTCATCGTATCAATACAGCTCGCAAAGCACCAGCAACAGGATGGCGGGCGAAAGGCACCTGGAATTTCCCTGAACAATGGTGCAAGGCATTGGATTCCGTCAAAAGAAACATGATATAAAAATTGAGGCAGGCACTCTCCTTCTCAAAGCAGAACTTCGTGTTGTTTGTTTATTTCATATTGACGCAGTGCTGCAGGAAAAAAGCTGCTTGCAAAATTTGCCTTTACGCTTAACTATCCACAGCTGTTGAGGTCACGTGCTGGTTTTGCGAGTTAAGCTTTAAGACCCCGTTGATGACGTAATAAGCGCAGAACAAAGGTGTACAAAAGTAGTTTTCAAGTAACTTAAAACACATTTCACATGTCGTCTAAATGTACATTTTCTCCGTGAACCACCCTCGTTTGGTTGTAAATAGTCAGTTACCTTTAAACAGGTTTGGATTATTATCTTTGACAGGGTTGGTCAGTCTTGAGATGTTTCATCCAAAAGTTGATAAAGCATGGCGACAAAACTAAAATTGACTAAGATTGCTATATTTAGAGCTACGCAGAAGTGAATAGTTCATACTATTTTCGCTGTCAGTCATATACAGTTACCGAAAACCTGTTCCTGCCTGTTTCCCAACTCTTTTCCAAATGTTCCTAATTTAGATAGCAAGCATTTAGACCAGGGGTTCTTAACCGGGGGTACACGTACCCCTCGGGGGTACCAAACACCGCAACAGGGGGTACGAAGCACCAACATTTTTAGGCATACACACCCTGAAAATTTTAAAGATGTGTTGTCGATTGTTGTGAGTGCAGTAAACTTTGTCAGAAGCCAAACC
>JGI24159J19872_10001396_pt1 | contig 26410 bp, 11 predicted proteins | sample Ectturendosymbi4_FD_19872 | JGI IMG/M metagenome (IMG submission 19872)
CGTGATTCTTATAACTTTCTATAATCGAGTTTTGTATCGTTNTTTGAAGATGATTGCTGGCAATTCTTTTAGAGAGGAATCTATTTGCTGCCAGATTCTTGGGCCTTTGAATATGATTGATCTTTTTCNATATTGGGAGCAGACTGGGTGACANAAGTATTGGCCTGAGAGTTGCCTTAATTGCAACATTTTTGCCCAAACATTAAAGTGAGACAGCTACTCATCAACTCTTCTCAAACTAAAACACGAAGTTGCAAGAAACAATTTCTTGTGTTTAAATATAGGTTATTTAATGTGTTTTCTCTGGCATAATAAACTTTCATTTATACACTCAATAACAAAAAAAATTTCATTAATATTGTTAGATAATGCCGAAACGTCTGTGCACGATTTTTGTGATATTTGTCTCGAATATGTAACGAATCAAAACTTTCGGTGGTATGCTTTCACCCCTGCACACCCACACCTCTGCCTTGACATGTGCGAAGCTGTATGTTTTCTCCTTCACTGAAACAAAATTTTGATTTCTTTTTGAGTTCACCAACAGCCAAATGAAAGCAGAAAAATCATAACTTGGTTTTATTCAATATATCTTTACTTGTGTTTTGATAATTCTGTTCTACCACACTGCTGTAAGATTCTATGTTGGTTGCAGTGCCGTATTTAGTCGGTCGATTACGATTCCACAGAGATCCCTACTAGTTGAAGGGTCAACCGGCAGTAGTTGTTGCAAGAGCACAGGTCATTCTCCCAAATAATCAACCTGACGTCATGAATTTGCCAAGCCAGTGCAAGGCGAATTTAAAGGCTCTCACCACTTTGTCCGTAAATAACTCTTCTTCAGTAGCACTCTTAGTTGATTGATTCTTTCGATTACTGTGTGTTCAGATATACAAACAACCTCCAATGCACTAGAATGTGAATTCAGTCTGTCGAACAACGCAAAGTTAATCGGGTCGAAGCAAATTGACGGCGAACAAGAGCGTTCGGCGTCGCATGCGCACAGGAAACAGCGACCAGCTGCGGCGATGTAGGTTTGCAGGCTAACGCGTCAACAGATGGACTGTTGGCAAACAAGTACATCGCGTTGAATCATGAGTGGAAGATTAGTGGGAATTAAACATTGAGAATACACAACACATTAAAGCACTAATGTATCCACTATAACTGCAAATGCCCAGCTCTTTCCACGGGAAGAGCGAACGTATCGCTCCGCGAGTAACTGGCTAGGCACTTTCGAAGGGAAAGCGACACGAGGGCGGTGATTTCACATGATAATAAAAAAAAATAAATTATCGCTCGACAATGTCGGGTTTTCTTTAGAAACTCCGTTAAATATTCTTTAAAACTTCTTAGAAGCACAAGGACCGGGGTACGGCAGGAAAAACCTAACGCTCAACTGCAAATGAGGTAATTGACTTTGAAATTATTTCCAACACTTGAATGTAAACAAGTAGGAAACAACCCATGAGCGACCCAGAAGGTGGAAAAGTTTGAAATTTTTACCACACGAAGAATCTAAATAACTTCTGTTGATTGTGCAACAATATGCGTACCATNATTATTCCAACCTATATTTTCAGTTGTGAGTGACGCAACTCTTTTGCTTACAGCATCATAATCGATGGTGTTGCGGTAAGTGAAAGCAAGAGCAGCAAAAAAACAAAAATTAGGCAAACAGATAAGGGAAAATGTGATATAATCGATGTGGGGTGCAAGTGCAAGCAAGAGCCCAAAATCAATAAATTAGTCCACGGACCGTGTCACAGAAAAACGTCAGCGACGGCTATAAATTTTTAATTGAAGCCTAGGATAAGCAATGCCTGATTTCGGGCTATACATATTTTTGTTCATGTGATAAGATAAAAGTGCTCGTTCCAGTGAGTGTGTAAGTAAGTCTGTTAAAATTTCAAAGGGTTTCAGTGAGAAATTTCACTAAAATCTTTGTTTATGCCTGTTTTTAATACAAAACTCTCTTGTTTCAAAGAGACGAAATTTATGTTTTGCTATTAGCAAAGGTAGGCCTAGCATTGGTTAGCGGTTGATACGACCAACAATTGTGATGACATTTAAACTAAATTTAAAACATAAACTTGAAAAACAATTGTCGAATATGTTATACTGGTTTATTTACTGTTTTCACTGTGCAACGCCACAAAAAAAATTATTTATAGGTTTTCGTTCGAATAAACAATGCGTGAAATGCGCTAAGGCGTGCTGTAAAATCACTGATGATTTCTGTTCGTGGGTCATAAAGGACTGACCAGAATTTCAATTAGGTTTTGCTTTGGTGACAAAGCAGAAAATTCAGTTTAAAAAAATATCACAAGAACCGTTAATTTTTCCCATCGAAATCGATGCTTGACTTTGTGAAAATAGTTACTTAGGACAGCTTTTTGAAAATTACTACGTTTTATGAAAACGTGTATCCGTTTCTTTTTGGTGTAAATTTTGTAAAGTTGCGATAGCATGTAGAAAAATCTAATTTGCTTTTTGCTAGATTTGCTTGATTTCAAGTATGGTTCATAGAGGTTTAAAAGTCAAGAGTGCAATAAACCAAAAAAGTGCATTTTACGAAGTTGCAAATTCTTCAGTTAGGTGCAAACTAGTAAACGAGTATATTTTAGTTGAAAATGTAAGGATGAATTTTTTTTTTAAACAACAAAAAAACGTAAATTTCTAACCCAGAGGTAAAAGGGCCTGCCTCGTTTTCATAAGTACTGTAATACTTTGCATTTATTGGCCATTCAGAGACTTTTGCAATATCAGCAGGTGTTTTGTGAAAAAGCAATGCGCACAATCTCCTTGATTTTCAACATATTTTGCTTCGATTTGTTTTCCAATTTTGCGAATGCTACAAACTTCGAAGGTAAGACGTGTTTAAACTTCCCTAATTCCTGTTTTCTTTATGAATTTGTAAACCGCGACAATTCAAAACTATGGCATTCAAAACACATTGAGAACAACAAAGAAAGGTTTTTTGGATTCTTTGTATTGCCCAATATGGCTGGAAGGGTACTTCTTCGGATGTGCACTTGTGTCAAAACAACAGTGGCCAATTGTTCATTTTGCAGGCGTAGAATGATGTTTTGAACTATGCTATTGCTACGAGGTGCATGCCGACAGCAGTATACACGCCGGAAAGCACAGTTTACTGTAACCATCATGCTGTGTTGCAGACACGCAGATAAAATAAGTTAAAATTTCACAACTTTCTCAAAATGGAACCGTATCCCATGCGGATGCAAAGACTGATACTAGCGAGGATGGGTGCGATATGAAGATAACATATATGAAGATTGAAATAGCAAATACAGGTGTAGGTGTCTGTAGTTGCAAATAAGATAGGTGCATATATTTGCCAGTGTTTAAGATGGGACGGAATTCATATGAGAATATACACTTGATTTACATTTGTTTCAATAGTCTCAGGTGTTGCAGTTCAGCACACGTCGACTTGTCAGGGCTTTCGGGGAGTCTACTTTTCTTGGTAACCGGCTTACGTAGCGCAAAGACCTTTTATTCGACCTACCCTAGATGTGACGTTTGATTAATTTTGCGTTACGGGTGAGGAAACTTATAGCAATGAGGCGATCGTTTTTCTCAGATTCTTCCAAGAGCTGGATCTTGTAATTCCTAGGGCCTCATCATCAAAACAAGTGAGTTCAATTGTTGCTAATATCATCAGCCGGAAATGCCTAAAATCAAAGAAAATATAATAAAAAGACAAAAAAATCCTCTTTGCAAACTTATTGCGGCAAAATTCAGTTTGTACTAAATGTTTTTTACTTTCACTTTTGAACCTAAGTAATGTACTTAATAATTCGAACCGTTCCCTATATCCAGAGTGGTGTTTCCATACATGCAGTCTTTTTGTTAGCGCGGCTTCATTAACAACTGATACCCAGCCCTTTCCAACGTTTTTATGAGTTCATCAATAAAATGGTCAGGTCGGCAGAACTTTTCATTACTGAGAATAAGGAGATTGCAGGCTCTAAGTGAATTAGATATTTTTGCGAGACAGTTACGTTTTGTATGCACCCCACGTGTCACTCAACGAACTTTGCAAGGTAAGGCAAGTGGCAAGAGAACGAACTTTGCAAGGTAAGGTAAGAGGTCAGGATCAAACGGTCGCAGGCACGAATGGGGAGAAAGGAACACAAGTGTGAGGTCTTTCCCATACCTTCTATGAAAAGGCAACAGAGCAACAAAGCATTTTTAACATGCGTAGTTTCATGCTCTATAGGGCCCAATTTCAATTAAAACCCCGGAAAAGTTCTGCATCTTGATAAATTCATAATGGTTGCATTCATAATGTTCATCAAAACGTTTTTGCAGAACACGAGCACAAAGCAATTTTCTTTTGACAATATAACTGGCAACTAAGTAAGTACACACTGGAACATGTCTATTGCTTTGGAAATTAATAAACCGTGTGTGCGTGGTTATCAATCTAAAGCAGGGGCGGGGAACTCATTTACCATCGCGGGTCGCATGAATTGTGTAATATCGCTGGCTGGCCGTAAAAAAATTAATATTATTGAACTCCCTGTCGTTCTACTTCAAACCACACCACTGTTTTTGCCAGGTTTTTCCGGTGCTTCGCTCGCAGAAAAGCATGGTTGTGCTAACGCATCAATTTATGGAGAAGATATTAATCGGTGCAGAACGACCTTCGAAAAACAAGTGAAATCTAAAGGCCGCTATCCTCCATCCCACTTCATTGACATTTTCGAGTAAGTGAAATCACTCGAGTAGTTTTGCAATACATTCAGCATTTCATTGCCAACGGTTGCTGTGTCTTTTTTCCTTTTGCTAAAATACCACAAAATCGCAATTTCGTGGTTGGAAATTCTCTTGTATCAGGACAAAAGCCATCTAGAAACTGCCATCCGGACAACCGTGACCTAGAACAACTGCCACAGGACAACTGCTGTCCAGACAACTGCCACAAATGAAAATTGCCACCCAGTACAGCTGCCATCCAAATAACTGCCACCGGACAACTGCTATCGAGACAACTGCTACCAAGGAAAATTGCCACCCAGGACAGCTGCCACCCAAATAACTGCCACCTAGGACAACTCCCAACTAAGCACAATCGTCGCCCGGACAACTGCTACCTAGGATCATGCTTTTCACACATCACATACGAGCTGTCAAGTTCAGTTTACATTATCGCGTTGCGACACGTAGAGGAGTTCTCGCGGCATGGAGGTTGGAAACCACTGTGCTACGGTAAGAATGTTTCAACATAAGAGGTAGTGCAGCAAAAGTGATTTGGAACATTGCTGTTACTGCCATATAACTCGCATGTCAAAAGCAAATGCATAGCAATGCACAGAAGGTGAACTGCAGGTTTGAAATGAATTTGATAGGTGCGTGGAATAAATACCATGCCCAAATGTATATAACGGAATTCTGCTGTGAAGAAATTGAAACGCCTCATAAAAATTAAAATTGGCACTGAATTATGAATGAACATGTTATGATGTCGTTACGACATTCTCCCCACAAAAGTATCCAAGTTCAAGTGAAGGTCCTTTAGAGGTGTTGGAGGGTGAAAAAATTGTTTTTGTAAAAATATGTGATTTTAAATATTTTGACATGAAAGCAGCAGTGTAGTTAAATGGCTTTAATGGCAACAAACACAGAGAATTCGATATGACTTTAAGTGGCAGTTGTCCTGGATGGTGATTGCCCTAGGTTGCAGCTTTCCAGGGTGACCGTTGTCCTAGATGGCAGATGTCTGGGTGGTAGCTGTGCAATGGCAATTGTCCCGATGGAAGATATCTACGTGGCTGTAGTCCTAGAACCAAATTCTCTATCATTACTTGTTAGGAGCTTTAAAACAATTGCTTACAATACTCCTGATATTTCAGCATAAATTTTAGTTTGGGCTTTACGTTCTAGAATGTCATTATGTCTTTTTAACTTGTTATAGACCCTACGACCATCTAAGCCTCTGCGTCGAGACGGCAATATCAAAAAGAAAGTGCAAATTTAAGTATGCCCTCTTCGACGCTACATTTCGCAATGTTGATTTCTTCGTCGGACTGCTGAAAGATCCAGAAAAGGTGTTGGTATCGTATTATGATAAACAATGAAAGATAAGCGCTTTTCAGGAATCCGTTAATGTTTTAAATTCTGCAAAACAAATTGCTGATTGTGCTAATGAGTTAACCTTTGTGCGAATTGCTTCTGTAAGTGTCATCAAATAGTTCCGAGCTTTTACCAAAGATTTCCCTACAGCATTGGCGTAGCAAGAGGGGGCTGGTATCCCGGGCGGCAGTTTGCTGATGAAACTTAATTTTTGAAAGTAATTTCAAAATTCTAGTTTTTCGTTATTATTTTTAAATGAATTTTTAAAAGTTTTAAAAGCTCTAACTCTTAAATTTGTGTATTTAGAAACCCTAGACTGGTAGGCTAGTCTAAAAACACAAGATATGGCTGTGAAGTGAACAAACTGATAAAATGTTTGCCCAAAAGTCTTTTTTTAGATAAGTACGGCGGGGATACTACGCGATATTTTAACATACATAAATGTTTACATCTGTAAAGTAGGTATGCTGCCATCACTCTTAGTTATTTCGTTTGATCCCCTGGAATGAGTAAACCATTGAAGAGCCATGCGGTCTGCTTAACGGAGATTAAAAACCAACAGGGAAGAAAATTTGACGATATGCATGTGCAGCGCAAGGAGAAAATAGACAAATTAACAATGAGAAAGATGGCAACAAGCAGAAAAAGCAAGACTCATGATCGACAATGAAAAACAAGATCTATTTCAGTTGTCAGTGTTTGATCGTTATTTTCAAACTGATTTATTAATCCTTATATCTTTGAATAAGCACGAAGCATGATGTTCTTTCATTTTACATTTTGTAAGAAAAGTTGAGGGTTGGAAAGGGCGGCACTTTCGTGGTTCGCCCCGGGCGGAACTTAGCTACGCCACTGCCGTACAGCCATTTGTTAAACCATTTTGTACTTTTGCCAAAGTGACATATATGAGCTTCTTGTGTATTTGGAGCATGTAGAGACTAGGTAACATAACATTTCAACAACACTGTTTCTGAACACATTTCGGACCCTGGTGTAATAGCGGTAAGCTGGATAGGTCGCAAGACCACAATAAACAAGTCCGTGTGAACAATTAAACATGAAACTTTGACTATGAATTTGATGGTCCTTATTATCCACATTGCTATAAAAAATGAACCTACAGTATCGTTGATTGAATCCGACCATGGATATACATCTTTCTATTTCAGTGAAAATTGCAAGTATGGCAGAGAGTTATGAAATTAAAATGCTGAACTTCACGCACGGGTTTTACGAAATACGTGTTTTTCGAAATTGCTTATGAAGGAAATGCTTACGAAATTGCTTATGAAGGAAAAAAATTGCTTATGAAGGAAATTCGAAAAAAAATTGCTTATGAAGGAAATTCGAAATTGCTTATGAAGGAAACGATAACATTTTTTTACCGAACAACACCTACTTTCCCCTTATTTCTTCCGCGTTTTCTCCACATGATTTCATTTTCATAAATACAGAAGCATGGTTTCTCCTGTAGAAAGGTGCAAATCTACATTTCACATCAAAATATCCGGTACTAAAATACTTTCACATTATATCACATTATATGATGCAATTCGCATGAAAATTTAGTGCTTCGTGTCAGCAATAAATCCAAAATGCCTACGTTATGTCGTTGGAACCTATAAAAACTTGTTTTAAAATCTGTTTTTGTCCCAGTAACAGCAAAAAGTTACAGATATTCATGCCGTTCTTTCAAATTACTTTTTTCCCATATTCTAATATTATATATAAGGTTGATTACGCCGAATCGCAAAATTGATTTGAGTAAATTTGGAGAAAAATTTTGGCAAACCTATTTTGCAAGCCTTCTGGTAGTCCAAATTACACAGGGCGTCAATGCACAATAGTTTTACCACAACTAATTTTTCAATTGATCCAAAAAGATCACGCCCTTCTGAAACGTTTTCAATCTCTGAAAAACGTCTATCTCACAGTTTTGGGAAATCAAGACGTATTTATATTTTATTTTCATTCCAGCTCGATGACGCTAATCCTTCAAGCCTGCCAACAAAGATAATGATCACAATATCCTGTGGACTTACCGTTCTCTCTTCTATTCTCGTGCACTGCGCAGCTGCTTTGCAAAAATAAACTGGAGAAAATCGTCATGATTTAAAAGACTGTCTCAACAACGGTCTACACTGCTGGAATACGCCTTACAGTCTCACATGTTTTCTGTTGTACTCAGTTGCAAGTCCTGGCTTGACAACGAAACACGTTTGAGAGATATAATAGGTGTCAGACTGTTATCAATTTTTACTTGTGATATTTAATGGCTTGTAAGTAGTTCACGATAAATGTTTACATCAATATGTATCTTTCATGCATTCAAAACCTGAGCTCGCAGATAGTTCCACCCAAATAATTTTTAGGACACACCGCGGTTAATTCTTGATCATTCTTGAGCAGACAAAGTTTGTTTGTTCAATTTTTTTATTGAAGACGAATGCAGATACAATGATAAAAATCAATTCTTGCCGCAGCAAATGGTATGTTATACCATGAAGTCTTGAATTGTTTTCTTATCAAGAAATAGTGCGCTTGAGGGAACGATTACGCTTCAGTTGTTAAGATCCATGTAAATGTTTTACTTTTTAGTTTCATATTATTTCCTGTTCCTGTAGGCCCAGAACAAAATACTCAATGTTTTATCTTAGTAACCACACCAACAACTGTATGGATGAATTCTATCTCTGAAATGCTTTGCTTCTTACCCAACACGTCTGCAAGAAGCTTCCATGCAACGCTGTTGCTCTCTGTTCATGAATACAACGGGAAATTTGCAAGCAGCGCACTTTGACAACAGTGAATTTCTTATAGATACATGAGCTTTGTTTCTGCGTACGGCATATATTTGAAAATTGCGTTTACGAAAAAATTAACATGGAAAATAGCGCGCATTTAACAATAAGGTTACATATTCTTATAAGAGTACGCGTAACGCAAAATGTTTTTCCTTAATAACTGCTGCATAAATAATCTCTACATTTTTCTATAAGCAAAGTTGCTTTGTGTAAATACTTTTGCAGCTTTTTGACAATTTGGTTATCCACGATAATGTTGTTTCATAGGATTTGATAGGAGTACGAATCTTGATTATTTGATGTCCTTTGCAAAAGGGTTGAATTTGCATTCCTTATAATTTCATTTTGATTTAGAAAAAAAGTTAATTTCCCAAACTACTGTATTGTTTTCGAAGATAATTTTGACCTTTGGAAAATTGATTCAATAAAATTACTATTGCATATTCTGAGCAAATGATTTGTGTGTCAACAAAAACATTATACAAGGAACTTGACCAAACAAGATTAAACAACAACGACATTTCTGTAATTGTTCCAATTCGTAGCATGCGGTCAGAAAAATCAGATCACGTGAAATTTTAGACTGTTTTGCATTTCTTCAAACAACCTCGATGCCGATTAGATTGCAAATCAAAGACATGAAGAAGAGCACGGCGGTCAGTGTCAAAGAAGAGCAAGTCGCTACCACCGCGGCGCAGACCACACTTTCAGGGGCAAATCCAGCTTTGCAGGCAATATCTTCGCCGAAGCAAAAGTCTCCGGATGGGTAGTAACCGCTGAGACACTCGCATTCATACGACGTGCCATTCGCCACGCACGTCGAGAATGGTGGACACTCGATGTCGCAGTTGAGCTCTCCTTCAGGAACGCATCCGGTAAACCCGAAGTAAAAACCGACTGGACACTCACATTTGAAACCGCCTCCTGTGTTCACGCAAGTGCTGCCGTAAGCCAAGCACAGCGCACTTTTGCTGTCAATCAGGCATTCGTCGATGTCGCGGCACTTGACCCCAGACTCGTCAAGCTCGTACCCGAAAGCGCACGGACATGTAAAGCTACCATCCGTGTTTACACAAACACTATTGTCATCTGCACATGACGAGGCGAACGCGCATTCGTCGATGTCCAAGCAAGCGAGGTCGGGTTCATTCCATCGCCATCCAGTCGGACAGTTGCAAGTGTAGCTTCCCAGGGTGTTTTCGCAAGTCGCGTCTTTCGGGCAGCGGTTGTTTCTATCTTCACACTCGTTTATGTCGTCACAGTTATCGCCTCTGTAGCCAGTGTTGCAAAGACAATAGTAGGATCCTGGGGTATTGACGCACTGGCTAGTTGATGGACACGACTCTGCAGAAAAAAGCATTGCCATGAAATCTGCTTACGATGATAATTTTGTAAAATTACGGCAATTGACTGCCTTTTGCCAAACTCAGTAGTTTATCAAAGCAGCTACTGGGTGTGAAGGCTCGGAATTCACTTTGCCCTAATTGTACGCCATCGCACGGGCTGTGGTGACGGTGGTGCAAGGAATTTGCGAACTTTTCGTTTAAAACATATTCTTACCGGAATTGTGGTTTTGCTTCAGATAACATGCATTTGCGCATTTCTTAGTTTTCAAGGTATTTCGCTCGGCAAATTCACATTGTCAAAATCTCACATAAGCCATGCTTCCGAGGCAAATGCGCAAGGCACAGCAATATTAGAAGATATTGTCAAAAGCGTTTTGATGTGTCTTTAGAGTTTAAGTTTTCTGTATGTTTCGGTTTTGACCAACTGCAGTAGTTAGATCACTGGGATGAAACACATGCGCAAAGTTGAGACAATACACCACTCTTTTAATTGATCCAATCACTTTAGTGTGGTAAGATTGGGAGCCTTTCCGAAAAACAAAAATGCTGGTTTGTGAACAGCAATATTCTTAGAATCACAGCACTTTTGCAACTTGGCATGGTTTCAGTTATGAAATCACGCTAAAATTGAGCACTTACAAACCACGCCCTGCCGTTTCGCTTCACTGCGACGAAATGATTTGTCTTGATTAGACTCCTACTTTCTTCAACTTCAGCCTATTTCACATTTTTTATTACGGTTCCGACGAAAAATGTTTATACGGCTTGAGTGAACATTTCCACAAGCAAAAATCTTTTGTTGTTCATTCTGCAGTAAATGAAAGGATAACCGCTACAGGTTCAGCTCCGGGGAACCCGGTCGATAAAGCGGGTGAAAGCCCTGAAGGAATCCTATTGCCCTTCTAGAAATCATGGAGACTGCCATAGTTCGATGTGGCACTCAATCAAAAGGCAGCGTCGTCGATCAACTGCCAGTGAGTGACTAATCGCAGCGTTGCTTGGGCTAAACTCAACCGCTCCAACTAGCAGCAATACCGTCGGTGAGTCGTTAATTGCATTCACACAAATAATATGAAATAATGAGGTTTGCGTCGTTTCTCGCTGTCGGACCCATGTACTTTCTTTATGATTGCCATCAGCTACTTACCTTCTTTCCACGACGGTTGGCGCCAAGTTTAATATTATATCATTTTGTTAGGAGACAACATGCAGCACTGATTTTCTTTGAGATACTACGACAACAAACTGATAGTGCGATAAATTTTTGGCGGTGCGTACTGCCGTAGCATACGCAGCAGTAATCGAATTTTCCTAACACAAACTTGATGGTGAAAACCTAATTTTGAAAAGCAACACAAGTCCACGAACCAGCACTGGAGCATTCGTTCAAATCGCTGCAGCTGTGCCCGTCACCGGTGAATCCAGAATTGCATTCGCATCGGTATGACCCGGGCGAATTCACACATCTCGCGTTCGCGTTGCACACTGCAAACATTGGTCGTGATCACTAATCATACACCCAAGTACATGGCTTTTTCCATTACCTCGATTAACACAGATAAATACCTTATAAACAAAGTCAAATTTTTAATATTTTATGCTTTTGGAAATTGTGCGTTTAAGAGTAAAAAGCAAGGTTAAAAACTTGACAATTTTTTCGAACCTCCAATGAATCAAATGCTGCGCAGAAAAAAGTAGCAATGCTGCTTGACCCGAAAGCGGAAGTTTTTAGATATGAACAGATCTACAGACAAAAAAGGCTCGTGGTGTGCAACTCAGACAAATAACTGTGTTTGAATGTTCGGGGTTTGCAAATTATCTTTTACGAAATGCAATGAACGAAACAACTGGGAACACTTCAAACACGTCCAGTTGGACCCTAGCGCATCTTAGAGACATACCGGCAGATCCCCAATTCTCATTGCTGTGGGAGAGCCGTATCCCACAAGCATCTGATTCTAAGACTATGCAATCATTAAAAACATTTTGGTCACTCTTTAGATATTTCTAAAATTGTCAAAATGTTGTAGTCCTTGGAACGTTTTCCGGAAAACGAGGGCTTGTCATGTTATTAGATGAAAGTACCAGCAGATCTAAGTTACCCTGGGTGTCCCATCATGTGCGTGTCGCCCTGCTTACACCTCAGTACTTACTTCAAGGCTTATGGCTTCTTTAGACACATTGTGTTTCAGTGGTGTAGGAGGCGGGGGTGCAGCGGGTACAAGTGCACCCCCAAAGGTTTTGATTTGGTGAAAATCCTAGAAAAATCAGTGGAAATCTGGGCAAAATTTGCGAAAACCTTCGAAAAATATCTGTAAATCTGGGCAAACTCCCTAAAAATACGAACAAAATGGCGCCCAACTTGCTTTGATTTGATAAAAATGGCGCCCAAACTTACATGAAAGTCGCATAAAAGTGGCCCAAAAAATTTTCAGGCAATTTTGGGGAAATTNGGGCAAAAATCTTGCTTACCCTCAAAAATTTGCCTTCTCCTGCACCTATGTTGCGTTTTATCACAGTAAACAACAACAACTTAACAGCTAAATGTAAGAACCTGCTGGAATGCGCGTATGCTCACAATTAACATAGAATCAAGAAGATTCTTAGGTTTTGGAAAGTCTTTCAAACAACAAAATAACACTGACAAGTGCCACCCTTGGATATTCAAACAGTTTTCTTTTCTGCCGCTGGAATGTTACAGTTCATTTCAGTTTCCCTCCTCTGCAACATTGATATCCTTCAATTTAAGTTCATGCATCTTTCACACGTCACCTGAAACCTGACACTTACTATCAGCGCCCGAACCGCACTCGTCAACGTCGTTGCACTTGAATCCGTTACCAGCAAATCCGGAGTGACATTGACATTCGTAACTTCCGATCACGTTCGAGCATTGCGCGTTGCTGTCGCAAGGTGAAGTGACGCATTCGTTCACGTCAACGCATGCGACGTCACCGTTTCCTGTGTATCCCTTGAGACACTCGCATAAGTAACTCCCTGAAAATATGCCTGAAGGCTTAGTTAGACGTACATATAGGCCTAGCGCCAATAAGTCAGATGCGAGATGTATCACTCTTCAAACAAATTTGGAATGGATCCACTGCCTGCAATGAAAGGTACTGTATATTATTTTAACCAAAACTACTGCAGCAAACAGGTCATTGCATCAAAGAAGAAGAGGTCTATTTAAATTAAATTTATTTATCTGTTTTTGCATAAGTGAAACGTTTCTTTCAGGCGTTTATTTTGAAAAGTTTCATTGAAAGTTTAGTACAAAGTACATTAAATCCATAGTTTAAGTAAAGCTTTTGACTGCTTAAAGAGATTAACTTAAGAACTCCTTAGCATCGATGGAAACTTGGCAAATAGCTCAAGATTTTTACTGAACGCTGCATGAGTCCAGCAACAGTCTCACCTTTCGTGTTAACACATTCAGAGTAAACGGAACAAATGTTTTGTTGAGAACACTCGTCGAGGTCCATGCAAACGCCATGTATATCTGGTGCATATCCAAGATGACACGAGCAAGTATAACTTCCATCGGAGTTCGAGCAGTCGGCCTGCATGGAGCAGGGAGTCTCTGTTGTGCATTCATCCACATCGACACAGGAGTCGACCGTGAATTGATAACCTGAGTGATAGAGAGCAGTTCAACGATGTGAACTGGCTCTTTAAGTTTGGAGATTTGTAAGTCATTCGAGACTTTAATCTAAATTATTGGTTGAAATTTTGTTTTGAACGCACCGCTGCAAAAACACGATCTAAGCGTGGTAAATCGATAAACAAGATAAAAATATCAGGAAGGATTTTCAACTTTTTTAGCATGCGTAATGCAGCGATAATAAGTGGTAAAAAACAGAAATCCAAGAGTGTTTTGCATGTAAATCGTGATCAAATGCATATAACAGCTACATGATAGTCGATACAAAGCAGACCATGATACTTGCAGCGTGTCTGAAAGAAGAGATCATTCACCTGCTGTGCATTCACATTCACCGCCAGCCAGGCAAACGCTGTGCAAACCACTGCAGGTTGCATTGCACTGGTCGACTTGGACAGGAAAGCAAACATCTCCATCCCGTACGTATCCTGGTGAGCAGTCACATGTGTAACTACCCTGCAAAGAAATGAAGATTCAGTAATAATTACTAGTTCTAGCCTTGAAACTGTTTGCGTCCCGAAGGTCTGCAGCCATGTTCAGAGAAAAAAAAACGTAAATTCATCTAGCACTTATTACTCAAAAAACAAGTTCAAAAACTTGTTTTTTATAAGAGATTTTCTGAGATTGTTTGTAGTTATATTTTCTACACACACCCTTGCAATAGCGCAGAGACACAGGCGCACAATATGTTACCCATATGATGCCCAAGTGAAATAGCATTGAACAGCTCCTACTACCTCCACGTGATAGTACTTCTGAAAAAAGACCGTCAGAAGTACAGTACTAACGTAAAAACGAGCAAAAACAAGCTTGATCATGAAAAAAAAGGCTTGCAAAAGATATGCCAGACCTCTAGTCAGTCCCACGTACACATGTACGGAAAAAATTTAAGCGGAATGCTTGTAAGCAATGTATTGAAGGGGAATTCAAAGCCACAAGCAGCATGCTTCAAGCAGTTTCACATCTGACCCAAAATTTCAAGAGGCTTTTTATTTAAAACTCGCAAAGAGACACGAGACCAAAATTTAAATAAAATGTGGCAGAGTAAGGTTTGCAATTTTTGTACCACTGGGAGTTTGGGATAAAAACTGGTAATCAGCTGTTTGCGCTTTCATTAGGCATTATCGTTTGTGCAACACAAACAAATAGGTAGTGATTATCACAACACAAAGTATACGCATCATTACGCAGCAAGACAAGGCGATTTGTCGAGCAGCATAATTCGCCGCCAGGATGCGTTCTGCAGCGTGGGCAGCGGCTAACACGAAGATACGAAACGAAACGTGCAAAACCTTAGCCTGAGTGTTTTTTTCCTGTTCTGTTAAAAAATGTTTTCAAGATATCAAGCGGAGCCGAGATTATCCCAAGAAAAAAGCAAATTTTACTGAGTGAGAAGAAATTAACGACAGGTAAAAAGGTGATAGGGAAAAGGAAGTTACTTTTTATATGCTATAAACAAAATAAACAGCTTATAGGAGGAGAAACGCAACAAACTTCAAGTTTCCATGTCATATATTGCAAGAGCTGATCTGTCAATTATTAGAGAAGGTTTTTCACGTTTCTACAGGGGATTGTTTTTAATCCTACAGGGAAGCCTTTCAGGGGAATTTTCAATCCTACAGAGGAATGTTTCAAGGAAATTTGCTTTTGTAAAAAACGAAGGAGCTGTTTCGTAACCCAAATGACGTAGTTTCGGTGCAGGTTTCTGGAAAACTGTATAAGTTGTTTTCTGCTTGAATAGTGCAGTTTTGAAAATTGCAAAATAAACGTCCACTAAATATACTTCTGGAGTCTACAGAAAATGTAGACATGTGTGTTAAGACATTTATAAGCTGAACACAATTCGGGAAAATTTTATGACTGATCAATAAACCTTTTTGTACCAACCTGGTTATTAACACAATGCGTTCCAGTTTCCGTGCAGGGATTGGTTAAACATTCGTTAATATCCTGGCAGGCGCTGCCGTCGCTATAAAGTCCAATTCCACAGTCACAAGAGAAACTTCCCAACGTATTCAAACATGTTGAGCCGGAATGACATATTTTTTCTCCTCGTGAGGCCATTGAAGTGCATTCATTGACATCCGAGCATTGCCTTTGATTGGCAGTTTCTGTCTGTAACACATATTGATCTCTTTACGACAATTAAATTACATTTCTTGCTAAAAATGTTTTACAGTCGAGGCGGATCAGCTAACTTAAGATGGCAAGCATTGTATCTTTGACAGACAAAGATGTGTTTGAAACTGTACACAGGAAGATGTTTGGCTAATAATCGGCACAAACGTTGATCGTCTGTCTTGATCAAAAATAGTCGAAAAAAACAACAAACAAAGATTAAAACAACATGGTATTCATTGCTATTGCTTCCTATAAAATATGACGCATTTTGATATCGTTGAGATACATTTTAAATTTTCACACAAACAAACGTTTTTCCGGCCTACTCCTCGCTGTCTGATGCCAATCTCTCCAAAATATAAACTTATCGTTAACACAACTGAAAAAGTCCAAATATATCAGAACGCTGAATGGGATGTATATTTTGCGGCGCTTTTCAAAGTGTCATGACCGCAGCAAGTACTTGATCAAAAACAAAGGATTGGAAAATTGGAAAATGATTTTGACATGAAGGTAAGGAAAGAGATTTCCTTGGAGTGAACTTTGAGCTAGAGAAGTATTCTACCGTTTCATAAGCAAGCCAAAACACGCCACAAATCTGCACCAGAGCAAGCCGCCCACCAACAAAGATTAAAAAAGCTTATAAATCATGACAACATTTTTAGGCTCGCGTTTTACACGGATAAGTTTATTAGAATCAAAGCGGAGACATAAAACTAAGCTTCGCAGGAAAGTAGTCGGAAACAAAAGCGGGAATACAAGCTAAACGATGTGAAAACTCTGCAAAAAAAGCAGTGGCGCTAATTTGCTTCGCGTTTACCTCGCGTTTGAAGCATTTATACCAGGACTACCGGTATTAAAACGTTTCAATATAACTTCAAGAAGTAAAGCTGCTGTAGTTGTTGCACGGGCTGACATTGCAAATGTGGCAAAGGGAACCAAAAACCAAAGTTACTAACAGCAAGGGAAGAAACGAGCTCTTGCAAAGCAATAGATAAGCAGAGTGCAGAGTCAGGTGAAGATATCAGAAAAACCACCGGCTGGAAAACAGTGGTTGTGCTACGGTTCAGACGTGAAGGTTTATGTGATTTTACTGAGGTAACTTAAAAGACAAGATACTATGAAAAACACGTATGCAGCTGTAGAAATGACAGCAATTGCGTGACTCGAATCTATGACTCGAATCCACTCGATTTTTATTTAGTAGAGTCGATTTAAGTCACGTCCGACAACAAAGATACAATGGCTCGAGTAACATATTATGCGAAAAGACTTCAAAACCTTGCCTGAGCAAAGACTAAATTTGAGCCAAAAACAAGAAATGGTAAACATATCCAATTTTTTATTTGGCCATGACAGGAGCTTGGCTTGCAAATCAGTGTGTTTTTTGTGACTTGACTCTGTCTCGACCAATTAACTATATTTTGACTCGAATCGAAACTTTTTCAGATGTATCTGATTCGACTCAAACCCGAGAGGCTTGTGACTCTACTACTCGATTTGTGTCTCGAAGGTTACAACAAACAGAAGATTACAACAAACAGAGACGAAAGACAAATAATTAATCGACTCTTGAGCTAAATGGTCATATTTTAAAGAAGATCAAACTTAACTGTGTAACCTAGGAAGAAGGAACTTGTACGTAACAGTGAAATCAAACTATTCTTGTCGATATAGGAAAAAAAATTAACAATAGACCGGAAATCCATTCAACGTGTAAACGCAGGTAACTTTACGTTAACCAACACTAGCAATTTGACGAATGGACGAAGTTAACTTGAAATATACCCAAATTAACTCACAATAATTCTTCGATATCGTGAAAGCGAAATCAACTGAACAAAAACTGTATAAATACTATCGCGGAGAGCACTGACCAACGCAGTGAACTTAGAAACGAAGCAGAGCCCCATATTTTTCTTTGCATTAATCTATCCTAAAATGATACCAGTTAAAAAATTTGAACTTCCCTCTCAGTGCAAAACAATTAAGACCTGTATTTTATAATTATAATTTCGGTTTAAAAAATAGATCTCTTGTTGTTCCGATAAATACCATTGGAAGTTCTGGTTAAAACTACTGAGATTGTTAATTCTGATAACAAATCAGCGGCCATTCTTTTCCCAGGAAGACGATTTGTCCCAGGAAAACCATACTTTTACCTACGTACAGTTCTTTATGTTTATTGTAATATCGATAAACTGACAATTTTTCATCAATCACCCAAAAACTAAACCTCCATCGGTATTGATTTAAATCCACAAAATGATTTTGTTCTGAAAAACTAAGTCGCTGGACAACTATTAATGCAATCTTTCTAAATGGAATATTTCACTGTAACGTTTTTCAGGACACAAGAGTTTCAAAAATTGTGAAACTTTTTGTTGCGTGATAATAAAATCACGCGTTTGGATTAGATTTAATTTCTTTGTTTTTTACGTTTCTTTACAGACCTAAACAAGGCAAAAACATGCATTCGAAACATGCTTTTTCTGCGCAGAACCTATATCTGTTGCTAAAATTAATCCCATGCCTGTGGAAACTACATTTCAAACATTTCCTGCGTACTTACAATCTCAAAGCCAGTTTTGCACTTGCAGTAGTGCGAGCCGTGTGTATTTGTACAGGTCGCTCCGACAATATTGGAGCAAACGTTCGTTGAGCATTCGTTAATGTCTTGACACCGCTGTCCATTGCCTGTGAAACCCGGTAGGCAGGAGCACGTGTGACTACCTAGAAAGTTCAAACGCAACGTACGAAAGTTACCAAAGTTAGCTCGTGCAAAGCTACAGCAGTTTATAATACACCGGCACGGATGTCCAACAGCTTGTTAGCCAACATCAACAAAAACGAAGAGCTACCGAACGCTTGCTATGGATCAGTAATTCAGGACTGAAGGTTGTGATTTATTCGTTTTTTTCTCGATNTTGGCTGACCCAACGTTTCACAAGGTTGCTAGAGCAGATGTGAAAACCTTAATTGTTTTGCATCGGGCAGCGTGACTACCGACAAAGTTTAGGAGTGCGTACACCCCCTTTCCGGCCCTCTACATTTAGCTTCACATTTTAACTTCACGGTAATTGTTAGGGTACTCTATACAGCTTCAGATTAACGAAAGGATCGTACCGAAAGTATTTGTGCACTGGGCATCGTTGTCGCAGGTGCGTATGTTTCTGGAACATTCGTCGATATCAACACAGACGATTCCACTCCCCTCGAATCCATTCTTGCATCGACAATCGAACTTCCCCGGCAAGTTTGTACACAAAGCGTTTTCGTCGCAAACGTGTGAATCTTTTCAAGAAATGTGAAGCAAGTGGGGGGTAATGATTCAACTTTGATCGGGAAAATTTAAGTATTGATGCTTAAACAGCACAATTTCACATTAAATATGTAAGCCTGGCATTCCTTTATCGATTCTAGCGTATGTTCTAATTCTAATATGCTTTTATGAAATTTTTCCCAGTCTTCGCGGCATGATTCAGCATAATTCGGATTTTCAACCAGCTGCAGATATTCTGTTGCCGAAACGTTACATGGCGACAAGCATGACTGAGTTCAAGACTGAAAAGACAAGCTTGTTGTGTGATCAAAAACCTGTATTCCCGCATTTTTAATTTTCAATGCAATTTGTTTTTTTCATTATCATCTTAAAAAAAGTTTTCATGCACAGAGTTCCCTGACCCGACCTTCTCTGTATCAACATTGATCGTAAGCATCATTAAATTTTTACTGGACCTGCCACTGTTTCCAACTCAATGCGCTGTTTATGCAACGCGGTTTACTCCTACACAGGCTCATAACTAGGGGGCGCAAGGAGGGCGAAATCACCCCTGAAAAAATTATCGCCCCCTGGAAAATGTGTTGGGCATAGTTCAAAACTATTGGACATAGTCTAGAAACTCGGGCCCCTCTCAGAAACCTCCTTGCCCCGCTGGTGTCCCAAGCTGGTTACAAGCCTTCTCCTACACTAGCATTGTAAAAGCAATCAAGTGCTTAGGGGCTACAGTAAAAAAACGTGAAAGTTGTAATGCTCTCCGAAACAGAATCCTCATGTAGCCTTACCTTCTGAACACTCGTTGATGTCGACACAAACTCGGCCATCGCCCGCATAACCATCAACACACTCGCAATTGTAGGAACCGATGCTGTTGATACATCGCCCGTAAGTGATGGCACAGTTGTGCGTTCGCTCCGCGCACTCGTCAATATCTAAAAAGCTCCACTTTATTCAATGCGAAAAATGAATGAAAAGCGTGAAGATAATGACAAACCGCGATCAGTCCCACATGCAGTATGACGTCATGCAAAGTGCAGCAGTATTACCAAAGTGCTGCATTTGTAGAAATGAACACTAAAGTTATAGTTGATTGCGATCTAGCCCAAACTAGACGTAGCAGAAATCGGATAACATCGATGCGAATCTTGGCTTGCATTCATCTCGGTAAGCGTATGGTAAACAAGCTAAGAGAATGACAACACAAACGTTTACTAAATTGTTGAAAGCTTTCTTTGACGATGACCGCTAAAGTTTTACACAGATCAGTGAAGACGAAACACAAGCTTCATCATGATATACAGTAGATGCTAAGGTACCACGGTACCACGCAGGATGGTGCGCAACAAGTTGACACTACAATTTATGACTAAACGTCTTGCAAGAACAGAATGTTTGTAACACTATCTTGATTCAGTAACGAATTCTATCTGCAATAAGTCAAGCCGTTGAGATGCCTACAACAAAGTTTTCTGCGTTTGTGGATAGCAGTTTTAAAGTGGATATTTTTCATACTTGTGCAAACTTCCCAGACACAAGTGAAGCCGAAAAAATTTCTATTTGTAATGATGCGCTCAGAGCAAGGTTTCTATTGTCAGTGATGTGATCAACAACTACAGAAAATATTAAGGTAAATCTACTGAATATAAAATGTGATCAACGAGATGATGTTCACTTTAAGGATAAACCTCTTACCTGCACAGGATCGACCTTCTTTAGGAGAGCTCCCGCTATCCCTAAAGCCTGCTTTGCAGGAGCATTTGTATCGACCTAGCAGGTTTATGCATTTTGCGTTGATGTGGCAATCATTTGAAGTTGGCGACAGACACTCATTGTAATCTGCAAAAAATTATGCTTTTGCTGCTGTGCAAACTGGGCAAGCATGTGCAAGTTACTCGAACAACTTAATTGACAACAGATAGCATCAGGAAATTTCAAAACATCCTTTAAAAATATCGAATTTAGTGATAATACTTATTATTATTGTTATGAATTGTTTTAGAATTCTGATGAATAACATGTTAAAATGATGTAGGTATGTATAGTAGCGGCAATCGTTCAATATCTAATTAAGCAAGCTACAACCACGACCGACGATAAAATCGACTACCGAATCAGTAGGTAATGCGAAGCTCCTAGAGCTACAAGCAGGTGTGCGCAGTCGGAGCCGGAGTCGGAGGTTTTTGGGTGGAGTCGAAGTCGGGCTTCTAAGATCACTAGGAGTCGGAGTCGGATTTTTTATCCGACTCAGTCTCCGGAAATCCAAGTGAATCATTTCATATATTGCACACCTAAGTGAGGAATCCCGGCTTGTGCCTATTGAAATGGTACAGTTTCATTTGAAATTTTTATGAAAACTGAGAATTCTTGCTGTGTACCACGATGTACATTTAGTACTAGTTGCAACAAAATTGTTGACAGCCAAACTTCATTCATGCCATGCTAAGGTGTCGGAGTCGGGAGCGGGAGTCGGAAATTTTGGAAAGGCCGGAGTCGGTGTCGGACATTTTTGAAAGGCACGAGTTGGATTCGAACATTTTACCTCCGACTCCGCAACAATGGCTGCAAGACGGGGTCAACGAAACTTCGGACGAGCAGTAGAACAGCCCTATTCCTCGTTCAAAGCGTGGATGACTCCGTCGTGTAGCTTCCGGGGCCTCATTTCAACTTGCTTTAGTAGAACAGAAAAAATGATTCTTTTAAAATATCTAAACCCCTGCTGTATTTAACATAGCAGGACACACTTTTACGTCATATTATCAGTTGTGAAGTCAATTATTTGTGCTAGTCTGCAATTTACTTTTATAACTTGAAGACCAAGTTCCATTCGAAAAAATGGATGGAGCTGAAATCAGCACATTCATCAGAAAAAATATTAGTAAAGGACAAAAACATGTGAGAGTTAACGAACAGTTGATTAATCACGTACTGTTAAGATCCCGAAGGTAACGGAAGTTTATAGAATAAAAAAGTTACCAGCGCTTGATAAACAAAATTGCATTACGTTCAGAAATACGTTCCAGTAAAGAAGTATTTCTGTGGTTTGTATTAACGAAATTAAGAGGTTTGAATTAACGAAACGTATAGATGCCAGTTTGAGACAGTTTGTTGTCGCTAGAACTTGAATGTGAACAGAAGAGCAGCATGTCAGAAATGCTAAACCATAGTTATGTAAATACCGTGAGAGTTTAGACGCTTGGATTGTTTCGAGCAGTACCATGCAGATCTATGGTGCTGAGCAACTGAAAATGGATTATTTCATAACGGCTCAGCATTGTTCCAGGCCAATTTGTATAAATATGTTGAAAGGCTGGAGCAGAAAGCAAATCGGCGAAAAATGAACTCTACCAGCGTCGCAGCTAAACTCTTCGAATGACACACTTTCAAGTTCAATATTTGACTTTGATACTGCATTCTTGTTTTGTGGTCCAATTAAGACTATTATGAATCAAAAAACGTTTGAGGCTATGATGGCAGACAAACTGAACGGTCTTTCAACAGTCTAAGTGTGTTATTAGCTTTGTGGATGTTGATGCTTCCAGAGATAACTGTGCAAGACTCCCCTGCAGCGGAAATTCCAAAGCACACTCAGCTAACCTGTGTCAACAACTCAAAATCCAAGCTTAATGAAAATGTAAATAACTCACATTCTGAACGCTTTTTGCCAAAAAAAGCTACAGTTTTAAATAATAAATTGTTATTTCCGATCGATCTTCATCGCAAAATTCTTTATCGTGGTTCAGCAGCGTAGCAGCTCAGACTCCCCCCTTGGATTTTAAGCGCGAAATGCCGCTCACTCCCCCCACTGCCTCAAAAACAGGCCTACTGTATTTGTAAGGTTCACCAGGTACCAAACAAGAAACACTGTAATATTTGATGAAATGCAAAAACGCCAGGAGTTGCAATAATGCCGTTACTGTACATCGCATTCCGTCAGAAATATTGGTTTGCCAACATTCTATATACGGCGTTACAGAGTGGATAGTGTCCTCCAACAAAACTGCGACAGTATAATTCCCTGCATAAAACCTCCTGCGTCCCAACCTACTTCGGACATAATTATAAATCCACATCCGGTTCGGATGTGTCATGCGAATATTATTGTAGTAAGTTTTTCTTGCCGCTCTTGGATATATCCATAATATCCAATGGCTAGCTACGCCACTATCATGGTTTCAACGTTTTTTTGCTTCATGCAACTTTATTATTCGAAAGATTACAAACCGCCAGCAGTGATGCCGAGATCGTTCGGTGTCGACTTTGAGAAGTCATCGATCCAGGTCCAAATCTTGTTCAGCATGTCCATTGCGCATGCATCGTTGCAGGAATCGTTCAACCCAGCAAGTCCTAGGGTAGGGTTCGACGTTGCAGACAAAGCAAGAACCTGTTCGATTGTTTGGGCCGCCGCGTACTTAACGTTAACACTTGCCAATATCAAGAAGAAAGCAACTGCACAGCTCATCATGCAAAAAATTTTTTACGATTTTTCACTGTAATCAAAGGACTTCTTTCGGATCTAAATGCGGTTTGAAATGCACATCCTGAAGAGTAAATCAAAACAAGCAATTCGTTACGGGTGCTGGCAGGGAAAAGTACAGTGGCAGTTTAGCAATTATTTGGCGAAGCGATTTCTGAAAAAGAAGAGAAGAGTTTTATGAAGCGGCATGCACAAGTTTGGAAGCAACCGCTTCTCACGAATATTCTCAAATTAACAATAAGCTTTACCGCTTCGCGTATGTAAATTCCCAATAACTGTTGGGTTCCATTTTTGCTTTATTTTGTTGTTCATAATAGTTAGTTCGTTGTTGTGTCGCTTCCATTCTGAAGCAAAATTTGCATTGATGTTAAAGAAACTTAAGATCAGCTTTTCTTTAACTGCCACAATCCAGTGCCAGGTTTAATTTTTTGTGTTAGCTCCAGCACGTTCACCGCCACAGACAGCTTACTTCGGTGCAAATTTTTCCTTCAGTGGAAGGATAACAATTGGTTGCCTGTAGCTCACGTAGTCCATGCAACTTTTGAGTATGAACCGTTGTTGAAATATGCTGTGAGCTTGTGAACTATCTTTTTTTTTTTTTTTTTTTCAATTTTTCGACTTTGCTTGGACAAAAACAAAACCAATTTCGCTTTTTTGCAACAACGTTGTATGGTAATAAAATCTTCAGAAAGATTTTTCTAAACCACTGATTTCAAAACCTGATCGTAGACATGATATCTTGCTCAGCAAGCACGTCCACTAAACTGCCCAAAATTTTCAACCTCCGAGATATAGCAAAAGCAAACTGCTGACATAAAACCTTCATCACGACATTTTCAATGAAGAAAGAAACCAAGAACAACAGACATTTCTGAGAGATATTCACATAGTTTATAAAAAGATTTATCTGTATTTTTTGGCATCGGCAATTCCTAACTCACTGCGTCTATCCTGTTAAAACTGAAGTTTCGAATAAATGAGAAAGCAGGGGCGGATCCAGGGAGGTTATTGGAGCGATCGCACCCCCTAAAACTTACAAAACAAACTTTTATCACCATAATTTCGTACAGTTTGAAAAACTACATCCGCGATAAAGGCCATTTTGTCTTCCATTGTTTTGTCACAGCAATGTTGTAAAAAATACTTTATCTCTCTTACAATAGCGAAGCCGTTATGTTATGAGGCTTTACTACCAAATATTGCTGAAATCGCCTTCCCCCTTAACCTTGCTGACTGGTTCCGCCCCTGCGAGAAAGTGGCTTTGATTGCGTTTTTGTCTGAATCAGTTCTTAACGTACCATCCTGGTTTTTCAAAAACATAAAGCTAGCTAAGCTCTAGAGTAAAACACGTTTCGAAGAGCGGTTATCGTTGGCTGTAATGCAAACGCGGCGGAAACGGATGCCATTAAAGATCTCCCCATTGTGCTTTGTGATTCATAATAACTCGAGACTATTCTACTCGACGGGAGCCTTGTCAGAAGCTGTAAACCTGTAAGATACGGTACGATCGTCCCGACAGTTGTAGTTATTAAGTTGTGAATCATATAAAAGTTATTTACTCCATTGAACCATTTGTAACAAAATGCATTTTCTGTTCGAATACATTTTTTGTTGAACCACTCAAGTTTTAAAATTTTTCTGGTTTTCAGTAGCTTATTAGGAAAGAGCAAATTGATATCAAACTTTTTATAGGTAAAATCAATATATTCAAAATTACATACAAATTAAAATATTATAATTAGCAGACACGATATGAAATGGGTTTTTCAGAAAGCTGTACCGCATTCACATTCTTTTACTCCAGGAATAAAACAATATATTTTCTAGGGCTTTGCTTTTGAAAGACTTTGGGAGTATAGTTTATGACATGCTTTCAGAGGTGTAAAATGTCTATGTTCGGATTGCTGCTACTATTTAAAACAAAACGTATTACAAGCCAGTATCATTTTCATGTACTGTTCATCCAAGCCCTCTTTCAGCAAGTTTTGAATGGTTTGAACTAATTAGCTGTTCTGTTCTCAACAAAATTGAAAAAAGATCCAGTAAAACCACCAGAAATTAAATTTCTTATTTACCAGTTATTGATCAAATGATTAGAGTAGTCACAGCCACGTTCAGTGTTAATTTCTGTGCATTGATCGCCGGTTTGAACGAGCAAGATACGGGGTTCGAACCAACGTTAGCGCACATGGATCATCCTTACAAGTTACAACACATTTTTGAACCAGGTTTCTTTTTGCACCAGACTCTATTCGCACCATCAGTTGCAAAATCCTGGAAAAACAGCTGCTGATTTCGAAAACAGGAGCGTTGGGTTCCCACGACTGTTCTTTTGCAAAAGCAGGTTCGACATAAGTTGTGCTTTTAAAGAGATTCACTCATTTATTCATCCGAAACCGCCCAATCGGTTTTAAATTTTAATGCCAGCTTTTTTTCAAAGTTTGAAATTTGGCCAGCGTTTTCAAAATTTGAAATCTTGAAATTCGGACAACAACACGTAATTATTTTACCAAAACCAAAGTGATCAAACTGCCAACAATATATCTGCAGATATAGCGCTGTTTAAGGCAGTGCTTGAAACTCATAACAGCAAAAGTTATGGACAGCCCAGACGTGGTTTGT
>JGI24159J19872_10001400_pt1 | contig 26378 bp, 18 predicted proteins | sample Ectturendosymbi4_FD_19872 | JGI IMG/M metagenome (IMG submission 19872)
TTTTTTTTAATGTTTTGTGTTTTGTGTTTTTTTGTGGGTGACGTCATAAGTAGTAAAAACTAGGCTATAATCCGAGTTTTTTGAGCCTGTATTGGGTTTCTAGCATTTCTAGTTCAAAAGTTGTGGCCTAACAACAACAAATTAATCAAGTATTTCATTGAGGGATTAATTATTGCTTGAGATCTAGAACCTGATGAAGTGTTGTTGCAACAGTAACTCTGCTCAGTACGAGAGGAACCGCAGATTCAGACATTGGGTTCATGTGCTTGGCTGATAAGCCAATGGTGCAAAGCGTCCATGTGACGGATTATGACTGAATGCCTCTTAAGTCAGAATCCAGCCTGGAAGGTGATGATGCACTCATGCCCCGCTGGTGACAGACACAGTTAGACGGCTGTTGGGCTGTTGCTAGAGCCGACATCCGACCTTACGTGAGCACGGCAAGGGCCGCTCCCTAGTTGGTGCATCCTCCTGTTCGAAAGATGGGGTGCTAAATCACTCGCAAACGACCTAGTTGAAGATCGGGGTGTCGTAATCACTAGAGCAGTCTTATCACTGCAATTTGTTGAGATTCAGCCTCAAGATCTATCGATTTGGCCGCCTGGAGCGCAGGCGCATAATACAGATCTAGAACCATAACTTGCTAGTTTTTTTCATAGAGGGAAGTTGCAACTTTAGGCTTTATTCATTTGAGATCAACTGAAAGGTAACTACTCATTTTATTTAACTTGTCAAGGGCACTTCCCAACAAGTCCTGTGTCACTGTTTTAGAAAGATTTTGTGTGTTTCTCACAACCAAATGGTGCAATTGCTAAAATAAATCGCTTTTCAATCAGCTATCAACGAAAAGAAGCAGTGTTCTAGTTTTCAGGTTATGGCAAGATTTTCTAAGTTTTTCCAAGATTGCCTTTATGTCAAGCTTCAATTCTAGAAGCACATCCAGAAGACAAAAAACAAGGTAGAAATGAGAATCAACATCTTGAAAATGCTGTCCAACAGCAAATGAGGGAAGCAACCCAAGCATTATCAGAACAACAACTTTGATATTGTGTTACTTTGGCCTGTCTGGTTTGGGGAAGATTCTGTCATGTGAACAAGGTCAAATCAGCTCTCCCCCAAATTTGTCAGCATTTCACTGAATACCTTAAACCTATAAACATTTGTAAACTCTACCTGTTGCCAGGTTTCCCCTACCTGGCCTCAGATGTGTTGCAACCTGACAAGCCATTCAGCTGAAGCAATCAGATGACCAAAAACAGCCTTCTACAGGGCCAAAGCTACAGCAGGACCTCAATTTAAATCAAGAAGATCCTTCCTAGGCCATGTCAGACATCCTGTCTCATGAACAGCAGAAACATGAATAGAGCTGTAGGAGAAGGAACTCAAATATATATCCTACTCTGCAAAAAAAATTACTCTTAGCTGCCTTAGATCAGGCACTGGCAAAGCTAAAGCAAACATGGTGAAGTGGAATATACATCCAGTGCTCCCTGCTACAAATGTGGTGAACCATTGCAAACAATGATACAGTTCAATGTCCACTCCTGTCTGCAACATGCAACACAGGTGACCTGACCTAGCAGACTACAATGATAGAGGAAGATGGTGTCTCACCAAGTAGCTTCCAAAGATATGAAGACACGAGGAAGAATTTTAAAAAATGCTCACCTTCTGTATGAATCAATTCAAAAATTACTTTGTACATGTGAATTTTACTGGCAATCGCAAGTATTGTCATAAAGTAGCCCCACTTTATAAATGTTCAACACAACCTGTGTCTTTCAAGGAGATTTTGATGCTTTTGTCCCATGCAGTTGTCTTGTTAGTGAAGGAAGCAAAAATGTGTGAGCAGCCAGCCTATCACCAATTCCAAATTAAGCAACATGAAGCAGGATAAGTCTTGGCCATCAAAAACAATGCATTCAGTTTTGGTGATCACAACAATGACAACTACTGTTTGATGCTGAGAGTAGAGCTTGACCGATAGGGCTTTTTTGAGCCAATGTTTTTCATTGTTCATTGCTGATAACCAATAATTTTGCATAACTCAAACCACAGCGGAAAGACATTGCAGTGCATTTTTTCCTCAGTATATAGGTCACAAACAAAAGAAATAATTGCAAACGTTACAGTTATGAAAGAGCATATTGTCATTATGATAAGTTAGGAACAGGCAGTGTCTATTTTGCCTCATGAGGCAAAGCAGATACTGGCTGGTGCAATTTTGCCTTTCACAGAACATGGTTGTTTGAACTGGTCACGTTACCAGGTTGGAACATTTGACTGTGATGTCTGCAACAGCTGAATCTGATGGACAAGTCTTGTCATGGTTTTAGTGTTGGCAAGCTGTTGGCAGCTTCTTTGCATTGTGTGAACTGTTGGCTAAGCCCTAAAGATAAAACCTAAAAGCCTTGCCTCTTTGCATATTGTACTTGTCATGTGACCACTTCAACCAGTCAAGTACAGTTTTTTCCTCATGAGACAAAATGGACACTAACTTACAAATAGGCAATAAGATATACAAATGGCACAAGCCTTAAGAGCAAAGAGTAATTATGAAAATGACATTATGTATATGTCATTACATACTGGCATAAAACGAAGATGACTTATTGTACAAACAACAATTGCAGAATCCACCATAATTGTAGACCAATAGGTTGAACATAAAACGGAGTTGCAGCATGTCAGTTTACAATATTTGCGCAACAAATTAACATGGTAGTCGCAGCAGAAAGAGAGAACAGTATTGTTATTACTGGAGGTATTATTTTGAGTAACTCACCAAAAAATTTCATTACACCACTGCATCAGCAGTATCAAAGAGCAGTGACCATCACACATAATGCTACATTATAATGCATCTTAGACCAGCTCACAAGATGTTTTCATAGGTCATGACTGCTGCAGTTCTAAGACTATTGTGAGTAACTCTGAATCAAGCATGCAAGCAAATCTACAAACAGGCAAACATCTGTTGCATGTAAGTACACCCTTGCATATGTGTGATGTATTACTAACAGAAACTATCACTTAACTGCGATGAAGAACCAAACAACATCAAATTCTGTGCAAACCTGGACCTGGGTCACTGTTTGCTATGATGTAGGCACTTTTTTTGATGCACGCTGAAAGGCCTTGTCTCTCTATGTGACCTTACTAGAACAAACAACCACCACAGCATGTAACCTGATCTGTTCGTAGGCAGTCACTTGCTTACGGCATAAAAACCTGTGAGCAAATGTTACATCATAGAGTAGTTTATGATTGCACTGCGGTCTGATTATTATGCTCTGCTTGATGTAGTTGGAGGCTTGCACACTGTAAGGAACAGAAGAGAGAATTTGTGTTAATCAGTCAGAGATGAAGTAGCAACTTGGGTTTCCAAATACTCTGTGCAGAGCAATAGCATAACTTTTATGAGCAAATATCACCAATATATATTGGCAGAATTTAGCCGTTATGATACATTGGCAACATTGTCATATTAGCCATCAGCATGCCGATGCACTGTTCAAGCTCTAGCTGAGACCAGCAAACTTCAGTCATGGTTTAAGATATGGTGTGGTATGATAACTTGTTATTTTACTCCCTCTAATAGGTAAATCAACCTGATTTTTCTTTGCTCTGTGGAGGAGTTAAAGCCTTTATTAGTTGTCAAGCAATATAAATTGGAAATGAANTAATATTTTAAGTTTTCTGGTGTAACAAAATTTTGCTTATATAGTAAGTGGAGAATCAATTCAAATTAAAGACTGGCACAAACCTACCTTGATATTTTTAATTTTATATTTTTCAGTCAACAAATGACACATTTGTTAGTGATCTTCAAAACCATGTTCTGCCGTATCTTGAATCTTTGAATGAGTATTCAATTCTTACTCAGTTCTTAATGGAAACAGCAAAGACCAATTTGCAATCTTGCTTGTTGGTGTTTCAACACCATGCTGTACAGGCAAGTAAATATGGTTGCATCTCTAAGTGTCCAACAATAAAATTATTGTCATACTTTTGTTTTCAATCTAAGTTTGCATTTATTATCAAGACTGCTGTCGACATTCTCTCTGTTGATGTTTCGCTTGTACATGGTTACATGTCTGGCAAAGTATCCAAGTTTTCCAATGTTGTATTTTAAAATATCCATGATACAAAAAATTTTCTAAACTTCATGGCATGGTTATAATACACATAGAAAATTAAAATCCAATTCCAGGCCAGTAGAACTTTGTGCTGGAACCAATCAATTTTTTGCTGAATTTGGGTATGCTACCTATTAGTTAAGCTACATTACCAAGAGGTTAGTCAATTTTAGTGGATAGCTACCCATCTCAGCTGTTGTTTCCTATCAAGAAAGTAAAAATTTGTTTTGATAAAAATCAACTGAAAAGCAATAAATGAGTATTTTCACAGCAAACATTTAAGGATTCCATATTTCCAAGCACTGAAGTGTGGATTGATGTGGCTGTGGGGTGCATCTTTGCTGCTGAGAAACGTATAGCGCTAACACAAAAACAGGCTTGTATGATTTTGAAAACTCTCCCACGCCATGATGATTTACAGATGTCCTCAAAGATGAAGGTAAGTTTTTGATGTTTGAAGAGTTCACAAGGATGTTTGCCAATTCTATCCTTTCCGTAGGTTGCAGAAGTGAACCAAATCTTGAAATCATGCCAACTGTTGGAAAAGTATGGAATTGTGAAAACACCTTCTAGTTTGAAGAAAACGTTTGAAACTTCTGAAGATGCAATGTTCTTGCTTAAAGCAGTTGCTTCTACAATGGGTTAGTGGTTGTCAGTGAATGAATTGTTGTGATAATTATTATTTGCAGTTCAAAAACATTTGCACGAGAGGTAGGGGTGTGACTGCTTGTCATGGTGACCCCATTCATTGATTGTTAAACTGTCAAGAAATATGTAAATGGTCAGAGTACAGTGGCGAGCAAAGACCCAGAAGTTTNGTTTTTTTCTTAATAACACTATTAGTTTTCTTAAATCTGCAACATTTGTTCTGCANATATGATGTATGACATAGCACTCACTCTTGGNGAAATATTGGACTACCAGCATTANTGGCATTGGATCACCTTCACAATTTCTGGTGTATGAACTAAATGTCAGTGTAGCATCTGAGAAATAAGCAGTTTGATAAACCATGCCCAGAAAAATTTTTTGTTAAGAGTGCTGGCAAAGCATTGCTGTTGCAAAGTCATTAAATTTTACAGTGGATTGATATGTTTTACTGAGCAGGGAGCGAATTCACTGCAAAAAGAAATAAAAAAACATTAAGACTGGTGTCCGGGTGGTTTCGAGGATTTTCACACCAAAACAACATAATTGCACGTGCCTTTGCGTGAGCGTAACTCTAGAGCCAAAAACAGCAGAAAATTGTTCAAAGGCTCAAAAGATATGGCAAGTCTTCTAGTCTGCACTCGAAAAAATTTTTTGGTTGGGGGTGCGGTTTTTTAGTGAGTGACAGCATAAGTAGAGGACTTTTTGGCCACCCTGTCGCACTTCACCTGGCCCTGGGCCCAAACCATTAAATAAAGTTTGTATTGGAAACTAGACTTCAGGAAACTAGACTTCAATCCGAGTCTTTTGATACTTTGGATGACCTGCTGGGGTTTCGGGTTCAAAAGTTATGATCTAAAGTATTAAAAATATTTGTTATATTAGTTAATAAGATAATTAATTAATTTGTTTATTTTAGATCATAGCTTTTGACCCAGAAACACTAGAAAGTCGATCAAAGGCTCAAAAAACTTGGACTCGAGCCTAGTTTCCAATGAAAACTTCCATGAAATACTTTGACCTAGCCGGTTGGGCCCGAGGCCAGGTAACATGAGCCAAAATGGCTCCAAAACTGCTTCATTTATGATGTCACTCACAAAAAATCCGCACCCCCCAACCAATAAATAGTTTTTCGAGTGCAGACTAGAAGACTTGCTGAATCTTTTAAAGGTTTGAACAGCTCTTCAGCGCAATCGGCAGAGGAGCTATGGCGTTGGTAAGACAACCGAAACTGCTGGTTTTAGGGCTGATTTCTAGGTAAGATATATTCGTAGGCTGGCTGTCAAGGTGTTAAGAGGCTGAAGATGAGCTAATCACAATAGTTTTAAAAGTTTTGCAGTAGCCTTATAATAGGGTAACGTAAAATATCTGTGGTACTTTAACAGGTGGTTGTTGGGAAAAGTTTTATGTGTATAAAAGTCAGCTTTTGATTTCTGACTAGTATTTGGGTACAAATTATGCACATTATAATGAAGATTGTATGATTACTATTTGACCAAATGTTATTGCCGTTTGCCCATTCATATTGAGTGTTCCCAAATGTTCAGATTGTAGAATTTGCCTTTGTGGTACTGGTGCTACAATGTGCTTTGCTGCGGTTGTAAACATTCATGACAATCAGTGATCATGCTGCTTTGATTGTTTTGAGACACATTGGCAATGCTTTGGCTAAGAACAAGGTTGACTAGAAGTTGTTTAAGAATATAGTCAACCATAGCATACTTGTATATGATAGCTCAGGAAGAATGGAGTTTAGTGGGCTAAATGTAAAAGCTTACTTGGTTGATTAGAGCAGGGCCTGGGTGTGTCCTAATCTTGAAATTCTGCTCACACAATTTATGAAGAGATGTGGATGATTTCTCTTTCTTGTCGAATTTCTGTCCCTTTGCCTGATGTTAATAATTTACAGTTTTTTTGCTTGTCTGAAGGCAGTAGCAGCACAGGCCGTTGTCATTATTATGTAAACCTGTGGTACAAATCTTTTTTAGGGTATTGTGTGTTGTAACTCATGCAAATAATATGCAAAGCACGTCTACACATCTTTAGGTCTTTATTTTATTGTTTGTTTTTGTTTAAATTTCTATGAACTAAAAAGTTAAGCTAATGTAGCTTGCATCAGTGCAAAACACCATCAGTCACAGAGTTGCTGTAAATTATGTGCAACAGAATGCTTTTCACCTCCAGGTGTTTGCACCCCTGAAAGTAAGTAAGACTTCATCAATGCTGCTGTTTTGCTTAATGCAGTCATATCATGTAAGGGTGTATTTTGGTATATTAGAATCAACAAGACAAGGTAATATCAGTAAAGACATGCATACTAGAGGCATTTCAAATCACCTCAAACTTCTTCACCTGCACATGAATCAATAGCATGCGTAAGACTATGGTTTAAGCTAATATCTTTTGTACAAAATTAATATACATTCCAGTATTTCAAACATTTGGAGGTTAACATTGCATGATGTTTTGTAATGCAGGTGACTGACAACATTAATGTGCAAAAATTAAGATGTTTGCTTTTTTAACACGAAACTGGTTAAATATAAAAAACTCTAAATGCTGTGCTGTTATAGCAAATGTGTCCAACATGGTGTGGCTGTGACATTAAACTGGCATTGTCTTATAAATTTACATGTACGTTTGTAGGTCTTTATCATAGCTCATGACTTGTGAATAAACTTAACTCTTGTGATTATAGTTGAAAAGCCTTCATTTGCATCAGTTACTTCATGTAAAGAAGTGCTGCATGACATGTTGAAACTATGTGGCCAGAGTTTTGATGCACAAATATGTTCATGTATTTGGATGGACACCTTATTAATGTCAGCAAGCTCAGAATGTATTCATGTGGCAGGTATACATTCCTCATCCAATATACTTTTTGCAAGAATAGCAAGTGTTGCTGCAATTAAAGCTTACTTCTGCACACGCTCTGTTACAAATTGTGGTGTAAGAATGTGACAGTGCATCTTTCGTTTGATTCATTTCAATATTTCTATTTCTTGTAGCAATCTGTGGTTTACTACTGCATAGTTTCTTTGCTGGTGACTTTCAGTGTCAACACGTGGTTTAAACTGTTGTGTTGCTTGGTAAATAACGTTAAGAGTTTGCTACTTGGCTTAAAAAGTTGAAGCTATAGTTTCTCATTGCAATAGTGTTGTTGCTCAAAACTATGATTTTTGTTCACTTTTTTTTTCAGAAAACCTGCTGTCATACTTAATTACTGATATAAAGCTATCACGAATGGTGAGTGGTAATTATAACAAAAAGTTTTGGATTGTGCAGCCCAAACAGAAAAAGTGGGATAATTATCTACCATTATTTTTATGAACCTATTGTAATTTTTGTAATAGTTTTGCATATATAGTGTGAAATGAACACTATCTTGTTGATAGACCTTTTCATTATCGATAATGGAATTTGAAAACGTTTGGTTGTCATTACCTCAAACCGGAAATTATTTGGAATGCAACAATTCTCTTCCAAAACACCAAATGTTAAAAAACCAATGTGTTTTTTACTTTTAGGAAGTAGGTTTTTATGTCTTTTTATTCAAATCGAAATTCAGATCAAGCTAGATTGGCTTTGTACTATGGGCATAAGCTAACATGCAGAGAATGCTTTGCTCTTGGAAATTGCTACTATTCAAAGCTTTGGGCAGTTTATGGCTAAGTGGCACTGTTCAGTTAATTGTCTGGGCATTTCTCTGCTATTTATTTCTTACTAATTTGGTGTGTTTGAAATTTTGTTACACCATTTACTTATTTCTAGGGCAACCACAAGTCAATAAAGTCAAAAATTTTCTGTCTTTTTTCAAAGTTTCTGAAATGTCCACAAACCAAATTTCACGCTCATACCATGATCGACTCCCAAGTTATTACGTCAAAATAAATTCAAAATTTATCATTAGGCCAAAATTTTTCGTTAAGTCAAATTTATCTTGCAGCACAGTTTTTTTTCTTCATCAATATTTCATTGAAACTACCACAACAGATTTTGATATGTATTTGCATGTTTAGTTGCAATTCTGTAATAATAGTGGCTTTGTTGCGACTTCTTGCATAATAATTATGTTTTGCCTACTACTGGACAATTGAATACTATGTAGGCTAGGCGTGGTAAAGCAAGAAACGTGGTCCTAATGTACTTTGTTTGGTAAATGCTCAATGCATTATGCATACAGTATTTCAACTTCATGATGTACTGTAGTTATTAATGTGCTTATCAATACATCATCCCTTAAGTTAAACGACCAAATTTGTTAATTTTCAAAGTGTAGTGCATGAATATGCTGCTGAGTTAACCACAACCTCAAAGGCTGAATTATTTTGCAATTGCAAACGCAGGAGATTTATAAGACAAAATATGGTCAAAATTTTAAGTTTTTAGGTCAAAAAATTGGTTGCCCTACTTATTTCCTTTGAAAAGTGAAAGCTTTACTGCGATGCAGCTTCGGTTACTGCAACTGAGCTGTAACCCTCTGAAAAACTTGAGATACCTGGGTCCTCCTTGCAGCGTGGACATGCAAAAACCTGTTAGTTTTTTATTACGTAAGTGATCATTGGCTATCTCGTGTTCAAGAAACAGTGTAATCATAGCTTTTGATTTATATTAGGTCAGCCCAATTTATGCATTTCAAAAAATAATAACACATGTAATGGAAATGAAATAGCATAGTTTTCTATTTTTGGTTTTGTGATGGTGTTATTTTTTATTGAATATAAATATTTTAATGTGCAGTTACGTTCATGATAATTGCTTTTGGTGTTATTGTAATAGAAAGTATAGTTCAACTGTCTGTTGCACTTGTGAAATAAAATGTCTTGCATGCAGGACATCTTGGTGCTTGTGTTGTCTGCATGCCAAACTTATATAAACAGCTTCACAATGCAATCCAAGACAACTGATAGATTAGAATTAGCTCAGTCATGTTTGCTGGTCATTGGAAAACAAGATCCGTTTATTTGTGACAAACTGGATATTATCAATGGAGTTTTGTTCCTGCGGTCACACAGCTGTGTGGATATATCTTTACATGGTAAGATTAACTGTAATATATGACCTACTGATGTTGTGTGAAAATATGATGATAATTTCATTTGCGTTTGCTGGGTGACAGCATTTAGTTTTGGTTAAGCTGCTATGCCCTCTGTCCTTTTATCTGACGATGACTGCATCTATTGCTGAGAAAGTAGAGTAGTGGTTCATGGGTGCATCGTGTCTAACCAAGGCCTTGAAAATAGATCTTTACAGCCATCTCCTTCAGCTGACAACTTAAAGGTCATGCATTGTGAAGGTCAATTTGATGACGTGAGTCCCACAGGGATACACTACGTCATGCTCTGCAGAAGAAACAATAAATTTATCCACTTAAACTGTTACGCAGAGGATTTTAGTTACGCTTCAATTTTCAGACCCGTTAGTGAAAGAAATACAAAAATCAACAAATGCTTGCCCTGAAATAAATGCAACCATGAAAGGTAAACTAAAATCCTGAATAGAGAGTAACTCCAGGTTCAAGTCATGCAACATTTTTTTTACTCGAACCTTCCTTAAATTCAAAGTCAAACAGTGTATTTGACTGAAGGAGAAAATTTCAATAAAGCAAGCGCTTGCTTGTCCTTTCCATGACTTTAATCCACAATGGTTAATTTCCCTCTTTTACAGTGAAACTAAACTTAATCATTATAGATTGATCATGTTTAGTTTAAACTCATTGTCAGATAGAGGCAAGCTGGTACTGGAATGTTATGGATAGTTAGAGGCAAGCTGGTACTGGAATGTTATGGATAGTTTTTAGCAAGGTGGACACAACTTCACCCTCAGATGTATAGTGTGAAGCACATTTTAGTCAGATAAAAAGTTGCTGTGTAATACCTCAGCAGTACTTATGCAATGCTTACAACTTTTTTCATGGCATGGAAAGTCTAAACACATGATTTATAATGTTACTGTGCAAAAGATTAGCAGATTTTCTAATCCTTTAAAATCTCATGCAGTCACTTTTTTTGTGCATGCTATAGTATTTCTGTTTCAAGATTTAGGGAAAAATTGTTTTTTGATTCTGTAGATTGCATTCATTAGAAAAACATTTAACAGTTTTGGTGAAAGCTGTTCGGACAGAGTCTCTGAAGGGTGTTGTAGTGAATTGATCCTTTTTTGGATCTCTAATAAGATCTGAAAGTTTCATTTCGTGCTTGCAGCCTTTGTGAAGTTGTACAGGTGCTTGATACACCTGTATTTAAAGGTCCTCACAATGAGGACGTAACAAATATCTGTTCTTGGTGCATAGTTTCCCATGTTCTGGTAGACCAGGGGTAGACAACTTGTCTTTGACTGGGATCGACTAGAAAATTTCTTACTAAATCACAATCGACTGGTTGGTAATAAAGTCACAAGTACAAAATGCCAAAATTGATCATTGCATGTGCAAGTACAGTGTGCCATCGCCTTAGTCGTGATGTACAGATAGAAGGCAAAGTGTCTGTTATGCCTAAATCATGATTGTCACACAATAACAGGAAAACATGTCACAACACCTTCGCGGCATCTGGCGTGCTAGCCTATGGTCAGCCATTGCAAGAGGCACCAAAGAATATACGTGACCAACCAAATTGATAGATACTTTTTATGTACTTTGTGGAATATTGATTGAAAAGTGTTCTTTTTAGGTATCTTGTCAATTCAATGCAAAACCAGGCGCGTTTGACAAACTGACACTCGGCGGTCAACTTGTTGGCCACCCTTGTGGTAGACAATGCTTTTTTTCATCATCTTCGACCAAGTCGACACTCTCCTCCATGGTAGTTGCACCATTCTAGTTCAGTTCATTCAATAATGTTGAGGATGTTTGTGTTGCCTTCATTTTTCCAGCAGTACCCAACCTTTCATCAGTTAGTTCCTCTCATTTAAACAAAACAAGAAACAGCTAATGCATGAAATCAAACATTGTTGAATCAGACCAATCAAATCAACCCCAAATTAAGTAGCTCCTTGACATTCCCTGCATATTGAATAAAGAAGCTTTTTCCCTTGTTCTTGTTTCTACAAAAGTATACTTCAATCAACTACATTTGAAGATAGCACTGAAAGTGATGCATTTTACCTAAAAGAAAATCAGATTTGTGTGACTCTGTCATTAACATCAGGAGACCACTAGGTTCAGATATTACCACAGATTATTAGAATCAGGAAGTTTGTTGTCTTTTTGCTTCCTTAAACCATCTTGCACTGCATTGTTTTGAATTTTTCAACTCCACCATATTTTTTGTGAAGTACTGTAGTCACAGAAAGTAGTGTGCAATACATTTTTTACATTGCCTCACCTACGATGAATTTTGTACATAGTTGATTACACTTTGGATAAAGCAGTTGTTGAAAGGTGAATGGTAATGCTGATGAGAAAGTTTACAAGCAGCACAATTAGTTAAAAACGAATTCATTACTTGGTTTGGGAAATTCCTTTAAAGTTTTATTATGAACTGAAGTGTTGCTATAATGGAATGCATACCCTTATGTTTGCATTGTGATCTTATTGTAAGTCATCTTCAAAGTTAATTAAAAATGGACTAAAACACCAACATAAAAAGTAGGACACATTGTTGTATGTATTTCTGTGTACGGAAACAACATGAGTTGTTTCGAATGTGAAATACATCAAAGTGCTGTGCTGATTTCTTAAAGAAATAGCACGTTAAAGTGCTGCTCTAGTTGATTCATCATGTTCTCAGGAGCCATTCCTTTTTTCTTCCATGACTTGACATTTCATGTATATGTTTGATTTGACTACTTTTCTGTATTGTAATTCCAAGTTTGTGATTCTGAGTTAGGTTTACTATTTAGTGTAAGTTTGCTAAACATTGTAACCAAAATTGCACCATTAAAAAGTTTTTTGGAATACAACTGTATATTTTACCCACTATGCAGCTTGTGGTACTACAAGTCTAGGAAAAATGTCAGGGTGTCTACTTATCTGTCCAACTGCAGGTTTTGCCTTTGTAGCTTGTTATGCTGGTTAAAATTGTGAAAAAACAAAAACATGAATTGAAGTTTTTCCTAGTTTTCAAAAACTAAACTTAATCAGCAGGGAACACAGATTGAAAACCATGTTTAATGCTCTTATTGATGCCAGATATTTTACATATAGCTTTATTTGAATCACATTAGAATCAATGTATTTTTACATGGCAGGAGGATGGTCAATGGCCATCCACTGGCACTGCAAGACCTGTTTGTGTTGCATTTGATTCATGCATGGTTTTAGCTTAGTTCAGTGCATGTGGGTGAAAAAATTGGTAACGAGCTTTGGAATGCTGTTTAAAATCATTGTTTGTTATATTTACATAGGAATAATGTGGAAAGATAATGAGTCCCTTGTGATGGAAGTCCTGGACAGAAGTTTGATCAGTTACAGTAACATAAAGGATGTTACTCATCTTGCATATTTATTCAGAGTTTGTGGTGGCGATGAAGTAAAAAGAATGGTCAAAGTTTATAATTGGAGTTTGAAAAATGCTCTGCAGGTAATTTTTTTGCTCTGTTCTGTGTTCATCTCACTACACACCTTGGTCAATTTGTGTGAGGTCTTTTAAGACATGAATGTTGCTTCAAATCTGTATTATGCCTGCAGGGATGGAACAAAGCATACTACTGTCAGGTCAGCTTTTACAGGAGTATAATATCAGCATAACGTGTAGGAACTATTGTTTTCACTAATGTATATTCCCCATCTCTTTCACTACCTCCATTCTCACTTTTTGTGAAAGCTTGTTAATTGAAAGTTTTTTGGGTTGTTTGAGAATTGCAGAAATTAATATTTTAAAAGTTGGTGTTTGATCTTTGTTGCTCCAGTTGTTATTCAAATGAAAACATAATTGTCCATTTTATGTCACACAAACTTATTGTAGTTAATTTTTAAGTTTGTTTTCAATATAACTAGGATGTTTAGCATGCATCACACTCTTTTCTATTTTGGCAAACATTTCACTTTGCAGTGCTATGTTTTCTCATTGGCTCTGTCTTTTATGTGAAGAAATTTGAAAAGCAGTGTTTGCCAGTTTAAGGTTTACTACCCAAGAAGCACAGTAACAAATAACTCAGTGTTTGTCATCAGTTTCAAAAGCTTTTTAAGTAGACTGTGCCATGCTGTTAGGTGCTGCTTTTTTTCAGTCATAGACCAAAATGTATTTGAAATGACCAAAATAAATTTAGTTATTTTGGTCAGAATGTATGAAAATGTAGGCTAATGAACACTGTTATGGCGAGTTTTAATACAATTGTGAGGCAAATGACTGAAATGTCTCAGCAAAAAAAACATGATTAGGTGTTGTGTCTGTCTGCATTGTTGTCTTGAACTTAATTCTTCAAGCATACTCCAAAAAAGCTGTGTTTTTCCAAATACTCTGTCAGATGTTCTGTTCTTTTCCCACAATGATGGCAATCATAGGTGATGTGTGAAATGGAGTTTACTGTTTTATGATTGCTTGTCTGATGTTTAGGAAGCTGATTATGAGCTGGCACAGGAACTTTTGGAAAAGTTGATGGTTAAGAACTGTTCTGATATCTGGCAGCAATGTATAGAGGTGGCAACTTTTGGGGTAACTCTGGACCTCTTGTTTCGGTATGCATATCAGTATTATAACTTTTCCAAAAAATCGTACTAACTTTACTTTCTGCTATTCATGTTGTTATGTTGCAGTTGTCTCCAGGTTTAATTTCAATAAAATTGAAGTCTTTCTGCTGGTGATTCCTTTTTGTTTATTAGCTGATGTTTTGACCACCTATTTAAGTAAACTTTGTTAGGACTATGTTTTAACCATGTGCACATGCAATATATCAATAACAGAAGCAATGGGCATTATAGTGACAAGACAGCATACAAAGTAAATAAATGCTTGTCAACTCTAATTTCGATTTTGTAAAGCTATAGGTAACAGTTTGAAAGCTACAGTGAACAATTAAACAAATGTAGTACCATACAATGCCCATTGCTTTTTGTTATTGTTAAACTGTATGTGCTGATGGTTAAATGATTGCTCTGAAAAAAATTTCTTGAGCTGGTGAGTAAAACATTGACAAATGAACAAAATAGAAAAAATCTCTGCAGGAGAAACTTCAATTTGTTTGTTAGAATAATGTTTTTTTTGGAGAAACTTACATCTAAATTGTTCTAACATGTCAGGTGCCAATGTCTTTCATATGCAATAACACTTTGTGATAAAAGTCATCTTCTTCCAGCAACAAAACTTTTGTGTAAGTTGAAATTAATGGTCCTTGAAAAAATGGTTGAATGTGACAAAAAAAAGAAAACATTGCAGGTGAGTGCATTTATTGGGCTTTGCTTATTTGTTTTATGGCTGCGTTTGGTTTTCACTGAAATGCACTATGCAGTCAGCTATAGACAATAAGAATTGTCCTTCATATTGTCTAGGCTGCATTGGAAGTAGCATTTGTTTAAATTGTCTCATCAAACAAGACAAAAATAAAATGACGTCTTTTTTGTGGAAACTGCTGAAGCAAATAATCTGTGCACAGATATATTGATCTAAAAAGATATCATTCTGATCAAGCAACCCTGTTCACTTTCTCATTGTGTATAATGTAAACTGCTCATAAATCCAAGCTGAAGTTAGTGCCTTGCCTATTGTCATGTTGTTTTTGCTATACCATAAATGTATAAAAGTATGTGGTGGCAGAAAAAAACTGCTTTCCATATTACTTTGTTTTTGTCTTTACTATCTTTTGAGCAGAAACAAATCTTCTGGATAAATGAGTGATGTTTAGGAATATTGTATTTAACTGCAACTTAGTGTTACAGCCTAATTTCAAACATATCGATTAAACATATTTGATAAATGCAAGCTAACCATTGCTTTTGCTCTGTATTTTTAAAAATTCTTAGGTAGAAATTAATACCTTATCAGGAAGATTTATTTTGTTGTTTTTTTTCTTACAGGAAGATGCGACTGCAATGTATGCTTCAAAAACGAATACACCTGTAAAAACAAAGAGCACATGTCTTTTTTATGAGTCACTAACCACAAGAGACTTGGTATGAAGTACAGTAGTTTCAAAGGCTTAGATGGTATCCACCAGTTTTCTGATTCAAAATTTTGTGCAGAGCTGGGTTGATATGTTCGAGTGCCCGCAACTTCACCATTGTTATGATGATCTGAAAGTTAAAATGTTGAGAAAGAGGGATACTGCTGCAAACAAAGTCCAAGAATTGATTGAAAGTATTTTGTTTGAAGATGCACCTTTGCAGATTGGTCATATTCTTGCATTGAACAATGTAAGGAAAGAAACTATTATTTAAATGCATAAAGACCTATGAATGCTTTGCTTTGATAAAGAAAAACCAAAAATATGCAGAATTACAATGGCACGAGAGGTAGTGTTTGACATAAAGTATTGTGATTTATTTCAATTAATGGTGATTTGTTTATTTAGAACACATTCACTAACGTTGATTACTTTCGGTTGTGTCATAGCTGCCAAGTAGTAATTCTCAATTCTTTATGGGTATCAAGGTTTTGTACCTCAATTTGATGTGTTCATTTGCACGGCATCATATAGTCTTGTATCTAGATATATTTGATTCCATAAGTGCCCGATTTTTCTTATAAGAAAGAGCCAAGCTGGCATCTTTGGATATCTGAGTTAATTGCTGTAAGACATAGGTAATGTTGCAACCTCTCTGCTGGCGTTGCGCTGAATGCGCGGTTCACCACGAACGGAATGCGCGCAAAGAACAACACCATATATGTGTGGCGTGAACAAGCAATAATAGAGTGATCATGGCGTGTGAACTCTATTGCTGCTTGCTGCCACAGTGCGAAGCTTTGTGCACATGCCGCTCGGGATTTCCGATCGCAACAGTAACATAGATCTGAGTTAAGCTAACTTAGTGGGTGCTGTCTTAATTAACGATCTTTGCCAACTGCAGAAAAATCTCCTAAAGGACTTTGATGGACATCGGAGCAACAGTAAATGGGCACAGACCTTGTTTGTGTCGCATGCTTTACAGGTATTTTTGTGTAAAATTATGTTATCGTCAGCTGCAATGCTTCTTTGATATAAAAATTTGTTCTCAGGTATTTGCAAATTTCACGATGGATCAGGATCCAGGTGGTATGGTTCAATGCAATCCTGCTTATCGAATGACTTGGTGGTCACTTTGTGATTTATATGTGAAGTTTACAAGCCTGGTTGATGATGCTGAAATGGTTAATGAAGCCAAATTGTGTTTGGATTTTATTCAGGTGTGAGGTGCACGACATTTTGAGTTGTAGAGAAAGGCTTTGTTTCTTGCAAAAATCATTCTCCAAACATGTCTAACATTATGTTGTGGTTAATTTTGTGTAAAGACTGAAGCTGGTAATAATATTTTTACTTCTAGTGTTGATGTTGCTTTGCAAATGTGGCCAATAACAAAGCCAGGAAACTTACTGTGATGGGGGAATTTGTACTTGTTTTTCAGTGTCATTCTGATAGTGTTTACCTCATTTTGCTGTGCTGACTGACACCAGTACGTGTTATATCTTATTATTTTTTTGTTTTTTCATTCATGCGGAAATTTTGGCGAGGTGTCAAGTTTGTGCAATTATCTTCATGGCATTCAGTGGCGTAGCAAGGGGGGCCTCATATTTTTTAAATCGAAGTAGGGAAAGAATAGTTGCTGAAGCAGTGGGGAAAGCCAAGAGACCTGTAAAGAACTTGGGATTGAATTCGACGGATTCGAAGAAAAGAAAACTGCTTAAAGAAGCGGCGAGTACTTCAACTACAGAAGAAGAAGACTTAAGAAGATCTTCAGGGTGCTGTGGAAGTCCGGTGGCTGAACTGGAAGCGCTTTGATGCCACATTCCATCTGCACACTTATTTTTCTGGTTTATCTCCGAAATCCCTTTCAGAGGATGCAGAAGGAGGGTTGAAAAACAGGTACAGCCCATTAAATCCAGCATATACCTGTAACTTGAATTTTGAAATACTTCTTTGTGAAGTTCTGCGACTTGCTGAACTGGATGGTGACTTTGAATGTGATATGACAAAGGCGCCAGGAAGTGAATGGCTGAAATAGATGTGTAAAGAGAAACTCCAGGAGGTAGCGCGAAACCTAATAATTGCATTTCGCCTTTTTTTATTCTGATTATATCAGTAGCAGCAGCAGAAAGAAGATTCTCCATGCTGAAATTAATAAAGTCGTACCTCAGATCAACCATGTCACAGGACCGACTTTCCAGTCTGTTGCTCCTGTCGATTAAGTAGATGTGGCTGAACAGATTAACTTATGTGATTAGTGAATTTGCTGGTATCAAAGCAAGAAAAGTAAAAATTAAACTGGCATCACAAATAACAATTTTTTAACCTTATCAGGCAATACAAGCGCAAAAAAATTTACCACCATTACGTGTGGCTAACAGCTGCGTTTCGTTCAGGGTGGAAGTAATTTAAAGCAGTTTTTATGCTATTAGCTGCTTTTTTTGCCTTGATACTAGTTATCATCACGAATTTCGTTTGCAGTTAGCGAAGAGTATGATTGAAATGTTTAAGTAATTTTATTAATGTTCTCGTGCGCACGAAGTGAAGTTAATCTCTAATGTCGAAGTAGAAAATGTAGAGCTTCCCTGTTTCATTACAAGACGAAACCAATTTCAGTTTGCAAGTGTTTGATTCTGACATTTAAGTCACTTTAATAACTTCACTAACCACGAAACATAATCTTCCCTCATTTTAAATTATAAACAAATTTGAGGGATGGAAAGGGCGGCACTTTTATTGTCGGCCCCGGGCGGTTCTTAGCCTCGTTACGCCACTGCTGCCAATGTATCATGAACAGCAACATTCAATATGGTTGCTTGTGTAACTTTCCGATATTTTAAGTGTGTTGCTAAATAATGAATCAGCTGGTATTTAAATAAATTAATTGAAAAGTGTATGTTTCGTTCTTAATGGTGATGGCCGTGTACATGTTTCCTGCAGTATCGTTGCATATTGTACAGATGGAACAATTGAGGGATATGAATTTGAACCATGAGACCTTCATGAGTGGTGATGAACTCAAAGAAGATGCTGTTATGAACATTGCCAAGTGACAACATAACTAATTTCTAGAATAAATTTTAGTCTTAGTTGCAATTTCGTTCAAATGTGATCCTTGAACGTGTCTTTCAATTTGGCTAGTGGCAAAACTAGTTTAATGTCCTGGTTTCCAGGTGCACTAGTGATACACAATATCCACAATGTTGGTTTTATTTCAGACTGCCTGATGATCTGATGTTCCACATGGCTGTTATACTTGCTGAAAATGGTGCGTGTGATTTATGGGCAGTCCTTGCAGTTAGGCTTGATTACCTCTTTCAAAACACTGAGGACGTTTTAGAAAAACTTGATTGTTTGGAAGTGATGCCACAGCTGCTGAAGCAACGTTCCCGACTATGTGAATGGTAAGGCATAGTTTTTGGCGTCTTACAGCGCGTTTTTGCTTAGACTTTATTCTATTTGTGCAGTTCTGATTGCGATACACTGGCAACTTGCCTGAGAATATCCTGAAATAACTATGTTAGTTCATCCTACAGCACTTTTTCGATATAACTTCACAGCACACTCCTGGGAACGTGTTTTTGAGTTGTGTATAAACTGAGTTTACATTGCAAGTATGGTGGACGATGACTTGAAACAGGCTTGATGTCAGAAAACTATGTAGTTTTTTTGTAACGAGCAAACATATTCTTAACTAAATGATCGGCAGAAGGTATGTACAGTAGTTTATAGCTCGTCAGTGACCGGTAAACACTGCACAGTGTTAATTGTTGGACCGTCGAAGAAGAGCTCAAAGGTAATATCGATTAACAAACGCCAAGTACTGCTGAGACAGTGTTTGAAAGCGAGAGCAAACAGCTGAAACCAGTTTGGAAGATTGTAAAAAATCCAGGTCAGGAAATCACCAAAAATATGCAAAACGTAGTCGAAACTCTGACAAAAATCAGGAAAAAGTTTCCTGGGAGTGAATATGCTAGAGTTTATTTGAAAATCACCGATAACAATGCTAAAAAGTTGTTGCATTGCTGTTCCATATAAGTATTCGCATCAGGACAAATTACTCAAAACTCCAGCTTGCTTTTTATTATATTCTTATTACACTTGAAGCTTGTTTAGTATTTTTAACATAAGGCCTGAAGTTGGCGTATTTCGATGCGAAATGCGTTGCCATTCTGGGAAGACATGGACACAGAAGTTTGAAGAGCTTTTGTTAAACTTCAAATATATTTTAGGTTAGAGCAAAGCACTTACCAATCTCTTGACGGGACAGATTACAAAAGATTAAAAGCCCTGTTCACACTGATGAAGACCTTTAAGTTGTGCAAACCTGTGCAGGTAGGCAGGTGTGACCAGGTATTGACTTGAAATCTGCAATGAACGTGTTGATAAATCTTGCGCGCCTCTTTCAGTGTCGTGTTCTTAACTTCTACTTAAATAGAATATGATCATTTGCTGCCATTTGAAGTTTGATAAGAGTTTACCATCTACAGTGTGGTTCTGTAGATATATATTTTGTGACGATGTTTTGTTACACATTTGCAACAAAACAATTGCCACCGCTTTTGTCAAACGTGTCAATAAATTTTAGTATCTAAAATGAATGTTGAATAAATGCAATATCGAAAGTGAAGTTTTCCCTTAAATATTCTGTAGCTTCTGCATTATATTCTACGCAATGCTGTATGGTCTATGGACTGTGTGAAACAATTTCGTCTCAAAAAACAATACACTACTACTGAATGTTGAATGAATGTCAATAAATATCTAAAATGAATGTTGAGTAAATGTCAATATCTAAAATAAAAGTTGAATAAATGTCAATATCTAAAATGAATGTTGAGTAAATGTCAATATCTAAAGCAGTGGTTCTTAACCGGGGGGGGGGCGTGTCTCCCCAGGGGGGGCGCGAGGCCTTCCGCCCCCTAAAACATGGAAAGTGTGATCAATAAATGCATTTGTTTTTGCAAATTGTTTAAAGTCAGGGGGGCTTGAAACAAAGGACAATTACTTGAGGGAGGCGTGGCAGAGAAAAAGATTAAGAACCACTGATCTAAAGCGAATGCTGCGCAATTTTCATCTTTTTTCACAAATAGGATTTTTCAAACTTCTGGATACAACCAGAGTCCCATATTTTATTGCTGGACATCCTGGATGACGAGTCATCGTCAATGGATTACAAATCATTTCTGAATATTGATTCCTCATCCACACTGAGTTCATGTCTGTATGAATATTTAACACCAAATCTGTTCAAAGCTTGTTTGCAAGTTCTTCCAAATATAAATTATGTAAGTATATTCTGTACAGGCTTCACTAAACCGCACTGTTACTTTACTACATGGTAGTATTTTTTACTTGGGTAACAACATGTATAATCTTCCTCCTATCGGAGTTTCAGCGACCTTGGGCTTTGCAACTGTTTCAATTTGTTTTTTCATAGTAACGTAATTTTGTGGCTACAGCGGCCGCAGCAAAACGATGTGAAAACTTTTTTGTCCGGAATTGTGAAGCCAGTTCAGTTTCGATGAATTCGAGCATTACTTGATTTATTTATCAAGAATTAATTGTCATTCACGGACTGTTCTGCGTTTAAGGAGCAGGACCTTCTCATCACATGCTTAGTGGATCTCGAAAAAGTATTTGACGAGAGCTGCTTGAGAAGAATTTTGCGGAGGAGTTAGAGAGAGTTTGCTGTTGATGGGTACCTGTTACTAGTCGTAAAGACTTGAATGTAGTGCCGATTTTCCAAATAAGAGCACTCATGTGCAACAGTGCTTTGGCTCTAGTGCTTGGCATTTGCGTGATTGTGATCCACACGTAATTAATTTGAATCAAAAGTGTTTGGTGAGTCGAGTCTTGTTGTTGAATATCCATCGGAAAGCGGCCCCGAGGTCAATCAAGGACAGGTGCTGGCGTGATTAAGTCTTGGACCTGGCTTAGTCTTGTCTTAGTGTGAAGCCAGCAGAACTATCAAAGGTTGATAAAAACCGTTACGACACCTGAGGGTGCTGCACCCCCCCGACATTCGCGAGGGAAACACGTGTTTGGGGTGAATGAATGAATCGCTTCAGTCTCTGAAATTCTCTTTCTGGAAAAGGTTTTTGCCGTACAGTACCTCAAATCGAACAAATAACTGTTGCACGGCAAAGGTTTTATTGAGCAAAAAATTATCTTCCCAAGCTGCAGCAGTCAATCAGCAGTTCAGTCGATTAAATCAAACCTTAGCGGTTGCCAGGTTATCAAATATTTAAGAAAAGAGTTGCTTTTATTTCTGCATACTGTTTGATTGGTTGTTTCTGGTTAAATCTTCTAAATAAGGTCGTATTTTTGGAGTTTTACTCCACTGCATCTGTTTCTAATAAAGAAATGTCGTGTTACGGTGAAACGCCGCGCTCCCTCACGCGGTTGGGCTTTTATTTACAACCCGTACATATTGAAATAAACTTCTTTCTACTTACTAGTCGATGTTACATATGAACAAAAACAAAGAACTTAATCACCGCTCCCTAGCGAATTATGCAGTGCAGTGTAAAATGAATCTGAGTGTACATTTTTGTCTATTTCAGAACTTTGAAGTTGATAGAAGCTTCATCACTCTATGCTGGTTAAAAGTTCAGTTCTGGAAAGTGGAAACTTCACACTGGATGAAAAGGTACCAAGTCATTTAGGGGCTAGCGTGGAAACAAAGCAATCACATTCATGCTCGTGTAATGTGCTTAGCGGACATTTCATGTTTTGAAGCGGCGTTTGAAGATAGATCCCATATTATCAAACCATTTGCCTCAGTGTCGTCCCGAAATTACTTTTAAAAAACAAGGAGAATCTCCGAATTAATGACGTAAATACGTCGGGATTATGACGCTGATAAGGTAATGGGTTTATTAGAAAGGAAAGTGTTTTTTAACTTTTTGCTGAAAAATTTTTTTCAAGATTGCATATCTGTCACCTTACTTGACAAATAACACCCATTAAAAATAACAAACACAAAAATATGTAAATAAAGCAAGCTCAAGGATTGAGCTTTTTCATACAACATTAAAAAATACTTTTATACGTCATAATTGCTTGTTGTATGCTTCATTGATTGGGACGATTAGTTTCGGCAAAACCAGATGGAAGCGAGGTTAACAGTTGGTATTGTAAGAATGCGGGGAGCAAAGCACTGAAACGTGCGTGTGTTCCAACTTGACGATACTTTTATGAGCTTTTGACCTCGGACGCACATGTATCGATTGATCTTCTCAGGTTGAAAGGCTGCTGTCAACTGTTCAAAGATCTTAGCTTTGGAGACCTTCTCGCTTTCATGGAGGACATCGTCTTCGGCCAGGTAAAAATGACATGACATAACAAAGCCGGACTGTGCTGGGTCGCCCACTGGTGCCGGTCAGTTGGTGAATGGTGCCTGGCCACTCGGACCACAGCAGTGTCTCCCCCCGGTCGGTTGCAACACCGTTCAACTTGCCGCCGATCAGAGTTGACAAAAACAACATTCTCTGCAAAATTTATTTGTTTGAATAAAAGCTGATGACACCTGCTCAGTAGTTGAACTATTTTCTCTGCTGCTAAAGTAACAAATAGTTGGTTCTTTGCCGGGACAGGTTGATTAAGGCTTCGCTTGCATTTCTATGAAGGGATACATTTTATAACCTTGTAATGGTTATAGTTGTTAAATAAACGGTTGCATTAAACATTTATTACTTGGTCTTTACTTTTTGGCAAGGTATTGACATTTACAAATGTTGGTAGGCTTTGCGATTTCTTGAAACTTCATCCAGAACTTCCACTGTTTTTTAACTCCGATTTTCATCACGCTTAAACGTTCAAAGAAGTTATTCAAGCCTAATGTAGTAGAGCTCGTGTGTCAGCAAATTTGCAGTGAGTGTAAATGAAACAAAGCATTCGTTTGCAGACAAACCAGGCCATCATGTCCTTCTACGATCGTTCCAGTTTATTCCACAAGTCTGTAGCAATTCTCAACGACCGTTTGAAGAAAATTAGGTTGGTATTATTTGCCGGATGTGACGTTCGTCTCATAAACTTAACAATTCCGGAACGTTCTGCTCAAGGAAGCGAAGCAGATATTTCGAAAAATATGACATATACATTTTCATTTTGTTTGTCTGTTTCAGAGAGAGAGTCCTTAAATGAGCATTTCCGACCGCTGGGCGCTTGTCACGTGATCTCGGGTTTGTTCAACGTTAAATCCTCGATAAGCCGTCTTAGAAGACGTTGCTGTTAGTTTTTCGCTGGAAAGGTTTGCGCAGGCACAAAGAAAGATCGGGGGAACCCCCGGTAACTGCACCACACTGAATGGTCGCGTCAGTCAATTTAACCACATTTGCATTCATAAAGATTCCACGTATTGTCACGGTCATTTCGTTTCTGTTACCCACATAGCAGGTTAGAGTAAATATAGAACGCAGGTTTGGTTCACGCACGTTGTTCACGTCATAATCACTGTATCCAGGTCTCTCTCCAGATTGGGCTACTGCAGAGTTACCAGTTTTCCTGCTTAATGATACCGATAGATTTTGTGGTCCTTTTCATCCTTTTAACGAGGTAACAAAATTCCTATGTTCACAACCCGTGCACACTTTATGGGGGGTGCTCATCATCAGGTACGGTTTGAACCTGAAGTTTGCTACAAGCGTATGTCTGTGAGCTTCGGTGACAGCTTCCACAATATTCACTGATGCCAGCACACGCAATCAATAAGTTTTTGAAGTCGCATCACTCAAAGCAGCCTCGTGAAAAGTTGGTGAGCGAAGAGAGGTTGGGAATCACTGTTGAGATCCTTGTGGAACGCTCCGCAATGATACTTCAGTTTGAAGTTGATTTGCGACTCCCCTGCTTTATATAAGTAGAGTTGCTTGGAACTTCCTTGCTTTGCAGTCCTCGTGAAGAACGCGACAGGAGTGAACAGTTAATGGGGAAATATCTTCGATACAAGAAGCATTTCAAATTGTTGTCATCAGATTTCGTGTCAGGATTGGTTGAAAAGTCTATGAAAGACCCACAAGCTTCATGCTTGGTGAAAAGGATAGATGAGTCCAGAACGTTGGTAAGTTTCCCGCCTGTGAGTTCATGTGTTGTTCACGCCTTTGCTAATCTATTACAGTAGTGCCTGGTTGAGTTCTGTTATACTTAATTGTGTTGTGCTGCAGAATATATTGTAGAATAACGTGGTAGTGCACGCCAGGCTTCAAGTTATAGCAAATCGCGCGTTTGAACGATGTTATTTTACTGTTGGGGTGTGTTGCTTGGCTTAGTTGGGGTCGATGTGTGTTTTTGGTGTAACTGACGTGTTCAAAGAGTGTTTATGTTACAAAACATTTTCAGACTCAAGTTGCCAAGCGTGGTTCGCGCTCATCTAGATACGTTTTCATGCGTCACAACGTAAGCTCTGTTGCTAAGCTACGTGCGTGTGTTACGCGAAATGTCGACAAGCCAGTCGACGTTTCAGGATGACATTTCGCTTCAACGTGCAGCTGATGCGCTGCCGCACAATTAAGGGCGGTGTGCTTTGATCATCATGCAAAACGTACTGTGCAGGCGTGTTTGTTGCTTTCAGCCGGAAAACATGGAGAAGTTGATGGTGGAATTGTTCGTAGAATCTGCGCAAATCTGCTCAGAGTACTTGAACAGCGTCTCCCCTGTCAAATGGACGCTAATGGATACTCTGGATGTCGTTATAACTGAGTTCACTGAAAAAATAAGGTAAGTGCATTGGAAATACAACCGTTGTGTCGCGCAGCCGGTCGAAGAACCAGTCTGCGGCATCCATTCTTAAAGTTGCTATTGGTTTGGCTTTTAACCTATACACAGGAAGCATCAGGATATTCAGAAATATCCCGTCTAGTGCTTTGAACAATAGTATTCTCTTTTCACGGTATTTCGTTTTGTTCAGAAATGGAGAAAGTGACGCACAATCAGAGTCTGTGAAGCTGCTCCGATCAATCGGATGTACATCTGACGGCGACAGGAGACATGAGTTGCTGGGAAAAGCTTCGTCGTTACTGTTCGGGTTTTGCATGGACACAACTGTTGATGACAGCGCGAGGTTCTCCATTCTTCAAACACTTAAAGAAGTAAGCGTCAGATGCAGGAGTGACACTGGCTCGTCTTTTGTGCTGTGTATCTTAGCTGCTCGTAATTATGAGACGTTTCCATCTTGTTTTGGTGATCAGAACATCGCTTAGAAACACGACTTTTTGCCATCCACGCTGCTTCATCTTTACCGGTATAAGCTTTTCTCAATTTTTTTACATTTTCTGTCACATCACTTTGTCATTTGTACTGTCCAATGATTGCCAGGATCTGTGATGCTTCACTGCTAAAGTTAAAGCGCTTCTGTTAGGCTAGCGTCGTCAAAGGTTGCCAGGCAACCGGCAGAGGCTATGCTGCACCAAAGCATATAAACATTTCAAAAAAGACCATTTTCGTTTGTATACCAGAAAAATTCCACGCTCCTTGTCCATTGAAATCTTTATCCACAAGTTATTGGGATGTTTGTGAATTACAGAAGTTGATGAACAGCATGATGTTAAGTTTGCC
>JGI24159J19872_10001401_pt1 | contig 26347 bp, 21 predicted proteins | sample Ectturendosymbi4_FD_19872 | JGI IMG/M metagenome (IMG submission 19872)
TTTATTGTTTACCAAAGATTTGAAGTAATTCTACACATCTTCAGTCCTGAAAGCTTTTTCAAATAGATTCCCTCGATCATTGAGTAAGCTAGCTTTTAGGTATGCGAAGTTCTTTTGTCATTAACTGCCACNTTTAACCGATCACCAANCAGAAAACGTGTTGCAATAACTTGATGGAAGTGCGGATGGTGTCGATGTCAGCACCAACTAAAATTTAACAAGTGGAATTAACTAATTTAGGTGAAAAATGAGCAGATTGCTTCGCCTGGCTTTCTGTGTTCCAAGTCTGTCTTCTACCGTATGTATTTCACACGCTTCAGACTTGACAACCTTCTAAGTATGTTGTTCAGCCGTAGAAAGTCGAGCAGATCGCCCAAGCGGACGAAGCACGGCGCGAGCCGGTCGCGATCCTCCCACGAGCGCGAAAGTCACCATTCGCGCGATCGATCGGCGCGCTCGCGACGCCAGGAACAGGTCAACGCGTCCAGCGACAGCCTGTCGTCGGCGACTGTCACCAGCGGGGAGCCCGTTGCGTCCAAGTCCTCCCACCATGGGTCCCCCGATGTGCGAAAGCGGTACGTGATGTTGCCAGCTGCACGCTGTTGACAGTTTTGCCGGCGGTATTGGTATTAGCAGTTGAATTTGAAAAGTTGGACATTTGCTCGGCGAAAGCCTAGTTGAAGTTATCGGTTTGGGTGGTTTCCCCAGACAAGTTTGAAACTTGACAGGCGGGTGTGGGTTTTCGAACAATGATTTAACGTTGTACNGCAAATTGCTTAGACAGCGCGGTCTTGCATGTCAGTTGTGTTGAGCATTTGTGTGAAAAGGNGACAAATGCTGGTAAAAACAACNTAAAATGTCAGTTGCTGTTAAGTAAAATGAGTATCACCTGTAGCTTTTTGTTTTTACGTCTGTAAAACAAGTTTTATTCACTGTGCAAATCAATCAGCCCAGATTGGTATAATGCACACAGTGTCAAATAAAAAATAGGCAAACTTCCCTTGTTGGAGATACGCTAGCAGTTGCCAATGGAACCCTACACGTATTCGATCAACTGCCTTGAAAATCTTCGGTAAATGTCAAAATCATGGTCTGAGCCGCACAGTATTTTCATTGTGGGATCGAATGCCCTTATTTTGGTTATATACAACGAATTAATCGTTTGGGAATCTAGTATCTGACGATTCGAGATGTAGCATACGATTTACTGTGGTCTGCCGGCTTTCCGTAAACTTTAATAAATCAGTGGAATCGGATGCTGCCCAAAGAAAGCTTGTTATTTCCGTGAATGCAAATTGCTCTCGGTCTGTTTTATTCGAAGCATCTTACGCGGACCAATACGTCGCGCGGTGTCAACATCGCCATGCGTGTTAGTGCGAAATTGTTCGATCGCGAAAGTCGTTCGCGCTCCATTGCGGGTCTTCTGTCAATGCCTTGTACGAAAATGCATCATCAGCTGGGATGACATGTGACCGTCTTTGCAGGTCAAGCCACAAGTCCGACAAGCCGTCGTCGCATAGATCCTCATCAAGGAGCAAGTACAACGATGAATACGACGAATTGTCCGACGCCAAAGGGTAATCTGTTCACCAAGCGCGCGATTACATTTGGCTGTGTTTTGCGATTTAAGGAATGGTGATGGCGTTCACAACTACCCGATCGAGTGCTTTCTGATCCAGCTGCAGTTTCAACTCGCGGTGACCACCGAGTTGCTGCTGAGTTTGCTCTGGCCACGCACCTCCCTGGAAGCTTTTGGTTGTGAAGCCACCGCGGTTGTTGTGCGCGGAGTAACCCTCTCGCTAAGCCCGATGTTATTTTTGTCGTAATCTCTTAAATTCACGCTGTTTCGCTCCGCTTCCAACCGTGTTTGTACGCGTGCGGATTAAGCAAGTCGTGTCGGAACGCTGGCGCTTCGCCCTCCCGGCGAGCTTTCAACATCGCGAGAGAAAGAATGCTTTTGTTGAATGAGTGAGGCCAAGGCGCAGCGTGATTGCAGCAGCTGGCACTGCTCGCTTACCTCACACGAAAACTTCTCGTCTTCAGGCTGTCGCCGAAGCCCCGCCAAGTGCGTGACAGGCCCAGCCTCCCTTCACCCAGACAGCAAGCTGTAGCGCGCGCCGTCAAATTCGGATTTCCCGGAGACGACGGTGTCATCCCGTACATTGACGACACGGCCAGTCCAGAAGAGCATAAGGTAAAGCAGCAGATGCTTGTTGTTCAGCCCTGCGNTCAATGCGATTTTACTTCCGNGTTGTCGTCGCTGAGCAGCATTGTTTTTACCTGGAGGGAACATCGCAATTTCCGTGCCTGTTGTCTATTGGAAATATTGGCATGATCGTGTTTGAAACTAGAGTGTGTTTGATTCTGTTTTTTTCTTCATATGCCGTTTGCTTGCGTGATTTTTGCTGCTGACTGCCCGACGTTCAGGCTTAAAACTGTCACAGTGAAGTTGATTTCTTTTTCCAACCTTACAGATAAAAACACGTGTAGAACACATTAAAAATAGGACGATTTATAGTTTTACTCCTTGGCAGTTTCTATTGTTTGAACTGGGAGCTGTTCCCAGAAAAAAGAGTAAGACATTTGCCCAGGCAGGCGAAACCTGGAAACTTCAGTGTTCCGCCACGCGTGCAAAGTGTGCTTCAGCTTTGACTCAGATAACATGCAAGTTTCCAGTGCGTTAGTTTGATTTTTACACCAGTGTGCGGACGAGACATGGGGTAGCGTCATCGCGCGTACAGGGAAGGCTAGTTGCAGCTTAGCAGATGATTGTCCGTTGAAATACATTTCAAAATACCAAGGCTGTGGCAGTCAGCTCCGCTTGGATAGCAATGATCAAGTTGCTATTGCAGTTAACTTGGTTTGCAAGGCATTACGTTTGCCACCTTCACATGGTCCGTTTGTGTTCGTGTGTCTCCAGGGACCGCGGGACGAAATGCCATCTTGTTGAAGCTTGTGTGGCGCCTTATCTAATCGTTAGCGGTCGCTTTATTAAAAATGCAATTATTCCCGCGCGTTCATCGACCCAGCGCTCGCGAGCGACGTCCTTGTGAGTGACGGACTTTCGCGTCAGCTGAGCGTGGAATCGACGCTGCCGTATTGATTTTTGTGTGTGATCGAGCCGAAAGAAGCGCCGGAATAAATCGTGTCAAACGAGCTGACCTCAAAGCGTCACTGAAAGCGCTGTTCGTTTCAAAGCATGAACTTACTCTATGGTAGTGGTAGTGGTGCTTCTTGTGAGCCGTATCACAGCAAAGTTTTTTATTAGTTTTTTAAGTTTTTTATTAACACACATTTGCTTGAAGTTGCACTGTTCAACTTCTACCTTAAACGGAAACAAACTGTTCGTCTTGCCTAGTGGCAGACAGGTACTCCTGCCACCCGTGACCATCTGCAAATATTGAAACGCTTCTTTTGCAGAAGAGATTTCACGAGTCTCGCCACCGATCCGCCGACGCCGTTTTGGCCAATCCTGAAGTGGTCAAACGGGCTCTTCCCCTCAAGTCGGGCAGCCGGCGCGGCAGGTCGCGAAGGAGAAGCAGAAGTCCGAAACGCCGGATCAGCTACATGGAGGCGATGGAGTCGAGCGAAGACTTAACTGTGAGTGTAAATCGACGTCTCCTCGAAACATGCAACTGCTCTTGTTTTGTTGCATTGGATTGAATTGAATTGCCGATGTCGCAGTTTTTTTCTTGACACCTTCAAGGTTTCCTCTTAAACAATAATTAATGGGTAAGGTAGCTTTATTTTCAACCACGTTGTTTTTCCAATCACTCACTAGGTGCTTCCTTTCTGTAGTAAGTGCTGACTGATTTGAGCTCCAGGCCAAGCTTGCCTGCAGTTTGTGAATGTGAAGGATTTCGTAAAGCAGCTTAGTCTTTATCCGCACCACATGCAATCATTACGCACATGACCAACGTTCAGCTGGTACATACTGTGCGTGTGAAGGTCACGTTCTTGCTTGTTGCCGACACAAACCAGTGAAGTTACTGTGCATCTTTGCGCTTCGCAGCCTGATCCCGACACGGACGAGTCGTACGACGTGGTGCGGGCGAGCTCGGACAACGACAATCGACTGGGTGAGCTATCGCGCGTCGCTTGAAAGCGGTTCCCCCCCTCTAGTCTGTTTTTTGTGCCGCGTGTGGAATGTGAAAATCCTAATCGTAGTTCTGTTGGACCGATCATCAGATTGTACCATTTAAAACCGGGGGAGCCCTACTTAGATATTTATTTCAGGTCTAATGCTGAATATTTTTTGTCATTGTTTTCAACGTTTTTCTTATCTTGCTTATGTGTTGCACGTTTGCAAACCCAGGCTCGCAGTCACGTTTTTTTGTCATGGACATAATTTTTTCTTAAATGACTGAAAAAAATTAAGTAAATGTCTGAAAATTCACTTAATTTTTTTCGGTCACAAGGAAAAATTCGGTCTATGGCCGAAAAAAAAAACGTCTGAAAATATACGCTGATGAATACCGTTACGGCAGGTTTCAATACTGCTACGAGACAAATGACCGATATGTTTCAGCGAAAAAAGAACAGTTTACAGTTGGCGCCCGGGAGCAAACCACAATGTCAGTCGCGACCTCAGCAGCTTCACGTTGTTGCGTTGTTGTCGCAGGCCAATACGGACGCTGCAACTCGGCAGACAGCATCCTTTCCACCGCCGAACCCACCGGGAAGGTCGTTTTGCGCAAAGAAAAACGATCGACGAGCGCTGGTAAGCTACGCCTCCGTTATCTTCCTCTGGTCGTGGTAAAACAAACGCTTCCGGCAGCGTTGCGCGTATACTGCACTCCGCTCTGTTTGGCGATCGCGAAAGCTCTCTCCAGGCGCAGCGTCGTGAACAAAACCGACCGCAGTGCTGATGTGCTGCGGCCGTCGCATGCCTACAACCGGGTTGCAGAGCCTTCGTCTTTAATCGGATTTCTCGACCGTTATCGTTGCATCGAGATGTGTCTCGGTAGGGCGGGGCCGCCACTGTTGCTGTTCTACAGTGGTCCGAGACCTTCCACGCAATGTCCTTATCAACTGCAATACGTTTGTGTCTTGCGTCTCTGCCGTGCAGCGAACGTGCGCTGTCCAAGGTTAGTAAGCTTAGGCTAGAAGTCGGATGTATGCGGCGCAGAAGGCAGTGCAGTACGTGAGGTGTCTAACCGGGCTCGAGTGCGAATGTTAGTCGCCGGGCGGTCGAGATGAATGGAGGTTGCGCTGCAGTCCTCGCCGATTGAGACCAAAACTACACAGAACGCGAAGTCTGTCGGATGCACGAAAGGCATCTGTGAGTGTAAAGTTCAGAGGGAAATCGATTTTTTTAGTGAAGTTGCAGCCTCGAATTGGTGTTTTTTTCACGCTGTTTGCCACACAAGAAGACATAAGCACCTGTTTGAAGCTTTTGGCATGGCGTGCTGATCCCGGCTTGCTGTGGCCAAAGTGCACCAGTTTTAAGATTGGGCTCATTCAGTAGTTAAGAAGTGTTTATTGTTTAGAGTAGATCTCCAGCCGCACCAGTGTCTTTAGTTAGCGACGCATACCGCGTGTTGCATTGCGTGTTTTCCGGACATGATTTGCTATTCGATTGCGTTTTTTGTTTGTCTTTTCTTCGTGGCGCTTGGTCTTTTTTATCGTCCTGGCAACCTCACTTCCGCAGCGGTCGTTAACAGTCACGCCGGTTCGAACCGATGCTGCCAGTCGTGGCAGCACCGTGCTGTTGTGATTTAAAAGCGGTTGCCCTGTTAGTGATGATTTGCTTTTGACCGCCAAAAGGAAGGATGCATAAGTTCCTGACGTGCTTGCTGACTGCTGCTGCAGTGTGTTGTTGCCTGTGATGATGCGAGGAACTGCGCCCACTTACGATCTTGCCCGTATGACGCATTCGTCAATGATGCCACTTCCTGCACAGTTCCAAATCGACCGTAGAAGACCACGGTGGCGAATGCGTCAAAGTTAAAGTGCGACGGCGTAGAAACGCGCGCGCTGCCTGTCAAATTTTGCACAATGAGTAATGTCGTTTCAGCTTGCCAACGTCGACATTGCTGTTTTGCTAAGTTGAGGAAACCCAAGAGAACGGCGTTGCGTGCTATGCGTACCGCCTTTACTTGGTGTTAGTTCTACTACCGCAGTTCAATGACGAAAGCTTGAGCAGTGAAACCTGTCTGCAACACGGCCAGCAGAAGATTATTTCTGGTGTCGAGGAAGACATACTTGGAGTGTGCTATGGTAGACAGCAATAGAAGGAACTGTAGGTTCGATAGATAGCACGCTGTAAACCGTCAGAGTTTGGGATGAAGCTGTGAGTTAGCCCCCCTGGTTCTGCACCCAGCTGTCTCGCAGTGACTTTTGTGCTGTTTCTCACGGTCGCGAAACATCTATCTAGCTCAGTGTTTCTCAACCTGAGTCCGCAAGCGTTATAGGGGCAAGCAAGTTTTGTGTAATGCCTTCACACAATAACTTTGTACAATTGACGTGTTTGTTCGTAAAGCGATTAAAATGCACCTAGCCAGCATAAAAAAGTCACCAATTTGCTGTTCCGCATGGCATTTTCTTAAGCGTAAAGTTTTTATCAAAACTGCAGTTTGTTCTTAGTTTGTAATTGCTAAACGAAAGCAGGCGTTTGCGTACAACGACCAATATACTTGAAACATGGATTTACTTCACTCAGTTGTGGTAAATGGTGAAATCCGGCCACAATTCGTGCATTGCATAGAATCCTTGCTCAAGATCTTTCAAAGAAGCTGCGTCGTAATCTTGAGTAAAAATATGTAAAATACCTTGACGAAATCCTTGAGCTTTTTAAAGAGGAAAAACACCAGGTAACGTGAAGTCGTACTTCTCGTCCATCTACTTCAGGAGTAAAAACTTACTCCCATAGTAAAGAAGTGCGTGCTTCTGTTTCTGTTGCTTGGAAAAATGCAAGAGCGAAAGCACCTTATAAAGCAGGAGAGAGCTTGGTCAAACCAGCAGCCGTGAAGATATCCAGGATGATGTGCAATGTTGCCGTAGCTAATGAGTTACCTATGGCTTTTCTTCAAACCACTATCAGGTGGAGCAATAAAGAACTCCCAGCGGACATTCTGAAACAAACTGTTGCTGCTGCGAAGACGAGGTGAAATTTTCAGAGTTGGGCGAGACTACAGATTTAGAAAACGATGCACAGTTCGTGCTGTTCGCGCGATGCTGTGCGACTAAGAACTACCTGGAACGATTTCTCTTTTGCTGTCCACTTGCCAAACATACCACAAGAAAAGAAATGTTTAAGAAAGTGGATCCCTTCACTAAGGTACGTCAGCTTTCGCGGACGCACTGCGTGTCTGTTTGTTGCGGTGGTGCTTCGGCCGTGGTAAGAATGAAAAAGGCTTTATGAATTTATGAAAAAGGAAAACAAAAATATTTAGATGGTCTTCTTCGTCGAGAAAAATCAAACTGCGAAGAAATCTAAGATCTGACAGTTTTTAAATTCATTTCATGTGCGGTTGATCACATCAAATGCCGTCCCTTACGCATTCGTTAATTTGGTGCTTTGTGTGGCGAGATGGGGACAGAACATAGTGGGCGTTTGTTTCATTTGAACATCCGTTGGCTCATGAGGAAAGATGCTGGAGAGAGTGGCCCACACGAAACGACACCGGTGCGCTATTAAAAGAGCAGAATCACAGTTTTGCTGAACGATCCATCGACAGCAAGTGGATTGCCAAATAGCTATTCTTAGGTGATTTTTTATACGTTTGAATCAGCTGAACAACTCCATACACGGAAATGTTAAAATACTTTACAATTTGTCCGAGACATCGTCTCGTTTGAACGTAAAACACAGTTATGGATCCATCCCCTTGAAAATGGAAGAATATCTGCGTTTCTGGCATTAAACGCACTTGCAGAAGAAGTAGAAATTAATTTGCACTGCATTCATCAAATCTTTCTTGAGTGCCTTGCTACATCTCTCCGAAATGGATAGATATATTCCTTCTCACAACAACATCAAAACATTTAACTGGGTGCGAAACCCTTTTGTGGTGTCAGAGCTACAGGTTCATTGTGAAGTGGATTGCATTGCTGAACAGGAGATTGAGCTGCAAAGTCGACAACAGTGGAGTTTGACTCACTTTTGAGTGGATGTCCAAACCAAATCTTTCTGATCTGTGCCGGGAGGCAACAAAAGCTCTTTCTTTTTCCAACTACATATCGTTGTGAAGCTGTTTTCCAGCGATATAAATATTTTTAAAACCAAGCACCGACGCCAACTTCAACCAGAAGACGATATCAGATGTGCGTTGACGACCACAGGCCCTTATTTCGACAAACTTGTGAAAGAAACTCAGAGACAAGACTCTCATTGAAATTTGTGAATGTGGGCGATGAACCAAGATTGCTAAAACTAGTGTTTGTGTCATTCTCGTAACTTTAGTCTATCTCGAGTCCGCGAAGATTTAGGGTCCGAAAATAGTCCGTGTCTTGAAAAGGTTGAGAAACACTGACAGCTGGTATAAATACATTTGAATCTTACGTGTTGTGTGACTTCTGTTGCAAAGCACTGATAGCGTGCTCTTTTGCAGCCGATCTTTTGATAGAAAACTTATGAATTTGGCGCTGGATTAAATTCTTTAATGCACAGATCGCGAGTCGCTGAAAGGCGTTTACCGCCGATCATACCAGATCGCCACTAGCCCCGGAGCGTCTCATCCGCCCGACGTTGATTTGCTGAGGTAAATTTGTGGTAAATAACTGTGGAATGCTTTTTTGTGATGTGTAACATTAGAATTTTAGTGCTTCGCACGTCTGTCAAAATAATCTTTTGTTAAGTCTAAAGGAAGCACTTCAACGTTTTTACAGCTTGAAACATGCAGGATAGCGCGCCCTGTCATACTCTGATTTATTTTACAATGGTTGACTAACGCTCAGAAAACATACGGGTTTTCCTAACGACAGCATGAGCGTTGTTGATGCCTTGTAGAAGCTTTCTTCGTATTAAAGTGGTTTAAATGACCTTAGAAGAAGCCGAACTGATGCTTCCTGCGCGCATCACCCGATGTTTGAAAATGTAGACCTGAGTGGCAGCGCGTGGGACACTCGTTTCGCGGGGCACTGCGCGTTTGCGTCGGGTTGCGTTTTGCAACGCTTATCATTTTTGGCAACGTCGATCAAAAAACTGTGCAAGTGGTGCTTAGCAAATTAACTTGTCTCCAGAACCCCCCACCACAAGAGACAGCCGAGCATCAGAAAACTGAAGAACTTCTTCGGTGAATCGGTATGTGGAGTTTTTTTGCAATACGAACAGGATAAGTGTCAACGTAACGAATACACTCGAAAGTTGTGTGGTCATTCCTATGCGATTCGGTGTAGTTTGAGTTACTTCGAAATGTTATCTTTTTAATTCACAATAAAAAGCGTCGTGAACATCGTAAAGCAATTGCAATTATACCAGGATATGCATTCAAGTCAGTTCCGTTTCTCTTGATTGTTTTCAACAAAACACAGACGAATGGTGACGTGACCAAAGGAATTAATTATATTTTTCATGTGCTGACAGGCAGAACGCGTAAGTGCACGTTGACGCTGTAGTGGATTTGTCGTGGGTTGGTGTGCATGTGGTTTCAGTAATTAACGTCAGAACTAAACATGTGTCTTTGATCAATGTGGTTTAGTTTTGCTTCATTATCTTTGCTGATACCTGTGCGAAACTTTTAGTTTGGACTGGAGCCGTAGCGCGTAGAACGGTGGGGGTGTATTTAGCGCATCTCGAGCCTTCGTTGACCCTCGAGCAGGCCCGGTGTAACTGGCACTTTTCCCATCTCTGCGATCAGAGATTCCCAACGTTAATGTCCAAACGCCCGTCGTCATTTTCAACGTGGCTGCTCTCCGATGTTACTTGGTAGGTAATGGACGCAACAAAGCAAAACAATGTGAATGTAATTTGTAATAATATTAAGACGTTGCTATCCCGCTGCTCCGTCACATAAAGTGTATATACGTGTGAGTCACAGAGATGTCACTTAAAATTGCATGTATGTGTTCATATTGATTTCTTCGCGTTTCCTGGACAGCCAAGAAAACTGTCGTTTTTGCGCAGACGCCGCAGATAGTGGAGGCCCAAGGTGTCGAGGGCCGGCGGGGCTCTCGGGCCAGCGCACTCAAACCTGTTGCCACCCTCGACCTTGAGGACTATGACGACACTGTCATCAGAGAAGGCTTCTTGTCTTTCAAAGTAAGATTTTGCTCATGTCGCAGTTGCATTGTGATGTCATAGTTGTACAGTATTGTAAATTATTTGGTCAGCTGCTGGTACTGCCTTCCGAAACCCATGATAAGTTTGATGCACACAAAGGATCCGATACTGTTAACGCGGAAATAAGTTGTGACACTGGCGTTGCATTTGTTTGTGAGCTAAGTTCCTCAACCAGTTTCTAACGTCCACACAATTGATGAACAGGCACTTTTCTGTGTGTAAAGTTAAGCGGTTGACTAAAGAGCCCAAAGCGTGCAGAAACAATGTTTTGTTTTGCTAGCAAACTCTGAGAAAAACCACATTGCATAGGCTGCTGTGTCTCGTGCATGAATTGCCCTATTCATGTTTTCCTCGTTCGGTTTGTGTAGGTCGCCACTATTGAGAAAGGCAAGCGCACGAGCTCGCAAAAACTGTGGAAGCTGGTGTGGGTGGTGCTGAAGGAACAAAATATCTATCTCTGCAAGGACTGGACAAGAAACAAACAGGTATAATTGCATTGCGACCAGAAACTTAATATATGTGGCCGTTTCGTTGATCGAGCAGCGTAAATATCGCTGTCAACCAATTATCGTTGGTCATTTGGCGTGATATCGAAAAGTGTGCAAGGTCGATGCAAAAAACAACGAGGGACTTTGGCGGCGGGGACTGCTTGTTTGAAACCTGGTTTTATGTGCAACTGTTGATTTGTTGTCTACAACTGTTGATTTGTTGTCTACAACTGCTGATTTGTTGTTTACTCGGTCGCATCGCAACCGATACGGTCTTGCCGAAAGTGACATGCCCGTCGTCATGGAAACGGATGCTCGCAAAGAAACATTTCTACTTCCTGGTTGAAGGGCCGCGTTTCACTTTGTTGACCATCGGCTGCGTTTAGTATCGTGCTTATTTGTTTTCTTCTCCAGGACATGCCGTCGAATGGCCAGGCGACTGCGACGGCGAACAGCAGCGGATCCCAAACTCCGTCGCAGCTCATCCTGGAGGAGGAGGAGCCGCTCAACATCCAAGGATCTCTCGTCTCGATCGCGTATAACTACGTGAAACGCAAAAACGTTTTCAAAGTGACCACGGGAAATGGATCGGAGTACCTGTTTCAGGTGCGCGTGATGCTATTTTTTTTCGCTGAGGCGTTTCGGTCATTTGTCCCATAGTAGTATTGAAACCCACCCTAACAGAATTCATTAGTCTATATTTTGATGCATTGTGACCGAATTGACATAATTTTTGCGGTCATTACAAAAAATTCGGTCTATGGCCGACCTATAACTGAAGAAAAACATGTGATGTGAGCATCTTTTTTGTTGCCTTTGTGTTTTTTTGAATATGATGACTGATGTAATGCTTGCACATCCCTCTGCGGTGTAAGCTGCATGAAAATCTTGTTTTGAGCGTGGACTTGCCTGAAATACTCCCTACCTCAAAGTTGTGCAAGGCTCGCCGCCCCTTTGCTGGCTGTGTAAGAATAACCTGACCCCACAAACCAGTGGGGCTCTATTCGCTGCAAATTCACCTTCAGTCAAACAAGCCATGCGCAAAACTTGAACTGCGTCCTGAAAGTTTTCAGCAACCGCAGAAACTCTCGTGATTCCTACTGATCATTAACTTGTGGCACTGGGGGGTCCACTCCCCAGCGCGCCCAACAATCGAAAGACGACCCCGTCTATGGAAGTGTCGCATGAAGGGATTGTTTGCAGCTTCAGGTCCACTTTAAGCGACAGTTTTTCAGAGCTGCAGAGATGTGGCCTGAGAAAAGTTGTTAAACATCCCACGAAGGCTTCGATATTTAATGTCACACTGGTGGCGGGCAGAGGCGTTGTTTTGTATGCTCTCATGAGAAACCCACATCATTATTTTGCCGTTTATATACAACTGTTGGTCATTGTAACTTTCATCACTGAAGAAACTCCGTTAACTCCGTGTTGGACGTAAAGTCCGTTCTTGGAGTGTTTTTCAACAAACGGGACAGGCGGCTTCCAAGTGGGCCACGCAGCTACATGAAGAAGTTTTGCAATAGTAATTGTGCTTGGGAAACAGTAATAGTCGACCCAGGTGGATATTAGGCGAACGGGGCTGTCGCCTCCGCCCCTTCTTTGAGAATTTCGCACTAAGTTTTTACTTGTTTTGTTAAAAAGCTTATGAACCACTCTGGAGCCACATGTAATAAGCTCTGAACCTAGTCATATGTTTTTCAAAGTAAATTGAAAATTACGCGCAAATGTGGTAAAGGGGGCGCTTCAACAACTTTAATGTGCAGACAAAGGATAATTTAAAATCAAATTACTTCAAACAATTTTCAATGTGAAATTGATGTTCACGCAGAAGCAAATTCCCAGACAATGATAAATTTAACTTGCCTATCCACCTAGTCCCATATCTGTGTTTCGCAGTGGCGACGTTTTCGGGCCCCTTTCTGAAAGTTTACCTCGGGCCCCAAAATTATAATATCCACCTCGTAGTCGGCCAAAAGATGATACCAGCAATTTTGAAATTAATTGCTTTATGGGTTGTTGCTTGAGAATGAACGGGTGTTTGCTTTGCAACTACCATTTAACCAAGACAGTGCTGCATTGCGAATGAGATACTGCGCTACCTTTTTTCATAAAAAAGCGATCAAAACCACGCAAAAATGGGTTTTAGAACATTTTGCACATCGCTCCTTTCGTTTCTTATTTTCGTACTTCTCGTCTGCTTCCAGGCCGAAGACCGCGACGACATGCTTGCTTGGATCAACTCAATCCAAGTCAGCGGCAATCATGACAACCAGGACGGCAAGGTCATTATAAACGAAGACCTGATATTGCGGAAGACAAGCCAGATCGAGTCCGGGTAAGTGGGGTCGTTGTTGTCGCCATGCATGTTGGGCCTCATTTAAATATTGGCCAGTTGTGGCAGAAGTGGAGGTTCGATTTGTCACAGACGGTCAGTTCTGCTCATTTCCTTGTAATCGTTTGTAAACGCAATGTCATTTAGGATTGTGAATGTTCCAAGGCCCGGGTTGACCACGGGAACCGTGGCGCGCTTATTTAAATTCTGAAACAGTCTTTCTGTGGTGCGTTTCTGGTCTTATAAGAAGGAATTCTTGTTGCTCAGGGCGAGATACGCTGTTTCAGCTTTAAAGTCGTAATGTTACTCCTTTCTGAGAAAAAAAGGATAATTTTGACGGGCAACCTTTTTCGCGAATTTGGGAGCCTTGCGTTCAACAGGCGCGATCGACGTCCTAAACAGTTTTGCTTCTACTCCCAGTCAAGTGGCGCAGCGCGTTGGCCACGCGCTTCTCAAGCTGATAGACGTGGTTCGATTACCGTTTGGTTCACAGCGAACGGTACAACGGTATTTTCGGCCTTATCAGCCTCGTGCTAGACGTTTATCAGTGGGTACAAACGAAAGTGTCACGTGCGGTGTTACCATTGGTTAGCCACCAGTGCAGCATTCTCTGCCGAAGTGGACGCAAGGCCCTCGGTGCCAAATTTGAGCTAGGAGGCTTGAACATTCGTGTTACTACAAATGGAGTGCCAAGCGTGCATAATGAAACCTTGTTCCCAGAGATTTTGGCAACTGTTTTGAATACGCGACAGATGAGGAATTGTGTTAAAGGTCCACAACATGTGTCGGTTGAAGATTGTCACATATTTTTTCCTGCAGTCTGAGTTGCAGAAAACAAACCCATGAAAGTGAAATGAAACTTCTTCAGCACCAACGTTTACCAGTGATTTTCTGTGAGAGACTTGGAGAGAAGAGTAAAAACGATTTGAAAAGCTACTGTTTTAAGTGTGCTAATTGCTCTTTGAACTTCGACGATGGATCACGCCCATCACTAATGGAACGAAATTTTCAAGCTTCTTTTCAGTTTAGGAAACGCATTAAGCTGAATTGAAATTTTTAGCAAAGGCATTGGTGTCCGTAGCCAAAACTTTTGCAGAGGTGCTGAGCTCGCGAATGTGTTATTTAAACCGCGCTGATCAAAAGTCCTGTGCCGGTCAGTTCGCTTCGGGTCAGCACACCCATGCGCAGTTGTCCGCGCAGCATTTGCCACGACGCAACCGCCATGTCGTGTCGTCAGACCCAAATCTCGATTTGGACTTCTGGTGCCTGGCATCATTAGTCAGCTGGTCTTGGTCGCGTGAACTGTAGCTGGTGCACCGTCAGCAGCAGCTTGATTTTGAAAAATACAAACATGGCGTTTGTGAACAGCGGTTAGCGTCCGAGGGTGCATCTCCTCATCGTAGGCCGATGCAGGAAGGCTGCGTGTGTTTCTTCCTACTCAAGTCCTACTCTATTTGTCGGTAGAGAAGCGGTGAGAGCCGATAAATTAGTTTGTCCGTTTCCGACTTGCGCGTTTGGTTTATCAGGGACATTTTAATTGTTAGACTAAGACCATGAAGAGGGTATAGTCATGCCGCCATGACAATTATAAGTTATCTAAGGGGAAACAACCCACTGTAAGGCAAATTTACGGTTGAATTATAAACACGAAGCCAATTTTGCTAAAGAGCAACATTAGTTGTCTCTTATATTCATTGGTTGTATATCTTATATTCATTAGAGCAACATTATTTGTTTCTTATACTCATCTATTTGAATAAGGGATAACTGAGAATTATTTTAAGTGAAATCGATTTTATTTCCAATTAAATCATAAAGTGACCTGATACTTGTTTGATTTCCTCCCGGATACCTTATGGTTTTCAATGAACAGGTTGCTAGTAACTTCACTGCTGTCATTAGACCAGTGGTTCCCAGCCTTCTTACGATCTCGTACCAATTGGACACCTCGTATTGTCAACGCGTACCACTTCTTCCAGAACAACTAATTTGATCGAGTCTTAGATTATTCAGAAGAATAACATACGTTGGAATAACTTTGTTGCGGAAGACAATATCAGATACTTTGTGTTTTTCGGTGCAGGTTCTGTCAACACATTACTCTGGAGTCTCTTATAAGTCTAGCTGAGATGGGCTTTACGCCTTTTCCGTTGGCTCTACCAACTCCCTTAATAAAAGAATATGTGCGATTTTGGGGGCAACATTATATTTCCACGCAAACGTGCTGAGTGTTTGAGACCACCAGCGTTCAAAGTTAAGTGGTTAGCGCGGAAAATCTTTTAGGAAACTACTGGCCAGATGCAGTGAAGTAAGAAGGTAATGATTTGTGTTTATTGTTTTGGCCGCTGCCAAGCGCTTTTAAATGACGACTATGAGTTTCAGGGACCTGCACGTTGCTATGGCGCAACAGTGCATATACTGTTTCTTTTGATAATTTTTATTTGTGCTGTACAGTGGAGTCACGCGAACTTTCTATAGCAACCTGTGTGCTCATGTGGTAACTGAAGCAGCTCAGTGACCCTCAAGGAAGTTCTAGCAATGTGCCGCGTCTCTTGTTTGAGTCATTCGTCAGATCTTTGGGAACGCCACGCAGTTTATTTCTGTCCGCGATTATGACTCGGTCTTGGTCAAATTTAAGCAGAGATTCGACCACAGCCATGCGAAGGCTCTTGTTGACACCGTCCGGAAGTAGTCCGCGCTCTTCATCTGGCTGAAATAGGATCGGCTCTTCGTCGCTGCGTGAGACCCACTCGCGTCGTTTGCGCTGCGAAATGGTATGCGCAGTGTGCGTGTGCACACTTCGCCGTGCGCACGCGACTGCCGATAGCAGCGCGACACAGCTGCGGTTTGCCGATCACAGCGAAGGGTCTGTTAAAACATCTTCCGGCGCTGGTAGCGGCCTTGGAGCGGTAGCAACCGACCAACACAGCGCCACTCTGCAAATTGGCGAAACGAATTTCGCTATTTATTTATTTTTATCGTAGTGTAGTCGATCAGCCTTTGCTGTGAATAGAAATTCAGAAGTTGGCTCCTTTCGAATTTTCCAAATTGATGCTCGCTCAGCTTCCGGCCGCGATCACGTTCACCTGCCTTCAGCATTTATCTATGTTTGTAAGCTGCACTTACGCTTGCCATTTGCGAAATGATTAAAATGACCTGCTTAGCAGCATTGCTACTAGGTAGCATTTGCTGTCATCTTTGTTCAGATGCATTTCGTGTACCACAAAGCTCACGCGCAGGTGTCTCAACTCGTTTCTGTTGGGTTTCCTTTGATTTTCGCCGTATTGTCGTTTGATACGCGAGGTCAATAACGGCACGGCATATAAGGTTGTGGCGGAGTTAAGTTTCCGGTTGTCTTTCTGCTGAATCGCTCGGTGCTGTTTGTCTGTGCAGCGTGACGCAACAGGAACAGGGCTGGCTTCCCCTCTGCCTCGAACCGAGTGACTGAATGCTTCGTGCGCGCGCGCATGCAATGCACATCGCGTCACCGCTTCCTGCCCGACGTACTATTTGAAGTACACAGCACGCTGTAGCAAGGTTTGGCGTGATACTGTAAGCTGTTGGGAAGGCCAAACCGCTTGTTAGTACCTTTTCTTTGCTGGCTCAGAGAAAGGTGCTGTGTAGTCAGGGAAGCATTACAGCGTTTCTGCAGTCGCACATAACGACTGTCGAAGAAAACTTGAGGAGCATTGAAGGGGGCTGGTAGCTGTTTGGTACTCCATCGCAAAACACATGTTTGAAATTGAGCTCAGCGTACGAAGGGTATAAACTCTGTTTCTGGCAGGTACGTGTAAGTGGTCTACAGCAGACCAAGATCTTGGCGCAGTTGGCAGTTGAATAATGTTGCGATAACGCAGGGGATTCTCGATCCATGTAAAACGTTTTGAAAAACTAGTTAAGCTTGTTCTTATATGTATTTTGAGATACGAGGTGACATCCGAGTTTCGTTAAAAAAAAAGCGGCCGCTTGNTTGACCTTGGATTAGACGAGACTTAGCACAGGGTCAATTTTGTGCTTGTTCNTCAAGTGACCTTTTCACAGTGTTGTAAAGGTTGAGATACATGAAGTCTTTCGTTTATGNGAGAAATTTTCGACGTCCCAGTGTTTAGGAATATCACAGATATGCTGGAACTTCATAACTATTTTTCATGTGATTCCAGCTGATTACCTCACTGACTGGTGTGTTTAAACGATCTTACGGTTATATACAGTTACTTGTGTGCTGCTGCTGTTGCTGCTGCTGAGAGAAGGAATAAGGAAGTTTTGTGCCCCGACTGTAACAGTAGCAGCTTTTCTGTCTCGTTGAATGCCTTTTCGTAACCAAAGGTCGATTTCTTTTGTGGAGAAGGGCGACCAGAAACGAAGTCGCGATCCATGCGCGCTTTACAGCGTTCGAAATTTACCAGACTCAGCCCAAACTCGCACTTACTCTGTCCTCAACAAGTCCGCCTTGCCCAGGAGCTTCTCCGATACAACTGGCCATAAAGTCCCTGTCGCGTATTGCGCCCTACATTCCTGTGCTGGGGGGACGATCCCGTTGAGAGCGAGCCCGTTGCCTTTCTACGCTGGGAGTTTGAAAGAAGTAGCGAAGCCCAGGCCTCCGCCCAAGTCGAAGCGCGTCAGAGCAGAACAACGCAGACGCCGCAGTCTCAAGCTGGCAACCATTTCATCCCCGCAGCCTCTCGACTTGCACGGCATCCCTAACGGACTACAGGACATAGTGCCGAAATCTGAGGAGCATGCCGTGCAGAGGAGACAGAAGCACTCTTCCCCTTTGGCCTCAGAAGAGAAGGCCAAAAAGACGCGACGGCGAGGCCTCGTTTTGGACGGCGCAAGCGAGCCCGCTGTCTGCTCCAGCATAACCGTATCCGGTCCAGTGCTGATCTCCCATAGCGCGCCGCAAGCGAGCGACGACAACGTCATCGATATGTCGCAACTTAAGCTGCGCAGCTCGGAGGAGCAGACCAGGCTGACCAAGCAGTTTGCGTCCACTGAAAACCTGGCGCTTTGCGGCGACTCGGAGAACGGCGACTCGTCGCCGCCGAAATCGAAATCGAAAGCGAAGTCGGCGAAAGCAAACAAGCCCAAGCCCAAGGCCGTACAGCAGCTGAAAGACGGAGACTATTATTCTCGTTCTTCCGGCAGCGCGTCAGGAAGAATGGCGGATAAAATTCAGCGAACGATACGAGCTTTGTACGACAGCAATACAACCCGGCGCCGGTCTTTTGAGCGGCTCACTGACGACGAAGAAGTAGACGAGAAAGAATGTTTGGCAGTCGCAGATGCCGTCGACACCAGGTCCGTTAAAGTTAGAAGCCACTTTGACGTTAAATAACGCGCATCTTTGTTCATTAAGGAAGCACCGAGTGATCACAAAACCAATGTTGTGAGTGAAGAACAGATCTTAGAACACGCTTTTAATCTTGATTAAACCTGCGGTTATGAACTCAAACAGATCTGAATGACCGTCGTTTGGCTTCAGTTCCGTAACGATCAAGTAAAGTATTTTACGAATTCTTCAATATTTTGCCTCGATTTTTCCCCATGACTGCAATGCTGTTTTTAAGGGTTTGGGCAACGCTTTCCAGCCATTACTCCATCAGGGCTACGGGTTAATTGAAAAATTACTACAATAGCAATTGCTTCCCTAAAGGAAAATTATCCTTAGCCAAGAGATGGACTGTACATGCAGTGATGGCATCACTGAAGTTTCTTTCCACGTCCTGTACTGCAAGAACCGTTGCTTGCATAGGCTGCACACACAGATTAGTTTATCATTGTATCGACATAACCAGACGCTAAGGAGATAGTTGGTCACCCCATTTTTATCAAAATCCGTGTAGACCACGTGTGAGAATGATTGGGAAACGGAGATATGACGTTGAGCCTCGTTATCGAAAAATAATTTGTTGGTCTGTTTGTATGCCGCAAAACACGGACGCAAACAAATCGCTTCGCTGAGTGTGCAAAGACGGATATCCTTCGCTGCTGCGGATAACGTGCAAATGGTGCAAACCTGTCGTTCTGACTTCTGCCCGGCTCCAAACGTTGTTCGTCTTGGTCTGAAAGCCAGAAACGCAGCGCTGCCCATGTGATACGAGTTATAAGCCGGCCCCGCGTACTCTATGACGTTTCTGGATAAGTTGAGCACATACGACGTTAAGCTTAAGGGCGCTTGGCTAGTTGCAATCACGTGCCGGTCATTACTTATCCACGAAATAATCAAGTGACATCCGTTTCGTCTGTGCAATGGTTTCTGATTTATCACGCTGCGTTAACGTCATCCTCACAGAGCATGAGGCCGCCTAGCACAAAAGTTCTGGGGTTCTTGGGCTTCAGCTTCTGGTAAATGTATGTTGGAAGTCAAAAGACAAGGGACTTAAACCCCCAAAGCGAAAGCGCATTTTCTGCCTCATCTGTGAATCTGTGTGCGGGATATTCGCTGAGGGTGAATTCTTAGTTTTCGGACAGTTTTAATCGTCTCTGATCAATGATTAAATTCCAATATTGTCAGTACACTTGGCTATTGTTTCAAATAACCAACCCTGACCTGCCTGCAAATAGGCTCATATACTGCATGGCGACGAAGTTGATGCTGCAGTATTTTGGCAGTGATTGCTTAGTCTTTTGTATACTGCGTGATGGTTTTATCTGTAGATCTATTGTTGTGTGTCTTCGTAACATTATATTTTTCACTTAATCGACTTTATTTTCATCTTGNTTATGCTTTCTGTCNTCCTGATTTTCAGGTCTTCCTTTCTCTTTCTTCCTTCACCAAAACTTGTGAGAAAGTTGAGGTGTGCTTATTTTTCTGTTTTGCGTTTGCCTTTTTTTGTTACACTTCACTTATTTGCGTGAACTATGTTAATACGTGGCTCTTAAGGCAACGATACCACTTTCCACAAAATCACTTAAACATATCTGACGATAACTTCCACAAAAGCCACTTGAATATTCTCGTGCGGATAAAGCAAAATATCTGCATTACTGTAAGTCAGTAGCGTAGCCAGCCCAAAATTTTTGGGGGTAAATACTTAGAGCAATGGTACTATTTTGTTTGGGACACTGCCTCTCAAAGCACAAAATGACAAGTTATGCTAGAAATTTGCGGGACATGCCCCCTGGCTACGACTGTCAGTCTGGTGCTGCCATTCCGTTTACTGTTTGTGCCGTTAACCTCACCTTCTCCTCTGACATCACCGCATAGTCATTATGTAAGAAACAACCATAGGTGTTTTTGTTTGTTTGCAGCCCCAAGCTTGAAAAGCGAGGTACACGAAAAAGCCGTTCACCAAAGACAGTCCGAAGAGCACAAGTTCCAGTGAAAGACAGTGAGTAACTCAAGCCGTTGCTTTATTGGCCGCCTGCGTCAGTTGACTGAATTACATCGAGCTTTACAAAAACGGCTGCCGTGCAGATCTACACAGCCATGTTTTGTTTTTCGGTAATGATTGAAACACGCACGCCTGCCGCGCTAGGCTACGGCTTCGCTGAAGTTTTCTCAGTCTAGTGTCATTATGAGCCGTTCCTGAATAAAGATGGAATCCATTTACCGAATTGAATCATATTTATTAACATTAAAAAGCCTCCAGAAAACTACATATGTTTTATTTTTTAAAAATGGAGCAACACTATAGAAAATATCAGCAATTAAAAAAAAAGTTCTGTGACGAAAGAAAAGTCATTTATATCACATAATGTCAGGTCAACTTATGCCACGCGTGCAAAGGAGTGCCAAACATTCGGGCGATTCATGAGACGTTCTTGTTTTTATTTTTGCAGTCGACGGTTCGCGTAGGTTCAAATGGCGAGGCAGTGTCAACCGTATAGTGCGCAAGTTCGGCCAAGGTCAGACTCTGATGCAAGGCCAGACGTTTGATGTTCATTTAGAGGACTGTCCGCCGTCTCCCAATAACGAGGTAAGGACTGAGTAAGGCCTGCCAGAACATCTGCGTTGAAGTATGTTATACGCGAATGTCATACCGAAAGCATGCTTTGTTTTGTGAGAACCGTACTAATCCAACATTGTGGTTGAATGGTCTTAAACTAAACGAGCTGCGTGATAAATTTCTACACTTGTGTTTGTCGCCACCACTGTTCTCGTGTAATAGTTTACATTCTTCTCGGGCTTTTTCTGAAATGGAAAAAGTTAAACGCAGTGTTGTTTGAACGCCTTGTTTCCAAGCCTTGAGTGAATATAATCGTGGTAGGTTTAATTAATACCTTTGGGGTGACAACGCCAATCTAACCGTCAAGCTCTGAGTGAACTGTCCTTAACGGTCGTTTATTTACGCCGAGCTGACAAGTAAAAGTGACTTTCCCTTTCCCGCAGTTCATCCCGTTCGTCGTGGAGCTGTGCTGCCGCGTGGTCGAGGAGCGGGGTCTATCTTTCACGGGTATATACCGAGTGCCGGGCAACAGCGGCACCCTCGCTGCTCTGCAGGAGGAACTCAACACAAAAGGACCGGACGGCGCGGACATTGAAAACGACGAAAGGTTTCACGAATTGAATGTCGTTTCGTCGCTCCTGAAATCGTTTTTTCGAAAGCTCCCGGACCCTCTGTTTACAAATGGTAGGTGATTGTGTCCGGTTTTTTTACTGTGTGTTTTTGATGCAGTGCTGACTGTTCTGTGACAGCTGTGAACTTCGAAAACCAACTCTCCCTGAGGAAGGTTTTTCGTGCAAAGTTTCCTGTCCACCTGAAACCAGACCTCGAAAGTTGAAAATAGCTTTTAACAATGAAAATCTGGCCTGATTAAAACTTAAGTGTGGTGTTTTCACGCATAGTGCTCGAGCGAGATTTCCTTCTTAGATCTTGATTGTTTCCAGTGTTGAAGTGCCTGGTAGTGGGTGGTCCGTGAGTTATCTTGGTCTCAAGCATCAGATCTCTTATGCAGCGTTAAACTTGATTTGAAAAACATGTCTAAAACTTTTTGACATCCTAAAACTTGCACCAGCAAGGCCACCTTGTTGTGGGTCGAAGCGGCAGTCGATCCAGCCGTTTTGCGAAAATCTTGAATTGTTAGCTGAAAGTTTCATTTGATATGAAGTTCCAGTTATATCTTCGAAGTTTTGCTTCTGAGATCATTTTGTCTGCCAAAAATTTTTCAGGTTTTGGGTTTTTTTTTCTAATACGCACATTGAAGGTAACGTCCAGCTTACACAGAGCAAAAACGAACGCGCCATTCCAGATTTTGCAATTTGGTCTTTCGAAACGCATCGCATGAAAGCAGCAAAAAGGTCATTGCGCCCGCCACAAAAAGCGTTGTGTAACATTGCGCTCTGCTCTCGTACTCACTCTACCGTAGGGTAATTAAAATGTCCCAAATGTTAATGTTCAGAGTGATGTTATTATAGAGACGTACTTTGTTTGATTATTTTCATTATCACTAAGAATTTATTATGGCAAACAAACTTTTTTGATGAAGTTTAAGTGTTGGTGGCAGTCAGACATAGTTTAGATAAGTCCAAAAATAAAAGGAGTTGATGTTACCGCGTTTGTTTTGAAATGCGAACTGCAGTGTATGTAGTGCTGAAGTCCCTGCGCTTGTCACAGAATTGTACGACGACTTTATAACGATGAACCGGAAGAAAGATCCCGAAGAACGTCTAAATGGCCTGCGTCGACTCATCCACATGCTTCCTGCCCCTCACTACGAGACCCTCAAATACCTGGTTGGCCATTTACGGAAAGTGGCTGACAACGCGGAAGTCAACAAGGTACATGTTTCTTGGCTGATCGCGTCGATGCGCGCTTCAAATTCTAAACTTTGATCACCGGAACAGGACACGCTGCTGTCAGTGATTTCAGGCATCAAAACACGCCTACGCTCATAATAAAGCGAGGCTGCTTCGTCTTGACTTGCGTTACGTTCAGCTTGCTGGACGAAAAACACGCGCGCGACCCTTCTGTTTAGTTGTCTGGCTACCGAAGTTTATCCAACAAGTTTGCTTTTGCAGATGGAAGTGCGCAATCTGGCCATCGTCTTCGGACCCACCCTCGTCCGCAGCACAATCTGCGACAACATGGCTACCATGGTAACCGACATGTCCGACCAATGCCGAATCGTGGAGAGCGTGCTTCAACACGTGAGTCGCTTTTTCGATATTTTTACGGCTGCATCTTTGGAAAGGGCCGCTGCATGGATAGTTTCCAATATCTTGTTACGTATGTTCGACCATGCACGCCATGCATTCGGGTTGTATGATGCATATGGCCCTTTTTTCTTTTTTTCCCTTGTGATGTCACCTTTTCGTGCCTTTTTTGACATCATCCATTTCAAGCCTGATCCAAATAACTGGAACCTGCTGCGGTAGTTCCTGGGCTTCTGACTGGCCGAGATGTCATTGTTTTAATTTCATGCTTTTCCGTTATTACAGTGCACGTTCCTTATGTTCGAGTGTTGTGTCAAAGGCGATCTGTGTTCTTTTACAAAAGGAACGTCGCTTCCCTTGCTTTGCTACGATTTTACTTATTTTTTTTCTCTGTACGATCTTCTCATTCTTCTTACATGATTACCAGCTATGATGATGTGTCTTCATTTTGCGTTCATCATTTGTGTTTTTTGTTGTTTTTTCATTGTGACAACAAGGTGTAGCGCGTTGGACACCGACGTGTAAACGAAAATCTTGATCCATTCTTGGTTACACCTACACAAGTTTCAAGCGCTTTTCATAGCAAAATTCGCTGGGGTATTGCGAAATATTGAATCAAAGTCTTTCTGTCTGTTGATGTGCAATGTGTTCCACATGCGATTCATTCATCACCTTTTACTTTGTTACGTCATAAACCACGCTCTCTGTTACCCTTGTTTTCACTCGAACTGCTGGCTGGGTATGCTTTCTGCAATGACGTGCGTCCAGTACGGCTCCATTCTGTGCTGTCTGTGTTTCAGTTAAGCGCTGTATGTTCTATTTTTTTTGCCGACTTGTCATGCGAGACATCCAGATTACTTTCTGCATCCCGAGCATGCAGTGATGCTTGTTTGTGTTACCTTCGCTGTGTTGCTGATATGCTGCTGTGCTTTCAATGGCAAGAGGTCTGTAGCAGCCTTTTCCCGCCGAATTGTCTGGTAACGAATTGTTTCAAAACTGCGGCCTGGCTTCTAACTGTCGTTTTAAGATTTTCGTTTTGGCAGCGCTGAGACGAAGAGGGCCCGTAAAACGCGCCAACGTAGCTTTCCAGCTATAGAAGTTGAAGCGCTCTGTTTATGTTTGAACCGAGACTATTGTTGTGTTTCGAAAAATTTAAATAGCGCTGATAAACTATCACGGAGAAGACGCCGCTAACTTTTCTGATCGCCTGCTTGACCCGTTTTCCTGTGAAAACAGAGCGACTATTTCTTTACTGGCGAACACGAAGAGATTCCGACGTTCGTCAAAAACTTCCACTTATGAGATGAAACCACAACAACTGCATGTAGTCTGGACTATACTGGAAAGTGCGCATCCCGTGAAAGCCGCCAGCCAAGGAAGTGTGTGAGCGCATCGAATAGCTGCAGCGAAATGAAGAGCAACATACTGCGTTCTGCCTTATAGAGAAGGCGTGAAAACACATTCGGATATTGTCCCTGCTCCTGAGAAATCAAGACTGCCATCCATCCCAAAGTAGCCTCGTGGATTTCGGGTGTGCAGGTTGCTGTTTCTAATGATTTGTCACGCCAGTCCCCGACTGCAATAGTTAGACTGGGACGCGTTGAAGTCCAGATAAAGTTTTGTTGACGTTTCTTCGCTCTACTCACTGTGGTGCGCGGTTTGGAAAGTTTAGAAACTAGAGTCATCACTTACAACCGCTTCTGCAAATGTCGGCAGATTGCTATTTTCACCAAGAGGATGCGGTAGAAATACGCGCAATCTTAATATCTAAATCAGTTGTAAGTTTTCCGTACCACGCTAAATTATTGCAAGGCATCGTATTGGCCATTGCAGCTCGTCGTCATAGAATTCACTTCGTTCTGTCCGAAGATGTTTCTCTCTTACATGCGCTTGTTGCAACTCGACCCGAAGCGTGATCGTTCACGATTCTAACAAAAGATCTTTCGTGCCATGGCGAATGTGGAACAGAGTTATATCGCCTAAAATCCTTGATGCTGTGTCAGAACGCGCACAACTCGTAATAAGCGTTGCTTTGGTAAGGTTAGGCGCGCAACATTGTGCAAGCTTTTCGTCGAAACTTCCTTCATTCGGTGAAACTCTATCTCTCACGTTTGGATTGTGTTCTGTTTGATCGTTGCCGTTGAAAACGAAGAATCCCGTTTTGCTTTCGCTTGTAACGGATTGTTAAAGTTCTGATGTGTCGCAGATGCGAGATATAAACCAGGCTTAACGGATTCCCACTGATTGACAAACGGAAATGACAAATTTCATTTTTGTTACAACGCTTATTTAAAGTTTTAACCCTGATTTTCAGAAATCATTCTCAACTGGATGTGGCTATTGTTGTTGCTTGCTGCTTTGCGCACTTGCCGCTCGGGCTTTCCGATCGCAACGCTACCTTCAGCATTGCGTCTCTTCCTAACTAGCGGTGCCACTCACTGCTGGCTTCCAGCGCTGTGTGTTTCCTACTTGTCGTGCTCCTTAATCAGGGTTTTTTTTATGGCGTTTTAGGGACCCGACCCGATTCGGGTCCCTAGAATCACAGAAAATTATCATCGGGTCCCCAAAATCAGAGAAAATCGGGTCCCTAGAATCACAGAAATCGGGTCCTTACAAATCCATATCGGGTACCTAACATTTTCCTTAAAAGAAACCCTGTCCTTAATACTATATTCCATCAGCCCCGAATGACACCTTCGGTTGACCTGGGGCTGATTCTCGTTTAGTCCGATACGATAGATCGTGCCTTCCCTTGATCTTAGGTGGAGAATGAGTAGCGCGTTGGTTTGCAATGACTGTAAGGCGAAAAATCTTTTGTTGCATTGCTGAACAAGATTCTTCATGCGTTAGTTCATTTTTCAGTATTTTTATGTGTTTGTGTTGAAAACATGTTTTCTACCCTGTGTTCGCTTTCAGAAATAAGTTGGGAAAATGTGCAGTGTCTTCGCGATGTCTGTTTGACATTTGTCTGTGACGCTTTTCTTACCTGTGCGGTCTCTTCATACTCTTCGCTTGGTCCGATTCTTTCGTCTGCTGCAGACAAGCAGGAACGATTGACGTTTCTAGTTCTTGCCGTTGTCTCCTGTGCATGGGCGTCGGAAGAGGGTTCAAGGGGGGCCTCGACTCCCCTTGACGTTGCAAATGGATATTTTTCTACTAGCATCTTAGTAGAAAAATGTTTTTTCTTAGTTTAGTTTCGAGTTAATAAA
>JGI24159J19872_10001403_pt1 | contig 26345 bp, 16 predicted proteins | sample Ectturendosymbi4_FD_19872 | JGI IMG/M metagenome (IMG submission 19872)
TCTGCAAATGTGAAATTTGTTGAAAAGTGTGTGAGGTTACATTTGTCTCACTGAATTGCTTGCGCTGGATAAAGTGCATTTGTACAAGAACAATGAATAGAGTCTTTTGTGTGTACCATTTCTGTTTACTTATTTTACAATCAAATTAGAACAGGCACGGACCTCCGCTGGAGCAAGCCTGGATAACCTCAGGGTTTTTTCGTGCCCCGGTGTTCGTTGTCGTGACGAGTAGGCTACATCTGGCGCAATAAACTCAATACCCCTAGATCTGGCTCAATACCCCTACATCACTCAATGCCGCTACATAGGCTACATCTGGCGCAATAAACTCAATAAATCTATTTATCTATCCGCTAAACGCAGCCTTTTTGAAAGTGATCCCAAGCCAAATTAATTGCCCATCTCTGTTGTATGTAATTTTCCTTAGAACAAGCATAGCACCTTTCAAGAACAATGCACAATACTAGCGGTGTTAGACCCATACTGTAGAGAGCTTCTGGAAATTAGTCAACAAAGATAGATCTACCGAAATGGCCACCGTACGCCACTGGTGTATTGCAACATTTCTCTTTAGGAAAATACTTGAAGCAATCCCGTTCGAGTGAGCTTGGGATGGGACCCTTGTAATTACTTGACGAAAAGTTTGCATTAACCTAATTATCTGCAAAGAAAGAAAATACTTGTCATCCGGTAGGTTTTGCTTCAGTGGCGTAGCAAGGGTGGGGGGCCCCGGGCGGCACCTTTTGGGGGATGGCACTTTGCTGATTAAAATTAATTTTTGAAGGAGTTTAAAATTTCTAACCCTTCTTTATTATTTGAAAGTTTTACAAGTTCTAACTCTTTTCAGTTTTTGTGTTTGGAAGCCCTACAGACTGGTAGTCTAGCCTATAAAAACACATGTGGCTGTGGAATGAGCAAGTTGCTGAAATGTTTACTCAAAAGTCTGTGTCAAATCCAATGCGCTAAAGAACCCCAGTGTTTGTCTTGAAATGAGGGCTTTTTTAACACACATACTTGTGGAGCAATTGTGCCCCAGTGCTTACACCTTCCTCTCCCGACAAAGATATTCCCTCCACTCCAGTCAAAAGTCCTTTGAACAAAGAAAGAGATGACATTCGACCGCAGACTAGCAAACATTAGGGCTCCTGTAGTTCACGTTTTATATTGCCCCTCCTCTCAAAATCTGATTAAAAAGGCGTTGCATGAAATCACGGTAAATAGTCAACGCTAGCTTACTCCCTTTTCTCTTATGGTTGATTCTTCAGTAACGCCCCAACAGCACATCCTAACATCACCTGACACCAGGGGCGGATCCTGGGGGGGCGACACTGCGGCGATCGCCCCACTAAAACCTACAAAAGTAACTTTATTCGCCATATTTTGTACAATTCTGAAAAGAACTTTCGCCATATTATGTGACGTGACTACGAAATATTACTGAAATCGCCCTCCTAACCTTACTGGCTGGATTTGCCTCTGCCTGACACCTAGGCATGGGCGACTAACATTTCGCTGGGGCGGCGTTACCTCAATGGTGGTGTCCGCCTCTCAGTTGTAAGGTTGGATGTCCGATCCACGGCCAATAAGTGAATCGCCGCAGCGTTGCTTGGGAAGAGCGTTCGCCTTAACTGCGGTAAGAAGTTAAGAAGCGCATTTCAGGCGTTTGTCTGCTCCTAATTTCTGCCCCCAAATTATAAAATCGTTTCTTGGCACATCTCATGCTATTTTTTAATGTTCAGTGGGATTTTTTCAATAAGTGCCACAAGCTGTAGCCTAATTATTTAAGTGGGCTTATCAACATTAATTTTTGGCGGTTGAAGTGAAGAACTCTGCAAAGATAACGTTGCTCGGTTTCAGCAGAACTGCTGTTTTTCTGCATGACGTAATGGTGTCGGAAAATAACGTTCTTGAAGCGGGGTAATGCAGTAGGTGTGTTTTGCGTGGGTAACTTTGACGAGCTATGATTGTCGGTTTGAACTGCAAGAATAGGGTGAATCAGAGCAAGCCGATAGGCGGTGTGAGTTTCGTAAAAGTCTCCTTTGTTCAACGGTGTACTCCACATTTGCAGTCACAGAAAAATTCATTTCAACAAGAAAAACTTAGAAAAGGTGCTGTTTTCATTTTCATGAATTTGAGGTAAGAACCTTATTCTGTAAACCTAAATGATGTGTTTAGATATGATTGTGGTGACAGCTTTTGTTAAAAGGGGTGTTGAGCGAAACAGTTGTACAACTTGGCAATGGCTGTACTCAATAAAGTTGTTGAACACAATTACCGTCGAACATAAGACTTTGCAATCACTTCTGAGTATTAAAAAATGCCTATGTCCCACCTGCCATGGTTTGGTAATACAGGTTTCGAAATAGACGTTTGTTGGTAATCAGTCCCGTCGCCACGGGGACTTTGGTGGACTTAGCCCCCACCAAACAAAGCTCCAAGCCTCCCAAATTGAAATGTGAAACACTATTAATCAATGAATTTTTTGTCAAATTTTAGAATGTCAAGCCCCCTTGCACAAACGTAAAGACCTTCTGGCGATGGTTTTGTTGGTAACGATGAAAGGAAAGGAATACCACTATGCACGTGTAACTGGAAGAAGCCCAACAGCTAGAGACCAACTTGCGCAGGTCACGATGAAGACTGCAAGCAGCGTTTCTCAACCATAGCCGGTTTTAAACCTGCTTAAGATATTTTTTCAAAATGGACCCCACACCTATAGATGGCCCCGCGCAAGTGTTGATAGAGTTGACGTTTGAAGCCTTTCATATATTCTAATAAAATTAAATCACTACTGAAACGTGAAGTGAACAATGAAACGTTCATTATATCACTAAGATTGTATTATAAGATTTATTATTATATCCTACTATATGCAGTATATATACTTTATTTAGTTAAAGACAGGAATACTCAACGAAATATTAACATGCATAAATGTTTACATCTGCAAAGTAGGTATGCCGCTGTCACATCCCTTAATTTTGTGGTTTGATGCCCTGGAATGAGTAAACTATTAAAAAGCCATGCAGTGGGCTTACCGCTAACTAAAAACCAACAGGAAAGAAAATATGACGAAACATGTCGGGTTTGTATATGCATATGTAAAGAAAGCAAAAGATTAGAAAAAGCAGTGATAAGGAAGGTGGCGACAAGCAGAAAAGCAAGACTTATAATCGACAATGAAAAACATGACACATTTCAGTTTGTGAGTATTTGATTGTGATCTTCAAGATGTTTGTTCATCAGTATATTTTTAAATAAGTACGAAATATGATCTTTCACTTTAAAATTCCTGTAAGCTATGTTGAGGGGTGGAAAGGGCGGCACTCGGCCTTGTTACGCCACTGTTTTGGTCTCAGCCTTTTTGAAGGTACTGAAATGGGTCAATTCTATAAAATAGCAGGAAATATTTAAAAAAAACTAAAACTATCTAACCTAACTCCTTGTGGCGGTCAAATACGTGTACGATATCAATTACGTGAAAACGTGCTAATCACTTCGAAATTATAGCATCGAAATTTAGAAATGATTTAGAAATGCCGCAGGGCATCACTTGGGTATATTTAAAGACGTCAGTCACATGGACATCATAACTATACTGGATTGAAAGCCATCCGGACGTGTTTGGTTCAAAGCAGATTTTTGCAGGATTGCAACAAAGAACAAGATTTGTGTCGCAGTGGTGTGAAAAAAATTGGATAGTAACGAAAACTCGGCAACTTTTTCGGATTTTAAACATTGAAAGTGAGTGATTTTGCATTCTGTATTCGCAATTATCCTATAATTGGCTCTTGTAGATATTAAAATTTAACAGATACATGCTGAGAGGGAAAGATTTGTCATAAAGTTACCTCAGGTGAATACACACTTCTGAAAGCAATGGACTATGAGAACAAAAGGTCATGACACGATGTTTTTGTAAACATCATTTCTTCCGCAACTTTAGCCGTTTAGTCTTTTTTAGGGCGACAGCTTTGCAGATTGCTGCATCTCAAAATATGAAGTGTTGAGTGAAAATGTTTCAAAGACTAAAACAACGTGTTTTTCGGTTGAAGCGGAACGGTCCGGTTGTGTTCGAACCGCCTCAGAGAGGTCTCAAACCTTGAATTGATCAATGCGGGAACTGGGAAGTTGTTGGTGATGTCATCTCACCAGACGATTCGGCCAAAGAGAACATCTCATCAGCGTTGTGCTAGTGGTTGATCTTACACTTTGGCCGATTGCGGTTGTTGCATTTCTCCTTACTAATCTGGCGCGGCTTTTTGTGCATGTAGCTGTTGCGCTGGCGTGACTGCTACACGGTCAAAGTAATAAATTGTGAAGCGCATCAAACATGTAGCTTGCATTTATGTCTTGTTAATTACTGCTTCAATTACTGGTTAATTACTGCTTAGTTACTGGTAACTACTGCTCCACTTGTTAATTACTGCTCCAAGAAACGTTTGTGACCGCTGTAATACTGCCAAACTCAACGGAGGTTTAAAAATCAGCAATGAAGCGAACAAGAAATGTTGCTATTTGAAAATACTGTAGGGAACCGAATTTGTACAAGATATCTTTTCACATTTAAGCACAGACAAACCGAGCAATTTGTTTTGTAATTTACAATAGAGTGGTTAAAGGGCAGCAACCGCAGGAAAAAAAACAATTGCATTTTGAAGGCACGTTAGCACGCTGCCTTGTCTTGAGTAGCTCTGTAAATATAATGCAGATTTTCTTGACTTTGTGGCAAACGTTATCAAAACAGATAATCTGCATGCGGCATCAAAACTTGATGAGTATGCCGGCGCAATAAATCACAGTAAAATTCACTTGTTTTGATTTTCGCATCTCATCAATATTTTTTAATACTTAATCAAGACAAACGCAGTTAAGGCCTCCTACTGTAGTAAAAACACTTAAAGCGTTTTACCAACACTGCCGGGGGTGCTGATAAAAAGTAGCTAAAAGGCTTTGCCTCGTCTACATATGTTACCTCGGCGTATGTTCCGCTACTAGGGATTTAACTTTATTCACTAACTCGAGTCAGTAATTGGTACTTTCTCTGAAGAAACAAGTAATGCAAACAGTGAACAACAAACATCAACTTAGCGTTGCCAGCCGATGGTGTCCTTCACTTCATTTTAAGAAACAAAGGCGCTTGTATTAAATTTCATCACAATCGAACATCAAACATCACATAAGAAAATTCATGTACTCACACGAACAACGAAGTTGCTTTTCGTAGTCAGCAGAATGTCCTTCACAAACGCAGCAGTCGTTCTACTAACTGCCAAATCGTATTTCAGCAAGAAAAAGATTTCCAACGTTCTGCTTTCCCTGACGTACTTTGCCCATATGTTTTGCGCAAAAAAGAGGTTCTTTATGCGAGCGTCTCTTTTCTGGTGCAGTTTGGCCTTTCTTCGCAGGATCCGCACCGCGTAGCTCGACACTACAAGTCCCAGATGACTTGTCACTTTATTTTAGATAAGGGAGTCGAAAAGCAATTAAACTTTGTAACAGGTGCTGGTCTGCGCTACAACACGGTGCCGGAGCATTCACTGGGAAAACGTTGGTTGAGCTCAGTTAAGAACCATTGAAAACGGTGCACGATATTTTGCCAATGCCCCCTCAACCGCGGGTGAGCACAACTTCAAAATTGTGACCGAAAATCAAAAGGGTGGTCACTGGAATTTTCTTCAATCTGTCGAGGACAGAACTTCTGTTCCTGTTCAGGTCGTCCCAATTAAGAACCATCCCAAGCGCTGCCACACCGTAGTAATGACCGCCCCTGGTGGGGGTGGGACACGCGATTAAAGATTTGTTTGTTATCATTGCATCTTATCAACTTTTGTGGGCTTCTGTAACCCCTGGATTTTGAAGCATTTTGTTGCTGTAAATAAAAGCAACTTGGCCAAGTTTGAACTTACCAAAGATGAATCCTTTTCTTGCTGGCGCTTCAAATACATCAGTGTTGCACAGGCCCGTAACCAGAAGGGGCGCAAGGGGGGAGAAGNCCCCCCTAGAAAAATTTTCACCCCTNTTGGAAAAATGTGTTGGACATATTTTAAAGCTACTGGAGATAGTTTAAAAAATATTTTCCCCCTATCAGAAAACTCTTCGCCCCCCCTGGTGTCCCAAGCTGGTTACGGGCCTGGTGTTGCATCACAATCACACAACAATGCAATATTAGAAATGCGAATAATATTTTTCTACGTCAAATGGTGTCACAAACGATATTCTTTTCACCTGACAACACATTGCTTTTCACTGTTCCACTGAAAACCTGTCTTATTGAGAGTCGCGTATCACGTGACTCTTGCATTTCCGTTTTAAGAGGTCTTGGTTCTCGTTCTTAATTTCACTTTTAATGCTTGTTCGTTTTCTCACAAATTTTATATCGAATTATAAGTTGTGCATTAATCATTATTATGTGTAAATTTTGCATTAATGTTTAGTTGTCTTCGTGGTTCACAGCCCTTGCTCACGGAATTTCACCGTTACGTACAAATTGTCGTGTAGGGCTTAAATATTAAAGGGCTTAAATATTCGCGTCATAATTTTTGTAGTCTGTTCAACATCATAATATTCGGTTTGCTCAGCTTTGATTGACACTTCTTAGTTTGTTTTTTATTCAACTGTTTTGCAGACTGCCTTCGGCAATTCTTGCTGCATTACGTCATGTCTCTTTATAACGTTTCGTATCGTAAGAGCGTTGCAAAAACTTCGTCACATTGTTTTAGTTCTTCCAACTCGGAGGGTGTTCGCGATTCCTTAGTGTTTGCTTTGTTCATTTCTTCAGCTCTTTCTATACTGTCCCATACGTCCTTTTGTGTTAGAGTTCGATAAAAGTCAGTTGATATCCACAGATGTCAAACTTGTGATTCATTATAATGTGTTCCGTGTACATACTCAGTGACGACTTATTTTTATTACGCCTCATTTCAATGTAATAAGTTTTAGTTTTTGTCGTGTCATATGTTCTAAGTTGAATAGTGCCTTTCTTTCCTTTATTGTTGTAGGCCCATACCAGCAGTATCTTGGTCAGGCTGTCAGTATCTTGTTGTTCCATTGGCTTGTCCCACTGGCTGGTGTCTTTTAATCCTAGGTATCGAATACATCGTCTTATAGTAGTTCCAGCGGCAACCCACTTTTTAAGCATGTCCATAAGTTCCATTTTTCTTATTCAAAATTCTGAATTCTAACATTCACGTCTATTTTAACCATTTTGTTGGAGGCATGTTGAGGCACGAAGTGTCTTAAACAAGCGTCATGTAAGTAGATCAGCCTTTTAGGTTTTATTATCTCTTTGGCAATAATCAGATCAATGGACAATCGGCCGTCGGTGAAAGAAGCTAATTTCACATCTAGAATTGAGAAAGCAAACGCCTTCTGCATACGATACCATGTTGCAGAAAATGATGCCACTGTCTTGCAGCAATGACACCGTGACCTTCCGAAAACGCATGCGACTTTTGCTATAAATTCTTTTTGTTGCATTGAGTAAATGTGTCATCAAACGTATTTTTCAAGATTCACAAAAAAATAAGGGAAACTGATAAAATGAATGTAACGAAAATGCTTGGAGAAATTAACCTTCGGTATTTCAAGATGGTTTTCGCTCAATAATGATTTGATCTCTCGTAAAAACTCATGTCCTAAAAGCGTATTGTAAGAGTGTTAGTCAATAACAAATATATTTTTAAACTTTTGACCTAATATTATTTAAATAAAACTTGTTGCGTTTTGCAAAAGTAGAAATAAACGCCTTAAACTGAAATGATCAAAAACGCCCACCTTCAACTAATTAATGCTTTCAAACGCACCCACCACAACGTAAGCATCAATTTTGAGCGGCATGAGTCACGTTTGAAAAAAACTCTCACCAGACGCTTTGACTTGTGATAGATTGAAAAAATATGAGAAACAGATTAGCATGCTTTGCTCATAAGTTCTTCGTAGTTTACAAAACGCAAGCTTTGAAATGATATTTGTTAGTTGTGCGAAGCTGTTCTATCTATACAGCAAAAACCATCGCTGGTTTAAAAAGAGAAAACGTGAAAAAGAGCACCAAAACGTTTGACCACAAACTAAAATATTATTTGATTTTCAAACGCAAAACATCAAGATATTGTAAGGTATTAGGCATGACTTCGTTGTCTTATGGTGAAAAAGATCATTGCATTTCTTTCATACGCACGCATAAACATATCATGAAATTTTACGTATGCCGAAAACATAGCATGAAATTTTACGCATATCATGAAAATTTTACGTATATCATGAAAATTTTACGCATATCATGAAAATTTTACGCATATCATGAAAATTTTACGCATATCATGAAAACGCATATCTAAACATATCATGAAATTTTACGCATACCGAAAACAAAGAAATCATGTTCAGGAAAGTTTCCATCGCACATCAAAACAGATCGCACTGGGAACGCGAAGTTTATCGTACTTGATAGCTTCAACAAATAATTTCTACAGGTTCTGGTCCATACACACATATTTAAATCGTTCTTTCTGCGTTTGTGGAGAATCAGCGATTTAAACGTAACAACATTTTAACAAACTTTCCGTAAACTGCAGCTCTATGGCGATTCAAATTCTTAAATTTCGTTTGTACAGTATGTGACGCAATGCGTAGTGTTTACTCCTAGAAAGAACACTTTTTATCTTTCCCTGAAACAACGAATCTCGGTAAAGGTCCAATATTTTAAGGGCTTTGCAGATAATTAAGCAAGAGTTCTAGTAAATTTTGCAAACACTGAAAGTCTTTCTGATGTGTAATAGATGAGGTATATAAAAAAACAGCGCTGTTGAACAGTTTCATTTTCGGTAAATTGATAACCTCATCTTCTTCAGGTACCGCAAAGCTTCTTTTACAAAAACAATTCGTCGTAATTTACTCTTTGTGTTTTTTATCTGTAATTGCTTCTTCAATCTTTTCATTTAAACCCAGGATTCTTGCTGAGTATTGCCTATTTCTTCATAATCAGATCTTGATGAAGCAGCAAAACATGTTTGGTTCTGGCCTTGTATTCATCATTTTGTTGTCCTGTGCTGGCATAGTACGGACAGGTGAGTTTATTATATTTCTGTTCACAACACTTGTAAAAACGACTGTTTAAATGAAACCAAACGAAGAAAAATGCTTTCATTGTTTACTAAAGCATGAAGTAAATTGGGTCTATCGCTTGACACAAATTAGTTAAAAATAGTTTAAAGACAAAAAAATAAACAACAGTTTTAAGTGCTATAAAAAGTTCTATGTAATTTTTTGTTGAAGCAAATTGTACATTTTTTAACATACAAAACTACTTTCACCAATAAAGATGGAAATCAGTTTGGGTTTAAGTTCGAATTTTACCTCGGAAATACCCTTTACAAAAACAGAAAGGCACGTTTACTGCAAGAACGATTTCAAATTTAAAAGTTCTGGTCAAGTCAACTTTTGTAGAAATTTAGGTATCAAATATGCTCCTCTGCTTTGAATAGATACAGTAAATCTTTTCCCCAGGTAAAAGATTTTCCAAAAATCATCACCCTTTAAAATGTTTCAGGTGCTGATGGATATCAAGATCACCGATGTGTGACTTTTCAACATTCTAGTGAAAACACTCCTTGCACTTTGTTTCACATTTGTCCAAATAATTTGTTCTCAAGCGCTCACGTTTGCAATGAAAGCAGTTTCCTCTTCGACGATTGGTTTCATCGCATAACTATAGTCAAAAGCAGTTGTAAAAGAAGTTCCCAAAACTCATCATGGTTCAACCAAACAGATTTGAAGAGCTGTGATGCTGCCTGGCGAGATCAATTTCAAGTTAAAAATTCTTTGTGCAATATGAGCACGGCGACTCACAGCTACAATCAAACAAGCAATGCACTGGTGAAGCCTTCTGCAATTTTAGCAATACTGTGGGTGTTAGGCTTGCTCTCTATCTTTGGTAATGTCTTTGTTCTGGCCAACAGCTACCGTGTATTGAAGCAAAGCCATCGTGTTCTGTCTGATGTGCAAAAAATCCATCACATCATGTTGATTAACCTGGCTATCGCTGATTTTTTGATGGGAGTCTATTTAATCTGCAGAGGTGTCTTATCCATCTTTACCTACGGTGGTGATAATGCACAGAAAACTGTTTCCCGAGATTTGTGCAGCTTCCTCGGTGTGATAACAGTCGTTTCTTGCCAAATGTCCGTCACTGTGTTGGTTCTGATCTCGTCATTTCGTCTTTACAGTGTTGTTAAACCATTTAGACGCCTGAATGTAAAAGTTGCTTACCTTTCGCTTACACTGAGTTGGATTCTATGGTTTTTATTTGGCAGCCTTCCATTGTTTGAAGTGGAGGAAGTACAGCGACTGTTTGGTTCTTATAAAGATACTGGTTGTGCCGGATTACCATACAGGTTCACTCATAAACTAATGAGATACCTCGTTAAAAAATTCCTTGAAAAACTCAGTTCAGAATGCAATTTTTCATTTAACAGCACTTTAACGTTATCTGATGGACTGAAAACTCAACAGCTTCTCAACATTGCACAGCATATAAAAATAATCAGCTACAATCCTTCATTTTACAACTATTTTCAGGAACAAAGCCTTTGCATGGTAAAGTATTATTTGACTTCCATCGACGGCCATAGATTTTATGGCCTTTCGTTGTTGGCAATAAACTTCACTGCTTTCATGTACCTCTTTGGTGTTTATCTTTTAATTTACTTCAAATTCTCAAAAGAGAAATCATCCTTTTTCTGCTGCTCAGGATTACGTAACGTGGGTGATCAGAGCGTTCGAGACGAGGAAGACCAACGTCTTCAATGCAGAGTGTTTTTCATCATTGCTACTGATTTTTTGTGCTGGGTACCGACAGCTGTAATAGCTTTTTGGTACACAGCTGCTGCTTATAATCCTAAAGTGGCAGAAGTTTGTCAATTTATGATGAAAGTCATTCCACCACTTGCGGGCATGACTTTATTACTTCTTCCAATCAACAGTGCATTAAACCCATTGGTGTACACAAGCACGATGAGCTCCGTGATGAAGTTTGCAAGTAGACTTTGCAGTCAAAAACTCAATGCGAAAAAAGGTCAAAACCAATTATTTCCTTTACGAAGCACTGCGCGAAAAGAGTTACCAAAACCGTAGCTTTGTCCATTATTTTCCACGCAAGATATACAACAGTAAATCACTAACTAACAACTCAAACACTGGTTGAAACGAAGGCTGGTTTGGTTGCGGGTAACAAAAACTTTTTTCCATTCTGCTCACAAGTGCCCTACTGCTCGTCGTTTCATTGTCAATACTTTACGTCAAGTGGCACCAAGGCATTGGAGGTTTGGAGCATGTTCTATGTTCCTTGTCAAGGCTGCAGAAAAGCATTTGCTGAACACCGCATCAGGCTCTCGCCCTTGGTACAAGGACTACAGACAACTGGAAAACTGCCATTGGACAACTGCTACCGACTGCTGACGGGAGTTGTCCTTTCGCAAATGAAAAACTGCCTAAATTATTTGTAAGGACTAAGCTTATCGTGCAGACCGAGTTTAAATAAAAAATTATTTTCTAAAGAATAGTCCAAATTATCAGAACGTTCATACAGAGCAAGGACGAATGCAGGAACAGGAAAAGTACGATATCTGCCTGATTTTTCAGCGTCATTTTTGTGTTTTGTCCTTACGGACAACAACGCTATTAACCGAAAAACTATGTCACTCTTTGCAGTCCCCACTACCAACCACGTTTTTCTTGGTTTACCCCATCCTTGCAATATATCTTGTCTCTTGTTTTGCTTGATCGATGCCGTGCATATTTTGAAGTGTATTAAGAATAATTGGGTAAACCGAAAGTTTGCCGTAAAGTGCATGATGTACCCGTCCGTACAAAGTTAGAAATTGTAATACGTTTGCTACTTTTGCTTCGCTGAAAACATGGTTGAAGTGCACAGTGGTAAAGGAGCTGGGCTACAGGGCGTGCAAGCGATCCCCAAAGTTCGGATTTATTAAAATTCTGGGAAAAACATCAAAAAAGTGTGGGCAAAAGGTTACGATATCTGTTAACAATATACTAATGAAATTGTGTTTTTGCATTATTGAGTGTATAAATAAAAGTTTAAAGTGATGTAGAATACACTTGAAATGCATTTAAAATCAACAAACCGTTTCTAGTAAGTTAGTGTTATAATATACAAGAGTCGATGAGTGAGTGAATCTCTTGAAAGTTTTGACAGATGAAGGCATTTTATTTAATGCCTTAATTAATTATACACTGTGGGAATAGAGTATGCTTCAAGACATCTACCTCATACTGTTATAGAGTTCACGCCAATTGATTCAATTTCATTTTTGAAAAACATACAGTTTTCAACGGCAGTTTATGCTTTTTGTACAGGTGTATGCAGTAGTGTGAAAATTACAAATGTTTATGAAAGTGTCAACTACAGCGCAGCCAGAAAGACGCCGAAAGTGTATGTGCCCTCCCCCCTCGAAACAAACTTGCTACGATTTTGCTGGTGCTTTATATCAACTTTTAACTGTTAGAAAATAAACAGTAGGAACATTCAGACACAATACTCGACGTCAGTGACTGACTACATCGTGACTAGCGTTTCCCGAACAAAATTCGTGGCTGCGCTACTGAACTAAAGCAGATGTAAGTCCAACTGACTTTGAGACTGCAGCAGGTGTAATGTTTTTTCATGAGGCGTCTCGACTCTCGATTGCTAAGCGCTTGCGGTAACATTAACCCATTTTCATTTATGTTTAAAAAAAAAAATAATGTTCAATTTTTGGAACCAACACAACAAACGATCAAGTCGTACTGTGCTAACTAGTTAAGTTAATTTTTGATATCGTATAAAATCTCTCCGCGCTTTTTTTCGAGATTTTTGCTGCTGAGTAGAGCAACAAAGCGAAGAAAAGTGCAGCAAATTCAATCACTAATTTACAAAACCTGCGCACTGACTAAACGTTTGACAAAACGTTGCTTGGTTTTTGTTTGGTTGCAACTAAGTAGACTTGAATTAAAGAAAACAAACACTTTTAAAGGTCTTTATGCTTGTGATGCGTATAGACAACATTAAAACTATGTAAAGACAACGATGAGAAACTTGATGCGAATTAGTAACTTTAAAAAATTACATAACCCTGCTTGCGATCTTCATCATTGCCTGCCCCCCCGAAAACGGCGATGGAAACGATAATTGCAGTAGTTTGTCATTGATTTTTCAGTTCAATCATTATTGTATAACGTCTGCACTGCAACACGCAACGCAGTAGACTTAAGCATACATGGCAGTAACAAAGGAACACACAGATGCTTGAAAAAATACGAACATAGATACGTGGCGGTAACAGAAAAACATACGCTGATTGGCGCTATTACGACAACTTTGATGGAACACAATCATGTAGATATGCGTGGCACTATATAGTACAGAGTACAAGCATGGATAACGCCAACACGGTTGTACACGCATGTACAGAGTACACGCATGGATAGCGCCAACACGGTTGTACACGCATGTACAGAATACACGCATGGATAGCGCCAACACGGTTGTACACGCATGTACAGAGTACACGCATGGATTGCGCCAACACGGTTGCTATAATGTTTATCACCCTAACATAAGGCTGCGATGGCCTACCAGATGAACGTTTGATAAAATGCAAATGGGAGTGAGAGGCTGCGCCACAACTGCATTGTTTGTTGCGAGTATAATTTCCAATGTACGATAATATAAACAATCGAACAAGAAACAACAAAGGTACATGTATGTGTAAAACACAAGTGAAGTTGTTTCGGGCTCTCATCGCGCCGCCAGTGTAACTTCTTACTATGAGATTTTCATTTACAAATTGAAATTAGTCATTGCATTTATTTGTGGGAAGACTTACGAAACAATAGCGACAAACAAAGCAATTTCTGAATTTTACAAAAAAATGACCGTGACTGGCACCAACGAAACTATTTCTGAAATTCGAATAACAAATTTGGGATTTTTAACAAGTAAGGACTGTTTTTGCAGAATTCTAGGTGCAGGTTTTAGGATCTTGAATAAGTACTGTGTTTGTACATGAATATTACATGATTACAATTACGTGTGTAAACACTAGAAAAAGACCCTGGAACCAATGCAAACCAATGCCAAAACACTTTGAGGGCTAACAATTTCAGTGAAAATTAAAGATATGTTTCATGAGGCGTTGGTGAATGCTTGCCTTCTTTTATTTAGGTCATGAACTTTAATTCCAGTTACCACTAAAACACGAAAATTTTTTCACTAAAATATATTGCGCCGAAATACCCATTTCAAAATGAAGCATTAATTGCAAATTGCTAAGAAGTTCAACGACTGGAAGATGTGCTGTCTGAGCTTTCACTGATTGAATTTCGCACACTTTCTGCACCCAGTGACGAACTGGTGCATGGAAATTCCATTTTCGTTCTTCCCGGGCCACATGCGCCCCTAGAAAATAAAGGCTTGTATTTTATTCGCAAGACAAACCCAAAACAAGCTCCACAAACCTTGAGTTTGATTTGAAAAAACGTGGTAACCTGTGCAAATAAAAAATGAAAAACACGCGTACATTGCTTTATATTTGTGAATTATTAAGGTTGATCTTCTAAGGCGATTTCTAACAAATGCAGCGCGCAATTTTATTGCAATAAAACATTACTTTTAACATAATTTTGTACTTTGAATTGTTATATTGCGCTTTTGGAAACGAAAGCAGAAAAACTAAGTGTGTATCTTTAAAATCTGTTTACCAAACTATTCATTGTTTAAACAAGAATCGTTACAGAAAATTTATATAAAACAATTTTATTGCTACTTTTAGAGGAATTCTTTGCGCAGTTTGGTCAGCTGGTCTGCGCTGGGATAAAGCAACAGATTTTTCGATACCACCCCAGTCCCGTCACCACGGGGGGCTTTGGGGTCTTAGTCTTCCCAAACAAGGCTCCAAGCCCCCCAGATTGAAATATGAAACACTATAAATCAGTTGAGTTTTAGAGTGTCAACCCCCCACACAAACTTAAAGCCCACCCGCAGAAACGTAAAACCCCCCTATTGAAAACTTTCTGGCGACTGTTCTGTACCACCCACGTCATCAAAACATTTTTTTCTACTTAACTACCAAAGGTTTAGTTGAAATTGCTTCAGGAATTCTCGTTTTTTAGCTTGTTGCAAACACCTGTTATAATTTAAAATCTGCGCAGTGACGTTGAAAAAATTGACGTAAAGTTTTTGTAAAGCCGTTGTATTCTGTATGCATAGAAATTAGCGAAAGAATCGAACTCGCTGTAAATGTTCTTCAGCAGTGGCTGTGGCGGTACGCGCACCCCTTGGGGTACGCAAATTTTTTAAAATGTTTTCATAATTCAGTTTTAACGTAGAAGTGCAATAATTTAAATGTAGCATACATATTTGTTTATTGTACACGTGACTACAGTGGAGGGGTATACACAAAATATTGCCCAAAAGGTGTATCACTAAAAAAGTTTGAGAACCATTCTGTCAAGCATACAATTCGACTACAAAAAAATATTTGAGTTAAAAGGAAACTAACCTCGATTGGCCGCGAATCACAGGATGTCGCTGTTTGGGTTTAATCTGGAGCGCTCCAATTAATGCTTCATCTTGTGGATTTTCTGCAAACGAATGATTGCGAGAGTGCAGTTCCCTTGTTTTTTCTTCCGTTTCTGTTATTTGAAATAAGAAAGAAGCAATTTGGTTCAAAGCGCAAATTTGGAAGGTTCTCAACAGGCGTCTCTATTGATTTTCTTACAAACGTTTTGAAATAGTTTGGTGGAAAGAAGTGCCAAAGTTGCAACTTGCACGACCTTTGGATAGTGTTCTCTTTGGTGGCGCAATAAGACTTTTTACCTTCATTCAAAAAGAATAAATTTTGCGTTTATTTTTCAAAAGTTGAATAAACAAAGTAAGGAAGGAAATTTTGCCAAATATTGCAACAATAAAGCAGGGGTAGGGAACCTGTGGCCCGTGAGCCAAATGCGGCCCTTGTGAAAATTTAAAATGGCCCGCATCAACAAACTGATTACCTCAGATGCAACATCGCGCCCAGACGAAACACCGTGATATGCAGCTATTTCAACCGTTAGCCATGAGGTGTGTTTCGCGCTCATCATAGTTTTCTATCCCGATTTCCCTCAGGAAGATAAAGTTGAAATTTTAGCATAGAATTAAATTATTTTTGCGGCCCGCCCGCGATATTCATTAGTTCATGCGGCCCGTGATAGCAACTGGGTTCACTATACCTGATTTCAACGTTCGACTTCTCTTTTATTTTCAACTCACTGGTCTTTTTTTATTTCAACTTATTTTTGTCAAGTTTTAATCTCGCAACTTCTCTTGCTATTCAGATTCAGGCGAATTCACCTTGGTTTTGTAATTTGTGTTATTGTGGCAAAAGTCATACAAAAAACTGAATACATTATGGCAAAGTTTAGGTCTTGGAAATCTGTTCAGGTCGGAGCAAATCCGAGATCAAATTGAACTCTATTATTAACAATGTAAGGATTTGTAATGCTAAAACTACATGCGCAGTCATCCGTAGCTACGAACTACGTAATATACATGCAAATGAAATATACAACTACAAATGCTTTCTCGCAACGTTATCTCACGGAAATTATCGGAAATCTCACGGAAATTGCCATTTGCGAGTAAGTCTACGGCATCGTTAATCTAATTGCCTCTGCAAAACATTTTCAGGCACGTGTTTCATCGTAACCGCAGTGTTTCTAGCAAACTTTATCTCCTACTAAATTTTCGTATCGTTTTCCTTGATTTACCGTCATTTTCTTAAAGCATCAAGAAAAATCAATAAGGTGGTCGCCGCGGTCAAGATTTACAAAGTAGTCGTGCTTTATGGTTTAGAGAAAAAAAAACACATACGTATTTTATGGTTTGGACATGAGTAGGCACATAGTGGTTAATTAAATATACAAGAAGCACCGGAATTCTTTCAATATTTTCCGATTATCATCAACCTGTGTGGGTGCCTTACCGTATTTTGTACTACATCTTTGCAAGAAAACTCCTTCAAACTCCCCTCTAAATATACTAAGAAACAGTGCTTCCTGTTGTCTGTTCGGACCAAATGACAAAAAGTATTTCATTTCAAACTTTATAAAATCTGATGGCAATGTTTTTCTCCATTTCGATCTAAGAAAAGTTCTTGAGGCTGTTGTACCTGTTCAAAGCTTTGTTCTCATGTTTATCATACGGCTAATATTTTGCCGCCTTTGCCAGTTTCTCCAAATATAAAGTTACTCATTCATTTGGAACAAGAAATCAGTGCATGTGAGGCAGTAACATTATAATTACAAGTCTGAAATTTTCGAAACTTTTACATAAACCTATTCGTCAATCCTACTTTTAAAGCATTTGTGAAACTCCAAAATTAAGCAATAACATTTTTCATGTTTCATGTAGTGTTTATATCTTTGTATATATTTGCGGCAACAAATATGCTTGCATTGATTAAAAATACTTTTTTTACTTCGCGACAAAATGTCTGATGCCCTTACTTTTCTCAAAAACGTTTGTTTTTCATTCAGTACATGTATCAAAATATTTTGGAGCACTGTTCTTGGGCATAAAAAACAAATTTTACCAAGTACAACGATTGATGGATAAGTTAGATCACAATCCAAAGTTTGCATTAGCATTCGACCATCAGTAAAAGATCAGTCTCTTTTCCTACAAAATAAAGTTCAATATAACTTAAAAGCAAGACCGAATTTCCATAGAAATGTGCCTAGCATCAAACCTTTTTCATGAACATGATAAATGTAGGTAACGTTTTGACAGTTGACGGGAATATCTGAGACAGTGCAGTTTTTCAGATAAACTTTGTTCTCTGAAAAATAAAGAAAATTATTCTTAGGCAAGTAGCGCCAAAAGTTGTTACTTTTTTATGGCTTACGTGGAGCTCTATAAGATTTCTTTTCTTTGAAGTTCTTCAAATCAGGTTGTGTCATTTCTGCAAATTGAAAACGCAACTGTGATCCATCTCTTTGGACAAAATTAATCGCATCTATGAACAGCAAACATTCGGCAAATGATCTTGTTGCAGTATAATCATATTTACGCCATTAGCAAATTAAAGGAACGTATTTAAAATGCAACGTTCTTTTGAAATGATTTTGGGTAACTTTGCAATTCCCTAATGATTTATTTGAAGTCAATAGAATCCAACAAAAAATGAACACAGAATTCGGTTAAAAACTGTAGGTCTACATACCTATTTCAACTTTCTTACCAATTACATTACAATTATAGATATTTTGCAAGTCCGTTTTATAATTATTATAATTATAATAGATAATGTACAGGTCCGTTGACCATTTTTGTTTCTTCAAGAATGACCATTGTGCAATTTAGGCTGCGGAACTTTCAATCAAATGTTGCGCCTGATCGAGTGCGTCTCCAATTAAAACCAGGTGCGTAATTTCCTGTGATATTTTAAAAAGTTTGCGAAAAGTTAAAGTGAACAACAAGCAGAACTTGTCGCTTTTTTCCGAAGCGGAATTTTTGCTACTCATCGTACCCTGTGGCAACGCTTGCTTTTTCTTGTGACCTGTCTGGTTGCCCAGGGTCAGCACGTATTTTACCAGTATACTGGGACAGGTTCCAATTAAGAAACGGGGACTGTCCCGGTCAAAGAGGGATGTATGTTAACCCGTTTTTAATGGGTTTCGTCAGGGCGTTATGTTTGTGGCTGAGTGCCAGTGATTTGAGCAACTCTCCACCTCAGCATTACTGTAATACAAGTCGGCAGCCATGTTGTACAAAACGTACCGTTCCAAAGGATAGCTTGCATTTCTGCTGTGCTATTTACCTTGAGGTATCGCGAAAAAAAAATTAAAAATGAAATATGAAAAATATGAAGGGATTATATAATACAAACAAATGAAAAAATTATGTAATGTTGTTTTCTTCAGGGCCCTGTGTCATGCGAAATTTCTGATTTGCGAAATCGCTGACTTCACGCCATCTGCGCATTCGAAAAGGGATTTTCCAGGTCATGCATTTCTCAAGCGTTGGCTGTTCACTGAGATATCAAATATGCTGAGAACTGTTGATTAGGAGTTAGGGTATGGTGCTTAATTTAGCGTTTAGGGTTAAAGTTAGAAAAAGTAAATCATTTAAGTCTAAGACTTAGTCAAATATTGTTTAATGATTAGTTATGCCCAAAATATCGCTTGTTTTGGACTATCTGAAATGTAACCGAAAGTTTGTATTTACGCAACACACATAAAAAAATTGATTGCCGAGTTTATTCCTTCACTCTGAGTAGCAAAATAACTGACATAAAATAATATGTCAGAAAATTCGCAGAGGTCAGAGATTTCGCTTGACACCGGAGATTTCAACGTAACGAGCTCCTGCTTCTGGTATATGGCAGCCTTTGAAGCTTAGTTTATCAGTGTTTACATGCTGATTGAGGAGATTGACCGTCATCTGGGCAACAGTGCACTGTTGCAAAACACTGTTGCACTTTCAACTTGCGTATCCGACATTCTGACCAGAAAACTACCAGCCACGAAACCCATAATTTATTGCAACTAGAAGTAAAAAACACGGTGCCCGACTCGATAAATGCGTTGATGTGTTTTTCATGCTGTACTGATCGATCTCATTAACTTAGGTCTCAAAAGCGTACCGTCAATGTTCTGGATATTATGAAATATCTTTCATGATCAAATTTAAAGTTAGGACATATCAGTGCAGGACTAGAAAGCTTTTTTCCATGTCAAAAAATAATTGCTGTGATGTAGTTAAACACAATCCTGTTAATTATGTTCAAAATATTAGGGGAAGGAACTTGATCCGAAGAATTAAAGGCAAAGTTTAACTTTTGACAAATAAAATTTTCAAAATTGAAGCATTAACTTCTTCAAGTCAATTTAGCAAAATTTGCATTTAGAAGGATTAACTTTGTAATATTTGAAAAAAACGTTAATAATTTACTTACGCGTTGGACAATCATATAGATATAATGCATTCTTTTTATACTTGGCTCCAATTATAATTCCCAAAGTAAATTCTTCGTAAAGCATGTTTCCATTATTTCGCTCCAAAAGGAAGTGCACTTGATGAGTTCGCAACAAACGAGCTTCTTTAACTTCTTTCTCCTTCGCCTTAATTTTTGCATGTGGGTGTGAAAGGTGGAATCCAACTGCTTTTTGTTTTGGTCTGTGAAATGGGTTTTCAGAATGTACAAACCTCAACTAAGTCACTGCCAATTTTTAACTGCAGCGTAAGTTAATGAAATATGAAAAAAATTAAAATTTGCACTTATCGCCCAAATGTTAAGAACTCTCACAGCATGTTTTCTTCACGCTTTTGCCAAAAATTAAAACATTCTGCTAAGCTTACAAGAATCACCTTATTCCGAGCGGAATCACCTGAATGTTGTACTAGTTTGTATGCTCTATCTCTTCAAAAATATTTAAAATTCAGTGTTTAAAACTATATATTCTCTTTATGTTTGAAATGATTTTTGCTCGAAATCGGAATGATTAGGGTCCCTGCCTCTTGCGTCCATGGCAGAAAACTATAAGTGAAGTCGCGGCATCGGTCAAATTCCGATGCACAGGATTATATGTGTAGGCCTTCACCACTAAAGCAAAGAAAATAATTCTTTAATAAAACCAGTGTGGAACTGGAAACATCAAACAATCATTGGTTATAATAGTAAAAAGGAAGAAGTGGCAGGATGAGATTTACAGAACACAAAAAACTGGACCAGCAAGCAGCAGCCACCAGGGTCGCGGGCCAAAAACTAACTCTGGAAGCTCTGGCGGGCCGTACTAATTTTTCACCAGCAATTCCGCTCTCTTTGCTATTTAAGATCTCGGTAAAACTTGGGAATTTATGCAATTTTAATGAGATTCACTCCTGATTTGCACAGTTTATAACGAAAGCACAAAATACGACATACAGTACATTTATAGCACAGTGCGGTTTCTCGTAAGTAGTTCCTTGTAAGTATTCAATACAAGAAGTTGCAAGGAGGGCAATACCGGATCGTAACATGTAATACCACTAAGCGGACCATACAGTTACTACAATTTGGTAAAGGGGCTGCGGGCCGGATGATTTTGCTTGACGGACCGTAGGTTGCTGACCCCTGAGCTACAGGTACAGTGTAAACGGTAAGTACCTGAAATCACATCAACGGAGAACGGTTGCCAATGGATGCAAGAAAGCTCACGGCTCAAAATGTGTATAAAAGCACTCATAAAAGCAGCATAACATCAAGCACTGGACACCAAGCGCCACAAGCCTATTATACTCCACAAGACAAAAAATATCCAAAATGCAGAATACACAAAGAGAAGAATAGCACAGTTGCCCACGCACTGAGTGCATTGTCCCAGATGGTGGGAAGGTTGTAAAAGACAAGGCATAAACGCCGTAGCAGCAGCAATCCACCACGGCATAAGCCAAAACTAGACAACAGAAAACACCTTGTTTTAGCAAGCAAGCCCATTTGTGGGAAACAATATCAAGGTACCGCGGGGCTTCGACATCGGGGGCTGATGAATGAAGCAGTACCAAATGACACAAATATACAGTAACAGAAAGGAAAGGGAAAAAATAAAAACAAACCTTCGACTACCAATATTGAATATGCGAAATATCACAGCCAAAGTAATAACAATATCAATATATAGGAGCTCTAGGAGGAACTTGCAGCAACCTGAAAAGAAACTCGAAGGAATACCCGTCAAAAACGAATTACTCCTATCTGACAAGAACGGCAATATTGGGGAATGCACATGTTCCAACTTCTCGGTCGGTGTGGCGTCGCATGCGCGATGCACCACGAACGGGATGTGCGCTAAGAATAGCACCTGCAGTATGGAGCAGAGTTGTTCCCGGTCTTGAGTGCCGGAATTGACTCCTGCAGGATTCTACGTTTTTCTTCGGATCCGAATCCGGAGCCGGAGTCACGAATGTGCGTAAAACTGCACCAGGAGCCGGAGGCACTTTTCATTTTCGGCAGTAACAGGAGTCTGCGTGGTCTTTATAAATGTCATCGCTTAAAATCATTGCTGAATTTTAGTTAAATCGACGGTTGCGTAAGTTTGAACAGATGTCGGATTCTCAAACTTGATTAAATTTTGGACCCGGTGTCAAGCGAAATTTCTGACTTCACTCCATGCGTGCATGCACAGAATCATGTTCTACATATTAAATACGCTGAAAAAACTGACGATTAGGGCTCAGGGTTTGGTGTTTAGGTAAATGTGTCGGGTTAGGGTTTGGTTTAGGGCTAGAAAAAGAAAAGTCATTGAGGTCTAAGACTAAGTCGAATATTTTTAAGTGGTTGTAGTTATTCCCGTACTGCAGCTTGCTGTGGGTATCTCACATCTAAGCAAAAAGTTTTAATTTGCATAACACACATCAAAAAAGTAATCGTCAAACCTTGTTCCTTTACTCTGAGAAGCAAAAAAACTGACTAACAATAATAGATCAGAAATTTTGCAGAGGTCAGAAATTTCGGTTGACACAGAATACGGATTCAAAAATTTTGGAACATGAGCGGAATAGGAGTCTGAAAATGTGACTCCGGCTACCTCTTACCTACAACAGTATATGTAAGTGGCACGAACAAGCAGTAGCAGAGTGACCTCGGTTAGTGACCTCTAATAATGCTTGTGAACCTGTTGAACAGTTTATGGTACTGTCCATCCTGATGGCGACGACAAGAGTGATCTCGTCGGGTGATCTCTATTTATGCTTGCTGCCACGGTGTGAAGCGCTCGGTCTCTCCGATCGTAACACACGCGTCCTACAAAAGGTGATCGATCTGCCAGAGTCTGGGCAAAACTCCGATGTTTTAAAGACACACCTACCTCAGCACATAAGAGTTGAGGGAAAAACAAGAGATGTTAGTTATGTCGGTAACCTATACAACAAATGATAATCAACATGCGAAAACATAAAAATCAAATGCTAAAATTACTATCAAGCTTAGAAATGCGGGCATGTTAGAGATGGTATTATCTACAATTTTATATCTTGTTTTATTAGCTCTCACACCCAAGTATTTTAAACTCTAGATTTTTTGTTTGTTTTATCAACATAATAGACACAGATTAGGCTTACTTGAGCACAATAGTTGTTTTGAAGAAGTCAGTGCAGTTGATAGACTTGTGTTCCAAACAGGAATCAAGCAAATGGACGACTACCACAAGTTTCTCTGGATCTGCTGAATACGGGTGAGGAATGCAGCCAACAACAATCTTCTCAACGGACAAAGTTTTTGTAGATTGGTCTTTGAATCTTCCAGCATACCTTGTAAAAGCAACGTTTTTAACAACAAGAATTTTTTTCCAAATGTCCTTCATGGTTCTTTTCAAAATGTGCATTTTTGTTGAAAATGTGTGTTGACATCAATTAAAGTTAACATATCGTAAAAAACGCCGTTTCATAATAAATAGGAAACATATTCCTGCTAAAACTGATTTTCTGAAGATATTTCGAATTCATGGCATTTTAAAATATAAGACTGACTGGTCAAAAGTTGTAATAAAAGTTAAAACAAATTATTATTTTGCTATTTTGCAGAATCGAAGCGCACGTTTTTCAGTAGAAGAACTATTTTGCATACAGTTTTCACAATAAAAGAATAGTTGTTTAAAGATATTTTTCTAAACACACTTCCAAATTTCATTCCTGTAGGTTACCGGAAATTACTGCACTTTGAGACTTTGGTTTCTGATAAAGCGTTACTTGAAACAAGCCTCATATGCTTTATAATATGATATACTGTTCCACACAATCAGGGGTGTAACCAGGCACGTAGCCAGAAATTTTGAGAGGGGGGGCAAACAACAACCACGTCTCGACATTTGATTATTTAATGCCCTTTTTTTAAAGCATCATCCAAAAAAGGTGTAATTTTCTGGTGCTTTCTTCTGAATAATTAATAACGTTCAGGATTAAGCTGGCAAATGTAAATTCCATTTTCATTGAATTGACAAATTTTTTAAGTTTGTTTTTAGCAAAGTTCCAACCTTCTGTTTTGGATGAAAGCCACCATTTGATCGTAAAACTTTCATGCAAGACCGGTTATAAATATCTTGATGGCTTAAGAACAAGATCTGCAGTATGCTTTTTGCAGCCGACGTTGCAGTTGAGCAAAAAGTAGTTGAAACCGTCATTATGATTGCGTTTTTATATTTACGCGCTTCTGATGTACGCTGACACACGGTCAATCGAAGCCGAGTAACAACTTGTCTTTAAGATACTGACTCCCGAAGTTGGTTTACATCAGTGGTTCCCAAAATGGACGGTACCGCCCCCTTGGGGGCGGTGAAGCAGAAATGGACGGTTGGCGGCGTTAGGAGGCCCAATTAACAATTACATTTCTGTTGTCTTACTAACTTTGACTGACCAAATGTCATAAAAAACAGTTTGATCAACAAACATGTATGCATGTAATTTGTAAACAAAAGCTTAGCGTTTTACTAAACTATAGTGAAATGCACGAAAAAATTGTGTTGATATGTGTGCTAGGCACGGTAGGGGGGCGATTGAAATTTGTCTTTCAGAAAAGGGGGCGCTAGCACAAAAAGATTGGGAAACACTGGTCTACATTCTACAAAACGTGTGCGCATAAAAGACGTGAACCTTATCCAATTTTCGAGCGACTGGGTGACTTATGCAGCTGATACGGTGAAGGCTAGAACACCTCATCGCGTTTGAAAAATGTTTGAATTTTATATTACTAAACGCTATGAACTACAAAAGTTTCATATGTCCTTCAAACAAATTTGCATGTGTTTGACCCACGCAGTCTACACAAAGTATGAAAATAGTTGTGAATTTGCGAAAATGAAGCCACAATCGATTCTCACCACGGCTCTGGAGTTATGTTAAGACTTGTTGCCGCAACTTAACGTAATGGTGTGTTAGTTGATTTAGCCCAGTGGTTCCCAAAGTATTGGTCGACACCCAAACAAACCAGGGCGGAGAAGGGTCAAAAATGGGTGGCGCGGAGGCGATCCAAGCCGGAGTTGTGTATTTTCAACGTTACCATTGCTTGTCTTTGTCTGTAGCGTAGGTGCTTATTGAGAAAAGAGTGGAATGCAGACATTGAAAACAAACTTAGTTGCCGGCGAGGGGATTTTGTGCGGTCCGCGCTGCTTTTTGGGAATTTTGAAATTAACATTTAGATTATTTTGTTTATTCACCGATGTTTAAGTGCTCGGCCAACGACTAAACGAGTTCATTTTAAACGAACGTAGAGAGGGATAGAGATAAATTCCTTATAACTCACGATACCACCCGCAGGAAAAATATGTAAAAGCTGTTTCTTGTAAGGTTCAGGTACCTCCTTTGTTGCGTCAGCGTCATATTGCATTCCTAGAATAGTCATAATGCGGCCCTGTTTTTTGTAGGTCCTCGCTCGGCCCTCGTTTTGAGTTTGAGAACCCTGGTGTATGGCCTATTTGCGTAATAAAAACAAACTTTGAAACTGGATTGCTTACCAGCCAAAGTTTGAGCTTCAAGGCATGTAGTACGTACATCACCGCTATTTACATTTAAAACTGTACAAAAATATACGATCTTCATTTAAAGTTATACGGCTGATGCTACAGACGAGGATAAGCTATACAGTATTTGTAGCACGCCAGAGTTACTAGAGTTAAATTTTTCGATGGGCCTGAAAAGAATTTTACATCGCCGTTAGGTAAGATACAGCAATGGCGCTCCAGAAACATCTGCGAAAAGTGTTACTCCTTGGTTTTACTTTCGATTAGTGATTACAAGCGGTTACATACAAGTTCGTATTTCAGTGCCACCAACTTCCACACGGAGCCATGACATGAATTCTCCAGCATTCACAATGCTATATACACAACCATGAGTGTCGGAAAGGGAGGGGTAGAAGGGGGCCTTGACATGCTGACACAGGTATTAGCATTAACTTTGGTGGGGTTCTCCAGCATGATGAGGAGAACTGGACAGCTGCTATGCCCAATTTCAGAACGATGCGTCCCGTGTTTTCGAAAAAGACGACGCACAGTCCGTTGGTGGTGAGTGCGTATAACTTTGTAGAGGGGGCACGCCCGGACCTGCCCTTACAATGAATCGTTGCATATATTGTGACGTAAACGTAAAGTGTTGCACCATCCTCTGTCAGGTGACGTGACCGACGGATTGGGGCACAGGTTGTGTATTAATTTAAAACGTGGCATTCCTTTTCACCACAGTTGGAGCGGTGTAGTGACCAAAGAAAAGTTGCAAGCTATCTTTAAAATATGAAATTAATAATGAAAATAACTTTGCAGTGGTTGCTACTTTCGTTAAA
>JGI24159J19872_10001404_pt1 | contig 26342 bp, 17 predicted proteins | sample Ectturendosymbi4_FD_19872 | JGI IMG/M metagenome (IMG submission 19872)
CAAGAATGTTTGAAAAACTGGATCCAGAGTCACTTTTTATTTTTGGCAGTGGAAGGAATCTGCATGGTCTAAACAATTACGTAAAAAGGTTCAGGCATTATATTAATTTTGCCTGCAGAAGTGGTTTTCGGAGTTCGAACAGGAGTCGGATTCTTGAAAAACTTCGGAGCCGGATCCAGATCAGGATTGGAAAATTTTATAACAGAAGCGGAGTCGGAGTCGGAGTCTGAAAATGTGGCTCTGGCTCCGAAGTTGCTTCGTGAGTCTTCGTGAGTCTTACCAAGATCTTCTAAATTGCTCTGCTTCGTGAGTCTTACCAAGATCTTCTAAATTGCTACTATAGCATTCTTTCATGGCGCATGATGTACAGAATACTGCGGGGTCAATACATTACGTGTGTTGTTATCCGTTGTGTTGTACTCTTGTCTCCATGTTTTCTGCAATATGCGCATGCCAACCATGTAAATATGACCTGGCGCTAGACAAAACCTGTCTGTTGTACAGGGCAAAAATCACAAGAAAATCAATCTAGTTTCTTCCTAACTTCATTCTATAATAAACTTATATACCGCAGTGCGTTTTACAGCGTGCAGGCTCTGTCAGTTTAGAGCACTACAAAAAGACAACACAAAATATATTTTTTGTTTCCTACAGTAAGCATACCATACGCCATATCCTGTGTTGTGCAAAGCGTAATCCTCTTTGAGCAACCTCGAAACAAATTAGAGCATTCTTTGTCGCAAGAAACGTCCACAAAATTTTTAAGAAAATCCAAATAGGAAAGTTAGCAATCCAGTAATGTTTGAATAAAGTTATGTTTGTAAGAAGATTACCTTGCACTGACGCAAAATCCATTGTACGTTTTGCTAAGATATCAGGGTCTATAACAAAACTTAACACTTTCAAACACTTTTTAGGTTTACTCCTCATCCAATGTATAGGAGTATGGCGACGTCTTGCACTGCAGTGGGACTGTGAACATGCCACGTTGAAAATAAAATAATTGGTTTCAAAGTTACGATATTTTGACATAATTATAAGAATGGGAGAGCTGTTCAGGAAGTCATGAGGCAGAAGGGACAAAAATATCACCCGACAAGCTCCGTTAAGAAAACAGGGATAGCCCAATAGATAGCCTTTCCATTTCAGGTGTATTGATTGTTGCATGTCTGTTCATGCAGCAAATGAAGTATAAGGCCTCTCTTCTACAAAGTTGCTTCCAGCAACGCCTTCCCATGCTACCTCTGTTTCCGCAAAAGTTGCTGCTCTGGCACGTCTTTGTTTTCTAACGTTGTAACTCGCACAGTTACTAACATGAAATTCGCAGAAACGATCAATAACTTCGCGCAAGGGTCATCGCCGACGTCAATGAAGACCTTTTTGATTTTAATCAGGGAGATAAATTCGAAAAATTCGCAGCAATCTTCCTCATCACCAAGCAGAGGTCCAACTTTTCGTCCGATACAGATCTTGGGAGGCAAACGGCGACTTAGCAGAGTGCTTCATATATACTCTGGGGCAGGGGTTCTCAAACTTTTGGTGTTATGGAGCCCATGAAGAGATTGACCATAATTTACGGAGCCCCACAATAAATTTCTAAAAATAAAAACAAAAAAGACATATAGATCGCAGAGCCCCGAGGTTTCTCTCGCGCAGCCCTGGGGCTCCGTACGGAGCACTTTGAGAACCTAGGCTCTGGGGGACTTCTATGTAGGGGCTGTATACTCTGGTAGACTAAAAAACGTGTAGAAAGCAATCCCGATACAAGCTTTTGAGATGAAGCTGGAACATCACTTCATTAACACGGAAAGACCACATACTGGTGGTAAGAGACCAAACGATGTTCCTTGGATATTGCCAGCATTAGAGATCGATCGATATACCACCATGCCTATATAAATCGGCTGCATGGTGATATACGGGGAGTGAATGAGGCGGCGGTCGCCTCGGGTCAAGGCCAGATTTACCAATAGGTTTGGTATGATAGGCTTAAGCCTATGGCCTCAAGATCCAAGGGGGTCTCCAGCAAACTGTGGTACGCATAGAGGTAGTTGCCAGCATAGGATAAGCTCGATAAATATTAGGGGGTGCAGGGAGCTTAGCCCCTGGAAAATTTTTTGCCCCCTTGAAACAATGTGTTGGACATAGTTTACATAGTTTAGATTGTATGTATAACCGTTGTTTTCGTACATTTTGTCGATGTAGAATTTGGGCCCCCTCAAAAACTCTTCGTCCCTTGGTGTCCCAAGCTGGTCACTGGCCTGCTCCCTTGCGCTTTGTGCCTTTATGCCGCTGCACATGTTTGCAGTTGTGCTTTGCTTTAGGAAATTGTAGGCTATATTGTGTACAGTAGCGTAGCCATTTCAAAGCTTTGGGAGGCAAATCACTTGATTTTAAGCGAGCAACAGTATTTTGTTTCGGTCACCGCCTCTCAAAGCACAACTGGCAAGATTTGCTAGAAATCGGGGAAGGGCATGACACCCCCGGGCTACGCCTATGATTGTGGATGGTACTGTCAGGCACAGACTAGAAAAAATATATGAGAAACTTATAAAGTACGGAGATTATGCGTTTGTTCAAATATTTAACCGTTAGGTTATCGGTTGGTTTGCCTGTGGAGACTGCAAATCCTTTTACTGTCAGCAGAGCATGATTACACCATTCCGTGTCAACGTCGAATGCAGCAAAAAGCATAGTGAACGCGGGGCACTCTGGTAAGGATTTAGAAAATTTTTGTTGAGCGCACTTGGAGAGCGCCAATATCGTTATTATCGGCTTTGCGCAAGTTGATTAACGTTTTTCCGCTATTCCCTGGTAATAATGGGAGAGGGGGCCTCACAAGTAGACTAGCCTAGGGTCTCGCATCAGCTAAATCGGGTCCTGCCTCGGGTCCCCCTTTTTTAGAGATGCTGTGGGGTCTCTCCTTTGAGAGTCGTGCGCTTAGTTTTTGCACTGTTTTGTTAAAAAGCTTATACATCATTCTAGAGCCACATTTAAAAAGCTCTGAAGCAAGTCAAATGTTTTTCAAAAAAATCAAAATCTGTGTGTACATGTGCCAAGGGGGTCTCTCAACAACTTTAATGTGTAGACAAATTTAACCTGCTTTCACCGAATAAATTTTCTGTACAGCAGTGCAAAATATAGGGGTCCCTTTTTGATGCAACGTGAACAAATATAGGAACTACATTTTGTACACAAAAAATATCACAAAATGCTTCATGTTTCGGGGCTCTTTCAGAGCGCTTGCCGCGTGTCCTTGGGCGCGCAAAGGCCTGGTAATGCCCGCGGTAACTGTCCAACAGTATGCTCCCTACCAAATTCTTGTTCTGAGGAATGTGCGAAATACAGGCATTTTAAATACGTAAAAATTATGTGTTGAAAAAAGAAGTTTCGAAAAATGGGAATTCAAACTACTTCAAAAAATATTTTTTTGTTTTTAATGTGTTAGTTTTTAATAATTTACTTTATTATGTATGCCTGAGGCATATGTTTATAAGCAAAATTCTTCTAGTAATGGATATTAAATCGTTGAACTACATATTGCATTTATTCATGCAAATAAGTATCAGATAAGCCCACCAAGAAAAGGTTGCTCTTGTGAGGCATGATAGGAAATACAGTTGTTCATTTTTACTACTGTAAATAGCATCTGAAATTATGCAACCATGCAGTTTGACGCATTTCTACCCTTTATGTTTTTCTAAATTATAAACAAATTTCTAAGGATATTGTTTAGTAAAAACAGATGATGACAGTGCTTATTCTCACTCTCGTGTCACTTAACATACATTTGCATGCCCCCTCAGGCAAGTTCCCACCTGATCCCTGCAGCATGTGTGAGTACAGTACGAAGGAGCACCTGGGTTCAGGATTTTAATGAAATGCCGTAATTTCACTTTTTTCGATGCCCCCCTGTCTTGTATCATACCGTCACAAATCAGTCGGTATTAAACCGACAATGCTTGGTCACGAATGCCGCTGCATTTGTTTTTTGATGACAGACGTTCGTTGCAAGGAGAAAAAGCAAAAAAACTGTTTTTCTTAAACTACAACTCAAAATTACTAAATTGTGGGAAGTAAATCTTTGTTTTGCAAAAAATTAAACATTCTTTTGTATTTCTTCACTTGTAAGCTATTCCTATTTTGCGACTTATTTTAATATGCATTGTAAAGTGTTTTGCCTTCAGTATGAGGGTTACAAAATTATCGGTTCCGGCGTCGCTTGTGGGCAATGTACAATAAAAACATTGCTATCGGCTCAAACAACCTTATCGCTCTATATCTAACCGGCATCTCTTCGAACAAATGTTGCGACTCCATTACTGCGGAGCTGGGCGAGCTGTGAAATTCACGAAGCCCTGAATGCCGAACCACTTCGAATAGTGAGATCCCAGCTTCGATGGTTCGGCCACATCAGCAGAACGTTTCAATAGGTTGGCGTGGCGAGTTCTGTTGACCAAACCCATCCCACAGGCATGCTGTATAGGCGGCCTACCTTGGACCAGGTGGCGTTATTGCATCTCCAGTCTTGCTTGGTCCCGTCTTACAGTGGATCCTGCAGAACCGCCAGAGGTTACTAATGATCCATCAGAGGTTCCTAAAAACTGTGAGGTGTTTTGAAACCTCCTGGGGGTGCTGCACTCACGACCCTCACAAGAGGAAAAACGAATGTGAAAAGAAAGCCACGTTTTTAAACGAAACGTTTCAGTTCAGTTTTGTTTACGCTCGTTTTTTTACTCTTTTCGGAGTGCCACGAGTGGTCTGGGCGCCCATCTCCGCTGATTTGCACCGGGGGCCTGTTGTTCATAGTGAATGCTGCATTGACGGTTGGTCAGTGGCTGCAACGCGTGTGAATTATTCTTTTGCGCTCATCCATTGAAAAATAAGAACAAGGCTATGGACAGACCGCAGGTCCCGTTGTTCAAGTCTTCGGCATGACCCAGCCGGGTATTGAAACAAGTCTACCAGCTTTGGTGGGCGTGCTCAACCGACTGTACCACTTAGCCTGTTTTGAATGAAACACGTCACAAATTAACATAAAAATGTACGCCAAACATCAAAGTACTTGTGAAATGCAAGGTTTTGCAGGTCAGAAAAGCAAGCATTATCATCCGAAAGGATAGGTAAAATCGAAAAGCACGTAGTTATAGTAACGTTTGTATCTGTAGGTGTTAGCAAAGTACTATCTGTCAGCACCGCTAGGCTCATTTTTAGAGCGGCTTTATTGCCTGGTATGCTTGTCAGAAACTATTACCCACTGTTTAATTTTAAAATTACAAAATTCACAACTCTTTTTTATAAGTTGCAGAAAAGTCACATGCACCATTTTCGCAAAGTAATTTCTTCTCGGGTTCTTGGATTCATCAAGCAATGATCAGGCTGGAAAAACTGGAAAAGTCTTTTGAAGCGGCTTGCAAAGACTACGGGACTCAAAATTTTTTGAAACTAACACAATGATTACAGTTTTAAGCATATCACATTGAGGTCTTTTCGAAAACAATTGCTAGCATCGCTAGCAAAATTTGATAATGAAGGTCAAGACGATAAATTAAAGATTTCGAGAGGCCAAGACTAAAAATGAAACAATTGTGTGCACCTATCAAAGACCATACAATGTGTATGCTTTTCTGACTACCGCGGCTAGCCGTTCCTAGATAAGCGGCTGTCAGACAATTACTTTCTTTGGCATTTCCACAGAAGACTACAGGTGTTGCGACGACGTGACCAATCGGTGGAAATGCGCAATGCCGATTGCTTCCGCTTCATTGGGACATGTCATTCAATGACGTTGGGATTGCTCAGTTTTGTATTTTGTTTGTCCAAACTGAAAAGCCAAAGTGTTTTCACACGATGCTCGAAACCGAAGGGCTTCAAAAAAAGATTCGCTGCTGTTCAAAACAGTTGCTTATCGCGAAACGTAGCCCGGACAACTGTATCGAAAACTGCTCATTTGTACTTGGGCCTACACGGGATTCGTGTATCCATTGTTCCTCATTAAATTTTCGTATCGTTCGGCTTGGTTTTCTTCGTAAATAGCATTCAAGCACATTGCGGAAAAAGCTATTCTTTTTATTAAAACAACGCATACAGATAAAACATTTTACAAATGGTGAATTGGATTGATCGGTAAGGCATAAGAGAAGCCGAATACATAAGGTCTGTTTAAGTTCTATACTTCTGTCTTGCATCTTCACTGCTTTTCATTCAAATAATGGGTGTTCACTTGTTTGAATAAAAGGTATGTTATCTGCCAAATCCAAGAAAACGAAAAAACCTGAAAAGGAGGAAGGAAATAATTTTGCACTGCGCGTAATATAGAATGAAGAATACCTTGAACCGGTGAAAAGCAAACATTTTTCGCCCAACAGCGGGTGTAAAATTAGAAATTGTCTACGTGGTAGTCGGTCACAGCCCCAAATTGCCGAAAAGGACCAAACTTTTCTGTATTTGAGCAGTGGCAATTGAATACCTTGAAATTGTAAACTTTTTTCAGCGCGACAAAGCCTAAAAAAGTGATGTTGCTGCGACGGTTAGTGAAGTAGACCAGCTAGCTGTTACAAGCTTGTAGAGCCTATAGCCTGTCTTTAATCTAATAAAAATGTACAGCAACCAATTGCTAGAATATCTATGCATCTGAGTACATTTTTTGTTGTTCATCTAACTAAACTATACGAAGTGCAACATGAGTCGGCTTTGAGAATTTTCCTGCATGTTGCGGAAACGCACTGTTCTTGCTCAATGCCTATATAACTATGCTGAGCGTATAGCTGCAGCTGAATCAAACGACCAGGACGGCTGTGCTTTCATCCACCTTGAGCAGGTGAATGCTTCTTTGAAAATTTTCAAAAACCACTGTTTTGATCTCTTAATTATAAAATATCGCTGACGATGACACAGCCGTTTTAAAAACCTCAGACTAAATAAATGTAAGTCTCTGAGTTTTGCTTTGTTACATTTGATTCCTGGCTTCAAGATTTGTAGATCTTGCTATGTTTCGAATTTGATACGAGGTTTTGAAAACCTTTTCGGGAAAGTTCATGCAAACGTTTTCTTTAACTTTTGTCAGTTTATACAAATTTAGAAAGACATATGAAGCTAAGCCAGATTTTAGTTATGATATGCGTTGGCTGTTACAAAATTAAAGCAAAATGCAAGCAAAGTTGAAGTCACCGACAGCGTAATAGAAAATTGTGCCCCTGTCATAGAAAGACATGTTGTGGAAAACGGACACAAAAAAGGCTTCATTTCCAAATAAGGAACTACAGACTTTTTAGAAACTTTTGTTTTTCTTAGATTTGTTGTTATATATAAATTGGATTTGGTCGAAATAATGCACAGATTTCATGACGGATTGCTGCCTAGTATTTACAATAGTCTGTTCCAGAGATTATCGGATGTACATATCTATTACACAATATATGCTAGTAAACACATCTATTTCATTCCCAGTGTCAACAGAAGTATTGGTAAAACATTGCAATGTTATCTTACGAAGCACAAAGGCCCAATGGTATGCGAGAGAAGTTAATCCAGAATACAAGAATTCTCCTTTCCACCTACATAAAAAGCAAAAAAGCTGTGTGTTACTACTGGCTATCACAATACTAAATCCACGGTTCATTTAAAGTCTCAAGTCATTCCTGTCAAATATTGGTGAGTTTTCAACAGAATGTTGGTGTTTTTGTTTTCCACCATAGCATGTTCTGCATCACTGTTTCTACCTTCGCGAATTTGGCTTGATGTTTTTTGTTTGTTTTCGTGTTTTCCCTGCTTTTTTTGCTTCTTTGGTATTTTTCATGCTTCTTTTGATGGATGAACATAACTGTTATGCAGGGAACATATAGCTTTTATGTCTATTCGCTTTTTCAAATTATTTTTGTGATGCTGTTGATGCCTTTTTCGATTGGATGTACAGGAATGTTGTACGTTTAACATAGCTAAAACAAAATTGTAAAATTAGCTGACAAACCCCAGGCTATGGTACTAAGTGACATTCTGTTTGAGGGTGCATGGCCCCCTGGGCCCCCTGGCTACGCCTATGTCTGGTACAAGTATGTTTGTTGAATCGCAGTTGACAGGATGTGTCTTGACCCATAATGCAAGTAATCTTCCTCTTTNCAATAATATAATTTGCACTTTGTTTCTTTGTTCCTCACAGAAAACACTCAGATGATTAAGNTAAGAACAATCTAAGCTAAGGCAAATCGCTTTATAANCGAACATGTGAAAAATTGAGTATGCAGTTGACTGAAGCAAATACTGCTGCAGGTATTTTTCAAGCCAATGAAAAGATTTCCAACTTTTTAATAAGAGCCTTCATGCAAACGCTGAGCATGCCATGAAAACACTTTTATGTACACTTTTCAAAAATAAAGAGCGAATTTCACTTCATACCACAAAACCAGCAGTCGAAAGGATTCGGTTCTCCAAATTGCCGTCAAAATATCAGTAAACGTTGCATAATTACTTTTTTCAAGGTCTGCTTTAACTCGAGTTGAAATAACTAAATTATTGTTTGGGACAGCAAAAACGTTTTCGTCAACAAACTGATACAAAACATCCAAGACAGTAGAAAACTTTGGGGACTTTTCAACCACAAAGTGCGGCGCCGAAATAGAACAAAAACATGTGCTCCGTATTGCATCTAATGCTGGTGGCAGTATTAAACCTTGGATTAAGAAACGTTAAAGAAGTTGTTATTCATCAGAGGAGTTTTCTGAATCTACGAAAGAAACACAGATAGTTGAAACACAGATAGTTGTCGCAAGGTAATCGCGATTCGCAAAGAACGCAATCGGTCTGAATAACTTGACGCTAAGAAACAGAAGTGGAACCAAGAAGTGTTGCAGTATGATAACCCTGGTGACGTCAGTGACCAGAAGCACCTGTTACACCTTTAGTTTAGAAATTGCAATTTCCTTGTATTACGTAACTACCGTTCGCATCAATGGTGCTAAGCGCCAGAGAGACAGGAGACAGTAGTTGACAGGGGGTTTTGTACTTCGGGCAATGCTTAAAGCATCTACGCTGGCGTTTTCAGAATAATGCTCAACAATTGAGTTCGATGGACACCTTTAGTTTTCAGAAGCGATTAAAACTGCTTCCTTGTCATCAGCAAGAATTTCGTGTTTTTGTTCAGGTGCAAAACATTTTCCGTGTTACTGATCAAAACAAATAATGTTGAACTAAGCTGTAAAAGATTCAGAAACACTAAGGACTATAGACACATTTGAAACAAACAATTTTGAACAAAGTTTCCCAGCTTTATTGTATGAAGCGTTTAGAACGAAATCGATCAACTTAAAGGTCTTGTGCTTGAAGCAAGAAAGCTTTTAAAATTCTTTGTACTAATAATCTCTGACATGTGTGAACGTCGTAAAAATTTATGTGTCCGAGTTGTGCCTTTTATATTTGTGAGATGTCAATGTGGAATGGTGGCTGCGCTGTTTGTTTAAGCATATGGCAAGTTGCAGTGACATTTGGAAGCGACAGAAAAAACTACGTAAACTAATTTCATATCAAATTGGTGACATCAAAGATACGCACTCAACAAGAGCTATTTGATCGTTGTCTGTGGCAGTCACGATTGAATTTGACTCTTTCTAGAAAAACCTGCATTGTGTCAACTCCACAATCGAACAAAAACCGCTGGCGGGTGACCTTCCACCAAAACATTCTTGGCATGGAATTTGTCAAAAATGTTGCATAATGCACAAACGACAAAAGAGTGAAATCAAGTCAAATGTAAATGAGAAAAGTCTGTGTAAACGTTTAATAGCAAATAGTTTACGTTTTCATAGTATAATAATTTGATACATAATTGTCTTTTCATTAGATGGTTGAACATGTTACTACATATGCTTTCGTTCACACATGGTGAAACAACAGTAAACAAATCTTGATTAGACAACGTCACAATTCAATTCACATTATAGATTTTGGTTTGTCGCAGAAAATCTGAGTTCTGTGCCTTTTGCTTTGCATCCATCCTTCTTGAATTACGCCTTGCAACATGTCGTTGTTACGTGCAGTAAAATGTATGATGCTGACGCTCTGGTAATGATCAAATAAGTAACAGCTTGAAACAAGCAGCCAGACACTAAGGAATGTTTTTCTAAATTTAAACTTTCAATAAAAGACAACACAAATGCAGCTGAATTTAAAATTGTGAGAAAAGTTCTGCGCTGGTTCATACAAAGTGTAGTGGTAATTGCTTGTACGTAACGCTGGATGTCTGTTTTAGTTAATATACTTTTTAACTCATGCAATCTAAAAGGGAAAACATCAACCAAGCGCAGGTAGTCCAAGAAGTATAGAAATCATTCTGGAGCAGAAAAGGTAAGGTGAAAATAAACCTGTAGCTGTAGTTTTCATAACACGTTTGGTCTCTGCATTCCTCTTGTGCTTTTCAATTACAAACGGTACCATTGCTTAAAAACAAACGTGCACACTTACTTACTTGCAAGGAACTTTGGGAAACGAAGCGATGTAGTTTTTGTGAAAGGAGGGATGTAGTTTTTTGCGAAAGGCTTCTAGCATATAAAAAACGGTTGAGGCCAAGCTCTGTGCTGCCGGCAAGGACACCGTGCTTTGAGAGGAAATCCAGAACTTGTTTCAGAGGATGAATTAGATGACGCTGACTGCGAATACTACATTTCAACTTTGCGTTCTGGAGTGGCTCGCAACGCTCCTTGGGCAATGGCATTCACCTCAACCGCTCGACAAAAAACATTACTCAGGCTTCGACCTGCCGCCAATTGTCGTTAAATAAATTTGTCGCATTGCTTGCGATCGAAAAAGAAATCTGCCTGTTTGTTGACGCAAACGCCAAACCATCCGTCGTTTTTAATGTTTAAGTCCCGGGGAGTTTTCTGCTTTTTCAACGCTGACGTTAGCATTTGATTGTTGCCTTCAGTATTTCTGTAACATTTGATTGTTGCCTCCATTATTTTCTGCGCCTCCATTACATCATTATTGCCTCCGTTATTTCTGTACGAACGCCGCACCTGCGCGCTTTGTTCGTTTTTGCGCATTTGCGGTAAGCCTTTTGTAGGTAATCAGTGCCTGCGGATTTTATTTTTTTTTTTCTGTAGGTTTAGCATGTGGGGGAAAGATGTAGACCAAACCTGTTGGTAATCTTTGTTGCCGCATTTTGGGGGGGGTAGTTTTTCTTCCCAATCCGATGCCGTTGCTATCCTGTCATTTGTGATGTCCGGGGAGGATGTTTGATAGCACTTCACTTTAAGCAAGACATTAAAGCAAATCAAAGGTGTTTCACGGCCTTGTGGGCATTCTGCACTTTGTGGTTGAAAACATAACGAATCCATGGTGCTGTTGCGATCGGAAATCCCGAGCGGCATATGCGCAAAGCTTCGCACTATGGCAGCAAGCAACAATAGAGTTCACATGCCATGATCGCTCTGTTGTTGCTTGTTCGCGCCACATATATATATGAGTGTTGTTCTTCGCGCACATCCCGTTCGTGGTGAATCACACAATCAACGCAACACCACCGGAGAGGTTGCAACAGTACTATGTGTTTCATAAATAATGACAAAAATAAAACTTTCCCACTGAACTAAAACTTGACTTGAGCAAACTATGGTATTTGTGTAGCGACCTGCGTGATATGTCATGAACAGTATGTTGGCCAAACCAGCAAACACTTTCCCTGAGATAGTCATCGAACCGCAGTAATTGGAACGAACAGGATCGCAAAACTGACAATAACCATAGAACTTTGTCGCGGCACTATTCGAAAAGCCATGGCATAGTAAATAAACCATTTTTACACGAATCACATACTGTTAGTTTTCTTGAACAACCAAGATTTCACTCCTTGAATATCTGTGAAGATAAATGTTATCACCAACTTGACGCGCAAATTATATTCAGAACAACATGCTCCCCACCCATGCGAAACAATTATTGCTATTTTTTATGTTCTCTGACGTGGTTTGACCTTTTTTCAGCGCCCATGTACTAGCATTGTTGTTACTGTTATTTACTCCCATCACAGCATTCAAAGTCGCACTCTATGGATTGGTTGCCATCGTAACGAAAGTAAACTCACTCAAGCATTCTACTGTAGCAATGTTTGTCATATCATAACGGCGAATTGTTTGACATTTATAGGTCTGTTGGGTTGCTTGATCATTGGCATCAGTCAGCTAGTTTCTATGTTCTAGTGAAATCATTATTTGGGAATGATGTATTCTCCAGTTTTTAATTATCACAGCTTGTGTTCTGATTTTTTCATTTTGATCTTGAGTTTGTTTGCTTACTTTAGCCTTACTTTTCACCCGTTAACTTTGCTTGCAAGTTTCAGGATTGAGATGCGTAATTTTACGTGAATCCTGTACATACCCTAAATGAGCAGAATGGAGCAACTGTTTCATTGCAGCACGGAGGGACTCAGGAATCCAAAGTCTTTCTCCTTTTAGGACAATGTCCTTTCTCCTTTCAGGACGTGGTGTATCATGAATGCAGAAGTATGGCTTGGCAAGAGGATGTAGTTCAGGATAGCCATATTAAACTGCTTTGAGAAGTCCTTTGGTCTCAGTGCTACCAGACATAGCTTTGCGCACTTTCTCCAGACGCACATCAGAAACGTTTTGAAACGCATGAACTTGCGTTATGTGAGCTCCAGCTGTACTTCTTTGTTCGCCAGGTAAATAGACACAACTCAATGAGTCAGTAGGAATTCGAGTTTTGCCTGGAGCATAGTTGAAAACAAAATCATTGCGATTCAAGCGCATTAATCAGAGATTGCAAGCGTTTCGGAGCTTGGATCGAAGGTTTCTGCAGAATTGCTTGGAGGGACTTGTGATCATTCACCACTTCGACATGGTGACCATAAGTGTATTAGTGAAAACGTTCCAAGCAAAACAGTACAGCTAAGGTCTCTTTTTCAATCTTTGCCCAGTTGCATCTATAGGGAGTTAAGGCACGAGAAGCGTATTCAATGGGTTTGCCATTTTGCAATAGAATGGCACATATGCCATCTTTGCTGCTGTCCACTTGCAGAGCAAGGTCTATTTCACAGTCGTAGTAAACAAGAACAGGGGCTTCACTTATTTCGTTCTTAACTTTTTTTAATGCTTGGTCACACTCATGCGTCCAGTTCCATGGCACTTTTTTCTAATCAGCCCTGAAATGGGTTCTAAATCCCTAGTCGAATTGGGAAAACTTAGCCAGATACTGTACTATGCCACACAAGCGTTTGACAGCTGTCACATCTTCAGGGGCAGGCATTTTCCAAATAGCACCAACTTTTGCGAGGTCAGGCTCAATGCCTTTTGAAGTTATTTGGTGACCCATACAAAGACTTTAGTGGTTTTCTCTACAGCTTTATTGGCAGTTAGCTTAACGTTTTTTTGTTTGCAGTGTTCTTTCAGCTTTGCTACGTTTCGTTCATAGTCGAGTTCTGACCCGGCCAAATTAAAGACTTTGCCAATCGATTCCTTGCTTACCCCCGTTTTGGAGAGTACTTGCTTGAATATAGATATGTGCAAGACTTGCATCATCGCAAAAAGATGTGAGCAGAGCCCAGACAACTGATTTCTCGAAAGCTTATAAATAAAACTTCAATTGTTGAGAGACAAGAATTACAGACAATCCAAATTGCCAATATGCACGAAGCAATACCTTTATTGTTTTATTTCTTATGACCTTCTGCATATTCTCAATTCTAATGGGTCTAAAAGTGCTTTTGTAAATGAAATCGTGGGCGTGAGCAAATTTTGTAGCAGCCGCGTATGATGAGCAACAAACTTAATGCTGCAAAAGTTTTCTTGCAGTCAATTCAATGAAGCGTTTAATGCAACACAATCTGTCAACTGTCGGAACATAGGCTGTGAGAAGCTACACTACACAGTATTTGAGCAACTGCAAGCAAACGAAAGTATGGCAAATCACCCAGCCGCTCAAATATAAAACATATGTAACGACTGAGCAATAGCTCTGAAAGGATGTTATTGAACGTTGTATGGCCAGTTTGAACGAGACACAGTAGGCCGAACATGGTTGTTCTTAACCGAATTGTTCCTGATGTGTTTGCGATACTTTTCCTACTTGTTAAACTCACGACCGTTGTGACTACATACAACATTGTCGTCAGGTCTATAGACTCCCAGTTGATGTTAAGTCAGCTCAGGACAGACCAGTAGCCATGGGGGGCATTCGGGGGCAGTGCCACCCCAAATTTTTTGTGCCCCCTAAATTTTGTGCCCGAAGAAAAAGTGGGTGTGACAATACTCGCTCTGACTGCAGCAAGCTGCTATAGAGTCTTCAGAAAAGAATTCATGAAAAAACATATGTCGTCTGCTTTTTGTTGAAAAACAAAACAAAAAGAAACCTGAGAGGTAAACGATGTCCCAAAATCGATCATCCAAGCTCCATTTTCTGCTGTGAATTTCTAATGAGACACACTAATACTGTGAAACTTGTGACGACTGGTAAATCAGACAACGATTCGTAAATTATGACCCACTCTGTAGTGAAGCGTCACGCTACTTGAAAAAATACAGCGAGTCTTCGACTGCATTCTCAGCAAAATTACTTCGGATTATAGGCACAAACTTGGTTTTAATAAGTGAAAGTACAGTATGTAATACATGCAGTTGTAAACATTAATATGGTAAAGGCTCTTTTGCCATGTTTTACATATGTTGGACGACTCCTATAAGTCGCCTTGCTAAGCGCAATATTTCCCCAAATTACAAACGCGTAAGTCCTAAATTAATTTAATCTCACATTTTAAGAAATCAATTTCAAGGCCCGAACGGCTATACAGTTCAAGAGCAGCAAGAAATAATGCTTTAAAAACATTAAAATACAACATTTTTTATTAATTTTGCAATTGAATATCTTTCGCATCAACTTATTTTGGGACTACAAGCTTGCGACAACATTTGTTTTTTTGAATTAGCTACGTAGTTGCCGGCTCATGGAATATTTCACAATTTCGAATCTGACCAACTGTTTTTGTCGAGTGCGGTATAAGAAAACATTTACACACTACATCAGGAACTAACAAAGTATAATTTAGATAACTTACGTTGTAAGTTTCTTTTAATCAAAGCTTAAGATTGTCATTCGGAAACCAACACAGGTAATTTGGTGTGCTGCAGCGTACGGAATCTAAGCACTACAGATATGGAGAAAAGTAGACTAGGGTTGGATAAGCATTGGGAAACTGCAGTTTCTGTGCAAATATACGCTAGTTTTCAAACTCTTTTTGCAAAAGTGCAGAAGTCAAAGTTTGGTTTGCCGTTATGCTTATCGATCGTCGTCGCGCACCGTTGGCCGAACGTTGCGCTTCAAGCCATAGGTAAGTTGGTAAAACTTTTTTCCTTTTGCAGTTGCAAAGCCGCCTGCCTCTTACTGCGAACGTGCGTCATTGCGAACGCTTGTGTTCGTGGCGCTACGCCATTTGATGCGAAAACCATCAAAATTTTACGATCCCGAAATAACATTTTGCATTTTTGAAGCCGTTGTTTTGTCAATATAACTGCAGTTTAGTTTTGGATCAGCGCAGATCAATTGCAACAGCGCAGTTTCTGGTGTGCCGCAATTTTCCAGGCTGCACAGCACGTTATGATTAACATTAACAAAATCTTTTAGTGCAGTCTGATCATGATCAGATTATGGTAATTTCAATTCTTTAGGTGTTTCTTTAGGCGTTAAATTCTTTAGGCGTTAATTTCAATTCTTTAGGTGTTTCTTTTCGAGGAAATTTGTATCGTCAAGGGAATCTCGCAGCTCAGTTAGCTGACAAATCATCAAAGATATTTTTTTTAACTTGTTTCGAGGCAAGTTACCGGAAGGAGAAAAGATTTATTTCGGATCAACAAGGATGTTCGAGAGCAGCCTTGCGTAAAAGGCAACATTGCAGTGAGTGCGACAACAGCAGCGTATAGAGAGGAAAGATTTGTGCAAAACTTAAGGTTGAACTTCCGACGTACAGTATTTCTTTATCGAGTCCACCGTAACTCTCCTTCCAATTTGTATTTTTGCTTCATTGTGCATTGCTATGCTCCATTGTGCTGGTGAAATGTACAAAATATACGGGGATCAAGTTTTCATTTTTTAACTGTTATCAACATGCATCTATTCCTAGATAGAATCAGAAGATTAAAAAGTGAAGAAGTCTTACGTTCTCAAATTTCACCTCGATTGATAGACAGCAGTAGAGTCCAAATCATGTTCGGGAACAGTAAAGTTGAGCCGGGAGGTGCGACTATTCCTGACAAGGCAGTTACGCTTATGTCACAGTAAAGGGCTTTCAAAACTAAACAGTCTGATTAGCGGTAGCCAACAACTTTGTCCAGTTCAGACGTTGTTCAGGCTGAAAAGCATTCTCCTTTGCGCAACGCATGAATGAGCTGTCTGCCCTAAATTGGACCTCAGATTTAATGCATAAAACAACAGTGCCAGGCATTTTTTCCTAACTTGGCAAAGATGAAGCTAAACATGATATCCAAATTGGAAATGTGTGTAGCGATATAATAATAGTCTGGAAACGTAGGATTCATAAAAAGTCAAATGTTGTTTCAACTCACTGAAATATGCACCTAGCCAACTACTTGCAAATTAACTTGTTATTTCATGCAAAACTGACGGTTGTTTGATAAGCTGAACGTAATGCCTGCGAGAGAAAATGTCTATATATAATTATATGAAAGATTTGTTAATTTTGTTTAGGATTTTGAGACAATAGCTGTTTACGCGTGTTAATTCTTCATGCACTTTGTTTTCATCTTAAGCCCTTTTGAAGCCTATGCATCTTGCGCATGCCGCAGTGTGCTGCCTATGCCAAGGTTTTAATTACAAACTAAGAAATTGTCTTCAAAAATGCTTCACTTCGCAAAGCTTATGAAACAGTTTTCTACGTTTTCAATTATTAGAATGTGGAAGCCTTTCCTCTTTTTTCTCTAAATAGATTTACTTTGCACAAAATTAAGCTGGTTCCAAAATATTTGAAGATGAAAGCAAATAAACCAATCGTCATACCTATAAAGATTCTACACAAATACTTCCATCGATGCTACTGGTGTTAGTGCTGTACTTCGATGACTGGTAAACTTCGGTTTCAAAGCCGGTAAAAGTCATTAAAAAACTAATCTACAAAACACGAATGTTTTCCATTTTGACTGCTTTTTGGTCCTTTACTAGAGAGTTTTTTGCGCTCTTTTGCGCAGATTTTTACCCTCTTGTATTTTGTATTCAATATAACAAAAATGTTTTTTCGAACAACCAAAGTAGGTCGAAGCTAAACACGATTAATTGCTAGGAACGAAGCATTTGGAAATTTGTTAATAGCACAGCAAAAATTTTACACACATGTTGATGGTTCGCCTATTATAGATCACTTCGTGCCTAACAGGCAGACACTCAATATTGCTGTCCGTCCCGCAGCCCAGAGAGGCTTTTGTGGGCTTAGCGCCCCAAATATTGCTCTAAGCCCCATCCCCAAATTGAAATATGAAACATTATAAGTCAATGGAGTTTTTATCAATTTTTAGAATGTCAAGCCCCCCTGCACAAACCCAAAGCTCCCCTATTGACGACTTTCTGGTGGCGGTTCTGTTTTGTGTCACGCCTAACGTGCGATTGCAGGCTGCAAGCAGAGTAATAGAAGGTTTTCTGAAAAATCTTAAAACTTGTTATTTATTTCAAACTGAAAAACAACCATGCGTCTTAGATATTTTGTTTGTGTTTTTTACCAAATTTAGTCAGCGGTTGGCAAATAATACTTTCTACGTTTTTTGATAATCGCGGAGCAAACTGATATGTCCGCAATAATTGGTTTGTCTGATTTAGTTTACTTTTAAATTGTTGCAACGAAGCACGAAATATCCTTTTTCTTACGGATTGCTCAGAGACGAGTGCATACCCGTAGTTGGAGGGGGGAAACGGGCGCTACAAGACGTTTTTCACACCTGCAAAATATGTTTCACCCCCTTGTGATCTTCCACCGAAGTACAATACATAGACATTTCTTAGATGATAGGGGTGCCAAATTTACGCACGTGACCAGGAAGCACATCGACTGTTTATGGGATGCATCACTGGGCAAGAGGTCAGTTTTTCGTTAGCTTTTTAATTGTTTTGTCATTTGCGGCAAAGCCAATCCAAAGTGGTGCTTTGGGAGTTCCTGATTCATCACTATTAAGGAAAATAAGGTTGCTTGTGAACCTCAACATAATATTTTTACTTGTGAAGCTTGCGTTGACAGAAATTTTCTTCGCAATTTCCTGTTTCACCAACAAACGTTGCCAGGTCTATCCAAGCATGCACCACAACAGGTTCGGAATCAAATTCATTTTGTCGACTTGATCACTCGGCTTGGATGTACGGTTATCAATCGAAGCACAAACTTGCAAAGCCACTGCTACAGAAACCGCTCGCCTGTGCTCATTTGAATTTCTGCAACCGTTTTAGGGAATTTTTTGTTATTTGTTTCTCGCATTGCATAGCAAAATATAATGCCACATTCGCAGATTTACTTTACGTTTGCGCGATCGACATGCCAGTGTTTTGTATACGGCAAGGAAAAATGCACACATTTATGAGTTTGTGATTTTAGTTCAAAAAATTAACATTAATTGAAAAAAAAATTGAATTTGTGTAGTAATGAGAAGACGGACAAAACAGCTACCATACTAAGATTTATAAATACAATAGATTAATTGTTATACTGACTACTGACTACTGGCTTGCACAAGTAATTTTGGGTTTAACTACAAAAAAAATTAGCTTGCGTGTTTTCTTCCTCCCGGACCCCAGTACCAACTGGGCACGGGTAGGTTGTACCTTTCATACTCCACTCTCGTAGGCCCTGCTTGTAATGCAATATAGGAATGTCAAGTCTGTATTTCAAGACATTGAGATGTTTATATGTCTGGAATTTATCTTTGTGTTTATTTTACAAGGCAACATTCGTTTTTTTATTTGCTCGCCAAAGCTTTTCTTTAACCCTCTTTTCTGAAGAGCGTAAAAATAAGGTTAGAGTTGAAATCACCTGACGATTATTGACGATTATATGCATCACTAGAAATGTCACTTGAGATATCTGCCTCGGAACCTGGTCAATCTCATGATTCTACACTGCATGAGGTGGGTGCGCTTCTACGTTTACTTCTGCTAAAATGGAAAGATTTTTGGAATGCCTTTTGAAAAAGAGAGTGTTTTGCTTACAAGCAAGTGATGAAATGGGTTTTACTTTTTTTCCACTTTAGGCGATTATGTTAACCCCAACATCGTATATACCAGAAAATATCGACAGGTACCGGCAAAGCGGCACAGTAGGTTCACGGCGCGCCAACAAAACTGGTCGGCTGGGTTCGAGTCCCTGTCGGTGACTGCGATCACACCGAAGACTTGGAAAACGGTGCCACCTACTCCTTGTCAAGCCTCGTGATCGGCGTTGATGGGTGGGTTCAGGGCAGAGGTTCACGCACTGCCATTAACTCCCTGCCAGTGCAGCATTCACGGCCAAAGTACCCGAGTGGCCCACAGCGCAAACATGCGGATATGGGCGCCGCGATCCACTCGCGACACTCCGAAAAGAGCACAAAAACGATTATAAACAGAACTGCGAGATTGTAGAGATGCGGAAATGCAAAATAAATTGCACGAAACGACGCATCACTTTCATTTGTCTCGTACTGTGACACAGGCCAGTAACAATGGGGGAGCAGGGGGCTTGGACATAGTTTAAAAGTTTTGGTCCCATCTCAGAAAACCCTTCGTCCCCTGGTGTCCAAAGCTGGTTACGCGTCTGCTGTGGCGTATGTTTCTTTCTTAATCACTGCTAGATTTTAAGCGTTGATGCAGAGTCTTACTGCTAACATTTACACATCCACTTCCAAAACGCTAGATGCAGCTTTTTTTACAAAATTGATGTTGTCTTTTCAAACGCTCTTTGAAAATTTGCTGAAAAACTTCCTGACCAAGCATAAAATTTAACGTAATAAATTTAAGCATGTGCTTGACTTTGGCTTACAAGGCATTGTGGACTCAATACATTGCATGATCGACGTACATCTGTCCGAAAGCATGTGATCACAGCAGATTAATTGTATTTGCATTAGAGCATAGTTTTGTAATAGGTCAGTGCAGTGACGTATGGGGGGGGGTTTCATTCAGTGGCATATGGTGGTTATTTGTATTTGGTATGGGCTGTTTGTGACGTCACAATTTGACGTCATATTCATGTTTCGAAACCAACGGTTTGTCGAAGTTTGTTGACACAATATGCATATTCTTCCACACGCACTGTCCTTATTTTATAAAATATCAGCCCTCCAAGTTAGGATATTGGAGGAAAATACACTCAACGCTATGACACAACTGCAAAAATATCAGGCTGCGCGTTAAAACAGGGGAGTAAAACACACTCACCACTCTGTCAGAGCATTTACAACTACAATTTTTGCATTAAGTCGACAATAAAACAAGTAAAAAGAATGCAAAAACAATTAACCTCCTTTGGGAAGGTAATAATGTTTTGTAAAATATCAAGCTCAAAGGGGGTTTTAACCCCAACTCCCTCTCCCCTTCGCGCACGCCCTTGGGTCAGTGGAAATTGTGCACAAAAGCAATCTTGTGAAAACCAGGGTGGGTGCAGATGGTGAAAAGAATTTGTTTACATTTACGCTGATCTGTATCTAATTGTTGGGTAGATCAAAACGCTCTTCTTTCATTCCATTGCCGAACGATATTGACTTCCCTTAAATTAAAACCAATAACCCTTTTAAATCTTTTATGATGTTCAGCATGGACCGCGCAATGCCAGGTGATGTTTTTTCTTTTTTTACTATAGGTCTTACAACATCCTACATTTGTGTGGAAATTTGATTGTATTGATAAGACGAGATCTGGTCAGACTGAAACCATTTTCTGCATGATTCATGCTTGCAAGCCGTGCTTGGTGAACTTAAGCACTGGTCATTGCGGCGTTGCTTTTGGCTTGGGATATCATATCTTAATGTAATTAATCATAATCACGGAGTTTCCGATTCTTTCGCAGTTAGATAAAAATTGTCAAGCTAATCTGTAAATTACTCTACTGGGGTGAAGCACATCTTTTGACCAAACATTTTCAAAACAATGCCCTTGCAGCTGCATCGAAAATGTTATCTGAGTTCATAATTCAAGTATCGTTTGTCTTTTGTGTGTTTTTTATTGTAAACCAAAGTGAGGAGCAAAATCATAAACGCTCATTGACTATTTTTCGCATCCGGTTGTTACGAAGAGCACGTCAACGTTTACACAATTTTTACAAGCCCTTTTATTTGGAAATTTTTTATTGTTCTTGACCGTCCCACCGACACCTATGACATCAAACAAAACTGGGCGTCCGCAAAACGGGCATACCCCTTGGAAATTGAAACTAAGAACCAAAAATTTACAGAAAACCTGCAGTCACCAACAACATTCCTATAAATTGATTTAATTCTTGCAACGACAGTTTACTTGCCAGCATGACACTTACACTGCACAAGAGCCAGATTCGCTGTTCTGGTGTAATCTATTGATGAGCTTGCAAGTCATTCGCGTCCGCTCCTTTGCCTGCAGAAGCAGATTACAAAACTTGCGAGAGGATTGTTCTGCCGTAGGCCTTTATAGCGTAACCATAACATGCCAACAAACTTCAAAAGTTCACTTCAAGTTACAGACTTACGGTAGTAGGCGTTTTTCCGCATGCGAATGTTGAACGCAGGTAATGCAGCGAGACAGTGACTGCTGATAGCGCTAAGCCATGTAGTTTTATACTGCGTGAAAAATAGTATGAAGGAATCTGTAGCCAGGGCCGGCCCTGGCAGGTGCGGGGCCCAATGGAAGGCCTAGACGCGGGATCCCTCTGAGCAGTGGTGTTACAACGTCATAGTGATCGGTCAACCGTGCACCGTGCTACGATCTTTTTGATGATGTTTTAGCAAAATAACTATATGAATATCAAAAAATAGGCAAATTATTGGAGTTGATCTGTATGCACTTGATAACACAACAATTTCTTTCATTTGGATGGGCGTGGGCAATCGTTCATGTGTCCCCTACCTAAGTCCATGTTTAGGACTAATAGCATGTTGCTGTGATGGACATTAGACAGTACAGTAGTGTACCGCTACCAGTCGTAATCAAGTCGAAAGTTCTAAAGCAGGGGTTCTCAACCGGGGGTAACTTTACCGCTCGGGGGTAAATTTTGCCTATCCTGGGGGTAAATTTAATGATGCTGTTGTTCATTTTTCTACAGCGCCAGCGCTAGTAGGTAAACAAAAACAGGCGGTAAATTTTTTGTTAGGAAGCTGGCAAGGGGAAAACAGGAGAAAAAAGGTTGAGAACCCCCGTTCTAAAGGAAGCTTTGAGTGGAGATCCGAGCCGCGAATGCAAGTAGCGATGCTTTTTTAATGCATCACTAGTAGCATGAAGAAATGTTAGCAGTGGGTTTTTGCCGCACCCTGGCAGGTGCGGGGCCCATTGATAACTTTTTAAATGCATCACTTGTTTCCCGTTAGTTTTTTGACGTGGCAAACCTGGGTGTGCGCTAGTACAACCGCAAACCTGCGCTTGCAATATGCGTATCATTTCGAGCTTNGTCAGGTGTGCGCTAGTACANCCGCACACCTGTGCTTGCAATATGCGTATCATTTCGAGCTTCGTCATTAATTGGCAGTTCAGGTAATTTCATGGTTTATCAAGATCGACTTCAAACAAATTTATTGCAGTTGTTCGCGCACCCATGCAATTCAGAATGGTTTTCGATCATTTCTGTTATTAGTTTAGAGGCAAACAGTCTTGATGGACAGAAACAAACACAATTTGTAACGGTTTTTTTGTATTTTATAAGTTTCCATTGCCTTCAACCCTTTCACTAAGCATCGAGTGGCGATGCCACTCGATGTCCCTGCCCTACTGCTGCCCCGGCGTCCCTGTCTGTCTCTCAGTAGTTGTACATACGACAGCCACATATGAAATACGAAAGTTTTCTTGAGTATTTTATGCGCACTCTCACTTCTTGTGTACTTGCGTAGTTTAGCAAGTTTCAAACTGTCAACCCTGAGTGTCCACCATCCCAGCCCCATACTTTTTCTGCTCGACTGCTAGTTGACGACACATTCGCACAGCCTGTTGTTTTTGCAGTTGTGAACTGCCCTGTCGTAGCGTTGAGTGTATTTTACACAGGAGCGTAACGAGGTTAGATGGCGCCTGGGACAAGAAGCAAGTTTGGTGCCCCCATCTTCGAACCTGAGGTCTTTCGCAAACAGATGTACTGTATTGAAGAAAGTACTTGTGACATTGCTGGCACTTTTCCGCGCCCCTTGCAGTCATTCGGGGCCCTCCGCAGTGATCCGGCGCCGGAATAGTCATTTGGGGCCCGGGAAATTGTGCCCCCTTTGCCCCCATCGTTACGCCCCTGGTTTCACGTCACTGTTTTAATGCGCAACCTTATATTTTTGTGAACTGCGTTGACGTATCGCTGAGTGTGTTCTACTCCCCTGTATTTAACTCGCTGCCGGACATTTTTGCACTTAAGAGCTGCTCCGTCTTACTTAGCGTTGAGTGCTGTGCTTTGCTCCGGTCTCGTAACTTGGAGTGCTGATAATTATCAGCATAATTTATGTTCATTACAACGACACATTGTACAACAACGTATGAGAAAAGTGCGTGTAGAATAATATGCATATTGTTTCAACAAACTTCGCCGAAACGTTGGTTTGCAAACGCGAATATGATATCATATTGTGACGTCACAAACAGCGTATAACCCGTAACAGTGACCACCACACGCCATTCCTCATTACTAGAATTTGGTAGGAGGGCAAACAATCAAGCAGTCGCCCCGAGTTAGTGACATCTTTTTGGGAAAATCTCGGGATTTTTTAGGGAAATTGCATTTTTTGGAATAAACCTGCGAAAAGTTGTGGTCATTCGTTTCCCTCTGATGTGAAAATCAGGTTGTGATTTACTGTCAGTTACAGGAAAAAGTAATGCACAATTACATCAAGTTATATGCTACAATTTCCTTAGAGAAGCGTTAAGCCTTCCTGGAATTAACATCATTAAAGAGAACTCGTCAAAAGTAGATCCTAATCACGTTTCAGCAAAACGTAAAGCTTAACGGTATGTCATTTTGCGAAAGTCACGTTATACTGTGGTATGAAATGTAATTAGCCTACTGGTCTGTATTGCGATTGCATAATCAAAACGTAGTTACTTTGAAATAATCATTGCTTTAAGAACTTCTAATGTCCTTTCAACAAGCAGCATAGTGTGTTACATTGCACATTTAATACATAATGACTTTGGAACTCTCGAGAAATAGAACGAAACAATCACACAATCATACATAAATCACACTTCGAGATTCTGTACGTTTACTGCTGAATATCTCTAAAGGTAGATAAAAGTAGAATACTGATTTGTGCAAAATCTAGGGAATTTTTATAAAGTTTTGAGAATTTTAGGCTGAACTTTGTGGAATTTCTAATAATTAATTGTGGGAACCCTGCCCCGAGCATTACCTAACCTCTGCACGCCGCTGGGCCTACTGCATGCTGTTTTGATAGGCATTGAAAAAAATTTTTCTCACTTTCTGGACTGCGGGACTAAAAGTTACCAGATCACCTTCTACAAGCGCCATAGAATCTGGTATGCCTAGTTGTTGCAAATTGGACACATCCTAGCCAAGGACCAAGGTGCGTTTTTTTATCCAGATCAGCGATTACATATAATTTCTCTAGAAGCAATTAAAATAAACTTCATAGTGACAGCACAGTTGAGATCAAAAGAACTCTTCTGACACACTAAAGAGGTGGTGTAGGCAGTGACCCCAAAAGTTTTGATTTGTCGAAAATCCAGGCAAAATCCTTAAATCTGGGCAAAANTCCTGAAAATCCGGGCAAAAATAGCGCCNGACGTTTTTTCAAAAAAAATTGGTTCCCAACGTTGCAGAAGAACACTGTTTTTGAGGTCATTCCAAAAAAAGTCTTCATGATCTTTGTAGGATAAAATATGTAGGCAAATGTCGCACAAAACTTTTCGGTCAAGTATGGGGAAATTTGGGCAAAAATCTTTCGCACCCCCAAACATTTGCTAGTTCCTATACCTATGCATTGAAGACAAGTTAAAGAGGACGATTTTCCCAGAATGTGTTCATAAAAGATTTAAAATCCAGATTTACTTTTTCTGGAATACATCCGAGGTCGAGGGCTTTGAAGTACCGTATATTGTCCCTTGGTCAAAGACAAAAGTGTTGAATAGATTTGGGCCTACAAAAATGTTTGGGTTTGTCTGCTGTGATCTCAATTTGCTGTAAATAACGTAAGACACAACTAAAGTGCATTTTTTTACAAAATACGACAAACGAAGGAAAGGTTCAAGTTTCCTAATTTTCTAAATGTACGAACGTTCTTGTTTTGTTGAACTTTCAGTCAGAGTTCAAGGCGTTCACTCGGAAATGCTTATTTAGCCTTTGCAATTTTCACGTCTCCACAGCGACCAGGGAAAATTAAACTTAGTTTTTTCTGAAGCCGGTAACTGTGGCAAATGCAAACATAGCGTTTCGCAAAAATATGAAAATCGGCTTTCAAGAAGAAAAGTGTTTCAAATTATAAGGAAAACTTCCAGAGTTTATAAAATTTTCACATGACGAATGTTTACGTGCGAGATTAATTGTATTGAGAGATGATGTGAGCGATGCTGTTTGCTGCCAAACAAAGTAGCGAATTTTTTGTTTAGCGAAATAGTATAATTTTGTTCTTGTTGTAAAATACCAAGGGAACGACTTGTGTATGACAAGGGATATGGTTCAGGCAAATTGTTTGTGATGACCTATTTAGTGGCTAGAAACTGCGTTTTGAGGGAAACCTCAAGGTGAAAATCTGCTTGAGGTGGCTGATGTCGCAATAAAAACACGAAGTTAAAAAGAATTTGCCCTATTTTGCGATGGCAATGCTAAACATACCGTGATAGAAGCCTGCACTTGAAGCTAGCATACATCCACAATAGACTAAATGTTCTGTCATGGAAGAAATGCTTTTTGTTGCATCATAATATTTTTAACATAACAGTGATAGGACAACAGATGACTTGCATCTGCATCTGCATATCAAACACTTCAATGTATGGTGGATACAAGCAGGGACGAATTTAGGGAGCGCGGGGCCCTAGACCACCATAGTTTTGGGGCCCAGAAATTAAAGCCATTTTAAAGCCTTTCCTACATTCGTCTAAAGAGCAAATGGCATTGGGATCTTTTCTTGGAATTTATAGCTCTTTCGTGTAGTTCAGAAGTTCTCTTCGTTAAATTTCCGCGATTTCTAGCGTTTTTAGTA
>JGI24159J19872_10001405_pt1 | contig 26341 bp, 15 predicted proteins | sample Ectturendosymbi4_FD_19872 | JGI IMG/M metagenome (IMG submission 19872)
ATCATTTAGTCCAGGGTTGAAACTTATTTCCGATCACGATCCGCATGAATTGTGGAATATCGCTGGAGGGCGGCACAAAATAATCAGTTTTTTCTTGAAATTCTACCTGCACTTTCTAGAGGAAAATATGGCGAGAAAAGGTGTGATAGAGATTTTTGTTGAATTTCTGTTTGTGTATATGTTGATTCACCATGGAATTTCGATTTGACGTGATGTTGTATTCTCACCTGGATCTTGAGAAAATTCAGATGTGGGTCATATCGAACGTTCACGCGGGTCACATTTTGCCCCCGTTCTGCCGGTTCCCCATTCTTGATTTAGTCACTGCAAGTTTTACAATTTACATTTTGCTGCTGTGACCTGGAATAACATCACCGGATCATTTTTGGTAGTTTATGATTGTAATAAACATATGGACTTGTCTCCTCATGCCCTGGCGTTGGGGATTTATTTTCCAAATAAACGGTCTACCTGTGGACCAGTCGCTGAAATCTCTGTGACAATCCACAAATTGCAGATTATTTTCACGTCCAATTAATTAAAAAATTTACCCATTCAGAGTGTTCATAAGTGACTGGATATCACGGCAGTCCCGTCGCCACGGAGGCATTGGTGGGCTTAGCCCCCCAAACGAAACTCCAAGCTCTCCCAAATTGAAACATGAAACACTACAAATCAGTGGAGTTTTTGTCAATTTTTAGTATGCCAAGCCCCTCCGCAGAAACACAAAGCCCCTATTGAAAACTCCCTGGAGACGGTTCTGTATCACGGTTACTACATCTGATATATATGTCTTTATATTCGTTTAATATCAACACAATTCTTATCGTTGGGTCGTCAATGTGTTTAATTTAGGTGAGTTTACCTGTATCTTACAACTTTGATGAGGTCAATCTAGAAACCACTGTTTTCGGATAGTCCGGATGACTGCCTAATCCAGATGAAGTCATAAGTCAATCCGAATCCGGAATAACCGAAGAGCACTGTTATACTGTCTCCAGCAAATTCGTGACAATCAAAAACTTTCACTTACATCTTTTTGTCGTTTGGTCAAGAACGATTTCCGGACACAAAGAAGAGCTTATTGGATAACGGCTTGTGTTTACCTGAGTTTAATAAACTCCTTGCTTGTACAAGAGATTAATCGATTGCATTAACGTATGCCAGAACACAGACAAAGCATATTTAGTGGGCAAATACTTTTCGAATATCTTGAACTTTTTATGATAGTGCTTTGTTCCCAAAGTAAAACTCCAGTTCAAAAAAAATCTGAGTGATTTGCATTATCGTAAAAAGTATGTGCCTTGAAATTAGTTAGTGCAACTGGTTCAAGGTGTCAGTAAATTATTCACTACAGGCAAAAGCATATTCTCGGATGACATTTTTTATTCAAGCAGACCCTAGCAAATTTAGGTCAGTTAAATGGGTGCAGAGCGTGATTTTTCTTTCTCTTCTTTCCTTCGTCTGGCGACCAGACAACAGCACACGATTATCGCAATGATTAAAGCTAACAGTGCAACGCCGNCGCCCACNGACACANCAATTATTGTTCCAGTCGTCCAGAAACCTGAACAGAATGTACGAGTTTGCAATTGCTTTACACAACATGTTAAACAGACAGGTAAACCATAAACATCATAAAATAAATCTGCGAGTGAGGATATGAAACACAAGGTTTGCCGATGTGCATTTATCAAGAATCAAAAACGGAACTAGAAATAAGTAAAGGTTTAGTCACAAAACTCACATGCTGAACTTTTTTATGTATTGGTTCAGAATGCAATAGATCGTGTCCACAACTTACGTCACATCGGTGAAAAACTTATAGAAGTGTGGAAACATTTTGCCTTGATTCAAAGGCTTGTGCAGAATTTGTCGAGTTTTTCATAGGCATGCACATATTTCCAAAGATTTTCAGAGGGCGATATGTTCATATGTTTCAGTAGGTCTGTAGCTCTATATTTTGTCAAATGTTAAGTCTGCGTAGTTTGACAATCGCAGTAGCAAACAACTTTTTCAACAATTTCCTTAGTGTACATTTCATATAAGGTTTGCCTATCTTTAACTTTATTCTCAAACTTACGAGGGTTTTTACTTTATTCCTTTAGTTTTAGCAATAGCATACTGGCTTACCTTCTGCTTGAGTAGATGTTGTCGGCTTCAACGTTGTAGTAATCACTGAAAGCAAAAACCAACAACGTAAATAAAAATTAGTGAATTAACCTCTTGGCTTGCAGTTTTCTATACTTACATTCTCTTTTTTCAAAAAATGTCACTTACTAGAGGTGACTTTTGCCCTCAAAAGTTTTGTGCAGTGAGCTTCATAAAAACCTTAACAAGTTCTTTTCTGAAGTCGTTTCACTAAACATAGCGGAGTACCCTGTTAAACATTTCCGCAACTGATGGTTTGACTGACTCATTCTTACCACATGATATTTCTTGTGAATAGCTAAGAAATTAGTTGAATTGGTGCAGAAACTTGCAATACCTTTTTGAGTCTTAAGAAGGTTTTTCATGATAATTTCTAGAGATTTCCTTTCTGCTTTCTGTCAAGCATCAATATTGTTGAAAGTAACTTTCTGACACAAAAATCGCTGCAGTTGGAACTTTGTGCTGAATGTTTTAGACTCAATTTGTAGTTCACTGCTGTTTGTTGAAAAACCTGTACAATCTATGCTTAATTATATGTTTATCACAAAACTAGAAGGACATCTTCTGTGACACCGTAGGTCTACACATCTGAACAAAGCAAAATGTTGTATTCTTCCGACTCGAAATTTTACATTGGCTTAGACTGATATTATAGCAATTTTATGGAATTCAGATCAGTTGAGGGTTTTGCAAAGAAATCTTCATCAAACTCATTTGTCATTAACTAGTTTTATCAGTCAGGTAAATAACCGAAAACTGAGATATACTTTCCGAAAAAATAATATGTTATACAAAAAAGGAACTTGAAAGAAGTGTTTCGCATGCATGATAGTGTAACATCTATAGATTTAACTACTGTCTATGTATTTGATCCAATACCGCAATAGTCGTGGTACGATGTTTCCCAGCAATACCCTTGATGTCATTTCTTGATTGAAGTTGTCCCGAAAATACAAATTTAAAATTCTTGGCTCAAAGAGAAATGACCAAGCCAGGGTTTTTGCAACCCGTTTAGAAACTGAGTACCTATAGCTCTCAAATACCTAACAATGTTTTCACGATTTATGCGAATGTGTTCAGGTTGTGCATTGCTGCTAGTGAAGCTAACTTAAATGAAGTATACTTGCCTACAGTAGGTTAACCGCACAGGCTATCTATGATCACGGTTGACCAAAGTTAATCATGGTAACAGTTAGCCCTCGATCATTGAAGCAAATTAAGTTTAGCAGTGCTTAAAAGCAAGTAATTTTCACCTATATCAGGACTTGAAACAGCGAAATGATTTAGTTGTTCGAAATTATTAAGCAAAATGGTTTAATTGAAAATTTTCCCAATACCATAGCCGTGGTTAATATAGTTCAAATTGTGTTTGCAGCAATTAGCAGTAACAATTACCAAATTCGCTTATGTCAATTGGGCGGACAAAGCACGAACATATACCACACGGTAGCTGTAAAAAATTCCGCCGCTCCTTCTAATGCACTACTAGCGAAAGCTGGTACCCGTTTGGTCTTTCAGAATTAGTAATCTGAACATTTCGAGAAGCCTAAAACTTACACATGTTTTTTCATTTTTAATTAACAAAAAATGAAGGGCAGCGCGGCGGAACGAATTTTATAGTGTGACGTCCAGAAGACGATGTAATTCTACGACCTACAGCTTGAATGATTAGAGATGACGTCACATAATCAAAGAACCATGTTCTTTGATTATGTGACGTCATCCCTAATCGTTCAAGCTTCAAATGCCCTGTTCGCACAGTTTCTTGAAAGACAGCAATGAGACAACGCACCTACAATCGCTGTGATTTTATCGAAGGCATTCTGATATTTTGTCAAAACCATTAGCTCCAACAGATACATGGTTCTCTTTGAAGCAAACATGCGATAAAAATATCAATTTGCGTAAGCAAGTAGGTACCATTTTCAAAATTGCATTTATGTATTTTACCATTTTAATTCGTCAGATATGGCTTTCATGTTTTTACCGTTTAATGTAATTTTGCTTTACGATGAAAAATCAATTTGAGACATGAAATGCACACACTAAAATCTACTTTTATCGCAGGGAAAGATTTACTGACCCTATTTTGAACGTTATGGTGTAATTGCAATGTTCTACATAAACCATTCTGAAACTGCTAAGGCAGTATTTTCTTTATTAGCACACCAATGAAATATAGAGTGACGCGAGTACGGTGTAACGATGCAAGATTGAGATGAAAATAAGCTTGCCTTATCGACAAGGCCAATTTCGAAAATTATGTCCTTCGATAACTAAAAACTAAAAAACGCGGTAAATTAGTGGTTGTAGGTCACTTGTTTCTCAGAATTCCTTGAAAAATAGTGGAGGGATCCTGTTGCCACTGTCATTCCCTGTTCCGCCGCCCGAATTCAAGAAAAATCTCAGAGAAATGCACATGCGTTTACTTGAATTCATGCTTTTCTACCAAAGAGGAGGTGCATGGAATAACAAGGTGCATTGAAATTCTACTTCATGCAGAAACATTTAAATTACAAGGTGCAGTATTGCTCATTCCGCTTCATGCCGGAATCTGTACGCACATGCTGATGGCAAGGTCTACTACTCTGGGCTGTACCATGTGTGCTGGAAGTTCCAGAAGTTGTAATAAATGTTTGATTTTGCTTGGTTTTCTGGATGTGAGTAACAGAGTCATCGGAGCCTGTGGTCTCGGTTGCAAGAAAGTTGCTCTCAGAAGTTGACATAGTTGATGTTCTGCTTGTGGACTGCATTGTTGCCTGAGTGCTCACGTTACGATACGCTCCCGTGTCAAGAGCTAGCAACGTATCGATTGTGAACGTTCCTGCTTCGTATGGCGCTGTTAACTTTTCAAACGCAACAGTCCCGTTACCTGGAGCTCGGGATGAAGAAGTAGATGTTGCAGATGACGGCAGCGTCGTAGATGCGGCTGGAACTGTACTTGTAGTTGTAAGTGCCGCCATCGTTGACGTGCTGGTTGTTACAACGGGNGCTTCAGTTGATGGTAACACTGTGCTGCTGCCTGTAAAATGTGCCACAGAGCATTTTTGTAAGTTGACTATAAATAGAGCAGCAGCCTCGAAATGCATAAATCACTATCAGGAATCTTTTTGCATTAATTTGTTAAAAATACAATCTTTCCTTGAACATTCAGACCCTCAGTAGGTATATTTATATATATTCTAATGCAAATACCTATTAAACTACGGAATGGCGCCGTATCAATTTTTTATGTAGGCATAGTTCTTTTTCGTGTGTATCGGTGTCAAATCAAAAACATTTTACTCAAGGGCGTATGCAAAGGGGGTTTTGGGGTTAACAGCCCTTGTGTTTCATATGTTAAAAACATGTAATATCTGCGCTAAGAAGATTATTTGTTTTCGCATACATTTGCTTGTTAATTTGTCGACTTAATGCAAATGCTACGGAATGAATTTCCATGCAAATTTCAAAAAACATTGCAAATGGGTCAAAACGAAATAGTTAGGTTTTGGTGGTAATCTGGGTTAACGCCTGCATCCAGGAACCATCTCACCACCTTTTGCAGACCTTTCGTTCACTACGTATGTTTAAGATTGTGTTCCACGATAGTTCATTTTATCCGAAACAGTTGTCTTTATTTTGTCTGCTATGGCTGAGCGCATGCGTTGACCGCATTGGCTACATTATCAATTTCCGTAGCATGATGGAACTGTTACACGAACTCTAAAACAGCAGTTGTTAACATAGAAACATTCAGGCATTTGACAATGTCTCAGAAGGGAAAAAAGGAAACTAAACGTTTGCTGGACTTCTGTGCATAACAAAAAAAACGAAAGTTTTGTTCCGTACTTTATGCGCATTCTCAGTTCTTGTGTAGTTTAGCAAGATTCGATCTTGCAAACCGAGGTGTGCGCCAGTCAATCCAGTCGCACACTTTCTATGCTCGACTGCTCGTATTCGACAAGACATTAGCGCGCAGCCTCATTTTGCAGTTGTAAATTGTTATGACGTAGTGATGAGTGTGTTTTACTCCCCTGTTTTAACGTGTAGCTTAATATTTTTGCAGTTATGAATTTTCCTACGATATCCAACTTGAAGCGCTAATAGTTTATATTAAGTGCAATGACATAAAATAAGGACAATGCGTGTAGAAGAATATGCATATTGTGTCAACAAACTTAGCCAAAACGTTGGTTTGGAAACATGAATATGATGTCAAATTGTGACGTCACAAACAGCGCACACCAAATACAAATGACCACCATATACCACTGAATGAAACCCCCCATGAAAATTTTCTGTGTACGCCACTGTCCGTGCACATTTTTCTATCTAAACTGCAGTGTTTTTTTATTTTCACAATGTACGTGTAGGAGCTGTAAACGCATAAAGAAGTTGTGGTAGTTTTTGTACAAGACATTGTAGTGAAGATTGCCTAAAGTGGAAGGCTAAGCTAATTGCATTGCCTCCTTGCTCTCTCCTTACTTGAGACTTGCTTATTATTTACGACAATGTCATATGTTAAAATTTAACCTGATGTTTGCCTTCTTTTCCTCATTAATTGATTGTGACTAACAAAAGTGCACCCATCTATGCTAAATAAGAATAAATCTTAGCAATTAGCATGATTTTTTTAATAAGCGTAATTAGAGATTGAAAATGAAGACGTTGAACAACACTCTCCNCACATGGTCGTATGAATATCAATTTCTGTTTGGGGGTTTCATAGTGATTACCTAACACTNTTAAACACCATAAGTATTACCATTGTCAACATATGGCCATGTAGAATATTGACTGCTAGTCCAAGTGATAAGGCTTTGATCCCCNTAGTGAGACATTCTTCAGATTTTCGTTTATTTGCCTCGTCATTTGTACGATTTGGTATTGAAGAGGCGTATAAACAATGGTAATTTCAAACTCAGTGCTTTGTTCGTGAGGACTCGAGAAATCCACCAGTTTGCAATTCATCTACGACATGGAGCTACCTACATCAACGAGCTTGCTTGGGAATGTTTTACCTCCTGAATTTAATTTGTACACGGAGAATTGCAGGACGTGACTCGCGCATGTATTGATTTGTTACTGATATTTGGCGAATGATATTTTCCCATGCAGACACCTTGATTTTTTACAATGGTAGTAGGTACTGTAAATTTTAGTATAAACATTAAGGCTTGCTGTTTGTACGTTATTTGAGGAAAACAAAGGCAAATTTGGGCAAAAATTTTTTTCATCCCCAAAAATATGCACTCCCGTACACCTATCAATGAAGGCGTGAACAACTTTGTTGTTGCCAAGTATCAAGCTGTATTTAGTGCGTGTAAAGGCTATTTTACATTAGCTATTATGCTCAGCATCTTGAAAAAGTTATCGCAATTTGTTAAAGCTTACTTGAAAACTGACCAGTTGCCTCATTCATCACCTCGTCGGCTGATAATTCTTGGTACCAAATTTTGAGCTCATCCACGTACATTTGCATTCTAGCATTACCCAGAATAACCAAATTAAGATTGGTATCCATAGGATTTTTCGTTTCTGTCGCTGGGCCTTCCATGTAAGACGATATTTCTGTGCCGTTGATGTACACCTGAGAGCAACAACACAAACTGTTTTTTCTTTTTATCAGCAGAAGATCTAACTTTTACTCATGGTTTGCAGCTTTGAAATTCTGTAACTGTGTACTTACTGATTTTGTTTTTACAAACAATGGATGTAGTAGGCTTGTTTTTAGCGACACTCTGCTTTACTTGACAAGCCATAGTCAGTTTAGGTTAATTTTCAGCGTATAAACGCTTAAAGAAGAAAAACAACAAAAAGCTAGATTTCAACGCAGAAGACACCGTGGCGAAGTCCAAATTGAAGTATTTGCTGTCGCGCTGCAATCACGATTTCAACATCGATAATCAACAAAAGTTTGTTATACCAATCACCAACCTAGGATAAATTATGCTTATCTTGTTGCACTGCTTTGACCTATAGAACGCTTCCATCATCGTTGATATAAAAAAGTGCAATGTCAAAAACAGAATCTAGAGAACGCTCCATCAAAAGAAATATGCGTCTTATACTGCAAGTCACCATTCTTGATTCAAGAATTTAAGCATTTCAGGTTGGATTTCATCCCAGCCTTCAACTTTCCCAGCCTTCAGTGTTTCAACAGCTAGGAAGACGTCGACTTCAGTGATGGTATTTTTGCCTCCCTCAAATGTACCTCGTGTGTGTCCGGTGGTGTGATAGCAACTGGGTTAAAAAGATCTTTGAAATATTCTCTCCATCTGCCAAGGATGTCCTTCTCATTGCTGAGTAAGACAACATTTTGATCTTTGATGGATATAGCAGCATGAAATCTTTTGCCGCGAAGATGCCGGATGGTTTGTCAGTAATTAGAATCCAGTATGCTGTATGTCCGCAATTCTCCTATGACTGCATTGTGGACTTTCACCGTGAAGGGTGCCAACTTTCGCGCCTCATCGTACAACGAATGCAAAGAAGAGTCGGCTTTGTTCTGAAGCCATGCTTTGTGGGCTACTTTCTTTGCTTGAATAGCATCTTTCAATATCTGTACCATGTGTGCAAATCTCTTTATTGGAAGAAAGTGTTAATAATGCTTAGTGCATTGCTACAGCACAGTTACAGCAGGAGCCTTCCGTTACGTTAGCATCACCGTGTCAACCAATCACACCCTTCAATACACCAGCGTGTTTTCCAACGTATGCACTGAACTCTCCCAAAAGTATCGTAGGTTGGTTCGCTTTAACCCTTCACAAAACATCACTAATTTATCCACTGATTCAGGATACTGTGCGCTTGCGTTTGGGCCGTATTCCTGTATCAAACACAGGGAGCGGTCTACCAAGTTCAACCATAACATGCGCACCCTTTCTCCTAGCATGATATGATCAATTCATGAACGCAGGTGCTAGCTGAGAGCTTTTAAGCACCTTCACCCCAGCCTGAGCAAACTTTGCTGGCTCAACTCCGGCGCAGAAGAATTTCTAACCATCGTCCAAATCAACAGTGTTAGAGGCACGACGGTTAGTCATATAGATACCCCAACAACATTTATGGAATAACGTTTGGCTTCCTCGGCCTGTTGGTGCTTTCTTCCTGTGAGCGAAGCCATGTTACCATTTCCAATCAATCGCTTTCTTTTTACACGTGACTTTCAAGTCTCCCAGAGTAGAAATGCACTGTGCGCTATCCCCATTCACCTTCCCAGATACATAGCCTATACAGGCCCGTAACCAGGGGGGCACAGGGGGGCGAATCCCACCTGCAAATTTTTTCGCCCCACCCCTGAAAAAATGTGTTGGGCGGAGTTGAAAAGTATTGGACATAGTTTAAAAATGTGGGCCGTCTCAGAAAACTCTTCGCCGCCCCTGGTGACCCAAGCTGGTTACGGTCTGAGCCTATACCGGGCGCAAAATGGGGTCTCAACTTGTGCATGGTTGATGGAGAGATTGGACAGACTGGCCCCGCCACTTGAGTAGCAATTTTGGAGGAAACAGAGGTACCACGGGAAGGCGTTGCTGCGGGCACAGCTACATAAGAGAGGCATTGCATTGAGGCTACTGCATGGGCAGAAATGCAGTAATAACTACACCTGAAAAGTGGAGGCTTTGATTTGCTCTATCACCAGGGATGCCGAAGAAGCGGCAAGGGAGGGGATGCAGTTAAAGAGTTGAGGACAATGAATGCTTATAAAATTGATAAACCATGAAATTACCTACGATGCTGTTATGAAAAGGCACCTCGCCCCCGTTGCCCATTATCCGTAGTCCCTGGCTATCACTTTCCTTTCGCATCGGGGCAGGGCAGACGATCTTTCAGAAGTATCTGTCTCAAAACCCACTGGCTCTTTTATGTTGGACAAATTCACAAAAAAAGACAACAAAGGCACCAACAACGTGATGCCACATCGATAATTACGAGAACGCCATTTCCTCTTGAGAAGATGTGGGAAAGGACTGTTGCGACCGTAAAGCCCGAGCGGCATGTGCGAAAAGCTTCACACTGTGGCAGCAAGCAACAATAGAGTTCACCCGACGAGATCACTCTATTATTGCTTGGTCACGCCACATACATATGGGTGTTGTTCTTTGCGCACATTCCGTTCGTGGTAAACCGCGCATTCAGCGCAACGCCAGCGGAGTGGTTGCAACTTCTTCGTTTTCTCCCGGAGGTAGCACTGGGCATAACGTGGATACGCAAACTCCTAGTTTTAGACATTACCCAGCGAAGTATCGTATAGTCCGATTAAATGTTTTTCCAAGCAATATGCTTTTAATTATGCAATGTACTGACTCGGATCGCCTCTGATGAAATTGTTCTTGTAGGAGAAAACTTCATACATTCCTTGCATTATCTAAAACCTTTACCTTGGTACAAACACGTCACTTTTTATTTACCACTTTCCAAGAATGTTTCAAAAGTTAATTTATGGATCCCATTTCAGATGATTTTTCGAATCCAACTCCATAATAGCAGGCAGTTCAAACACTTTTGATGATTTTTGGTTCTAAATCTTTGGAATAGGCTGCGTTTTTGCTGGCAACTCTTGATCTAAACACTATCTACAGGTTTTAGTAGTTTTATGCAAAGTTTCTCTCTCTGGTCAAATCAGAAAAAGCTTTTACTTGAAGTCACGCCGTCATCAGATTCTTTCTAAAGATGCCAACTGTGCCTTCCTTGTTGTGACCAAAAGTTTATAAATAGAAACCTCCAGTAAAAATAGAAAAACCTCCCATTTTGATTCATCCAAATTTTTCAGCTAAAACAGACCATTTCTTGTAGAGTTTTGAGCAAAACACCGTGGTTGCGTACCTTGACACCGTTTCCTTCGGACCAAGTCATTGTTAAATGAGTCCAGTGATATCGACCAATCAAATCTTGTTGGAAAGATGCATAGTATCTGATTCCTGTAAATTTTGAACAAAATTTTAATCTAGGAAGAGATCATCGTTAGACACCAATGCTATAAGAAAGCGTTTCAACACATGAAACCCAAACCAACTGCACTGTAATTCGACCCAGATTCAGTAAGCCACTCCGCATCTTTTTGCTTATAGTCATCATGATGACTACCAGCCACCATGCGAATATGGCGCAGCCAAACTTCACATATCATGTGTCATCAATGAGTTGCATAGCCTTGGCATAGATTATATTGTTTGTTATTTTGAAAAGGAGTTATGTGCTGCTATGAAATTGTTTGGTCGTGACATCCGCAATCAAGCCAGAGTTGAAAAAAGATACGTGGTTCATTCTTCCTTCTAGGCTTCGGCAAAACATTTTCCTAGCTCACATGTAATATGTCACCTAATATTGCAAAACAATATTTTATTTAATGGGTTTTACAAAACACGTTAAGAGATGAACAACATAAATTATTCGAATGGGTTTCCTCGAGTATTCCGTTTTTTCGAAAGCACTGTTTGAACGTACGCGTTGTTCACAGTCAGCTTACCGGCGATCTTTTTCACAAGCATGCGGCACAAGTAATATCATAAAAAACAAGCATGCAACACAAGTAATATCAAAATATCCGCCATAAAATCACCTTCAGAAGTCAAAACAGCTGCTCGACACCTGGGCGGATAATTTTGTGGGTAAATACCCACACCAGTATAAAGTGGGAAATCCTTTGCACCTGTCTCGAATATTGCGGCGAAAGAGTTCGTCCACTGCTGCACTTGCAGCCACATGCTGACTGTCACCCCTGTAGAAAGTCAATACATACCGTTTCCATAGAAACATAATACCTACCGCTCCTAAGAAACATGTTGCCTTTTTCAATCACATACAGCAAAGACAAGTTAACACTACATGACAGTTACTGCAGTGGTTTGTCTAAAATTTTTCCAAACTCTTTAATTTCGCTTTTATACTGTCGAAAAATAAATAAGGTCAGCCGAAAACTTGTTAATTTTGTAAGATTTTCAAAGGTAAACAGACAAATCGTGTCAACTTGACACCATGGGCGTCGGAAGGATTTTTTCCAAGAGGAAACCGTGGATTTTTCCGAGGGGTTGCAACAATGGTGAAATTTCATTTTAGCAACTCGAAATTAAGAAAAAAACTTTTTTTACAAAAACGTTAAAAGAAAAACATCAAATTTCAAAATCCAGTGAAGCCCTTGGGCCAGTTGCCACCCCCTTCCGTCGCCCATGTCTGACACGTTGGATAAATCCTGTTAAAGTAGTACTTTTTTGAAAATCCTAGCAGAATTTTTCTGCAGTGTTTGCTCGTGTCCGTATTTTTAACTTACCACCACCGTCGCAAAGAGATGGATAGAAAAGGCAAGTTCGACGAATAGCCGTTGATGATCCTATGGTGATGCTGTTGCTATCAAGTAGCAACGCACGTCCTTTGTACCCATCTACCTGTTCTGCAAAGCAAGTCAGAACAATGAAAAAGCTGTAAAACAATAGACTTCCTAAATACAGTAGTTTTTCAACATTTTTTTTTGTACTGCGACTCACAACAACCCACGAACTTAACGACCCCCGTCTAAAACTCGAATAAAGCAAATGTAATATAACTGTGTACATTACTTATTTACTCGCGACCCCTCCAGAAACGGTTGATGACCCCTCTGCGAGCCGCGGCCCCAGGTTAAAAACCACTGTCCTAATATCAGGCAGTGATCCGCCGCTCTAGTTAGCAAAGGTGTACCCAGTTAAAACTCCGTTATATTTGTTCCGAGCGAAACATCCTTTGACGCTAGCATACGAAAAGTAGAATGAACGGTTGACGTTTCTCGGAGCTGCTATCACTTTCCAACAAATGTGCAACCACATCGTTTGCAGCAAAGCTGTCGATTTTCGAAAGCAATTCAGATCTTGAATTTCGACTGCATTATAGTTTTACCCATGAAAAAATAGGATTTCTGCTTCTGTTAGGTTTACCTCGCTCAGGAGCCAATAAATAATTGCAGTATAATACACAAGACCTAGTGGATAAAGTGATTTTGTGAGGAGAGTCACTCTTTTAGCTGAAACCAGCAAAAATGACTCACTCGTTCCATTGATTTTGCCAAGATCTCCCGACCAATTCGAAGTGTTCCCTATATCAGGTAAAAGCGTTTTTCCGATGATACTGTCCGTGTCCATCGACCAGTAAAGATTCGGGTCCTCAGCTTTCGATCCTGAAATGTAGTATGTTCAGAGGAATTCTTAGCTGTTTTGAAAATGCTAAAAATTAAAAGAAAACATTCTGGCATTCCTTCTGAGGACCACCAGATTTTTCACTGGTGACCACGTTAGGGCCACTGCCCTACTTGTTTCATCGTTCGAATATTTCGGAATGCAAATAAAACAACCAAAGTTTTTGCCAAAAACCTAAGCCACGGCTGAGGTTGCGTATTTTAAAACACACTTGCGTGAAAGTCAGTTAGCCCATTACTTGCAGGACCGCTTAACTCACTAAAAGCACACACGACTATTTCATAAGCACTGCAATTGATGTTTCAGTAGCACTGCGCATATAGGCTATGAATCTTAAGAATCCCGAGAATTGAAAGAAAACATGTCCAGGTTTAAAGATATGACGCAAACTGTTTGGCAAAATGCAACACTGAATTTGGGTCACCGTTTTTCTATGGCTGTTGGTAACGATCTTCGTTTTACGTAGATTTCCAAGGATGCCCAACCTTGCTTGACTCAAGATCTGTTATTCAAGTAGCCAACCTCTCGAGATCTACCAGTCCAGTGTCAACATCGCAAATTCACTTCGCTCCAGCATGCAGTAACTATACCTCACAACACTTCACCTTCTCACATAACCACCAGCCATCACATCACGAACTCTCCCTATCTCAAGCATATGATTAATTTAAAGCAACTTTACAAAAAACTTTTCATTTCTTCCTACACCTTTCGAAGCTGACTCGGGATCACTCAATGGTCTGCCGACAGAAGTGTTGCCAGTTCGACTTTTTTGAGGTCAAATTTGAAATTTCTAGCCTGTTTTTAACTCCTTTGGTTTTTGTATCTTTGAAAAAATTCAAATGAAAATTGGCTTTTTTGCTTTTTTTGACCAATTAAATTTTTATGTCGGTTTGGCAGATTTAAAGATGATTTTTGCAGATTTCTGGACACTGTTTCTGGAAACAGAATGATACTTTTTTTTGAAAATTCTGCACTACAATTTTATAAATTTTAGTTTTGCTATTTCATGCTTTTATTTTTGCTGTTTCATGTCACTCCTTAACAAGACCAAAATTTTCGAGACATTCATTAATTGAGGAATTTGTATTTTGTAAAAAAGTGCTGTTCAACCTGTATGGGTGTTTGAAAGTGTCGTTGTGTATTACAGTATATTTGGCTTTTTTGGTGCTTTCTGGCTTTTTCAACAGTTGATGTGCCTTTTTTTCTCTCTACTGAACTTAATCGTTTTTGTTTTTGTGTTTTGCGTGTGGGAGTGAAGACGTTACACACAATACAAAAAAATGCTTGTTTTTACTCATGACAACCTGACAACCCTGGCCGGTAGAAGCGATCGACTGGTTCGGCAGCTCTGACCTAAACTGTTTTTTAATGCAGCGATGTGAACAACATCCCTGAGAAGCTGTTTCTTTTTAAATGCAATAGCAAGAAATTTCGCAATACTTCAGATGCTGAAAACAACAGTTGTTTAATGAATCACCGTCACAGTAACACAAAATCATTGAAACAGAAGATATTCACAGACATCGTTTTAGCGCATGAAAACTCAACAAGTATTTCTGCTGAGGTGAACGATAACTGTTTTGATATATACCGTGGTCCTTGACTCCTTGCTGTAGCTGGTTTTGAGATAAATTGCGACAGATCGTTATCACCGCCGCTAAAAACATGAGTTATTTTTCGCTTTTTTGCATAGGATGTTTCCACCACAGTGGCAAAACAAACGCGTTTCAGTAACACTCAAGCAGTTTTGCAACAACTCGGTTGCTTCCAAATCAGAAACCAAATTGTTGTGTTAGCAGAAGGAATGCAAACTTTCAGCAGTCACAATTTGAAAAGTTATCTTTTGCCTAAAGTAGATGCACTCTGGTTCCACTTTCACTTAATGGCTGCTAAAACAAGAGATTTTAAATTTTGATGAAGTGCTGAAAGATTTCCTGGTTAACACTTTTAAGAGTTTAGGCCCATCCTTTCAAGCAGGATTCGAAGCACGTTTTCTGTTCTCACAAACGACAACAATCAAAAAAACATTAGAGGGTTGTTCCTGCCAACTAAATGGTTAGTGAAGCTCAAGTATGCAGCGATCGCTGTTACGTGCTTTGTTATTTTTATGAAGTTTCTCATCAGCTTGCAGCGCAATAAAGGGTGATTTTCGGCAGAATAACTTCTTATTTCTTTGTTTACATCTGGCAGTCTAGCGCGCGTGATGGATTTCGCTTGCAGCACTGAAAAGTGCTCTGGTAGATCGAAGACCGGCTTGGTCATTTGGGTCTGTAAATGACCATGGACGGTCGTAACAACTTTGATGCTACTGAAAAAAATTGCTTACCTGAAACAAACACCAACATACACATCAAAGCATGAACAAAGTTTTTCTCCATGGCTTGCCACCTGCTGCGTTTCCCTTTCTGAGATTTAAATTTGGATTTTGTTGGAAGAGTATGATACGAAGATACAGCACAGAACAGATTTGATCAGCCACTGAAAATATTCTCTGAAGGATTGTAAAGCTGTAAAAAATTCAGAAAAACAAAATAGAAAATCACATTATGCTTTTGCAAAGTCTAAGCTTTCAAAGAGACCCAACCGCTTGCTCCAATATTTCCCGTGAGCTGATTTCTATGCATACATTCCGAAAAAATTCCCTGTTTGGTGTACTTCAAGCATTTACACGCTTTGTTTCCGCCAGTAATCCAAGAACGGCAGTTTTTTTTCTTTTTTTTTCAATTTCACATATCCGTTGACATTGGGCAGGAACCAAGATGTTGATACTTGTTTATTTTCAAACCTCTTAACTCTTTAAGAGATTAAAGGCGTTTCCAATCAGTCTTCCGTGTCCTAAAATCCCTTCAAACTAGTGTTTTTGAACGCGCAACCCTTCCAGTTGACGCGCTTATGGAGGCCACTGTGAGTAGATCTCACGCGCTTTTTGTTTACATGGCATTATTGAACTTGAAATGCTTAAAACGTTACATATGAAGTTGTTGATGTGTGACGTTTTACAGGAGACTTCGGAGTTCAGGGATAAGATCGGTATTTTCAGTCCAGGAATAAAGGGTTATGCATGAGCAACGTTGGACATGGGCGTATCTTTAAGCACAGAGATCCGGCAGAAAAATTTTGAGCGACATTCAACAGCATGGTCATCTACAGCAGTGGCGTAACTAGAGGTTTGAGTCAGGGGGGAAAAGCTTAGCTGAAGGGGGCCCACTAGCCAAAACTCAGAAAAATGTTAAGAAATGATAGTGAATCTCTGGGTGTCGTGGATGTCCATACCAGACAAAAAAAGAAAACACCCCGAAAAATGCAAAAAAAAACAAATTAAAGTATACTAAATATCAAAATGTCAATGAAAGGGGGCCCAGTTTTTACAGTTAGCTTGCCAAGGGGGACGACTCGCCCCCTTGCCCCCCCGTCAGTTACCCCACTGATCTATAGTGTTACAAATTTTCTATATTTTACTTCCTTTCAATAAAGACAGACAGTTTCAGTCTTCTGCGTGTCTTACTGCTAACAAGCTGCACCTGATTTTCTTGAAAAGTGATGACTGTCCGGTGCTTCAACTGATTTGAAAGATTTGGTAACGCGATGACTAAATACGCAAGATTTGACGTGACAGTTGACGACTGCTGAAGCTGGCAAGACTGTTGCCTTCTTCGATGATGGTAGTGATTGGTGGATAATAAACAACTACCCGCCTATGATTGGGTAGCAAGAGTAGTTGGTAAAAAATACGTGCAACAGACAAAAAATTAACACATAATTTTGGTAAAATAATAAAGAATTTTCGTGATTTGCTCCGCGAAGCAGTTAATCTTCATTTTTATGGTGGACTTGTACTCTGTGGCTGAAGATTTTTCATATCAAAAACTAAAAGCAAAACGCGTTTTGACGCAAAGTTTAAATTTAAGTCAAATGCTCTAAATTCTATACCAACCAAACCTAAAAACTTCGGTAAAAATTCCGATTCAGCGACAGAGTAGTCAGGCAGTCATCCATCAAGTACTGGCAGTTACTGTGATACTTCCAACAACAATTTTTCACTGCAACACCTTTCTCCACAAACAATTTGTTACAACTTTCAAAGCAAACAATTTGTTTGCATGAGCAACTTTTGTTTGAAACATTTGTCATGGAACCCATCAACAGCATGTCAGTCCATGCCAAGCTTATGGTTAAAAGCAGCAACCAAGCAGCGTTTTCAGCCGATGATCAATGAACTCAAGCACAACCTAGTGTCTTGACCAAGTTACTCTATTCAGTCTATTGCATGTCAACTTTTTCTAAAAAATTTGCAACCAAAATGTTCAACACAAGTACCAACTCCACCACCTTCTGGAAAACGTGCAACATTATGTAAAACTGTCTTCAACTTGAAGAAAACATGCAAAAAATTTGCTGTTTGTCTCAGGCTCGAGACATTTTGAGAAAGTTATTTTACAGAAAACGAAAAGGGTTGTGATTTTTAATTTTCAATTTTGTTCAATTTGTTTAGAAACATTTTAAAACGTTTGAGCCCTAACAAAAACTTTTCTGCTGGCGAACTAGAAGCAGTGGTAAAAATATTGGATCATTTTAGTTGGAAGAGGCCAGTCGCTATGTATGTTTTTATATGCATGCGAAGCGTAAAAGCAAATAAACGTTTACATAATTTGATGTGAAACAGACCTAACAGAATAAATGTAAAGGTGACATAACAATGCAAATGCTGTCTCCAGGGAAATACATGATACCTGCTGTGATACAGGTAGTTAAATCAAAGCTGTTGTCAAAGTTTATTTCACTCATGTTAGTTTGTTGCTTTCCACACAACGTTGCCAAGAACTGACAGGTATAGACAGGTAAGTAGGTATGTGCACGTTATGTTTTATTTCAGATATTCCGCTTGTATCGTTTACACGTCGTGACGCCAGAAGGGTGGCCAGAAATTGCTGGGCATTTCTTTGTTTCATCTAAACTGGGCAACTATCCGACAAATCCTTGAAGACCTAAAAAATTTAAGTCGATGTCTTGCACAGCCACTACATTACAAACACCAGCTTCGTGTTTCTAAGCAAGTGCGTTTTGTTCTGATTTTTTCCCTACGCTTCCACTAGCTCTCAGTTCCATTTGTTGCGCACAGGTCCCTGATGCTGTTCGCTGATGCTGCAAAACTAAAGTGCATGCAGTAAAAATACGAGCGTTCTGCGCCTTCCGCAAAATGAGCAATGAATGTCAACAGGTTATAGGGTTTGAATTAACAGAGGTGTCGTTCTTTCGCAGAGGTATAATCCTAACCTTTTGTGTGCATGAATTTTGGTGGCTAGCGCTTTTAAGAATATTTAAAAATATCAGAGCAAATTTTCAGTTGCAAAAACACCTGTAGTTCTATTAAAAGCAAGCACACGCACTATATTGAATTTCGGTTTGCAATCGTGTCGGTGATAAAATTTCATCTGCACCAAAAGACCTAATTCGGCTTTGCACTTTTATCACTGGTCCTAATCAGTCAAAAAGGACATAACACTTTTAATAGCTTTTGATACAGCAGCTGGACTGAATGCATGCAATGCACTGACCGTAGAAAACTGACCTTGGCATTTGAAACCTAAAACATTTGATAAATCTAGTTTATTAACCAATGTTTGTAGAAACCCCGCCCTTGTAATTGGCTGAACAGTTTTTGCAATCTTTGATGTTCTCTGTGGACCGAACTATCAATCGAGCATAAATTTGGAATTGAAGTCATGCATGGAAAAAAGACTGTAGAACTTGTGTGTATTTTGTGCAGGCAGTGACACAAATTGTATCTACAACATTTTCGGTTACCAAAATTACATTTTTAATTTTCACCTATCACAACTACTGTATATGTGTATTCTTGAAAATATCAACAGAAAATTAAGTAAAACTGTGAAAATCCTTATGCCGACCTCCCTGCCTATTCGAAATAATCATATAATATGATGTTACTGAGGTCGCAGGCTTACGTAGACTAATCATTCATTTTCATACCCGCTTTTCCTCTGGAGAGGGCCGCCGGGGCAGAAGCCGTATGAGGTCACGAAATACGTCCCATTTTTCAGCAATCTCAGGTAGTTGTGCTGGCTCCACACAAGGACGGGCCCAAGCAAGGTCGGAGATGTAATCACGCCACCTGGTCCTAGGTCGACCCCTTTCCCGTGGACGTAGCCAGCAGGACTTGTCTCACAATTCTTCCCTCTGGAACATTCTAAGTACATGGCCGAACCAAAGTAGCTGAGATTTATCTATCCGGAGAAGTGACTCGACATTCACGGTTTTACGAATTTCACAAGTGCGCACTTTGTCGTGAAGTGTCACGCCATAAACGTTTTACATAAAGCCCATCTCTGCCGCTTGTACTTGAGGTAGCACTTTTTCAGTAAAGATTAATGACCATAGGTGACGATCGGAACGAAGTCCGATTTGAAAACTAACAGTTGAAATTACAACGCTACTGGGTTGTTTGCTTCAGGGGCGTAACGAGGTTAGGTGGCGCCCGGGGCAAGAAGTAAGTTTGGCGCCCCCATGTTCGAAACTGAGGTCTTTGAAAGCAAATGTACTGTGTTGAAGAAAGTGCTTGTAACATTGTTGGGACTTTTCGGCGCCCGGGGAATCGCGCCCCCCTTGCCCCCCCTCGTTGCGCCCCTGGTTTGCTTTTATTGCTCACTAAAACAAACTGTGCAATTTGCTATTGCACAAACCTGATCTAATATATTCCACAGTCGTAGGTTAATATCCATAATCAGGCGAGATCCATTCAAAACAGGCACATTTTATAAACTCAATGCAACTTCAATATGTGGAAAAATTTCCTCTATATTGAACGATTTTGGTTGGTCCCGTTTGCGTGTTGCTACATACCGAACAACACGAAAACAAAGAAAACGCAATCAAAAATAATGCAATGTAACACATTCTTTAAAGTGCACAAGCGCAAATCGAATCTGTCTTACAACAGTCAATTAACGGCACTACTGTAAACTTGGCAGTTAAACCTTTGCGACTTTTGACGTCTTGTAATCCGTTTTCGAGCCTACGCTTGCAGCAGCCAAAAGGTTCTGATGTTTTTCCATACAAAATTACCGCATTTTACGACATGCGTTGCTTCCAAGATGATGGTTTCACCGCCCTGATTTCTTCCTCCGAAAGGCAACAAAAAGCTAGGCTCGCCTGATGAATTTAGTTAAGGTATTTACCTAATCCGTAGCAGTACTTCATTGCCTCAAGTGCAGCTGCCCACCTGAAGAAACTCAGCAGAAAAGTGAAAACTGCTTGTGCGAGAGCGAAGGACCGTGACCCATGGTTGTCAAAGAGCGATTCATACGGTTTGTTGGATCTGGCTCACCAACGATGCGAAAACTGGCTGCGTTTCGCTGGTACACCCACGCTTTCATTATTGCTTTCTTTCGTTGTTTACGCGTTCCACATTGTGGATGGTTTGCAGCGTTGCCCATGGAACGAAGCCTGATTGTTTAAAGTATGGCGCAACGTAGCCACCGTTCCTCTTTTGTGGACCACCGTCCCTTTCTTTTGGATACGCTCAAAAGAATCAGGTGTTTGTTTCTCGTGAGCTCTATCTTTCATGTGGCTCAAAGCATCACCGCAGCAACAATGGTGCAGCCGTGAAAAGATCTTGCAGAAGCGGAATGTTTATAGTTAATCAAGCTATAATGTTGCTGGGTGTCAAACTGATTGTGAATGAACTGGGCAGGTAAATTTTCAAAAGGATTTCTACGCTCAGTACTATTGAAAATCTCAGTACCATTATATACCACAAGTTTTCAGAACAGAGGCCTAGCCGCCAAAAGTAAGTGAAGATATACCTTAATGTCCTTTACAAGTTTTTCAAATAAGTATTCATCAGCTTCTTTATACAAATGTAGACTGTACAATGTGCGATTCGTTCTCTTGTTTAATGTTTTGGAAGCGCGTCATGTAACACCATGAGCATACTGGAGTTGAATCATCCGAATATACAATACGTTGAATGCGCGAAGTTGGAACACACGCACGTTACGGAAATGTGTTTCATCAATCATCACAAAGTCAGAATTATGCATCAAAGGTTTTTCATCAACATAGCTTATTGTCTGATGGTTGTGATTCAAAACATCAACTGACATTTGCTAAAGCAGTGGTTCCCAAACTTGTTGAAGCCGTTACCCAAATCAATGTAGCGATTATGTCTTATGGCCCTCAATAAAAAATTTTCGCATTTCAAGTAGATAATTTCTTTTGCAGTAGTCGCTCATAATGCAGAACAACAATGTGGTTTTAGTTCTGCATTAGCCTGCCCCCTAAAGAATATTACCCGGGGGTAATTTAGCCACAGTTTGGGAACCACTGTGCTAAAGGCTAAAGCAAGCTCTTGTATACGGGTGTTTTAACTTAGCTGGATTGAGTCTAAATCCGATTTATGATATCCTGAATGAAGCATGTTCTTCTCCAAACGCATTGCGGTTAAAATCATCGCTCCAACGTTTAACACAAGAAGTTCGTCACTTTTACAAACTCAAAGTAAACACTTCTAAGGGGTTCCTACATTCAAGTGAAGACNACTGACGTAAACCACCACTGAANCGCACAATCAACACAAGCGTGTCTTTACTTCCGATTGCATTTGGCAAGTTCCAGATGTTTTTTGGTTAAGATTTTCAATATCTAAACTGCTGACTGTGAGCTGTTTGTGAAAATTTTCGTCTTGATTGCGCCAGAATTGGTGTGAGTGAACACGGCGACATCTTCAACCACGCCATTTTTCGGAATGAGACCAGGCACAATCTATCAAAATGATGAATGTTAGTTACTGTCTTCAAAACAGAAGCAATGGCAGAACGAAGCAGAAAATATGGAAATGTGCATACAACTTATGCAGTCTTTACATTGCAAGAGGTTCACACTTCAGGGTCACGTACTACTGGATTTCGAACTCTTAGTTTACTGCGAACAATCTCTTCAATCGTATTGCATGATTGCAAATGTCTACGTCAAAGGCCAGATAATATATGTATGTTAAAAATAACATTCTGTAAGCGGTATATTTCTCGAAATAGAGATGGAATTTTTCACCTAACCGTGAAGTCTCTCACAACATTTTTTGTGGATATGAGGATTTATTATGGTCAGAATGTGATCTAGTCACCAAAGCAAGTCAAAAACTTAGTGAATTGGGCAACACCTGTATCCGCAACTATTGACTTAAAGTTAACAACTGCCCTGCGTCTGCATTAGGCTCAACAGCTGAAAACATTGCATAGATATAAGAATCGCATTCATCGTGCTACAAAAACAAATCTCACTGCTGTCGCTGAACACTTGGTTTTGTGTCGTTGCGTCGTTATACTTGCGCACTGAAGCAGAGCATTTCGCCTGCCTGACATGAGGAAATGTTTCGTGCACACACCTGGTTTCGCTTCACTGTAAGTGAATGGCCATTGCTTGAAACTCCCTTATTGGCAGTCATTCATTTATAGCATTATAATTTAATTATGATCACCACCTAGAAACTGTACAGGAAATGCAATAACAAACGTGACTCTTCAAAAGCCTTTTTCCTAATACTTTGCAACGTAAGGTTGTTTTTGTAGAGCCTGATTTCTCTAAAAATTTACAAGTAGTAGGAAATGAATTGTATGCAGAAACATAAAAAGTTATTTGTATGACATTGTATGCGCAACATCACATTGTAGCAACATGCATAACCAAACACAAACTCCGGATGTCGTGGATGAACACAACAAAAGTGAACATAAAACAACAATGCACAAATTGAAACATACACATGATTTTACAAAAGCAAGGCAGATTTTACAAAAGTCCAATACAGTTCAACAACACCAATAAAAAAGCTATAGCAACATCACATAGAGACACAGGATGAGGGCATGAAGAAGCAATACAGGAGCAATGGGTGAAGAGTTGAAGTATATGCAGATGACCAGGTGAAGCATGCACATATGTGAAGCAAGCAAGAATACGGATTATGAGGCAGAGAACGACGCATCAAAACACAACACTGCATTACAGAAGCAAATAATTTCAATAAAAAAAGCAAATAACAAGGACTGAAAAACAATGTTTATCCACACAAATCGGGGCAAAGTAACACAATCACCCACGGACCATAACATAATGGAGTTAATACCATCGATGAATGTATGTCACACTAGATACATGACGTCACGAAATGAGATTGAAAAAAAACGTGGGTACAAACAGATTACAAGTCCTAGGGCTGCTTCGCCCGCAACCCTCCCCAAAGGAAAAGCGGGCACAAAAATAAATGAAAAAATAAATTTTGATACTGTACTCTGTGGCAAAATTTGTTTCCTGAGACGAGAAGTCTTGTCAGGGTTGCCGACTCCTTTCAAAAGGCACTAAACAAGAGCGAAAAAAACAACAAAAAATCGCTAAAAATCGCCAGATGCTTCTTTGCACGTTGCAAGAGTTTAATGTTGCTGCGAGTTGGATTATCAAATCTCTATAGTTAGAACCGTGGGCATAGGAAATAATTTTTCCAATGGGGCAAATGTCGTGTTTTTAATAAAGTAGTCAAAAAATATTATTCCAGGGAGGTGCCAAAAGTGGTGAAATTTCATTCTGCCTTCTCGAAACTAAGAAAAGAACCTTTTTTCGCTAAAAATGTAATGGGAAAATATCAAATTTAAATCCAGAAAAAGAACCCATGCCCCCCTCTTCCGATGCTGATGGTTGGAACCAGATATTTGTTTTGGCGGGTGGAGCTTGAAAAGCGGGTCACATTTTCGAGGAGTGCTACTTGCTTTCAGAAGAAAAACACGCCAATTGCTCGCATGCCGTTGGAGTATCTTTGATTATTGCAGAGTTTTTTGACCTTTCCCCCGTTGTCACCTCCAGATTGGCTATCACCTAATCAGAACGGTGGCGTAGGTCTAATATAGCATTTATCACAAAAATTTTGTAAACGTGTTACCGAAAAAAATGAATAGTAAATATTTTTCTACAGAGGAAACATTTTTCAGCGTAAAAAAGCCAAAAATCCAAACCAATTTTAAGGCCAACTGACTTGAGACGAGGCCAGAAAAGGCTAAATAAAATTATTTAGGCCAATCAACTTTAAACAAGGCCAAATTTATGAAATTTGATCTAATAAAGGCCAACCAGGCAACCCTGATACAGGTAGAAGTGGGTCACAAAACAGCATTTTCAGGAAGTGCTTTTCCTGTTGTGACATATGCAGGTGAGTTCTCTCTGTCTGAGAAAGTTCGGTAAATGACGTGCTATCTCAATCAGGAGCACATTAATATAAAAACGGTTTGATTACGTCAGACAGCTATGAGCCCTGTTACCAAACAAGTAACTAGCACTGCCCAATTTGGGCATCACAAGACAGGATGATCATGGTATGCCACATTGGCTGAAGCTACGGCAGTTCTTCTGTAAAAACTTTTCACTCGGACAACATTGGTCGGGGACGCGGAAGAGCAGGGAATTGGCGGGAGCATTTCCCCCCTGTTCCTTCAAAAGGGGGCAATGGGAGGCGAAGGTGCTTTTCATAACAATATTATCAGTGGCGAGTCTAGAATGAAAAAAGTGGGGGGCCACTGCGGGCCAGGGAAAAAGTAGGGGGGCAACATAAATATCTCTCCTGCATGTTGATTTTTCATTGTTTTGAAGATTAAGTTGCTATGATTAACCCTATCAAATCCAACATAGGCTTGTGAATATCATTAAAGATGAACCACAGTACTGCACATGTAAATCGAAACACCATTTTCCGTACACAGTTGTGCCAGCCCCACATGAACGAAAGCAGCTTTAGAAAGTGAACACAATTCACATGAAAGCGAAGTGGCTCCAACCACGAATTCCATCATGACACAGAGACAAGCAGGCTGTTGATACCCAACTAGTTTTATCAAAATATTCTTATTACAAAGCACATAAAAATAAACCATCTTCCAACGGTATGGTGACTACTGACTAATCCGTTTGTGTGGTAGCTTATGGACATTTTGTGATTGTGGTGTAACCATAACAATGTTATGCAATTACTATTATGAGTGTGCAGCGTGGATAGGGTGAGGATTATTCAATGCAGTTAACAGTATCGAGGTTTCGGCACCAGTTTCATCTAAGCAGCATAGCAGCGCCGCAGATAGGTGTGCATAGGCGTGAACGTGATAGCAAGCAGTGGCGTAGCTAGGGTGTGGGCTGCCTGGGCGACCCTTGAGTTTGGCGCCCCCACAGTCCATAAAAATACGTATTGCACATCGACTCCCTCTTAAAGCTTTGTATATATATTAACTAGTTTGTGCACCATTATAATATTACAGTACTCTCACATGCTCAAATATAGTGTGTTTCAAATACACCCAAAAAATTAAAACATTGTAAGTAACAGTTAAACAAAAAGCAATAGTGACATACAGGGAAAAATAGTAACAAAAGTGTAAAAAATTAGGACTATCTTTGTTTCTGAAATGAAAACTACAATTTTATACACAGTAACTTTTCTTGCCTTTTTGTTGGCAAATTCTTCAATGGCGATGTCAAAATTTATATTATCTGTCAATTGTTGCTCTATAGACAGTGTGGCAAGATTTCTCAACCGCAAGGTGCTCATACTAGATCTTAAGTAATTCTTGATCAGTTTCAGTTTCGAAAAACTCCTCTCACAGGTAGCAACACTAACGGCGACTTTGAGGAAAATCCGCAGCATTATTTCTATATTTGGAACAGAGTTTCTAAGGTTATAGTTTTGAATAAACTGCAAAAGCCTTCTTTCTCTACTGTGAACTGTACATCGGCCAGGGGCGGATCAAGTCAGTAACTTCAGGGAGGGCGATTTCAGCAATATTTGGTAGTCAGGTCTCATAACGGCTTCGCTTCTGTAAGGAGGTGACTTATACAGGGTGTTTCACAATTGTTGAAACAAAGCGATTGGGCACAAATCCAGGACTTTAAATGATACCACAGTGATGATTACATTTATTGAAAGGTGAAAAGATAACATTTTATAATCTGCAACTGTTTGTCCTCAAATCAGAAATAATATG
>JGI24159J19872_10001406_pt1 | contig 26339 bp, 17 predicted proteins | sample Ectturendosymbi4_FD_19872 | JGI IMG/M metagenome (IMG submission 19872)
AGCGTTNCGTAAAACATCGTCACTAAAAATATCAGGAGGGAAATTCGAACTTGGTGATTGGCCTTAGTGGGAAACTAGACTGAAAAGGTTAAGAACCGCTGTTTTAGATGATCTCACAATGTTTGGTCTTAAATTTTTATTTAGTTTAATTTGTGCGGTTTCTGCAAAGTCGCAGGCCACAGGATTGTCAAATAATGCTTGCAACCGATCGTTTTACTTCCAAAGCAGAATCGTTTTCATTGCAATAAGTTACGACACTTTTTTTTCACAGAGAGTCCACCTGTGGAACTCAAAGCAGGTAATTATGCTTTTTCTTGTTACACATATAAAATGGTGTTCGTTTTTCGTATAAATTTTCAAACTTTTTACTAGTGCTTGAAATCTCCGCCGTGTCCTTTGCATTAACCACTAACAAGTTACCACTGCCCTAATTTTTACCCGGACACGGTATTTCTGTCAACAGTTGGAGTAGTACTTGTTAACGTGGAGAACAGTACGCTTGCTTCCGACCCACCGAAATACGTCGCTGACAAAGTTGTACAAAAGGTATGTTTCTCATTCTACTAAGCAATAAGACAGTGTCGTAAACACGCATTTTAGTACCAAGCAGTTCATTCATTGCCGTGATTTGCAGATGAAAGACGCTTTTAACACGAACAACCGCATCGTCTTCATCGACAATCNAATTGGACAGCTCTACAACAAAACCGACAATCCCGACAAGCAAAACTTAGCAAAGGTATTAAAGNGCACAATTTCTTCTTACCACTGGCTACTACGATTTATTAGCCATTCCGCATGGCTCTCTTTCGAGTCTCTCACTAAGTCCGTTGATTTACGGGGCGCGACAAACCCAGATAAAAATGTATCCCCGTGCGAATTTCCGACGCAAACCGGCTAGCAAAGCAAGTATCTCAGGGAAAACCTTAAGATTTTACAGAGAAGGCAATGCTTGCTTTACCGAAATTATTCTGATGCAGGTTACGTTCAACCTGACTTTGCTCTCACCTCTTCCGAAAGAACTTAAGAATATCAAAGAAGTTGAAAGTCAAGTGCGCGCGACATTTGCACGGTATCCCAACATGACGGATTTGCAGGGCGCCCGCATCATTCCAAACAAGACTTTTATTGGAAGTAAGTTACATCTCTGCGTTACACTTGGGTGGATAGTTACTGATTTCCGACAGTAGGGCAACGAGAACGGACACTTTCGCCTCTGTGAAAACTGCTCGCTGTTCTACTGCTGCAAATAAACTTTTTCAATGCCCATGAAACACATGTTATGAAGTTTGTTTGCAAGGTAATGTCGGCAAACCTATGCGAAGCGTTTATACAAAATAATTGTATAAAAATACCGAAATTTTAGTTGGTTTTTAACAGTTGAAAGGCCCAAATGATGCAAAATCATGTCAATCAGTAGATTTTCACTCTGTATTTTTCCTGTGATTCCTATTGAGCTAAAGACTCGTATTTTGAACATTTCATTTTCTTTTGCCGGCTCTGCTTTTCCGAAACTGTGTGACGATTTTCACGATTTCGCAATTGCTTCATCTCACTTTGCACTGTTTATTTATGACGGTGTGCAAAGTGCCTAGCCTTGTAAACACTACGCTAACCTCATCGCGCATTGCCTGCAACAGATTACAATCCGTGCCTGGATGGTTTCATTGAGGACTGTCACAAACATGCGATCTGCCATGGCAGTGCGATGTACAGCAACTTCACATGTCAGTGCATGCTGGGATACGTGGATGTTAATCTAACGAATCCCGGACGCGAATGCCAGAGTAAGTATTTTATTACTGGTTGAGTTCCATTTGTCGCGTTGACCTGCGCTATTTGTGCTGTAGCAATATAAGTTACTTGTCTTTACTTAAAAAGTAACAATTGTTCTGTAATGCAGCGACGAGTACGAACGACATCAGAAGCTGTTTATAGTATTTTTACCTATCTGCATCGGTAACTACGGTGTGTACCATCTTAAAGCATCTTATACTGCTTTGATTCTGGTTCTCAAAATTGTCTCGACATCCTTCCAACCACGATAACAACGGCGTAAGAAGCTTTTTGGTCAAAGCGTAAACTTGCGATGCTGCGCTTGCAGTTGCGACTACGATGCCGGCGCCAAGCACCACAGCGGTAACTCAAACGGTTGCGAATGCAAGTGAAACGACTGCTCCTTCCACAACAACCAGCCTGTCTCAAATCACAACATCACACCCCCCTGTTCTCGCCAAACCAGTTGTCATTGCTGCAGTAATCAAGGGCGTTTCTCCACGGGATGTTATATACCTTTATCCTCCTGTGGACGAAGCAACAGCCAACCGGTACAACGATGAGGTACACTTTGTGATAGACATCCGATACTGGGTAGTTATGCCTCGGGATCGGACTCATCTTTGAATGCAACCTTTCCTTACATCACTTGCAGGTTCTGACGGCTTTGAACGCCACTCTGGACGATCCCACCCTGTGGAAGCCACGCGTCCAGTATTACGAACACAGGCCTGACCAGTCGCTGGTGGCGCATGTAGCAATGTTGCAACCACCCAACGACACGAGAAACGCAACCGAAATTGAAAAAGATATTAACCGGGCTCTCAACAATGCGTCCAGAGTAAAGCAGCTCAAAGTGAATGGTATGTAGTGCGTTCGACAAACTTTTTTCGTAGTTCTCTAAATTATGGCGAAGAGTTTTCTCCTTTTAAGTAGTCTGAAAATGTATGACCAATTTTTTAAAAATGTTTGTAAATCTAATTGCACCTTACCAGCTTTGGGTGAAGTTAGTATATGCGTTTGTTTTTATTCAAATCAATTGTTTTGATTCAATGCTGCCACGCAAAGCATTCGACGAAAATCCTCACTGATGCAAAGTATCGTATTCATTCATTACGCTTGCATGAAACTATGGTCAACAATTTCAGAACCGCGTGTGTTTGACGGGTCAATTGCTTTGGAAATGGACCCAGCAACAAAGGACGCGCTCCTTTCTGGACGAAATGCAACCACGGCCAACTCAACCCTGAAAGACTTGAACAATCTGGTAAGCCTAAAGCTGCACCATCGCTTACGAGATACATCGTGTTGCCTGAACAAGTTATTTTGGTTGTGGAATCTTTTTATCTGCAGTTGAATTATGGAGCCTAAATTATTAAAAATATTGTTTTGGTGGGAAAAGTTGACTTGTTTTTGCATAATCTGATCTCCTGGCATTAAAACCCTGGTGCCTGATTTTTTACACACCAGTACGCCCAGCAGTCTCTTGACCACTTCTTCACTGCTGGTTTTTTGTTCTCACATCTACACCAGTGGTTCCCAAAGTGGGGATAAATTACCCCCTGAAGGTACTATGCGATTCTTCGGGGGTAACGCGGAACTAAAACCACAATGTTGTTCTCAGTGACATAACTGACGGGGGGGCAGTGGTGCGCGCCGCCCCCCCCCCTGGCAAGCTAAATGTAAAAAATGAGCCCCCTCTTGGAGATTTAATGAACTGCAGAACATGAAAGTGCTTCTGCAAGTTTTGGAAATCCTTTGGTCTTGACATTTTAAATACCGAAATACTGCAGTGTTTAGCAAACCAACATTCATCAAATGAATTGTAGATTCAAAGTTGTTGCATGCGGCGTGCCCTGTACAGTGCATCACCATAAACGTGCGTACAGTGTGTGATGTAACAATCGCCGGTAGTTGTGGAATGTTGCCGGCATTTTTGGCCACTGTCCTTCTACTTGCTTTGGACTGTGTGATGCAGTTGTGAATACGTTTGTCTGAAAGTTGTCGTGTACTTTTCCTTTAGATTAGATAGTGACCTACAGACTGTAGTTTTGACAACGAAATACAAATATGTACAACATAAATATACGAAGTAGGAGTAATTACGAAATCTGGTGCTCAAAAACGTAAAGAGAAAGCACAACAGCAATTTCAAAGGCACTGCAAAGCCCAGAAAGCCGACAGAATTTTTTGCTGCTTCCATCACCCCTACTAACAACAATTTTGCTGAAACAGGTCAGTCTGTAATGCTTTACTAGTAATTATCCAACTTCAAACACAAGGTTTTCTTGCCTTTGCTGCTGCAAATTTATTGAATATTTCGTCAAAAAACTGATATAATTTAAAAGGTTACATGTGGCCTATTAACCTAGGAAACATCTAACGCTATAGACACTCCGTGGGAAGTTCTAGGGGAGCAGTTTTTTGACCTGAATTTCGACAATTACTGCCACGGAGATGTTCAGTTTATAGGTCAACTCAAATAAAAACCACATCCAGCATTAACTGAAAAGTTCACATTTATGACTGATATACTCAACGCTGTTGCACGGTTTCAATTAATATCTTGAAAATGTAGTCAGTATTTAGTTGCATTTTCTTGTGATTACTCTTTCACTCCCGCCATGTCAAGACATGCGCAAGAAAATGCGTAATTAAATTAATTTTATAATTAATGCCAACCATCAAATCGTGCTTTAAATTAACTGAAAACAATCGATTGTCCGCCTCAAAATATCTCGCGAAAACCTTTAATAGCCTGATCAAAAAATTTACATGCTTTTGTGCGCCAGTGAGCATCCCCATCCGACGTATTGAGCCATTTACTTCAAAGTCTGATGTTAAAGTGTCTTCAGTTTCTTCCCACTGCCGGATTACTATTTGATAAGTTGTAGCTAGTGCGCTGTTTCAGTCTATGGTATTCCCCTGTGTTCATGACTATTCGCAGGGAGGGGGTAGAAAGGACATTTGCCACCACCTGGAAATTGGGTCTAAGAACCAAAAATTTCTAGAAAACCTGAAGTCAGCAGCCTAAGTGACTTAATTCTTGCGATGGCAGTTTTATTTGCCGATGTGACAATCACACTTTTTCCAGGTGGCAGCAAATGTATAAGAGCCGGGTTCAATATTGTGGTGTCATGCAGTGATGACTTTGCAGTTTACTCATGTCCAGACCACTACATTGTCTGCAGAGGCATGCTGCAAAACTTGTGAGAAGATAGTTGTAAAATTGGCCTTTGTTGCGTAACAATAACATGGCAACAAAGGCTCACTTCAAGTTACAGAACTAGGCGTTTTGCACTGGTGCCACGCCTAGTGCTTTTTCACTAGATCTAGAGATTTTGAGCTGACCTATCTCCAGATATTTCACTGTAAACTAGCGATAATTTGCAAGGTATATGTTCGAAGATCGGATGTCTTGTTTATAACTTTTCAGAAAATATTGATTACATGAATCGTTGTGTGAAGATTTTCAACTACAGAACCAACGATTTTCTAATCTCAGTTTCTTATTGTTTTCATTTCTGCGCTATTTAATGCAGTGTTGACTATGATCTTGTCTTCATTTCTTTGCAGGATCAGTGCAATAGAAATACACTGATGAAATATTAGGTTAATTGATCTGAAATACTTTGTTAGTGTTGCCGCTTTAAGGTCTTGAAACAAACCTGAAGGTTTCCGACCTAAGATTTTCCACGCTTCAGCATGATCTATTTTAACAAAATTTGCACATGGTGTTAGGGTTTTTAGGCGATAAAGTAGGCTACATAAATAAATGATTTCAAACAAAACTGCTAACCTCAACGCAGAAACAAACTTAAATCTAGTGATTTTTTCAGATCTAGTGAATTTTATTATAGATTTTGGCAAAAAAGCCCGTGGCCGCACTGGCGTTTCGCCGCATGTGACTGTTGAAAACAGCCATCTGATAGCAGCGATGTGAAAAGTATTATTGCTGCCAACGAAGCGCATATTTGGGAACGTTGCCGTAACATGGGGCATTTCCTTTGTGGTATAGAAAGGGTAAAAGCATTATGTGAACGTCCATTTGCATTGTACAGTATCGTCTGCAGCCTGAAATGGACTAGCAAAATGTCGACTTTGCCTACCGGTGGAAAAAAATTCTGCGGACGCCCATGCCTGTGTTGTTTGTGTTTATAATGTAACATCTGCTTTGTACCTGCGCTATGAATAACCACTTTTGTGTTATTCGAGTGCCCTTTGTTGCAACCTCTCGGTTAGCTTGCCGCTGAATGAGCGATTCACCACGAACGGGGTGTGAGCGAAGACTTTAGCCCATATATATGTAACGTATGTAAGTTTTTGGGAACTAATTATTGCATACTCAAACGGTGGCCGATGGGCCCCTTCAGCAAAGTTTGCCCCCCCCCTGGCTTAAGCCTCTAGTTACGCCATTGGTTGTTCTATATTATAAGCGATCACTGCAAAAGAAATTTTCGACCTAAAATGTGAGCGGAATTAATAAACAGTGGCTGCCACAAGTGAAGGTTCTTACTAATAAGCTGTGAAAGGTTTTTGTCTTTCGTTTGTGATTGCACAATGCGTTCTGATTAATGTACTATGACTTCAAGAAGCCCCTCGCAACGATGTTTTCAGTGGTTGCGTTGTAATCCGAGCATAATTGTTAAGTTTCTTTTGTGAAATAGTAGTTCATGGTTGAGTTCTTTTAATGATTTTCTTGCAGTGATTACATAAACTTACTGAAAAGTAATGAGAACAATATAGACACAAGTATACTGGTTACGTTCTTTTTACGACGCAAAATATTGAGGGTAATAAGACATACTGTATAATCGCTACCTTGGTTTGGGTAACGGCTCCAACAAGTTTCGAAACCACTGATCTACACAGTGCAGAAACGATTCTAGTTGAACAGGAGCTGATGATGCCTACCTTAGTAAGCGACATATATACGCTGTTAAGATCTTAGTGTCTGATTCTTAGCTGCGTGAAAGGATCCCTTTCGATAAACAATGCAGAAACGTTTATTCTTTTTCTTTAGCTACATTAGTTTTAGCGAAGAAGAAGGTTGGCGTTTTCTTTGGATAAGAGGCGTTGTCTTTGTCATGGGAAGCATTATAAGAAATACTTCGGCCATAGTATTAACTTCACTGACCAACTGAACTTGTTGAACTGCAGTACTTATGTCAAAAATATTCAAAGCAAATGCCCAAATTGACCCCATCATCATCCAACCCAAACTCAATCAAAAAACGCTGCGAACTTCAGTTACGTGAACAATCTGGAACAAGGTCTTGATTGCATGCTAGTATCCAGTGTAAACTGACTGTCAAACGCACCGTATTGTCAACTCCCTATATAAAAGAACACCAACTTTGTGGTGCTGGAAAGTGACCAATTTCCTTTAGCTTGCTGTCTGAACTGTCACAAATTACCTCATGAAAGTAAGAGTGAGTTGCACCTGTTTTTGACTGGTCCTTATTAGAGGCAGCGAGGCTGCAGTCCCGTCCAAGAAGTAAAAAAAAACATCACAGCGCGACACAAACCTTTTCCAATCCTTTCGTAGTCCGTGGCTCATCAAGTCGTCGTACTGGGCGTCTTAATTCTTGCTGCGATGGCAAAACAGCAAGCCATTGAATCTTGCTTTTTACAGACTTCAGTCCCAACCATAAAAACATCTCAGGCAATTTCCCGGCTTGACAGTTCATAATGAAGCTTGGCAATAATCGTCATGCTAACCGAGTGTTGTTACGTCACAGTTTTCATTCAACGCAACAATAAAGCAAGAGCTCAGAACCTGTGTAGTGCAGTGTTGCCAGTTTGGCTTTTTGAGGCCATATTTGTAATTTTTGGCCCTTTTTTAATTGCTTTGGACTTTTTTCATTTTTGAAAAAAGGCCGAATGAAATTTGTCTTTTTGTGCAACCTCTAATGAGTGTCTAGAAGTGTTGTTTTCTATTTATCTTGTATTCATGAGCGTCGGAAAGGATTTTTCCAGCGAGGTGCTAACAGTGGATTTTCCAGGGGAGCCAAAAAATATTTTTGCAATGGGGTGGTTAAAAGTGGCGAAATTTCATTTTACCCACTTGAAACTAAGAAAGCAATCTTTTTTTGCTAAAAGTCTGATGGGAAAATGTCAAATTTCAAAATCCAAGGGGGGCAAACCCCTCCCGACGTCCATGCTTGTATTTGGCTTTTTTTGGTGCTTCTGGTTTTTTAATGATTGATGTGGCCTTTTTCACTCATGACAACTTGGCAACCCTGGTGTAGCGTTTACTGCAGTGGATTAGGCATCCTGGAGATAGGAAAACCTGGCAGATTGTTTTGAAGAATTTCACTCACTCAGATCCTTCGCATTCCAGTTCAAGCTAATATTATTGTCAAACTCGTTGCGCAATCCAACCTGAGTTGAATCAGTCATTCCTTCTGAACTGATCCGGCAACATCCAATTAATGCTGACCTGTCAGTTGTGCAGTTATTCAGAAAGAAACATATATTTCACGACTGCCGTACTGTCATGGCGTGAAACGTGCTTTCGCTAACATGATGTTATACCTGTTGCGTGGTTCTTTCATGGGCTTGGCAGCGGCACTGATAGTTGCTGAAACTTCTCACTATTTTGCCTCAGCCAGAATTATTATTTCATAGTTTGCGGTTTTCGAGTATCTTCCAAAAAAGCCTTCACTTGAGTAGCTTCGCGTTTAACTTGGAATTGTTTTGTATGCAGAGGAGGAGGACTAAAACATTTCATGCTACTTTTTGTAAAAAAAACAAACACGTAAATCCGTGTCATACCAGGGGTCGATCCAGCCAGTAAGGTTAGGGGGGAGCGATTTCAGCAATATTTGGTGGTCAAGTCTCATGACGGCTTCGCTATACTATAGGAAATATGAAGTATACTTCACAACACTGTGACAAAACAATGCACGACAAACTGGTTTTGTATCGCGAATGCTGTTTTCCGAATCGTACAAAATCATGGTGAATAAAGGTACTTTCTTAGGTTTTAAGGGGGAATCCCGCCATCTGGATGCGACCGTGAGTCATATTGCATTTTACCTCATCGTTGAAGCAAAGAGACGTTTACACCACCTAGTCTTTAGTGGATGTTATGGATTTTACCCTGTACTGGATGAAAGTTCCAAGTTTACCACCCTGATGGAACATGCTACCTTTGTTCCCTAAGTCCCAGATACGTCGGGCACCTACAATATAATTTTGCACGATTAAAACTCAGAAAACTTCTGTTTTGTTTTCAGCTGACGCCAGTGCTTTCGGTGCAAAGCCTACGCGATGCTGTAGTTGAAGACTTAGGAGGAAACCTGGTCCGGCTCAATTTCAGCATTGTTTCAACACCGGGAGTCCCTGTCTTGGCACCAGACTTGCAAAAGGATGGCATCGCAAAACTGAAAAACTCCACTTCACCATTCGCTGCGAACATCACCATCAAAGCAAACAACTTCACTGCGAAAGGTACGCGTTGAGCTGCTGGAGTAGGGGTCCCAACCTTGTTATGATCTCCTACCACTTGGGCACCCCGTATTGTCAACACTTCTTCCAGAACAACTAATTTGATCGCATCTTCTTCAGAAGAATGATATACACTAAAATAACAATAAAAAACACAACTAAATTTGATGAGATTTGCTTTTGTTTACCTTCCACCAGCAGCGCAGCCAAGAATATTGTTCGGGAGGGGCCAGTCAATGATGTCGTCAGTCGCTGACGTCTTTCTCACAGTTGAAAATTGATACAAAACACCAGTAAAAATCTTAGCAAGTTTGTTTCAGGGTGGGCCATGGCCTCTTGGCCTCATTCTGGCTGCGCCACTGTCTGCCACCAATTGGTCGATGCGTGGCGTTCATTTGCTAACAGCACATTGATACTCATAATGTTACGGTACAATAGGAATAGCGGCTACAGGAAAATTTATTTGTTTAGAAACAATGACCGATACGTAAAGTGGAAAGCTGTGAATCCATGTTTTTGTGGAAAAATGGAAGTTACTCGTGTACCGCCTGAAAGACCTTCGCGTACCACTAGTGGTACGCGTACCGCAGGTTGGGAACCCCTGTGCTGGAGGGTTTAAGTCGTTGCCAAATCTGCTTGAGTTGAACACATGAGTTCAGTTCGGACTAGCAACAATATTTTGTTGAGCTTTTTTCCAATTTTTTTACCGATAGATACGCAACTTACTCTTCCAAGGTAAAATCCAACTTTTGTACAGGCTGTAAACTTTATATACAAACAGTAAGTTTTCAGAAACTCCTATAGACCTGGAGCACTGATTGTCAAGCTTGTCCATGGAAATGGGATGCCCATGGAGATTTGTCCTGTAGAATACAATGGAACAGTGGACTTAAAATTGTCCCATGTTCAATCGCCAGTAATTTTATTGTCATCAGGAATATTCTGCAGTTGAATGCCTTTATTGTATGCTCACGGCACGGTAAGTATTAAACGTAGGGGCTCAGTGCCACAGCGTAGTGATGAGAAGCCCAGAAAATAAGGTTTTTGGGAACTGAAAATGGGATCACGCCAGTTTCGTTGCCCCTCTCCCCTAATTATGGGGCTTGGGATGCCTTAGCCACGGCTCTTATAGAGGCTAGACATTAGACATACACATGGTATGCATTTCGTATTACTAGTCTCGTGAGAGTTCCCATGGGATGGAACAGTTAAAAGTTGCCATGAGATGTGACAGAAAAAAAGTGTCCCATGGATAAGTTTGCTTGTTGTTCTTGTCCATAAAGTTACCCGAATCTCTTTCGTTGGTAACCGTTACCTCGTTTTGTAAAAATCAATCCATCAACTGCCGCATGACTGCTTAAGAAAATTACTGAAAAACATTTCAATGTCTCATTCCACATCTCTTCGCCAAGAGAGTTTCGCTGTGCTTTTATTTTGACAGCATCCGCAGTCGTTGGCCCAGTTCGTTGCTTTATCTGCAATTTGTTTTAATTAGTTGTAGCTGACGGCATGTTAAAGACCCCCTGTATGAATTTACAGCAGCATTCTCATATTTCTTGTTTAAATGTACGCTTCCACGAATGTAATGATGCACGTACACACAGTCATCACTATTTTCTCGTATATGCTATCAGCAGATGCAACAGCTTGATCTTAAGACATTGGTAGATTTGTGCCTTGCCATGGCTGTTTTTCATTATTTACCATTCTTGTTATGTTTTTTGCAGTACCTGGGCCTTTCCTTCCTGAAGCATGTAAGTACAGAATATAATAATTTATCTTTCGTATATTGCTCGCTGCTCAAGGCAATACAAAAGCACTATCAGAGATAAGGACACCTATTGTATGCACTGTTAAAAATACAATTACGTACAGTGAACGGTCTCTTATGCCTTTGAAACAGAGGTGCGATTTAAGGGAAATATTGTCTTATAACTTGTTAGCTATGCGCAGGTGACGTACATCGAAAAAGTTAAACGTGTTTTGCTTTTGAATAAAAGCCTGATAAATTTTCCGAACGTGATGAAAACATTCCTCGCATTTACCGATCCGGTGAAAATATATGCTCTAAATGTCGCGCGGTGTAGTTTGAGGGAGACGCACTACGTGCGCCGAACTTTGTGATTTGCAGCGTAAAAAATCATTTTTCTTGTTGCTGTCACCTCACAAATGATGCTGATACTGGTCTCTTATGATATGTAAGCTCAGACAAAAAATGGTCAGCTGCGCGTAAGGAAAAACTGGTTGCATGTTAGTTTTTTTTCTTCACCGCCTTCATTGTGCTTTTACATTTTTTTAGTTGACAGTTCGTTTGTCGGTTCGTTCATCATCAGCAACATGAGCTACGCTGCCGTCGAGAACATGTGGATGAACAAGTCATCGCCTTTTACCGACCATTACATGGGCCACTACATGCCGTTGGTGAGCATGTGCTGAAATGTATTGTTTGCTTCCATGACTAAGTTTGATACGCTTATGCAAACAAAAACAAAAAGAGGTACCAAACTTCGCCAAATATGTGGCAGCGATTTTGTCCGTTCCGTCGCATAACACATGTGGTGCCCAGGTTTTCAGAGCGAGTTTTTGGTGTAGTTTCTTTTTATGCTAATAGAATTTACCTGTCCAGCAATGTTGAAACTTTCTGCCAGTTGACACAAACTGCCTTGTGCTCGAACTCCTGTTTAATGCCAAGCGCCACCAAGCTGTATGTCTATAGCTTGATCTTACAAGAGATGTTTACTGTAAAGTTTTCGTCTTTGCAGATTAAGGATTTCCCGTTTAACATGACGGTTGATTACTACGAACCGATAAGCAACTCCTCAATGAAAGTCCAATTCTTTATTCCACGTAAGTGACTGAAAATTCGGCCTCATTTGTCTGGAGGTTTGCCAGGGTTTGCTCATTCACCCAGCACGTGTTTCTCATACCGTTAGCGACTCGTTAAATTTGCGTGCTTAAGAAAATCAATCTATAAAACTCTTGAGGCGGGCAATAGCATGTAAATGTTGCACTTTGATATCGTTTGTTGTAGTGCCAACTGTGCAATCCGACACACATCTATACCGCGTCATCAAATCATATGAAATGAAGAACAACGTCACAATGAATGAACTAACGCTGCGCATCAAGCGTTGGTTTGCTGGACACATCACCATACCAAGCGAATTGAATGAAACGGAAGTGCTGCAAGCTGTAAGTGTTGTTTAAATTAAATTGGAAATGAACGTCTGGCGACCCCGGAAAAGCGAGAACTCGTTCACTGTACTGGGGACAGCACTGTCTGTTTAGCATGAAATACTGAAGAAATAAATCAGAAAAGCTTCTTATAATGCAGCCATCAGCGGCTGAGGAAGGGGCGCGTGAAAAAATTTTGCATATCCCGGTTCGGTGCGTATGCTTGAACTTAGCGCGAATGAGCAGCGGTGCCGGAAAAAATCCGGAGAGTATTTATCCCGCTGCGGTCCCGTTTGATCGCTTCGCTTCATGGCCGTAACTCCAGGTGGCCCATGAGATAAGAACTCCGCTCATTGCGGCGATTAATTTCCTCAGCGAATGGGCGCCGCGGGTCGGTTGATTTTAAGCATACTCACCATGGCCGCAACGAGCTGAAATCTTCGCGGTGGGGGCAAAATGATTGCAACTGGTTGTTTTACGCGGTGGCGGCAAAATGATTGCAACTGGTTGTTTTACGCGGTGGCGGCAAAATGATTGCAACTGGTTGTTTTACGTAACATCTGAAAACGTTTTTGACGATTTCAAAGTGTTTTAAAGATTTCAGTGGGAAATTGCTCGGTTTCCCATCTGTTTCGGGCCTGGCGCCGACCGTGACCATGTGCAGGCCTACTGCATATTCCCTACCTGATAACTGAAGGCCGGCTTGGCAAATGTTGCGTGATGACTCACTGCTACGTTTCCTTACGTAGATTCAGTCAATACTTGGAGCAAAGGCCGTCGCGAGCAAGTTCAAGCCCGGAAAGGCTCCTGATGTTACATACTGGGGACCGCGAATCGATCTACACTCTGCGGGCTATCTACTCCAACCAACGACTACAAATTCTACAGGTAAAATACTAAATGAACCTTGTGTTTTGAGCGCAGGACTAAGTGTTTAACTTCGGTTTGATTTCTTTCATCTCGTGCTTAGCGCAGTCGCAGTGTTGTCATACAATATTCGACAAGACGACTAAGTTGGGGTAAATTATTGTAGATTTTGTGTTTTTTTTATGTTAAGATGCTAACACGCATTACGCAAGCACTGGAATAGGCACAGATGCAGTGCGATCTATTTTGACGATTGTCTTTGCGTTCCAGGAGGCCTGTCGCGCAAAAAGCGACCGACCACTTTGCTGCAGTTCATGCTCACAACACCAGACAACGTGAGGTCGAGTGCTGAGGAGCTGTACGTTGCTCTGATGAACAACCTGACGAACAACGATCCACGAGTGTACGGTGAGAGCTTGTGTTTTTGCAAATACCGACTCAAACATTGCCTTAAGGGAGTAAGTGAGCCTTCCGTGCTTTGAACTGCGGTTCCGAAGCAGTTCGAGTCTGATTATTTTTTGTTTTTTACAGTCATGCCACCGCCGAAACCCGACAAACCTATAAAAAGTAAGAACTGGTATTGTGCTTTTATTCTTTTTTAGCCAGCTTCTTAGAAAACCGCGCTGCGTTTATCCGGCGTGCTTGAATAAAGTAATTCAACTGTTTACTCGAGCGACATTTTTAAAGTTATTTTTAACAAACGTTTCATGCTGGTATGGAAACAGACGCTCGGTGGTTGTTTTTATTTTAATATCATCTGTAATGAAGCAGACTAAACTTTAAAGTACAACAAATTCTTACTGCTTCACTTGTTTAATTTCACATGTTTATTTGTTTTTTCAGAACCACTTGTTCCAAGAACTGACGGTAAATATCTGAATATGAAATTCTACCAAATAAGTTTTCAGTTGATATGCAATAACTTCTTATGGTGCATTTATTTAGTGCTTCGTAAAGATTTTTTAAACTTATAGCTATGCGATTATTTTTTTATCAGGAGTGGATGTGGTTGTGCTCGTGAACCTCACCGACAGGAACATGTGGAATAACACGAACGTGGTCAAAGAAGTATTAAACAAGGTCACTTTTTGATATTTTGTTTTGCGTTAAAGTTTTCCACAAAACTTTTTGGGCACCTTGAAACAAAGTAAACAAATTTGATGTCGTTCACAGATCATTGCAACTTTCCTCAAACGAAACCAGAGCGTTCAGTTCAAAAACACTAACGGATCGATCCATCCAGAAGTCAACAACACGGATAAGAAAAATTTGGCAAAAGTAAGTCGTGGGTAATGAAACTGGCTGACAAGCAACTTCACATGACGGAAGACATCGTGTGGTAGTGCTGACTATAGCGTGGTGCTTTCTGTGTTTGTTACTAGGCCGTATCTCAGCCTAAAAATGGTTTTGTTGAACGCAAATGAGGTATGCGATCTCAACTAGAAACTGGTATTATCCAGAAAGATCTTACATGCCAATGTAAATCAACTTAATCGTCATAAATTGGTGTCTTTACTTATTTTCCGACATTTTAATCTCAAGGCCGCTGTTGTAATAATTTGCATAAGAATCAGGAACGTGAAGCCCGTGGTGAAAACCTAACAATCACTGAATATTTTTTAATGTTGCTAATGCGCACAATCATTAGACAAAATGTAATTTTTTTGTATTTGAAAAGCGCTGCACTCTTGCCTTCCATTTCTGATGGTTGCTATGCTGAATATAACTGTTTTTTCATTGTTTTCAGTCACTGATGCAGAATAACGCAAACTTTGACTATTTTACTCTATGTTACACTTTCTCAAAAGCACCGCGTAATCTGGTTTTTGGTATGCACTTTGTACGCGATCGCATTCTCGATGAAATTGATCTTCTGATGCTTGTATAAACCGTGGCCTGGCTTCTCATGTAGTAATCAAGGAATCATTTACGAATGAGTGTGTTGGTCATTCTAATCACTGTATTTATGTCGCTCAGGCTAAATGCGGCTGTTATTAATGCTCGCTCATGTCGCTTGTTAATTAACAAAACTTCTTTTCAGGTCACGTTCACACTTTACGTTGGCGAGAAACCAGCAAAGAACGAGACGAAGATACAAGAGGGAGTGCGCAGAACGCTCAGGCAAAATCCTGATCTGACTAACATCACAGGCGGTAGCATTCTGCCGCGTAAAACGTTCGTTGGAAGTAAGTTTAGCGTAATATTCTGAAATTTTTGTTTCCTCAGCACTGTTTCCACACTGCTTTTTAAGTGTGCTTAGACACAGAACTCATGGGTTGTATATGCAGAAGTTGTCATAAGAAGTGTATTTCGCTTAGATAAGAAGCGACGTGCAGGTGGGAATCTGTCCGATATCTCGAAAAGCTTGGCAGCAAGCTTTTAACGATTCTTTGTGTAGAGTACGACCCATGTCTGGACGGCTTCATCGAAGATTGCCATAAGCGCGCTGTGTGTCTTGGCAACGCTACTTCTGGACGGTTCACTTGCAAATGCCGGGCCGGTTATATAGATGGCAACCTTGCGTATCCTGGACGACAGTGTGCACAAGCAGGTAAGAAAGCGAGGAAAATATTTAAATAAATGTAACAAACTTGCCATTTTTATGCGAGTTTAATCTGACGTGGTCGTCAGACAGTTCTACTTCAGCAGCAGACTAACTGGACAAAACTTTTGGTAGGATCCTCTGTTTTGCCATAAACTCACCACCAGCTGTTTATTGAAACATGAGCAGAAACGAACGTTTGAGGAAATTATCTTCCTACCCTGTTAAAACGCGACTGGAGGATTGTTTTTTTGCTACGATCAATTCTTTATTTCTGTAATGAAGTTCAAAAGCACATTCACATCTGTTGAAGATCACAAATAATTCAACAGTGGCTAAGATTGTTGCCAGATATCGATGCTAAAATTTATTGCGTGGTTGGCAACCGCGGTTCTGTGCAAATGCGATTAACCATGCATTAAGATTATTCAGAATACCGATCCCAGACCAGAAAAGATGTGTGCTTTGGGCTTAGAAAAGGTGTCGACCATAGTTTAGCTCCCTAACGAGAGTGGTGCCTGGTGAGCCCAGGTACGTAGGTCATAATCTTATAGTAAAACCATGGTCCGAGAATAAAACCACAATGTTTGGAATTCTCATAAAATTTGAGAATAAAACCACGTTTAGAATGTGACGAAGTTTAGGACAAGCCGTATCTGAAGCTGACACTATTTTACCGCAGTTACCTCCTCCGACACAACATTCGTCGTGACCTTGATCATCTTGGCTTCATTGATGGTGCTTGTTCTCATAGGCCTTGTGTACATGGTCTATCAGAAGTGCATTGGGTAAGAAATTGCTATTCTGTCTGCGAAATTTCTCAAATTCGACTCACTTCACAATCAAAAAGGCTTACATGTGTGCAGTCACTCAAAGCACATCTAATGAATATGATAGAAAAAACAGCCTTGAAAATGAAATCAGCAGTTACACTGACTCTGCTATTGCAATGTAGCTGGCAACTGCGCCGCGACTTTGTTGTTTGTCCTTCAAATAAGTAGATATTTTACTGAACAATTTCATCTAATTCGAAATACTTCGCAAATGTTTTGACAAACATGAATTTTTAGGCTATGTTGTTACAGCTGATCTAGGCCATGTAAGGTGCAACATTATTGCGAAAGTAATGCCGGACGCGAGGTACTTTACCGGCTATTTAAAGAATCTTGCATCACTGCAATCACACTCAATTTTGCTACTTTCACTGCTGAAACCGTAAAACCAGATTTACTGGCCAAAAATTAACTCATATCTTTACGTTTATTTTTCTTGCAGGCAAGGAACTTATAGCCCGAAGGCCCTAGAAGGAGCCAATGCTGTGTGAAGGCCATCAACCCAAGAAAAGTTATGCGTGCCGCCGAATTATTTTGTTTTTTATTTTTGAAAGTATCTTTACATTAAGTATTCATGTTCAACGTTAACTTGGAAGCTACAGCCAGCAGACTACACATGTTTGCTTGTATGACATGGTGACTTTCGTAATTTTTTGAATAAAATGAAAGATGCAATAAAGGATTTCTTGTCATTGCGGTCAAGTTTGTACGTGTCACTGCGCGGAACAGACACGGAATTTTGGTACTGCACATGTCCTAAACCAGGGGTTCTCAACCTTTCTCTGACCATGTGTGCCCCTTCAGAATTTTGACAGATGAGCATGCAGCTTACCCCTAAATTTTCATACGACAAAAAGGCTGAGTTAAAAAACAAAAATCCACGTGTTTCATAGAACTTTTAGATCTTTAGAAGTATAAAGGTAGACTCCGTTTTATTGTCTCAAACTTAATATATTTAACAGTAAGCATCTATTGATTTTTGAAAATAATATTCACTGATATATGCATAAATATTTCGAAATAAATAATGTATGAAGATATTTTACCTTCTATCGCTAACCTTAAATATACTCCTTCAGATAGGCAAATGTACCCCTAGAGGTCAGGGCCGGATTAACCATTGGACAAACCGAATTTTTTCCGTGGGTTGTAACGTCGAAATTTTGCTCATCCTTCAGGTTTCTGACGACGCAATACAAACGGTCGTTCACAAAACGCTTTACCCTTTCTACCCATTTAGTCTGTGCTGGTTGGACCTCAATTCTCAGTATTTTGTTCGAAATGTTTTTTACGCATGAGCTACCGGAAATGCTTTTTCTTTTCATAAATTCCCTATATCCATTTTTCGAGCATCTTCTGCAAATAAGTCATAATTCAAGAATAATCAACGGCCAGAACAACATGAGCGGTGGAAAAACATGAACTGTTTCAAGCAATGAGAAGTAGAACTATATGGTGACAAGACAATCGGACAACTAGTGCTCACTAAGAAGTCAGAACTAAACCGATAAAGACGTATCCCACAACACAAGTCTGCATAGGCGTATTCTAACAAGCCACGTATTTTATGCTGTGTGAAAAGCGACGTGCATAAGAGTTGTTTTGTTAAGGCTATTCACTCGGGCACGTTGAACACAGTCTCAAACTAACAATGTAATTTTCAAACTTGTGGAAGCACTGCTACAGATCTACTCATGCTTCTTTCCACACAGTATAAAACTATACGCGGCTTGCAGCTTGCAGCAGCGTCACTGTCTCGCTATTTAATAATTGATATCGCCCACTTCAAACAGTAGCATGAGACGCGTCGTGAATGTTCGTCGCCAATGCTGACAGGTGTCAGTGGATGTGCCGTTGCTAACGATCGGAAGACAGGAGAAGAGGATTAAGCTAGTTTTGGCCATTCAACGTGATTCATGCAAGCCTTTTTTTTATCAGATATTGAGTGTGGGACGGAGGAACATGAACTTCGAAGTGTCAGTCCAGTAATGCCTGCTCGGGAGGAAGGTGGAGGGGTTGGGGGACAATTGCCCCCATTTTAAGGATGTTGAGAAAGTCCAGATTTCAAGACAAACACAGGGGTGCTTTGGCACACTGGATTTGACCCACACTTTTGAGTATACATTTTGGCAGTTTGCTCATTCCACAACCGCATTTTCTAGTTTTTAAGCGCCCGCCCTAGGACTTCTTAACACAAAAACTGAAAAAAATTACAACTACTTTCACTTTTCTCAGCTTCAACTGAAGCCCGTCCATCTTATCAACGGGGGGGGATTCGTCTTCCGCGATTCTGTCATACGCAAACGCTTGCAGGTTGGCGAACTTACTCGCCCGAATCGCCGCAAGGAACAGAGCGCAGCCGTTCTGAAATCAGCTTTATTGCACGCAGACACAACATACATTTTAAGGAAAAAATAAAAACCGATTCCTCCGTGACGTTTCACAACAATAGAATCTAATATGTCAGAAAACAAGCGAGGGGACAAAGGCCCGCGCCCTGAGCCGACCCCGAACACAGGCCAGGCCGGGCCAGCACTTCGCTGCACATCGAAATGTCGAACTCGTGCCGGTGCACCGGCAGAACCAGCCAAGCGCGTGAACTGCTTTATGACGTTTCCTAACCGACACAAACACGAAGGCCCGAAAAATGCTATGAACGCCAGGGACAGCACGAAAAATAACAAGCGTCGTGTGGATGTCTAAGAAGGCCGCACAGAAAACGATGATTATGCCGCAAGGACAAACCTACAGATGAAACAAAACACAATGGTATTTGGATTTCGCGCCTCGTTACACGCGCGGTTTGAGCAAGTCCAGGTGCGTGAACGGAAAAGAAGTCCGCGTCTTCTTTTTCCCAAGCTTTCGTTACGAAAACTTACGAACGTTTACGAAAAGTAACGAAGGCTTACGAAGAGCAAGCGTTCGGTAGTTATCGTAAGTGTTCGTCACTTTCGTCAGGAGGAAGATAGTTACTTGTCGTCAGCAGCAGACGTCGACGCCTCCTGAGCAGGGGTGTTCGTGGTCTTCTTGCGCGGGTAATACTCGTTGATGACGTTGCGAGGAATGCGCTTGAGCATTTCTTTCGGAAAGATCCTCAGCAGCTCCCAGCCGATGTTGAGCGAATCGAACACGCTGCGATTCTCGTACGGACCTGAGCAGCAGCGACAGAACAGTGAACGTGTCGCGGACATCCTAGGGTTTTCTTTTTTGGTCATACACCGATTTTTGTTTAATGGCCGAAAAAAATTATGAGCGAAAGTTTGGTAGTTTGCCAAAAATGAGCGAAAGTTTGGTGCTTTCATTTTGGTAGTTTGCCAAAAATAACGAGGCCAGAGCACGCGGTGGCGCTAAGCACTAGACACTGGTTGCATCGAGCTGCGCAAAGGAAGAACTCTTCTTTTATCTAACAATATTTTTGTGTGCAAAGACGCGCGATTTTGCTTCGTACTGGTACCTCCACAAAAACAACGCGTTCCTTTAGCTCTGTGTGGAAGGTACAACAAAAATTTTACGAACATCTGCACCAGTCCCGTCGCCACGGGGGGGCTTTGGTGGGCTTAGCCCCCCCAAACAAAGCTCCAAGCCCCCCAATTGAAAAATAAAACACTATAAATGAGTGTTTTTATCAAATTTTCAGAATGTCAAGCCCCCCCCCTGCACAAACGTAAAGCCCCCCTATCGAGGACTGTCAGGCGACGGTTCTGATCTGCCCGTTTTTTATCACACCAAGTACAAGAACCCATATGCTCGAAACCGTTCAGAAAATTAAACACACGGAAAGATTGTTTGTCGCTGCCGTTAAGAGGCAAACGCTCTGAAAGCGTAAGTCGGACAGCTTACCTTGAGCAATGAATGTTTTTTCGAACTTGGCCAGGAACTCGAGATAGAGCATGTCGTCAGGGGTGAGCGCCTCCTCGCCGACAACCGCCTTCATCGCCTGCACGTCCTTCCCGATGGCGTAGTTCGCGTACTGGTAAGACGAGGTGTAAAAAGGTAACGTTGCTAAAGACAAAGCGAAAGGTGACGTAGCCAGACCATACTAAGGTTTGATGCACTGCATTTTGAACATGATGAGATTGCCGCTCGAGTTTAAACGCAAACAAAGGATGTTCCCAAAAGACTTACCTTTAAGGCAAAAAAGTACTAAACAGACATGTAATAGATAGAAATAACAGATCAAAGCACTGAGGACATAAGGGGAGTGAGACCTCAGAGAAAATAAATGGCAGAGAATACAACCAAGAAAGTTCGCGTACTAAGTCTACGGAAAAGATTTTAACAAAACTCTGTTAAAATCGCGACCCAATTTTGAAAATGCCTAAAGGCCAATCTACACTGAGGACGTGCCAGGCGTAAACCTCTTGTTTTGTTGCGTCGGGTAATTCTGCGCTTGTGCACGGCTCGGCACGGTAATGCCTAGGCGCAATAAAACAAACAAAGAATCGTGCGCGGTTACTCCTCAGTGTAGAATGGCCTTAACAGTCTGATCTGTGTCCAATTAAAGAAAAGAACCCAATTAAAGAAGCCTAAACTATCTTGTGAACGTATAGCCAAGTGTGATGTATACCGCCGTGCTGATGAAGTTGCTCGAGGAACTGTTCAAGTTCGAAGCAAGCAATGTTTGTTAGGTTATATGCCAGGAGTGGCCAGGCCTGCTCTATGCATGAGCGCATGTCGTAAAAGCCAAGTGACAAAGAGCCGCAACATAAAAATCTAAAAAACACGAATTTATTTGCAATCTACACTTCTGTTACATCAAAATTCTTTTTGGAACGACTTGCAAAAGTAATACTGTACAGCACGCTTGCTACCACAGTATCACTTTACAATATTTCTGCACTTTGCAATAGAAATAAAGAATAAAAAAGAAATATATAAATTTCAGGAAAGCTCAAAGAGCCGCATGTAAACGTTCGAAGCCCTTGTCACATGCCGTTCACTACGTCACGTTCAAACGGTGGACTGGTTGTAACCACCCCCCTTTTCAAGCTGCATTTACTTACGAGCGGCGAGAAATCGCGGGACAACGATAGAAGCTCACCAGCTGGTTCGACACGTCCGAGTGGTCTTTGCGCGTCATGCCCTCACCGATGGCGGACTTCATCAGACGGGAGAGGGAGGGAAGCACGTTGATCGGGGGGTAGATCTGTCGGTTGTGCAGTTGGCGGTCGATGTAGATCTGGCCTTCGGTGATGTAACCGGTCAAATCCGGAATAGGATGCGTTATGTCTGAAACGGAGAAACGGTGGCGTTAGCCCAGTGATAAAATGTCCGCCTCTCAATTGGAATGTTGGGCGTTCGATCCACGGCCGCTGAGTGAATCGCCGCAACGCTGCTTGGGCAAGAGCGTTCATCTCAACTGCCCCGGCAAAAAGCAAAATTCAGGCTTCGGCCTGCCGCCAATTGTCGTCACCAAAATTTAAAAAACACATAAGAAACGGAGTCGCTGCTGGAGCGTGACGAGAATGTTAAAAAAAGCGGTTTCAATCTTCAAAACACGCACCATCGTTGGGCATTGTCAGGATGGGAATCTGGGTGATCGATCCGCTCCTCCCACTGACCCGGCCCGCCCTCTCGTAGATGGTCGCGAGATCCGTGTACATGTACCCGGGGAAGCCCCGACGACCGGGCACCTCCTCTCTGGCCGCAGACACCTACGCACAGAATGACAAGCGGCGCTGCTTTGCGCAACGTTTAGGATTTTCGGTCATGGACCGCGAATTGACTACGGATTCAAGGCCAGCTGAGTTTGATTTGATTCAAACAGATCTGAAACAAACCAACTAAAAGAAAACCTGAACAAAAATGTGCGTACTTTTTGTTACGATCCAACTTTGAAACGTCTAAAGTTATTCGATAGCTGACCAATATATTTTGAAGCGCAAATTGCAACCGACTTCGCTAACTAAACATTAATTATTCTCAAGAAAAGTTAAAACCCCTCAGAAAAGGTAAAGCTTGAGCCCATGCAATTTCAGCTGAACGATTAAATCGCTAACAGCAAATTTCAATGCTTTCAAATGACTTCAATAAACGGATTCTCTACACTGATTTCGGATTCAAAAAACGGATTCTCTGCACTGATTTCGGATTCAAAAAACGGATCATCTACAGTGATTAAACAAAAGAAATTATTCGTGTTGGAAAGTAAGTTCAGCAAACGAACACCTGCTGAAAAGAAACCCAGTACCTCTCTCAACGCTTCAGCGTACGAGCTCATGTCGGTCAGGATAACGAGCACGTGTTTCTCGCACTGGTACGCGAGGAACTCCGCCGTCGTCAGAGCGATGCGCGGCGTGATGATTCGCTCGATTCTTTAAACGTAACAACACAGCAGTTAGAAAAAAAACACGTCGCACAAAATGACAAAGAACTTAACACAAGACTAACGATCGCGACCCGCAGCAAAGACACGAGCGGAGGCTTACGTCGGATCGTTGGCAAGGTTCAGGAAAAGACAGACGTTGTCCATCGAGCCGTGCTGTTCGAAATCCGACTTGAAAAATCGGGCGGTCTCCATGTTTACCTGGAAGCGGAGCGACGAAGGCGAATGAGTGATGAGGCCGCGTAAGTGACAATGAAGGGCACGTCATTAAGTCTTTCACGGCCGCAGTTGTAAATCTTTTCTTAAAATGTCTGAGTTATTTGTGCTAAGGTTCGCCGGACAGCTTACAGGCCCGCAACTAGGGGGTACGAGCAACCCCACTGGAAGAATGTGTTGGTCATAGTTTAAATACTTTTGTCCCCTTCCTGAAAACTCTTCGTCCCCCTGGTGTTCCAAGCTAGTTACGGGCCTGGCAGCTTAACGTCATAGATGCGTGCGACACACCCAGGTTCCGTTTCAATAAAACGCTAATGAAAGCGTAGAGGCACGAAAGCTCGGTTCCGATCTAATACGTTATCCTGGCTTCAACCGATGTGTGTATATCAGAAAGTTTGAATTTTTGCACGGAACGATTAAACAAGGTTCGTCATTCCCATCGAAGGAGCATTTTGACATTTTTTCGTAAACACGAATCGATGGACGACAAGATGCACACAACTCGTTCAGACAGTCTGCGAGGGTCGCATGTAGACTCACTCCCATAGCGGCGAACACGATGGCGAAATTGTCTTCGTGGCTGTCCATGACATCTTTGTCGGGAAGCTTGACCAAGCCACCCTGGCGACAGATCTGCGCTGCGATCTCGTTGTGGGGCAAGCCGTTCGCGGAGAAAATGGGGATCTTTTGGCCGCGAGCGATACTGCAAGTAGGTAGCAAAAAATCAGGCTTGATGTTTTTGAAACGAGACAGGCAGTTTGAGGCGCACTAACATTTCCACTGCATAATTCTACCTGTTCATGGTGTCGATTGCCGAAATGCCCGTTTGGATCATTTCTTCGGGGTAGATTCTGGATTTGGGATTGATAGGTTGACCTTGAATGTCAAGGTAATCTTCAGGTAGGACAGACGGGCCTTTATCAATTGGTTTTCCAGAACCGTTAAATATGCGACCTGCCAAAAACACAAGTCTAGCTTGTACGCACATGCCAACGAAAATCGCAGAAAGTAGCAATAACATCCAAGTGAAGCAAAACAAAGTCCCCGAAATACATCCCAACACTACTACAGCAAAAAATTATTTTACAAACGCTTAGTGTGATGTTAGAACTGAAGGATGACAAATTGTGTATGTCTTCGGCAAATCTGAAATTCCACCTTGCGGTTAATTCTGTTCGAAAACACCCTACCCAGCATATCCTCTGAAGTTGGAACTTTTAGAATGTCACCAGTAAATTCACATGTCGTATGCTTGGCATCAATACCAGATGTGCCTTCGAAAACCTGCACAACGAAACAAACGCAACAAAATTAGGTTTTGGTAAAATGAAGCATATATCATGAATTCGGTAAAGCATGAATAATATTGCCACAAAAAAACTTTGTCAGCTAGATCGTATGCAATATGACGAATTTATTTAATGACAATTAACGGCAGGCCGAGGCCTGGATGATCCCTCTTGTCTAATCACTAGGCGTAAAATAAAGTAGATAGCAAACGGCACTACACGAATAAAATAAACCAGTCACGAAGCTGCAAAAGGCAAATGATATACAAATGGGATGCACCAGAAAGTGGACAGGTCGGCATTTACAAACAAGGAATTGAAAGCGACCACTGTGCTTCAAGAATCGAGACAGTGCTGTAAAGATAACTACTGTAGGTCTGAACCGTAACTCAGCAAGGCTAAACAGTAGAATAAGAAAAGTTTTTAAAGTTTTATTGGTAAGAGTATAGTAACGTGGTTGATTAAATTTTTTTTCATTGAGTAAGGTAATTTTTAGCGTTTGAAGAAGTACGTTGCGATGGTGCAAGGACAAAAATTGCACTGCCGGAGAAGGTGTTCAAGCGTTTCCATGAACCCACAGCTACATTGGCGAAAGGACTTCGTGTTAATGTTTAAAGGGCTATGACCAAGACGAAACATGGAACGCAACGAGGCGGCGGGGGGGTTTGAGCGTGTAACGTAAGTGCTAAGTATTGCGTTTCTCGCCATGGTAAAAGTGGGTGGTGCGCATTTTAAATGCTGAAAAACTAGAAGATAACTTGACATATTGTGGTAGGGAGTTCCAGAGTAAGGGAGCTTTATAAAAAAATGAATTATGCACGAACGAACGTTTGGAGAGGGGAAGCTGAAAATTATTGGCATGACGTAATGAGCGGGCTGAAATGTCTCCTGGAGTCGGCGGTATAAACGAGTAGAGGACAGAAGAGATAAGACCAGTTTTTATTTTATAAAAGAAAAAGAGCGTATGGAGTTCTCTCCTATTGCTTTATGCGGTTAAGCCTAAATGTGCTTGTTGCAGAAAAAACTTGTTGCCGCATCACACATTAAAATGAAATGTTATAAAATTGAAAGAGAAGGTTTTTGTGATAAAACCAGTTCTAACAAGACAAGGCGTGAGTTTTTGCAGCAATAGTAAATGCATACAACGGACCTGAACAACTGCTTTGTCGCCACTGACTTCCAACACCTGGCCGCTGCGCTGAGTGCCATCAGCAAGATTCAAGGATACAATCTCACCATACTTTGCAAACTTCACTTTTTCCAAAATAACCAGAGGTCCATTTACACCAGATACTGTTTGGTACGCTGCACAAACAACAACAAAAACATAATGGGCTTCAACATCAATCTTGTGTTCATTTTGAAATTTTCTTTTTCTGAAAACAAACAGTACTGCGAGCATCCATCAATGCACTATTGTTCTTTTAGATCACATGGTGCACAAATAGTATGCCACAGACATTTCTGAATTATGTGTAAAATTCAGACTCACTAAAAATCTGTATCGTGAAATTGAAAACAAACAGTAGCCGACTTTTAAAATATCACAGAGTTCATTCAAAGTTTTGGGTTATGTTGATATTTGTTGTTTCAAAAAATATGCTTATCGTCAATAACAAATTTGAAGACATTGCTGTTTATGAAGTCTCTAAACATTTTATCTTGGTAAATTAGTAATCTACAAAGTACATTCCTCATTTTTTTAAAACTATGCTAAGATGGGCCATTCCGTGTCAATACTCAGGAAGTGGTCAGGTCACCCTTTCCAATTTTCCTGAAATTTTACTCAAATTGTCATTGCCCCATATGATGAACATCTGCAAAATTTGAATGAAATCTGTCAAGAAATGGCATGATTATAAAGC
>JGI24159J19872_10001407_pt1 | contig 26338 bp, 17 predicted proteins | sample Ectturendosymbi4_FD_19872 | JGI IMG/M metagenome (IMG submission 19872)
CACCGGTGTTAAAGTGCTCAGCTAGAGAGTGAACAAGTTCCCTAGATGGCTAGAATTGATTAATACAAACGTAGCGACGGCCAGAATTGATTTTCCTGTAATTCATGATTCCTTCCGCAGGAAATAAGATGTGAAAGCTGTTTCAAGTAAGTTTAGGTACCGCCATTGTTGTGTCAGCGTCATAATGCGGCCCGCGGGTTACCTTATAAGCCCTCGTGTGGCCCACGGAGCAATTTGAGTTTGAGACCCCTGTTATAAACGATAAACCGCTGTTGCTGTTGGCGATTAACGACAGTCGTGAAAAAACTAACTGCACAAGATGTCGAACTTCAACGCAATCAGTGCGCAATATCTCTACCAATAGCTGATGCTTTTTTAATCCTATTTGCAATGACTACGTGGTGGGTGTGTGCAATGATCATGACCTATTCCGATACCAACAGCTTTTTGAAATTTACGTGTATGAACGCAGTTATAATTTGTCATTGTGCACATCCCTCAAGAGTGCCTGTCTCCACCAATGAATATGAGAGTTTGCGTTGCTGTTATACAAATATGGAGAGGAGTTTCACTCAAACAACGGTTGTGTTGTGTACCTTGCAGATTCGTTCATCACTCAGCTGCCTCAATTTTCAGCAGCTATAGGAGCAACTTTAATTATACTGGCGATCAGTATTGAACCACTGTAGAATTGCGGTTGTCAGCACCGCAATATCAATTGTTTGATGAGTTCTATTACGTGAAAGAGTTCAGCTCTTTTTTCAATGAGTTAGCACTTGCTCAAGTTAATATGTTGGAGTGGTTTGTGTTTCCGTAATAGCACCCAACCACGGCAGCGTGTTTAAATTTTTACACACAAATCTCTGACAAAGACGAATCAAGTTCGTTGTTAGTTCAGGACTGCCAAAGTGAAGAAAGAAGAACTGTAACGTAGGCTCTCATGATTTAATAATTAGTGCGGGAGCTCCAGCTAAACAGTAATGACTGCATCTGCTTACCAAGAAAGACTGCATGGTTCTATTGTTTTATAATAATAGTGACATTACAAGGGGGTGGTTTATACGGTGGCAAGTGGCAACCACTGCGACATTGCAACCGCGTGTGTGAGTCAGCAATTGCTCTTCCTGGAAAGGACTCAGCGGCAGGCATTTTCTGCTTTCTTTTCAGTTTGTTCCCACCTGCTGATTCAGCTTCACGCAAGCTGCTAAACGAGGCAACATCTGGCTCTCGAGCGCCATCGTGATTGGCGACTGGGTTCACAAGCGTTTAGGACTCAACCAAGAACCAAGTGGCACTTTAAAAGCTTTCTAACAAAGAGGGAGACACCAATGCGCAGCGTGGTGTTAAGCTTAATGTCAAGGCACAGGTTAGTGATTACGCATAGCGATGTGCCACTGCTGTAAATTTCAAACATGACAGAGCAGCTGCACTGACAATGATTAAGTTCGAAAGCGGTAAGACATTTAAAAAATAAAAAACGGTGAAAACATGCCGAGTGTCTGCTACTTTAGACTATCCACTCACTGACAGGCCAGTTATATGACAGCACTACCAGCGTTGCACTGCGATCAGCATGAACACAGTCGTTCGTTCTGAGGTGTCATCACGCACATTACACCGCACTCACCACCATACTGCATCATCGCAGTGTTTCCGATGTCCGCGAACTTTCTGTCTTCAAAAATCAAAAAATCACGTTCTTTTGCCAAAGACACAAGTTTTTCCACGTTTTCTCGTGAGAAGTCTTGCAAGATGTCAACGTGCGTTTTGATGCAACAGATGAATGGAGCTGTTGGAAAAAATCACGGAATACACGCTTTACAAATTCGCAACTGTACAAAATAACGACGTTCTCAAAAAAACAAGCACCTAATTTTTCGGCGAGTTCCAGCAGCTCCATGAAGGTTTCTACGTCTGCTGAAAAACATAAGTTTGTTTCCTTTCTGTCCATTATTTCAAATAGTCGTTTTGCAACGGGTTGCTCGGTCAGCTTCGCACGATTGCGGAAAGTGTCAAAAGTCACGCGCTGCGGAGGTTTGAACGAGTTGTTTTTGGCGAGAAAGTCTTGTACCTGAGACAAACACAGAATATATCGAAAAATGTCATCGCTAATGAATGACTGCATAAAAAAGCGAAATGCTTCATAACACGCAGATTCCTGAACCAACCAATAACAAGTTTCATATCGATGATAACAATATGTTACAGACTATAGCTTCAACAATATATCTTCATGTTTAAGAAATCCACCAATAATTTTAATTCCATAAAAGCATGTCCGATTTTTTCAAACTTGAAACGGACGCATTACAAATCGTTCATTTCGCCGAAAACAAAAAAATATAACAAAGTCAACGATTGTTCTAATTTTATAGCAGTTAGAAAAAGCACCCTTTTCACGTCTTTTGCAGTGACTTTTCCAGAATCAAGCAAAACTTCCATCACTTTCGTTAAAGTAAGAATGGATTCAAGGTTGATACCTTCGTTCTTCAGCATATGCTTGCCTGCAAAGTAAGCATTAACCTAAGCTTTAACTTTTAGCAACATGCGCAAGCTTTATCCTTCAAAAACAACAAAAATCGGTTATAGCCATCAGACAAATATAACTGTGTCGTTGCTCTTGTTACGAGCAAAACAAAACTTCAACGAGCACAGTGGAAGAAATCCAACTAAGGGTAAGTAAATTCAATTGTTTTCACACTCGGTTTTCTTCTGCGGGAGTCGCGAGAACAGTGGTCCTTGAGCTTTGGAAATACCTCGTGGTTTTCAGCAATCTCTGATCGTTCTGATGGCTTTGTACCAAGACGGGACCAAGCCAGGTCGGACATTTTTTCTCACCACTTTAACCTTTGGCGTCCTCCGGGCCGCTTTCCCGTGGGTATAACCAGCAGGGCTCGCCTCGCCAATCTTTCCTGGGCCATTCTGGTCATGTGAACCAAATAATCGCAGCTGAGATCTCTCTCTATTCACTGATTATCAACCTTTTCAACGCTGCGGCACACTAGAAAAATATGCATTTTTCGCGGCACAATTTGCGCAATTACTACAGTGAATACGCTTTAAGAATTCAATTTTTGAATGCAATGGCTGTGCCTGCTTTCGACAGCAGGTCAAACTGATGCCAGGCTCCAATGACGTCAAGCAAACTTTCATTTTATCGTCAGTGCCAAGTAATCCCTTTCTTTTTTTGACTTCTACTTTCTACCAGTGCTGAAAATTCATACTTATGAAGCCATGAAGATGTAAATGGCAAAATAATTTAACAGCTTTTGAGCTGATCGTTGGAAAGACTCCCTCGTAGACAACCAAAACTCTTGTATGTTCTTTTGGGCAAATGTTGATTGACAGAAAATGCTGCTTCGTAAATCAATGAGTCGTATTTTTATCTTCGGTAGGCACATTGACAGTTATGTTTTTTTTGCGAAAGGATAAATTTCTCATTCATAGTCATTTACGCCGAATCCTGGTAAGTAATTTCGATGTGATATCGGAAGATCAGTCATTGTGTGCTACGTTTCTGGAATAATCTTCACTTTCAACGAAGATTCATGAAAAACAGGAAACACAGCTAAGATTTCGTTCCAAAATTTTCTTTTCCACAATATTAATTTTTTGCCAAATGATGTTTATTTTGAAGTTGCTGTAAATGACCCTTGTAAGTTGAATTCAAATCATTCAATTTGTCGAAAATTCTGAAAGAAAATGACCTTCCAACCACCAAAGTTCATAATGAACCGAAAATCTAAAGTTTTTTTTTAATTTCTACGGAAGAAATAACTTTAGGTTTCAATCAGTAAATACGCTTTAAAACTTTTCCTTTCGAAAGCCAACGCAACTTTGAATGCTACAACAAATATTCGGATTAGGAATCCATCGCTTTATAAAGTTTAGAAAAAAAGTCGACCAGGTCGGAGATGTCATCTAGCGGTTGATATTTTATGGAATTTACCACTTGAATAACCAGACTCGTAACTGAATGCAAATTTATTGGCAACGCTTTGGAGACGAGAGATTGTCTGTGAATCACGCAATGCACAATGATGATGTTTGAATCTTTCTGAATTTTCGTGCAGCGACACGCCGTGAGCTTTTCGCACAAACCCATATCCTTGTTTTTCTTTGAAATAGCACGCTTTCGGGCATTACCTAAAATTCGTGACCATAAGTGAGGATCGAAATAAAGGCCGGTTTAAAAATGGAAGCTGGGAGTATGTTTGAAAGCTCCTGATTTGTCACCACAGAGCGGGAAAGGTCATACAAAACTGCGTTTTCTTTAATTCTTCAAGGGGGATCCTTGTTTATCAGTCTTCCTTCACTCGAGAATACCACCACAAGGTGCTTGAACTTCTCCGCCTACTACGGTGCATGGCGCATACAACGTGCACTGGCTTGTGATTATGGAATGAAATATTGTCTCAGTCACTTTAGACTTAATTTTCATTCCCGCTTGGTCGCATGCAGCTGAAAACCGATAAAGTGCATGCAGAAGGCCCTGTTCAGAGGACTCAACCAGTACAAAGCCATCCGCATAAAGCAAACGGTTGATCATGCGGCTTCCTACTGTGACACCCTCATCGACTCAGCTGTTACTGTCTATCCAATTCATATAGATGAGCGGCGACAGCACAAGTCCCTGTCGGAGCTCAACATCTACTGTGAGTGGTTGTGATTTAAAGCCACCGACACGGACAAACTTCTGAGCAGGGAATACCATGATTTGATGGCCAGTAACAGACGGCCGTCAACACCGTGCTCCCGCACTACCCCTAAAAACGTTTTCCGAGGGGACCGATTGTACACTTTTTCGTGGTTGCCAAAACATGTGTAGATATCTTTGACATATTCCCAACCAAGGTTTCTTGAAAATTAACTGCGGAGTGAAAATTTGATCTCTAGTGCTACGGCCGCAACGAAGACCGTATCATCCATCTTAGGTTTAATTATAATAAAATAATTATATTTGATTGATTATATATTATATAATCAAATAATCATATTTGATTATATAATATATAATTATTTCGCGGCATGTTTTTTTCAAAGCAGTTGGCAAACGCTTTTCCAGGGAGGCTGAGGAGAGAGATGCCACAGCAGTTAGTTCATTTTCTCCTTTCTTCTTGTGCATGGCGATGACCATCCCAGTTTGCCAACCGTTTTTCGGTGCCCTTCCAGAGCACAATCGCACTCGGCACACACCAATCAACCGAAGAACTCGCTTGACCGTAAAACTGGCTTTTTGACAGTGTGGAAATTAACTTCAGATTCATCACGAAAAACAACGTTCGAGTATATGAACGGCGATTTCAGATGTGAATAGGAAAAAACGCAAAAGGCCAAGAACGAAACAGGAACGTGATTGGGTAACAGCCTACAACGATTTGCGGCGATGTTAATTTTTCACTTTTTTCAGATAACTGGGAATCGCATTGTAACATCATCGAACATTGTTTCATCAGGACCACACAGATTTACTAAACTTCTACGAAATTCAAACTGCGTTGATGATTCCGCATAACAGAGACAATAAACAGCTGTTTACGTCAAAGCATTTTTCAGACAGACTTCGACAACACAAAAAGTTAGTGTTTTGTAGCATGAAACAAGCAAGTGGCAAAAATCGATGAACAAAAACGAATCACACTCAAAGACAAGATTGCATTTTCACGAAACTAATGTGCACAAGGGAGATAAGCAAGGAATCAATCAACACCTTTTTTAACAGGAAATCGATTTCACGAAACACTAGCAGTGTCTTTAAAGGCATTTTGAGAGACCGACCGAAGTGGTCTCTTTCTCAAACACGGTAGAACATCGCTGTATTATCACCACCAAAATGCACAAAAACCTCGCTTTACGACAAGCTCGGTATTAGATGAAACAGTAACAGAGCGTTGCTAGAGTGCATAAGGATTGCGAGCCAGACTCTGCTCTTGCTTTAGCCTTTCAACATTTCACCCGCAAGCATTGCTTGCAGATTCTAGGACTGAGGCTGCGTATGTTACGTGAAATCGATTAAAAATTTGCTGATTGATTCCTTGTTTGTTTCCCTTGTGGAGAGCAGTTGCACGAATACAGATATGTGCAAGTTTGAATCATCGCAAGCAGATGAAAGCAGAACCCAGTCGGCTGATCCCTCAAAAACCTACAGAAAACCCTAATCTTTTAACAGCGTTTTCACGAGTAGATTTAAAATTAAGATACTCACCACCCTGTTCTCTGTCCAACAGCACTATAGCATCCGTCACATGAACTCCGTTCTGTTCCAAGGATTTCGCAGTTTCATTGACACTTGATCCCGTTGTGATGACGTCTTCCAATATGAGACATTTTGATCCTACAAATAAATTCCACTTGTGCAGAAACACACAGATTTAAACAATCAGCAAAAGCAAGCAAAAATATACACTCAAATTTTCAACTTCGAGATGGAAAGCAACTTTCAAATCTACCTATATCAATTTTTAACAACTGAAAGGTCAATTTCTTAGTTTTGGGAATTACCTAATGTAGCAATGGTGGATCAGAAAATTGGTCAAACGTGATAAATGCATTTTTCCAGGGCTGTGGAGCAAGAGCATAAGCCATTTTGGATGGTTGGAGCCAAAGTCAAAAAGCTTTCACATGGTGGAACTGGAGCCGGAGTGTTAAATTTTGGGTATAGTTTTTGGGGCAAGCGAGTTGTACAAATAATACATTGGTTTGTAGTTTTCTGTGTACCAACAAATCTTTCTGGAGCCGAAGCCAAGATGCCTGGTGCTGGATCCTGAAATTTGAGTTCCAGCACCGCAGCCCTGTTTTTTCTCATTTTTCCACTTTTCTAGTTCAGCGTGCCATGTAAAAATCATTTCAGTAACCAAATAAATTTTTATAAAGAAAATCATATATATGATCACAATTTAAAATAACATTGCAACAATTTGTGAGGTTCACCATAATACAACAATTTAAGTTTCAAGATTCACAGGACAACTTGAGACAAATGCTGGTGTTTGCATTGTCAATGTACAAGCAATGATTAATTGTGGAACTTGGACAGTGCACTTCACAAATATGGTAACCTGGCCAAAAAACACTTGACGATTTTGATTGACAGATAAAAATATAAAGGCCGATTTGCAACTCAAATACTACGGTGCAGTAGATAAGGCATTATCATGACAGGAGTGACAAGCGATTTGTGTGCTGGTCTTACCATTGCTGAGGTCTCCTTCAATCATCTTCTTTGTGCCATAGTCTTTTGCTTCTTTGCGGCGAATTAACATGGGTATGTTGTGTTCTGAACAAACGCATGTTGCCAATGGAAGTGCTGTGTAGGGCACACCACAAATAGACTTGTAATCCATGTGACATTGCTCAGCTTTTTCCCATAGGAGTTCGGCGATGTTTTTCATCAATGAAGGATGGGATATAATAACCTATTTCAAAAATGAGAAACAAAATATTAAACAAAGTAACAGAGCAGGTGGCAAATAATCGTAATCAATTACATTTGTGATGTATATAATCACCCCATGTCTGTCCAGCACAGCTGGTTTTTTCAATGTTTCAGACTACTCATTTCAAAAACCTATTATGATTAAGCATGAGAATGGATTATTAGGAATTCCAGAATCAAAACTTGGAAAGGTTCTTCTATAAAGCACCATCGCAACAGTAAATACATTCTATCATGATGATGGATACCACGATTCAAGGACTATGTTACTGTTAACAGGAATATGAATGGGTAAAAGCAGTTGCTTTCATGCAACCTTGAAGAGTTAACACAGTGCATTTAAGGACAAGTTCCCAATGAGATCAGTTTCTTAAAGTTTTGTCAACTATAACCTAAACGGTGTCACTGCTTGTGGAAGCAGAACCCTTTCTGTCTTTTTGTATTACCATCCAAATTTTCTTGTTGATGCTGTTAAAATCAACACATCATGAAAGAGCTTGATGACAAAGTTGTGTGTGACTGTAAGAATAGGTTATGCATGGTATATCACTGAATCAACTGCCTAAGAAATAGTGCTGTGCACAAGTACCTTTCAGAATGTATACCAGCAGCATGTATGAGTGAAATACTAGTAGCAACAACGGCAAACCATTGATAGGTCAATGTTGGTAAGAGACATTGTTACTATGGCAGAATTCATTGACATTCTAACTGCATCAATCGATGCACTTTACAGCCCACTCACACATAGCAAAATGCCAAGCAAGTTATCTCACTGAAAAAAAATAATAAATATTGATGAAACTCAATGTATATATTGTTCAGTCACACATGCCAAGCAGCCGTGGTTGGATCTAATTAATAATTTGATAACAACTTAAAACCATTTCAGGGAAATACCTTATAAGTTGGAAAAGCTGATGCAACCATTTCAGTAGTAATCTCTAGCATTATAGTGCTGAAAATATCATTACAATCGTCATATGAAGACGCAAAAGGGCTATAAACCATGCATGAAGCAATACTGTATAGCAGGGGTCTCCAAACTACGGCCCACGAAACCATTTCATCTGTCCCGTGAAGCTATTTTAGCAATAATGAAAAAATGATATATTAACGGTGAACTCATTGATTTGGTAGAATGTAATATATCCTAAACAATCATATTGCGGTAAGATGTCCAGCCCTTGAACTGCTGTGTTATATCTTATGTGGCTTTCGGACAAAAAAGTTTGTAGACCCCTGCTGTATGGTATAAAAAAAGATTTGCACACTTTGAGCAATTAAAACCAATTGCGGCGTGTTGGCTAGATTTTAGAATAGCACTCGAAAGCTTACCCTGAGGTCAATATAAACAGGAGACTCTGACCCACTCCTCAAAGTGAAATTTCCAAACTTTATAGCATGAACATCAAAGAGCTGTTGAACAAGGCTTTCCAGTGATAAACGACTCATTATTATTAACTTAATATATTGCTTCAGATCTACAGTACATGTGCATAGCTATTCCTACAATAATAAACAAAAACATTTAAATTATATCATAATTTATACATTAGACCAGGGGTGGGGAGCCTCTTTACTGTTACAGGCCACATGAAGCATTATCGCTGGCAGGCTGCAAAATTTTATCCTGAAATTCTACTTGTATCTAACTATACGAGGGACTTCTCGTGACTTTCTAAGTACCTGGTCATCATGGAGCTTTGTTTTGACACAATGCTGTTTGTACTCTAACTTAGGTAACAAAAATTATGATGCCGGCCATATCAAATGTTCAAGCGGGCCAGATTTGGCCCCCAGGCTGCAAGCTCCCCATCCCTACATTAGACAATTTTGCTTGTTTTTTAACGTTTCAGATGTTTTTTTAGACGCTTGGCAAATTTTGTTTGTTTTTCAACGTTTCAGATGTTTTTAGAATTCATTGCTATTTTGTATGTCTACAATTTAAGATATTTGCAACATGAAAATAGCTTTCACTAACTTTAATTTATAAAAGCATTTACTTGCTATTAAAAAGAATTCACTTAACTTTAAATCCACACACTCAGACATTTGGTTCATGTGCTTAGCAGATAAGCCAATGGTGTGAAGCTACCATCTGATGGATGACTGAACCCTCAATCCCACATGGAAGGTGATGATGCACTCATGCCCCACCAGAAATGAGCACAGATAGTCATCAGGCGGCAGAGGTGGCCATGGATCCGGAGTGTCAGAGTCAACTCCGGCAGGATTCTGCGTTTCTTTTTTCGCAGACCTAGAGTCAGAAAATTTGTGAAAAACAGGACCTGAATCCGAATTTCTGCAGTAGCAGAGTCAGTGTGGTCATTTAAGTTAAAACATGGTTAAATTTCAGTTGGATCGATGATTGTATCCAGAATCTGAACAGAGTTGGATTTGAGTTGGATTCACAAATTTGAAAAATCACGGGACCCAGATTAAAAAATTTTGCAACAAGAGCGGAATCTGGAAAAGTGACTCCAGCCACCTCTGTCAGGCAGTTGCTTGCTAGAACCAATATCCAACCTTTCAGCTCTTTAGTTGGTGCATTGTCCTGTTCACAAGGCAGAGTGCTAAATCACTTGCAAAAGACTTAATTAAAGATTGGAGTTTCATATTACACTAGAGCTGTCTTTTCACTGTGAATGTTAACACTTTGAGAACCGGTGTACGATATATTCGTACTTCGATTTAGGCCTTAAAAAAAGCAGTTTTTGGTTGCCTTACCAACGCCCTAGTTCCTCCGCCGATTGCGCTAGAGAGCTGTTCAAGGGCTCAAACGGATCGGCCAGTCTAGTAGAATGCACTTGAAAAAAAATTTTTGGTTGGGTGGTGCGGATTGTTTTGACTGACGTCATAAGTGAAGTAGTTTTGGGGTCATTTTGGCTCATGTTGCCTGGCCTAGGGCCCAACCGCCAGGCCAAAGTGTTTCGTTGAAGTTTTCATTGGAAACTAGGTTCGAGTCCGAGTCTTTTGAGCCTTTGACCGACTTTCTAGCATTTCTGGTTCAAAAGTTATGATCTAAAATAAACAAATTAATTTATTATCTAATTAGTCAAATATTTTTACTAACTTACATCACAACTTTTGAACCCGAAACCCCAGCAGGTGATCCAAAGCATCAAAAGACTCGAATTGTAGCCTAGTTTCCAGTAGAAACTTCAGCGAAATACTGCCACCTAATTGTTGGTGCCCAGGGCCAGACAAAGAATGGCAAGGTGGCCTAAAAGTCCTCCACTTATGACATCACTCACAAAAAACCCGCATCCCCCAAGCAAAAAATTTTTTTTCGAGTGCAGACTAGAAGACTTGCCGCATCTTTTGAGACTTTTACCGGGTCTGTAAAGCATACTGGACTGGAGAAATTCCCATGCAAAGCCAATATGCTGGCAGTGCTCTCTCTGATTACCAGGGACAGGCGCTGGTGGAACCACTGTCACTCTGTGGAGACACAAGATATTACAAGTTTCTTTGCGAGGCTAATCAAAAAAGAAGCAGTGGACTTACCAAACACACCAGTGGTTTCGATATGACTGGTTGAAAGTGGTAATTGTGAAGGAGGTCATTATATTTTTGGCATTTGGCAGCCTCAGTCTCTGTTACTGCATTGCCTACCTGGCACTGTCTTTGTTGTGACATCAAGCAAAAGTGTCCACAACTGTTGCGCCCCACACCAAGGTTCCATCGGGCCTCCTTCTGTCCCTTGTCAAGCTGACGGGCTCCAAGGTAGAAGGAAGATTAATGGGGTTTAATGATTTTTTAAGAATGGAATTGATGGCTGAATATTTTGGGAAGCAGCCTCCATTTTTAGTGCAGGAGAGCCCATGCAGCCCCAGTTCGTCAACAATTTAACCACAGCAAAATTTTGTGCTTTCAAAATTTTTGGCATTGGCTTAGGTAAGGCTGGGTTCAAGTAACAAACATTTATTGTTTAAGTAATAAGTAATTTGTAAGAGATTACTTTAAGTAACTTATGTAATTCAAGCAAATTACGAAAATAGACATTTCGACTTAAAACATTCAACCACGTAAAAATGATTGTAATTTTTAAATCACATAATGGGTGGTTCAGACAAAATTTGCGCCTACTAGCCACGATTCAATTTAATGGAATGAACTTCTAGCTCCAAATGTTAATCAAGATGACAAACAATTGTGACTCACGCAAGCGCTCTGCACAGGCAAGGAATCTATTCACCTCAATGATTTATCTTATCTGTGATGATCTGATGCATGTCATGTATAATATTGCGTTTACAGCAAAAGATGTGGCTACTAAAATCTTAACTTTTCTAGAAGCAAATCACTTGGAATTTCAGTAATGGAATAATTACTTAATCAAGTAATAAGTAAAAGTTTTTAAGTAATTATTTACATCAACCCAACCCTAGGTTTGGAGGGCAACTGCAATACGTCATCCAGGTTCCAAACATTTAGGTCAGATTAGGCCTTGGATGTACCAACCAGGATGGTGAGTGCGAAAAGGCTGGGCCGAGGGGGTTCATTTGCTGCACACCGGAGTCAAGGTTTCTAACTTTCCATGAAAGGAAAGGGATGTATTCAAGAGTAGCAATCTCATATGAAGGGATATATTTCTGGGAGGTTGTTTGAGCTGCTTGAAGAATTGTGTCGTAATGGATGCTGTTGAAGGCATTTTTGCATAAAGTTTCTGTAAAACGTTTTTGCTGTGTGGCTGGGCCATGAAAGAACGAGTGGCATGGACTGCATCTTCACATCCTTGAGGAGTGCCTATCCCAACTTGGAAGGGCTGGAGTATGTAGCAGAGCCTTGGGATGTGGGGTTTCAAACAAACCTTAGCATCTAAATGTCAGTAGGTGCAGCCTATGGCAATGGATCTAAGGTCTCCATTACTTTTGCGCAGTCCATGGAGTTGTGCACCATAAAGTAAGGCTGGAGGGCAGTTGGCAGATGACCATTCATAAGATTGCTGACTAATTCAGTTAGGCTGGTAAAGAAGAAAGTGCCAGCATCACCCACTGAGGTAGAAATGCAGTCTGTCAGATGTTGTGGTCTCAGGTTTTCTGGGCCTGCCCCAGAACCATGTGGGAAGGAAGGGATTGCAGCATGTGCTTGGGTTTAGCTAAAGCAAATGGGTGAGATGGTAGCACTTGCGGGTAGGGGTAACTTNAGGTCAGCTGGAGCCTGGGGATGTTTTTGTTAGAGAGTGTCAAGAGATTCTTTGCTATCAACAAAAAAGCTATTACCACATAGAATTTGTGCCTTTGATATTGAAGTCAGATAGTTTTTGGTTTACCAGTTTCATCTCCAGGATCTCCCTGACATTGACTTTGCAGTCTAATTCCTATGCCCATAAATCTTGAAAGCTAAATTGTGTAGAATAATGTTGGTATCCTGACTCATGAAGATGGGCGACAGGTGATGCATGTCATGAACTCTTATTGTTTCTAGACCTAGGCCTGTATACTTCACTCATCAACCACCCATATTTGCTTTTCATGTGTTCATCATTTAATGGATCAGCCTACTTTTTGTTCTTAAACCTTGTGTAATATTTCTGATCCTTGTCATTTAGACTTTAAGGTTAAGGTTCAACCTCAATCAGGTGTGCTATGTGCCCTGCAGGACATACTGTATTTATTCAAGTATAACACGCAAAATTTTATACCAAAAACACCAACGCAAAGTTCGGTGCATGTTACAAACGCGGTCTTAGATTTTTATGCCTTTACGCCAGAGGGCACATGAGTTCAGGTGCACATAATAAACAAGTCAGACGCAAGAGAACGTGTAAGTACGGTATATTTCGTATAGCCTGTTTAGGCATAGCGCAGGGGTGCAAAAACCCGGTGAAAAATAGCCCCTACTTATGCTTTAAGTGTTGTCTAAAATAATATTTTATTTGGAAAATGATTCAATGCTAATGAAATATGAGCGGGCAATTTAGTTTGCACAAAAAACGCAGAAACAAAACAAATGCAATTTCATTCATAGAAAATATGTTATTCTTTTCCAAAAACAGGTGGTTCCAACCAGGGTTGCGAGTTGCAAGGAATTGGAAGTTTTTGGGTTAGTTGGATTTATAAGAACACTAGAGGTTGGAGTCGGATTTTTTATCCCACTCCAACAGACCAATTTAATCATTTTGTACATTGTACTCCTAAGTTAGGAATTCCAACTTGTGCCTGTTGAAAGTTCAAGTTGAAACAGAATTCTTGCTGTGCACCATAATTTTCATTGATTGCCAGTTGCTAAAAAATTGTTGACAGCCAAGCTTCATTCATGTTATGTTGAGTCATAGTCAGAAATTTTTAAAAGTCGGAGTAGGAAAATTTTGGAAGCTAGGAGTTAGAGCCAGACATTTGACCTCCAACTCCTCAACCCTGTTTCCAACTACTGTCAACCTTTCCCCTGTTTTTTATCTGCAAATTTTCAAAACAATTTGCAAGTTGGTCAGCTTAAGACAAGTCTTGTTCATGTCTAGACCATTGCATTATTTATTGTGCATATGCAGTACTTGCGTGAAACCTTGCTCAACAATATACATTGTGGGAAACTCTAGTAGTATTAAAAGCTTAACTTATCCCCAAACTTCCGGAAAACACTCACTGCACTTGATACAAAGTCTGATCATCAGCGTTAATAAAATATGGAAAAAGTTCCTGGAGGTGGAATCGAAAAGTTCTTGGAGGTGGAATCGCATTCGTTTATGTTAGTTAACTAGAAAAACAGAAATTCATCCGTCACTTTCTACACCATCCAACTTTCGGTGTGATCTCCACAAAAGAATGACTTCTTCGCAAGCCTTAAAGTAGAGGTGGTAAAAACAATTTCTTGCATTCTTAGTTTAGCAAGATGAAAGTGATTGGACTTACCGGTTTAAGTTACCCCTTACCCAGCCTATTGTTCTGTTATACTCAAGATTGTCATTTGGTAAAATCAACACAAAGCAGTACAGCAACATTCACAAGCATAGAGAAACTCTCGAACTAACTGAAAAACACGGTAAGAACGTTTTACAACATGGCTAACTATAATTAATTTTACTGGTTGCCCTGATCTAATTAAAGAGAGAGTTGAACCGACGACCCTCAGCACAACAGTAATTGAGATTTCTCACTCAGCCAGGTTCACTCTGCTATTGCTGTTATGAATTCATCCTTATATAGCATAACCACGCCACCACAATTATTACGCAAATCGTGTCGCAACAGTCTTTTTCCGCATATTTTTTCAATAGAATGCACTCAGTTGCATTTTTTACTCATGTAAACAGGGGCGTATCAAGAGGCCACAATGCCCAGGGCAGCAAAACTCCTAACAGTTTCGCATGTACCTTATTCAATACAGTGCATTTGTTCCTGAAAAAGCTTAGGTTTGAATATGGGAGCGCCAGACTTGTTTCTTGTAACAGACAACACATAACCTCGGTACGCTCCTGGTTAAGAACCAAAATTTGTAAAACACATAACGGACTACGAAACAATGTTTTGACATTGCTCTAACAAAGACTATATGAAGTCTTGTTTTAATGCAATTTTCTAAATGATAAGACATAGGCTACAATTGGAGACATTTGTGATAGTTCTTTGCGAAACATTAGGCTAATCTCAATGACAACTTTTGATTAATATTCCCATGCAACAAATGTTGATGTGATGATTCATTGGTGGCATTGTTATGATTGTTGGACCATTTTTAATTTAGTATATTCCAAGATACTTTCAACCAATATAAACATATTGAAACGAACTAATGTAGACTACTAATATAGCCTACACAAGAAAAGTCAAAAATTGGGCACGTGCTGCTATGCATACAGGCTTGAAAATGTTATTGAGTGATGTTGCCTGTTTGACACTGCTAAGTAATACAGTACAATTAACAATGACTAGGTCAACTAACTACCAAACTATTTGTTGCAACACTTTCTCCATTATATTGTCTTATTTTAAACATCAACTAAGCATAAAAATATAGCTGGAAATTTGTGGGAACCAAATTTATGGGAACTTGGCTTCCAACCAATAACACTCTCCATGGTCTTGGATATTTAGTGCAGTGAAGCGTTACACCACAATGTTAGTTTGACTGTTACCTCACTAGTCCTATTACATCTTCTTCTTTATAACCCTATAAGCTTCTTTATAATTTTTCTTATGAACCATTTTCAGTCTAAAGTTCATCAAATTATTTCATTCCAAACTGGCAAATAGTTTTTATTTTTCAAATAATTCAGAATTTCACTACTATAGTATATATTCTAACTTGCCGAAATTGTCTCCCAAATCGGTCAAATCACAGAATCGGCCCAGTAACATATAAAATCACCCCCATTGAAGACCACTGGTCTACAGGCAGACCTGTCTGTGCAACTACTGCCTACACCTAAACACTAAATCCTAAGCTCTAATCAAATCATTGGTGTTCTCAGCGTATTTCATATGTAGATGCGCACATGGCTCTGCATACACATTATGTGAATCAGAAATTTCGCAGGTCAGAAAATTCGCTTGACAACAGAACTCCTAATATCAAACCACTTCATAGATATAAGGCTTAAAAGGCAGTAGATCTCAACCATTATTCTGATAGCTGCATGCAGCTCCCAAGCACATTTTGTTTGTATTGCTCTCAGCAGAGGCTTAAAAGGCAGTAGATCTCAACCATTATTCTGATAGCTGCATGCAGCGCTCGTTTGTATTGCTCTCAGCAGTCTTTCAAAAAAATCTCTCTACATTTTAGGCCTATTTTCTTTGTGTAGCAGACTTGATTCTGCAATATAACAAAGCGTGTCAATGACAATTGACTTGTATTAAAATTACTTTCGTGCGGACTTTTTAACAAAGTTGCGAGTCTGAATTTGACTCCGTTCAGCGAAAACGTTGAGAAACAATGGCCTACAGACTTACTACTAGGCCTTCTACAGTAATGGATTACATTAGTACCGTAAATACCGCAGTAAATGAGTAATGCTTTAGGATTTATTCCATGCAGCAGATATAAACAAAGCAATAATTTTTCAAGGTAACAACTACGCGCTGCAAACGACATTTCATTTAAGCTTTTTTTTTCTTTCATTATCTTAAAACTACCTCCACAACAGCACAAATTTGGCTTGAGCTCAAGTAAGTACCTAGAGTGGGCACTCATCCAGCAGTTCAACATGCGCACAGGAGTAAAATTCACATGACATGAGGCTCTTGAGCACTTCAGCGCGAAACTGTGTTGAACGGAACGGATCAATGATTGNTGCAATCCAAATCCATTCCAATATTTCATTGCGCAATAAGTCAGACCTAATCCGGTAGAACTGCCTAAATATTTGATTCCATCCGGTTTTTCTCTAAAATTCCCTTATAAAAATTTGACTGCAGCGATCGATTCAGTTTGGTTGGACATTAACACGGAGGAGCTGAATTTCTGACCTATTATTGTTTGTCAGTTATTTTGCTTCACAGAGTAAAAGAATAAAGTTTGGCGTTTATTTTATGATGTGTGTTGTGTAAATTAAAAGATTTTAGTTCGATTTCAGATTCCCACCACAACAAGCTACAGAACGGGAATAACTATAACCACTGAAAAACGCTGGACGTAGTCTTAGACCTCAAATATTTTTCTTTTTCTAACCCTAGCAGGTGCACTTACACTAAACCCAAAGCCGTAATCATTTGTTTTCTCAGCTTTTCTGACATGTAGAATATTACTCTGTGCATGCGCACATGGCGCAAAGTCAGTATAGTTTCAAGTAAGGTAAGAGTTCCGCGAAGTCAGTATAGTTTCAAGTCAGTATAGGCCTAACTGGTTTTTCATAGCTGGTGTAACTTCAGTTCAGTCACCGACAGCTGGCCAATTCAGTGTAAATCGTGTACTGCCCAAAATATATCTCAAATACTATGAGGTCACATATTACATGCAGTGCATATCTAACCACCAGGCACCTGATACTTCATCATTGGATGAAGATTAAATACCTTTACTGTTGAACAAATATATGCACCTTACAGCAATGCTAAACCCGATTATAGATTTCTTACAATTCTAAACTACATATTAACAACCAATGATGGAGTCTCGAGACTCGGTCTCGAGACTCGTCTCGAGACCCATTTTTGCGAGTCACGGTNTCGAAGGTTTCAGGTTTCGTCTCGGTCTCGAAGGTGTCAAGTCTCGAGACTTTGAATATTGCAAAGAAATGATTTATTAAAATTTTTATACTTCAAAGACTTTTTGTTTGCTATATTTGCAGGTAAGAAACAGAGATGAGCACGGATCAGGACTGGATAAGGACTGAAGCAAATTTTGGCCGGATCAGGACTGGATCGGACTAAGAAAATTTGTTGTTTTGATGTGATTATTCTAACCACATCAGGCAGGTTAGTTGCAATGTGATTTTTGCAGATTGGTTAAATGGTAATGTATATTTTGCCATCAATGGCAAAAGCTCTGCTGGGACGATTTTGCTGTGCATCCAACTTTGTCCAGACTCCACATATTGTGTTGAGTTCGTATTACTAGTAACAAGGTGAACGTAGTCAAGGTGTTAGGTTATGGATTTAAGTTTTGTGTTTAAGTTATGGGTGTAGCTTTTTGGTTTAGGTTTTGGGTCCAGGTCCAGTGTTTTAGGCCATGTGACAGAGACCAGCATGCACTAACTCAAGTGCATCATCCTTGTCACTTGACCAATCCTACCAATTGGGTTCACCTAATGGCAAATAACTCCAGCAGTGCTTTTGCCTCTGATGGCAAAACAAACATTGTCTTATTAAATTTTGGAAATGGCAGAGGATGTGTCTTATTTGCCTCATGAGGCAAAATAAAATACATGGTTTTATATGGGCGGATCAGGACTGGATTGGGCAGATGATTTTCAAAAATTTTGCGGATCAGGACTGGATCGGATTCAACTTTTGCAGATCAGAATTGGACTCGGACTGAAAAATTTCACAGTCCGCTCATCTCTGGTAAGAAACAACCAAAACACGTCGAAAAAATGCTAAAAATTTGAAAAAAATTCAGGTCAGAAGCATAGGCGTCTGCAGAAACTTTTCCGTGGTGGGGCAAACTCGATATTTTGTTTATCCTTTCCATGCTGCTGACCATGCAATGCAAATGCAATTTCACAATTCGCTTTGCCCTTTCTACACAGCAACAAAAATGCCCCCTGCTACGCAGGGTCGTAACGAGGGGGGAAAGGAGACATAGGCTTAGCTAGGGAGGGGCCTGAGGGGCCACGACACCCCAAATTTTTAGAATATATAGTCATTTTGTGCCTTAAGAGGCGTATCTCAAAAAAGTAGTGTTGTTCGCGTAAAATCAAAGATTTTGGCTCCCCCAAAATTTTTGATCTGGTTACGCTAGTGCAAGGGGGGGCACAATTCCCCAGGCGTCAAATCACTATGGGGGAGCCAAATCACTGCGCCATAAAGTCCCGACAATGTCACAAATACTTTCTTCAATACAGTACATTTGCTTCCGAAAGATCTCAGGTTCGAACATAAGCGCTCCAAAGCTGCTTCTTGCCCTGGGCACCATCTAACCTCGTTACGCCACTGTTACTACGGCAGCAGTCGCAAAAATCGCGCTTCGTTGGCGCAGCAATGCTTCCTTTCCATTCATGCTTGTTTTCACACTGAACAGTACAAAACTACGAAGCTTAGGCTACCGCTATTAGCAGTCACTGTCGAGCTGCATTTGTTGCCATAGATGTCTGCGTTCAACAGTCACACGCGGCAAAACGCCTACGACCGTAACTGAACCTTTGAAGATTTGTTGGCATGTCATTGTTACGCAATAAGGAGTAACGATCGAACAATCCGCTCACAAGCTTTGCAACCTGCATCTGCAGGCGAAGTAGCGAACATGAGTAAACTGCACGCTCACCACTTCATGACATTAGAACGGCGAACCTCTCTCGTGCAGTGTGTCATGCAGGCAAATAAACTGCTATTGCAAAAATTAAACAAATTAATCGAAATTGAACTGCTGTCATCAGATTTTCTAAATGTTTTTGGTTCTTAGACCAAATTGCTACGGGGGCAAACGCCCGTTTTCTCTCTTTGCGGACGCCTATGGTTACAGATTCACTTGTGCTTCCTTTCACACAGCTTAAAAATACGTGGCTTGCCGCTATCACCAGCCAATGACTGTCTTGCTGCATTACCTGCCATGATGTCTACTTTCAACAGCAGTCCTGCCACAGGCTTCTGTACAAAATCACTTGATTTACAAGAAAATTCCCAAGATTTGAAACAGATTAACTAGATTTAAAAATTTTTGTCGAAGTTTGTAGTTTTGCTTGAAATGATTTAGTTATTTATTTATCACCCCGAAACCTTTGCATCATTTGCAAGTTTGTTAAAATTGATCATGCTGAAGCCGGGGAAATGTCATACCAACAATCGTCAGGAGCTGAAAACGACATCACGCACGGCGAATTTTAGACCAATCTTCTTAGTATCTATATAATTATTTCTTCTGCAGCGTTCCTGCAACAAAATGAAAATGCCGTCATGGTCAATACTGCAGTGATAAACTGTGCAAAAGAGAAAACTATTATAAACTCAAATTAAAAACACTTGTTTGTCTGTTGGTGCAAATCTCCAAACAACCATTCACGTAATTAATTGTTTACAGATTGAAAACGGCTGAAAACTTAGAAAAAAGACAACTGATTTTCTTCAAAATATAGGCTACTTTGCAAAAAATCGCTAGATCATTAGGCCAGTCTAAAAATTTTTTATGCGTGGCATCAGTGTTCAATAGCAACATGCGGTAAAACGCTTTCTATCATAATTTGAAGCAAACCTTTGAAGATTTGCTGCCATGATATTGTTACGCAGTAAACACAAACACCAGAAAAATTATCTCTCGAATTTGGCCACGCAAAGGAGTGAACACGAGTGAACTGCAAGCTCACCACTGCATGATACCAAAACAATGAACTTGGCTGTTGCGCAATGTGAGCGTCATACCGGAAAATACAGTGACATTGCAAAAATTTAATCAATTTATCGGATTTGAGCTACTAACTTCATGTTTTCTGAAGAATCTTGGTGTTTAGTTTCAATATCAAGGGAGAGAAATGCCCGTTTGCCTCCCCCCCTGAAGTCCATCAGTCAAATCACACTTTGCCAATTTGCAACAGCTTTATTTAATTGTGGGCAACTGCAAACAGTCTTGGTCAAAGATGGGCTATACAGAAAAGCTCCATTAAAATTTTAGTACGTTTAGAAATGTCTGGGTGAATTATAAGAGTTTTATTCATATTTGGATAAAATCAAAGTCATTTGGGTAAATTTTAACAATCTTACTGAAATTTGAGCAAATGGGACAACTTCATACAAATTTGTGTGAAGTTAAAAATGTTTCCTAAATTAGAAAAATTTGGGTAAATTCCAGCAGACTAAATTAACTCTGGCCAAACAACAATGGCTCCATTTATCTTCGGACCAAATGGATGATCATCATTCAATTTTGGGTAACTTCAAACAGCTTCATTCCAATTTGAATAATATACAACTCCTTTGGTACACGAAAAGCGGAAGTGCTAAATAGCCTTATAATAAATATTGCTATGCAGTGCATAGCTATNGCATTGCTATGCACTGAAGATGATAACAGTTGTTATCGAAACGTTTGCAAGATGTCAGTTGTATCGTTTGCTTTGGCCGTAGTATTTATTATACAACTCCTTCATTTAAAATTGCATACACTTAGAAACATTTGGTCAAAATTTCAAATCTTGATCATATTTGGGTAATTGAAAGAGCTTCATCCAAACGTGGGTACAATTAGGGCAAATTGGAAAAGTGTCATTCAGATTTGCATATATTATAAATATTTGAGCAAATTACAACTGTCCAAATGAAAATTGGACAAACTGAAACAATTTCATTCAAATTTGGGTAGAGTTAGAAACATTTTAAAATCTGGAACGTGTCGTGGTAACTCACCATTCCAACTAATCCTAATTTTTGCAAACCTCAAATTGTTGATGCTGTAAAGTGTACAACTAAAATGTAGCTGTAGCTGCAAAATGTTTTGCGGTAGTAATGTGGGGTATAGCTGTGATATGATAGTGTGAAGTTTTCGTGTATCAAACGTGCTTGATGTTGTGAGATTTGCAAGTGAAAATCTGTTTCCATGAAATATTCACGAATAAAATTTACAACGTGACTGCAGCTGTTATATATTGCGTGGTGGTAATATAACTGTGATTTTATACTCTTTAGGTTTTCATATTTTCCATTTGTATCATGCAATTAATTGAATGTTGCATCCTGCCAAATTTCATTGTTTCAATTTAATGCTGTGAAGTGAAGTTTTCATGAATAGTAGCAACTGTAGTATTTATTGCACTGCATAATTCACTATGCTAATGCAGTGCAGTAAAGCACTGCCATTTTTATAAAACATTGTTGTTGGAGTTATGTTATTTCTCATTGGAAATGTGCATTGTACACATTCCTTAGTACAGTGGTGCTCAAACTTTTTGGCTCGTGGGCCACATTTGTCTTGCAGAAACCCTTCGTGGGCCACAAGAATTAATAATCTCAATAAAAATTCTATACAAAATTCTCTTATGATTAAAGTGTTAAATTTTCTTTCCAATGAAAATTGATTTGCGGGCCACTCCTGAGGGCCTTGCCGGCCCATGTGGCCCACGGGTCACGGTTTGAGCACCACTGCCTTAGTAGTAAATCATATAGGCTGCAGTATTTGCGTGTATCAGTCTCATATTGCTATTTTTTCTTAGCATGCTGTGTTCAATGCACATTTAATTGTCTAAACTGGAGTGGATTTTTGGTTTTCATAATGTGACTTTAGAAGCTGTAAGCGTAAGTTGTAGTATTATAAGTACAACATGTTGCAGTGAAGATTGCCAATGTGAAAGGTTAAGCTATATGCTATGTGTTAAATTGCCTCCTTTACTTCTACTGACTTGAGACTTGACCTATTTGCAGCAGTGTATTACTTTGGATCGTAACCCGGTATTTCACTCCTTTTCCAGATTGATTGCTATTGTGGCTAACACATATGCACACACCTATTCTAGAGAAGATCAGATCTTAGCTATTAGGATGATCGTGTTGGAAGAATAAGTTTAGAACGTACATAAAAACTTGAAAATGAAGATTCTGAACAACGCCTTACCTGCGTGGTGGCATGAACAGCAATTTCTGGGGAGATTTTATTGTAATTAGCTAACATTTTTCAACACAGTAAATATTACCATTGTTCACATGTAGCTATGCAGAATAGGCTACTGATTGCTAGTTGAAGTTGTACGGCTTTGAACCCGGGTAATTGGTAGGCCTAATTAGGCAAGCAGAAACCTTGATTTGTTTACAATGGTATATTTTAGTCTTAACATAAGGCTTGCTGTTTATACGTTATTTGGGAAAAACAAGATCAAATTTGGGCAAAAATTTTTTGCATCCACAAAAATATGCACTCCCGTACACCTATGGGCGTATTGTTCAGCTGAAGCCGCAAGACGGCCTGGCCGAAACCTTGAACAGATTTCAAAACCCTCGTGTATGACTATAGGGTCGTAGGCGGCTAGACGGGTAGGCGCTTAATTTCGTAAGTCCAAATCGTATTAAATTTGCATGAACATAAGAGAAGCAAAAATAGACCTTTGACCATAGAAATGCTCACGCAAGTAACACTCATGTTTCAAGTAACTCAACAAAACATTTCAAGAAAAATTAAAAGCAAAAGTGAGTTTGAACTTTGCAAAGAAAATCACGAAAAAATCAATCACTCTCCTTCTCTGCTTCTGCATACAGGCCTAAAGAGGATGCGTAGGCCTATACTTCCCTTCTGCAAAAAAGCAGAGTCCGCTTTGCAAACTCCGCTATTTGTCCACCTCTGGTGGTTATACGCCAATCAGAACAGAGCCCATCAGTTTACCACTCTCTCTCATCCTCAACAGCCTGAACTGAATCGTTCATTGTCGAATTAACCAAGAGAATAGAGCCATGATATTAATCATAATTTTTTAAAGGTGTTTTAGGGACCCGATTCGGGTCCCTAGAATTGAAGATTGGGTCCCTAGAATCAGAGAAAATTATCATTGGTTTCCAAGAATCCGAGAAGATTGGGTCCGTAGAATCAGAGAAGTCGGTTCTCTAGAATCAGAGAAATCGGTTCCCTAGAATCAGAGAAATCCGTGCTTCTAGGTCCATAGTGGTTACTTAACATTTTACTTAAAAAAAACTGTATTAATCCAACAATTAGCTTGTCAGGGAAAATATAAATTTAATATAAGCTACTATCCGCCTCCTCCAAAAACAGAAAATTCCACTCCTGCTCCAGCTCCGGTTTTATTCAAAATTCCAACTCCAGCAAAAATTGTAGTCTTGCCGGAGTCCACTCAAGCTCCGCAATCACCTCTGCTTTATTGTGATTGGCTTTGCAACGATTGCTAAACAAACACAACTAACTGCGTTACACAACTAACTCTAACTTGCTATCTGAAAAGCAGGCTGCGCAAGTTGGAACTTTAGTCATAAGCACATCTTACCTATGTACAGGGTCGTCGCCAGCGGGGGGGGCAGTGGTACCCGGTCCCCCAATTTGAAATCGGTGCCCCCATTTCACGTTGCCCACCGGTTGCTACATACCCTCCCCTTCTGGTTTTTGGCCCCCCTGCTGCTAAATCTGCCTATGTACAATACCAAAAAAACAGGTATCTGAATCGCCTACCGAGGCAAGCACAAGAGAAAGGTAATAATTTGGGGCATTAAACTAATAGGAAAGCAACCAGCAACAACAGAGATCACACCAGAACCGTCGCCAGAGAGTTTTCAATAGGGAGGCTTTGTTGTTCTGGGGGGGTCTTGACATTCTGAAAATTGACAAAAACTACGCTGATTTATAGTGTTCAACGTTTCAATTTGGGGGGTCTTGGAGCTTTGTTTGGGGGTTAAGCCCACCAAAGCCCCCCGTGGCGACGGGAATGGATCACCCGTCAAGATCTACTGACACTAGGTTACTCTCTCTAATCTTTTATAGGGATAAATGTATTACGATGCAGTCATTCGCTTGTGGTGACTATCAGGGTTCCGAAGCCCCGGAGCCGGTCATTTTCGGTGAAACCGGAGCCGGAGCTGGTGGTTAATTTAGCAGCTCGGGCTCCGGACCCTTTCGGAGATCCATAATCCAACACTATTTGCTAATTGCGCTGAAAAACAAGGCTCTCTGAACTGGATCACTGCACCTTACTATCGTCAATTATGAATTATGACTGAACCATAGAGCGCTGAATGGTGTATACAACTGGCTAGTCGACACGCTTGTTCGCCTACCGATCGCACTTGGGGATTGCACCGAGATTGTTCACACCGGTCAGTAGCTGACTAGCTGCTAGTGAGATTAAAAGGTTAGTTTCAGTGCTGCGGCATCGTGATTGAGTTACTTGAAGTGACAATGCTTTTCACTTGATTTCATGGACCCTACCTGTGCTTTCCAAGAACACTGAAACTTGTTTCAAAACGATGTACATGCGTTTTATCTCTCACTTTTGCAAAATATATCTGTCACGTTTGCAAAAACGTCTTATTCGTTTTCACAGAAAAGAAGCTCTCGTCTAAAATAGCCACAATTAAAGTCATTGCCGATCGCCGATTATAATTGGTTAAAGCAGATCCCCTGTGAGTTTTGTAAGCTGTAGCAGCACGGTGGCTGCTACATGAGGCGTGCTAAGTATAACATCCCCAGTAGCACCAAAGCTACTGGGAGCTCCCTTTGTAGCAGACAAAAATATTGTCTACTACAACTTGAGTATTGAACATTGGAAAGGATCACCATATGACAAGCCAGAAGCTACGGAAACCACGACTGAGAAAGCCTCAAATAAGAAAATCCGAAATCAATGAAGCATGAAAAAACGTCATGGAAACGCCCTACCTTCAACAGCAACCGGATTGGATATTTGCAAACAAACATGGTGTTGTTTCCTAGCAACACAGCAAGTGCAAACACCTTTAAGTATTATGTAGGGACTTTCCCAGTGAAAACAGATAGAACATGCACTGATCATGCATCGATCATGCACTGATCATGCAGCAACCATGCATGTTAATCAGAGATAAGACCTTTAATTATTCTAAGTAAAAGCACGACTTGAACGCATGACTTTTGCTTTTAAAAGGAGCTGGCTTTACAGGCCCAGATCAGAGTGGTGTTCACACTACCCTCCTTCGGTTGTACTAACCACTTTGGTTAGACATCAGAAGTAAAAATGAATTTCTGCCTTGCAAGTCATGTTGTAGAGGATCGCTGTGTCTCTCCCGGGTTCTTTATGACATGATTGCAAATGTTGTAGAGGATCGCTGTGGTTCTCCCGGGTTCTTTATGACCAGATTCTTCAGGACAAAAGTAACAGAGGCATTAACTGTAAGTCCTATTGTTTTATAGTCTACTGAAAATGAAGGTAGATTCATTTTCAGCTAACAGGAGTGGCATGTCCCAACGAAACTCTGCCACACTGTTTCATAAAAAGGCCTGTCCGGGATAACCGATGACAAAATATTTTATGAAGTAATTTGGTCTAACAAATCCCTGTCATTCTGAACCATAAGTTCTAGATGACAAAGTTCGGATATATTTAAAAGTATTTGTCCAAGGTAAAAGCTCTGCCAAATCGCAGAATAAATGGAAACTGCCAATATAAAAGTTTTGTCACATAAAATACTACAAATTTGAAGTAATATAATCAATATCAAATAGATTACTCGTAACACCAAAAAGACTTGCAAGTCGGTAAACTCTGCTTGGTCACCGAATTAGGAGATGCCCAAAGCACTGGCAAATTGAATCGTCATATCCCGTCTAAGGTAGACGCCTAAAACAGGAAACGTGAGCTCTAATAGGGAGACTCCATAAAAACCCTGCTTCCAACCTGACAGCATT